>Ga0182014_10000320_pt1 | contig 61186 bp, 53 predicted proteins | sample 612S2DmetaG_FD_120489 | JGI IMG/M metagenome (GOLD analysis project Ga0182014, IMG submission 120489) | Permafrost microbial communities from Stordalen Mire, Sweden - 612S2D metaG | ecosystem: Environmental > Terrestrial > Soil > Wetlands > Permafrost | place: Sweden: Stordalen | collected... | reverse complement strand
TTCTGGTGGAACAACCAGCCCGGGTTCAACATCCATGGCGGGTTGGCGGCTGACCAGAGCGTCGGCTTCGATGCCCATGGCATGACCAACGACCCGGCGTTTGTCAGCCTCGCATACGGGTCGAGCGTCAACTCCGTGCAAAACGATTACCATTTGCAGTCCAGCTCGACCGTGATTGGAGCGGGAGCCAACCTGAGTAGTCTTAACTTGCCGGGGCTGAACGCCGACAAAGACGGCAATCCCCGTCCGTCCTTGGGTTCGTGGGACATGGGAGCTTACGAGTATAATACGAACAGCGTGCCGCCGTCGCGACCCGTGGCTGCGTTCAGTGCCGCGCCGACCATCGGAACGGTGCCGCTGACGGTGACGTTCACGGACACATCGACCAGCTCGATCACGAACCGCCTGTGGCATTTCGGTGACGGGACTTGGACCAACACGTTGAGCACCACGATGGTGCACCAATACACGACCGCGGGCACCAATTCCGTGCGTTTGAATGTCTATGGTCCTGGCGGGGGGAGTGTCGATCTGCAAACCAAACTGATTGTGGTCAGCGCAACCGGGGGAGACACGAATGGCGTTTCGGCGCCCGTGGCCTCGTTCGGCGCGACGCCAACCAACGGAACGGCGCCGCTGACGGTGACGTTTACCGATCTATCCACCGGTACCATCACCAATCGCGTTTGGCAATTCGGCGACGGTAATGTAACGAACACGACGGCGACGACCGTGATCTACCAATACACCGGAGCCGGTACGGACACGGTCCAGTTGGTCGTGAGCGGCCCGGGTGGCTCGAGTACAAACGTGCAGGCCAATCTGGTTACGGTCAGTTCAACTGGTGGCGACACGAATAGCGTTCCGCCACCCGTGGCCGCGTTCAGTGCCGCGCCGACCAACGGTACGGCGCCATTGATGGTCACGTTCACGGACACATCGACCGGCTCGATCACGAACCGTCTGTGGTATTTCGGTGACGGGAGTTCAATCAACACATCGAGCACCACGGTGGTGCACCAATACACGACAGCGGGTACCAATTCCGTGCAACTGGTTGTCAGTGGTCCTGGCGGCACGAGTGTCGACGTGCAGGGCAACCTGGTCGTTGTCAAGTCAAGTTCACAGTCGGGCGGTGGCACCAACGGTGTCGCGCAGGTAGGCGCCCATTACCACTGGCGGTTCCTGGCTGCGCATTAGCGCCCCTGGCAGAGAACCCTGAAGTCTTGGAGGGCCTCGCTCCCTGCGTGGCCGCTAATATCCGAGGAACAGCACGGTTGCGCGGAAACGCGACCCTCCCAGCTGGGTTTTATTCGGCGCATTTAGTCTGCTCCAGAAACTGTCTCGGCACACAAGGTAATCGCATCGGGCCTACCCACGGTGTTATAGCAGCATCGTAGGGCGGTGGTGCGATGGTGATTTGGGAATTCCCATTGACAACCACGCGACGCTGGATTGGTTGGTGAGGAGGCAATGAGTATCGGAACAATAGAATGGCTTGACCACGCACGGTCGAGGATCCTGGCGAGATTGTACACGCTGCTGTTGGCGAGCCAATTCAAGGAATTCGGCGCTGGGTCCAGGATCATGCCGCCGTTTCGCTATTACGGCTTGAACCAGATCAGTTTGGGGGAAAAGGTAACCATCAATCGTGACTGTTGGATCCATGTGGTGGGCGGCCGTGAGGACGATGAATCCGCGAAGATTGTCATCCAGGCGCACGCCGGGATTGGAATGGGCGCCACCATTTCCGCCGCACAACAGGTTATCATTGGCGAGTACGTCTTGTTGGCCCGCAATGTCTACATCTCCGACCACGCCCATGCGTACGAGAACCTGGACATGCCGATCATGCATCAGGGCATTGACAGTATCGCCCCCGTCTCCATCGGCCGCAACACATGGCTGGGGGAAAATGCCGTCGTCCTGCCCGGCGTCACCATCGGCCAGCATTGCGTCATTGGCGCCAACGCGGTGGTGAATACGTCCATCCCGGATTTTTCCGTGGCGGTTGGCGCGCCGGCGCGCGTGGTGAGGCAGTTCAACAAGAACAGCGGGCAATGGGAACGCGTTGGTTGACAGTCCGGGTGCGGCCCGAAATCAACTTGACGGTCCCGCTGTCTCCTGACGAATACCACAGGGCGGAAGGCCATTGAGCAGGACACTCAAATCAAAAGCGCTCGGCGCCGTGGTATGGAGCGCGGCGGAGCAGATCAGCTCACAGGGCGTGCGTTTTGTCATTGGGATCTTTTTGGCCCGGCTCCTCCTTCCGGAACAGTTTGGTTTGCTGGGAATGATTGCCGTCTTCCTGGGAATCGCCCAGGTGTTTGCAAGTTGTGGTTTTGGGCAGGCCCTGATCCAACGGCAGGACGCCACCCATTTGGATGAAAGTTCCATCTTCTATGTGAACGTATTCTTGGGATTGGTCGCCGCACTCGGTCTGTTTCTGGCCGCGCCATGGGTCGCCGCGTTATACAGGCAACCGCCGTTGATCCCGTTGACCCGGATCATGGCGGCGGACGTCTTGATCAACGCGTTCGGGGTCGTGCAAACGGCGCTGCTCACGAAGAAAATGGACTTCAAGACCCAGCTCAAGATCAGCATTACGGCAAACTCGATATCGGGAGTGGTGGCGGTTATCCTGGCGATGCGCGGGATGGGTGTGATGAGCCTCGCGGCGCAGATTCTGATCGCCGACACGTTGCGGACAGTGATGTTGTGGACGTTGCATGTCTGGCGGCCGTCGCCTGTGTTCAGCCTCGCTTCGGTTCGCCGGTTGTTTTCCTTCGGATCGCGCATGTTCGCCTCGGGCTTGCTGTACGTTGTGTTTCAAAATCTGTATCCCTTTACGATCGGCAAGCTGTTTACTGCGGCCTCCCTCGGTTTCTACACTCGAGCCAGTTCGACGCAGGAAATGCTGTCGTCCAACCTGATCAACGTGGTGGGCCGTGTTTCGTTTCCGTTGTTTTCGGCCCTGCAACACGACGTGGCGAGCATGAAACGAGCGGTACGGAAGGCGTTGATGTCCATCGCCTTTGTCAGTTTTCCTGCCCTCATGGGCCTGGGTTGTACCGCAGTGCCGCTGGTGCGGGTTTTGATCACCGACAAGTGGCTGCCATCGGCGGGACTGATTCCCATCTTTTGCGTGGCGGGTGCGGTGAACGTGCTGGATTCCATCCATTTGAACGCGTTGATGGCCCTGGGAAGGTCTGACCTGTTCTTCCGTTTGGAGATGATCAAGAAGTGCCTGATCATCCTGGCCATTATCACGACCTATCATTATGGGATTCTCGGGCTGGTGTGGGGGCAGGCTTGCGCCGCCGTGCTCTGCTATTTCATCAACGCCTTCTACTCGGTCCGACTGTTGTCGTACTCTTGGCGGGAACAGTTTTTTGATTTGCTTCCATACCTGGGTATCTCCGTGCTGATGGGGCTGGTCGTCATTGCGACCAACGTGCTGGGGATAAAGAGTCTCGCAGTATTGTTGTGCATACAAATCACTCTGGGCGGCGTCGCGTACGCCGCCGGGTGTGTGTTGTTGCGCGTCTCGGCGCTTGTCGACACATGGAGGTTGATCCAGGAGCGAATGGTTCTTTCGTGACCCCACAGCTCGGTGGCGCGTGGAGCGATAAATCGATTTCTTTGGCAGGACAAGTCAACATGGTGGGTCGTCTGGTGAAACTTTCGGTGAGTGTCGCGATCGCGGCGGTTGACATTGTGATCAAGGGATTGCGCGTCGGCCGGGTGCCAGGATATTGCGTGGTCATTAACTATCACTCGGTTTCGGGCGGCTCGGTGCCGCTCCTGCGCAAGCAGTTGAACGTGTTGTCGCAAATGACGCGGCCCCTGCGGGCAACCGCCGCGTCGGCTTTGGAAGACGGCGCGCGCTATGTAGCGGTGACGGCAGACGATGCGTTCTGCAGTTTTACGGAAAACGGCTTGCCGGAGCTCTGTCAGCGCGGGATACCGGTGACGGTATTTGTGCCGACGGGGTATGTGGGCCGCAAGTCGGCCTGGGACGATTATGGGGGGGAGAACCGGGTGGGGGAACTGGTGGCCGCAGCAGAAGACCTCCGCCACATGGCCAAGTGGGAAACAGTGGATTTCGGCTCGCATTGCGTCTCGCACCCGGACCTGCCGCAGCTGTCGGAAGCGGAAGCTGCCCGTGAACTGCGGGAATCGAAGGCTGCGCTGGAGGCGATTGTGGGACGCAAAGTTGTTGCCTTGAGCTTCCCCTATGGAAGGTATGGCTCGCGGGAATTGAGGCTCGCGGCCGAAGCCGGCTACGAATTCTATTTTGACGCCACACCGCAGAGCGTGTCGTCGGCGATTCGGGGAGGACTCATGGGGCGGGTGTCCGTGCAGCCAACCGATTGGGACATCGAATTCCGACTGAAGTTGTTGGGCGCATATCGGTGGGTGAGATGGGGTTCGGCGGCCAAGCGGCGCGTGTTGTCGTTGCTCGGTCGGAAGCCGGTGCCGGTGGTGAGAAACTAGGGACCAATGCGCAACCTGGTGGAAATTGATCGGGTGACATCGGCGGAATGGGCCGAGCTGTTGGAATTGTTTGTCGACGCCAATGTGTACCAGACCTGGAGTTTCGGCGCGATCCGCTGGGGTGAGGGCAATCTGAGCCATGTGGTGCTCAAGCGGGACGGCGACGTGGTCGGGATTGCGCAGGTTCGGATCGTTCGCGTGCCGGTGGTGGGGTGTGGGATCGCGTATCTGCGCTGGGGGCCGTTGTGTCACCGGCGGGGAAGGGAACTTGACTCCGAAGTCCTGCGAGACATGGCGCAGGCGCTCCAGACGGAGTACGTCGAGCGTCGGAAGCTGTTCTTGCGGGTTCTGCCAAATGCCTTCGAGGGATCGCCACGGGCCGAGCTATTCCGAACGGCGTTTTCTGGGTTCAAGACCGAGCCGGCCAACAAGGTCAACACGTATCGGACCATGGTGGTTGATCTATCGGGCACGCCCGATGAAGTGCGCAGGCGGTTTCACCAAACATGGCGAAGCAATTTGAAGCGGGCTGAGAAAAACGGTTTGCAGATCATCGACGGCACCGGTATCGAGGAGTACCAGGTATTCGCGACGATCTACAAGGAAATGTGGGAACGCAAGCGGTTTGATACGTCGGTGGACGTGGACGAGTTTGGCCGCATTCACGCAGGACTGTCCGAAACCCAACGGATGAGGGTATTGATTTGTCGTCAGGGTGACACCCCCATCGCTGGTATTGTTTGTTCCGCCATGGGTGACACAGGAATCTATGTGCTGGGCGCGACCGGCGACGCTGGCCTCCGGGCCAGAGGCGCATACCTTCTTCACTGGGTTATGGTATGCTGGCTCAAAGAACACGGATTTCGATATTATGACCTCGCAGGAATCGATCCCGAGTTCAATCCCGGCGGCTACCAGTTCAAAAGCGGCCTGTCGGGGAATGATGTTCGCCACATGGCCCCGTTTGCGGCGTGCAACAGCCTCTTGGGATCCGCGTTCGTGAGGACGGTCGACCTCGTACGCCTGTGGCGGCGAGGCGGTGACCGTCATCCGGCCCAAAGTCGCCCCCAACCACCGGAGTCGAAGCCGCTCCCGGGAACAGAACCAGTTTGCTAAGTCAACGAGAAGAACCGAAGCACGGAGTTTCGTCAACCCTGCCATGGATGTGTCCGTCATCATTGTGAGTTGGAACGCCCGGCGTCATTTGGAGGAATGCCTGGCCAGCGTGTACGAATCGAGCGCGCCGGTGGCTCCAGAAGTGATTGTCGTGGATAACGCCTCGACAGACGGTTCGCCGGAAATGGTGGGAAAACACTTCCCTGAGGTCCGTCTGCTCCGATGTCGCGAAAACCTCGGGTTCGCCGTGGCCAACAACATCGGGATTCGGCAAAGCCATGGGCGGTATATCGCATTGGTCAATTCGGATGTGAAAATTCTGGGACGATGCCTAGATACTCTCGTTGCCTTCATGGATCAGCATCCCAAAGTTGGACTGGTTGGTCCACGGATTCTCAACACGGACATGACCCTCCAGAGTAGTTGCCGTCGATTTCCCAACCCTTGGAACAATTTGTGTGCAGCGTCGGGTCTGGCACGCCTCTCGGGTCCCCACCCGCTGTTCAGCGGCGAGCACATGCTGTACTTTCGGCATGACGAAGTTCGGCCCGTGGACGTGCTGGTCGGGTGCTTTTGGGTCATGCGACGCGAGGCGCTCGACAGAGTGGGACCTTTGGATGAGCGATTTTACATTTACGCCGAAGACGTGGACTGGTGCCGGCGCTGTTGGAACGCAAAGTGGGAAATTATGTTTTGTCCTGACGCGCAGGCGATCCACCACCGCGGAGGCAGTTCGGTGAACGACCCCGTTCGGTTCGCGGTAGAACAACATCGCGCCTTGTTGCGCTACTGGCGGAAGCATCACGGGATTTTGGGCCGCCTGTACATGGTGATCCTCTTGGGTTTCGGACAGCTCCTGCGATATCTCTCGGCATTCGTCTCGACGCTCGTGCGACGGTCGGCAGCGTCAGACAGTCGGCTTCGCATGCGCAAGGCCAGTGCGTGCTTGCGGGCTTCTTTCGGCAGGGATTGCTCCCGGCCATCGGGGAGCGTGGGAGCACCCGGGTGAGCGTGGCCCGAATGAGATTGTGGAATCCTGTGGCTCGCGCGTTTTCCTATTGGCAGCGACACGGCGTGGCAGCGACCCTCCATCGCGCGTGGCTGGGGCTGGGCCGGGCGGTCGGGGGCAACGGGCTCGTCTTGTTCTCCTGCGATTTGGCAATGTTGCCGGCGCGGAAGAATGGCCCGACGGACGGTCTCGAATTCGAGCGGAAGACCCGGGAAGCGGAATTGAACTCGCGTGACCGGGAACAGATCGTCAATTTCTGGAACCCGGACGTCACCGGGCGACAGATCACGGAACGGTTTGGGAAGGAGGCGTCTCTTTGGCTGGCACGAGCCGATGGCCAACTGGCCGGATACGGTTGGACGCTTGTCGGAGACACGATGGAACCTCACTACGTTTCATTGGGGCGAGAAGACGTGCATCTTTTCGATTTCCTTGTGTTCCCGGACTTCCGCAGGCGGGGAATCAACCCCACTCTTGTCATCCACATTTTGGAACAACTTGCTGGCGAGGGAAGAAAACGGGCGTTTATCGAAGCCGCCGAGTGGAACCGCGCACAATTATCATCCTTGCGCCGGACGCCGTTTCAGAAACTCGGCTGGGCGCGCAAAGGCGGCCTGCTGGGAAGGGAACGGGTTGTGTGGGCTGGCCAGGAACTGTAGATCGCGTCGACGAACGGAGAGGGGAGAAAACCATGAAACCCCGATTCAGCGTGGTCGTTCCCACGTATAACCGCGAGAAGATAGTCGGCCCAACCATTGATTCCGTGTTGGCCTACCGGGTCCACGCTACGAACTCCATTCACGATGTGGAGGCCGTGATCAGTGGCATGCCCGCTCTGATTGAAGCGGAGCGGAAAGGACGGCACCTAGGTGGACGATCCCGCCGGTTTGCGAGGTGCGCGTGCCTTGGCGGCATCGCCCAGGTATACGCCGAAATGCCAAAGACGACCGAGGCCCGCGGCATTGACGATTTCCTGATGCGGCGCGGCTGCCGTGTGGTGACCAAGCCAGCGGCCATGTGGTTGAACCCCGCGAGCAGACTGCTCTTGCGCTGGTTCTTTTCGGGCCAATATGCGCGAATGCGCGGCGAGCCGGCGCCGGCGTCCATGGACGCTGACACAATGGAAGATTCCACCGCGAATTCGAGCGAGCGCGTAAACGGGCGGCGGACCGGGTCATGATACTGCTATTAGGAGCCAGTGGTTATATTGGGCAGGCATTTGCGGCGGAATTGCGGCGGCGGCGCTATCCGTTCGTCCCGCTGACGCGGATGGCGATCGATTACACGCAGTTCGATATCCTGTTCGATTACGTGCGCAAGATGAGGCCGAGCTTCATCATCAACGCGGCGGGATACACCGGCAAGCCGAACGTGGATGCTTGCGAATTGGCGCGGGCGGAGACGTTGGCGGCCAACGCGCTGCTTCCCCAAACCATTGCGCGTGTCTGTCTAGTAACCAATACGCCGTGGGGGCATGTGTCGTCGGGATCGATTTACAATGGGGCCAAGGTGCTCGACAACGGGGGCACCCGGATCGAAAACGATCTCAGCCGGGCGGAAATCCGCTGGCTCTTCGAACGGCACCCCGAGAGGTTCTCCGGCTTTACGGAGTTGGATGAACCGAACTGTTCGTTCTTGAAGCCGCCCTGCAGCTTCTACAGCGGGACCGTCGCCCTGGCGGAAGAAGCGTTGCGGACGGTGAGGGATTGTTATGTCTGGCGCTGCCGCATCCCGTTCAGCGAGGACGATCAGCCGCGGAACTTTCTGTCGAAGATCCAGTACTACCCCAAGGTCTACGACAGCGTGAACTCGCTTTCGCATCTGGACGATTTCGCGCAAACCTGTTTGAATCTCTGGGAGCGGGGAGCGCCGTTTGGTATATACAACGTGACCAACCCCGGCGCGGTCACAACGCGACAGGTAGTCGCTTTGATTGAGCGAGTTTTGAAACCCGGCCGAACGTTCGAGTTCTGGAAAGATGACGAAGAATTTTACCGCCACGGCGCCACGGCGCCTCGCTCCAATTGCATCCTGGATGTCTCGAAAGTCCAGTCCACCGGGGTGCGGATACGGTCAGTGCACGAGGCGCTGGAAGAATCGCTGCGGAGGTGGCATGTCGGCAACCCCGTGCTGTGGCCGCTCCGCCGTCCGCCGCAACCAATTCGCCATCAACATGTTGTCCGTTAACATAAGGTGATAGAATCAATGACTGGAATACGATCAGAACGGATTACCATGGTTGGTAAAAGATGGATTATCAGAGGGTGGTTCGGAGGAGCGCTGTGTTGCCAACTGGCCCTCGTTGGTGGCACGCAAGGGCAAGAGGTGTTGGCGCCACGCCCGGTGATCTCAACGACACCGCCGGCAGTTGAGGAGGTCCAGACGAACAGCGCCGGGTTCATCGACTTCGGAAACGCGGTTCCCGGCAGCGCTCTTCAACAACAACCGTTTCAAGTAGGTCCTTTGGATCTGCACCCATATTTCTTTTACCAGTTGCTGTACGAGACGGGAATCCAATCCGCGCCTGGGTTGCCTCAAAGTGCGCTCATCCAGAATGTTTCCCCGGGATTGCTGGTGGATCTCGGAAAAAACTGGACCTTGGAGTACACGCCGACCTGGACATTCTATTCCGACACCCAGCATCATGGCACCAACGAGTTTCATAACACTCTCGACCACTCGGCCGCATTGACCGGCGGGCTTGCGTACGGCGACTGGCTTCTCGGATTCAGCCAGACATACAATCGATCGGACACGCCCCTGATCGTGACCGGCGGACAGACCGAGCAACAGACATTTGTCACCACCTTCACGGGCTCTTATCGGTTCAACACGGTCATGTCAATGGACCTGAGCGCCAGCCAAAACCTTGCATACTACGACAAACTGACCAACTCGCGCGAGTGGTCGACACTCGATTGGTTGAATTACCAGTTCTGGCCCCGGCTGGATGGGGGCCTTGGCGTTGGTGGCGGCTATGACAACGTAAGCGCGGGCGTTGATTCGGTCTTCGAACAATACCAGGCACGGGTGAACTGGCGGGCGACCGACGTCACCAGCTTCCAGATCCATGGCGGCTTGGAAGAACGGCAATTCCTCGATTCCACCACGGGTGATCTGGTCAGTCCAATCTTCGGTGCGGAGGTCAAATACGCGCCGTCCAAGGTTACGGCGCTCGTCTTGGATGCCGATCGCACCGTGTCCACGTCGCCGTTTGACGATCAGATCATCGAAAGCACCGACGTGACGGCGAGTCTGAGCCAGCGACTCCTGAAAAAACTCTATCTGAGCGCCGGCGGCGGGTACCATTGGGACACGTACGTGTCTACGTCAAGCACCGTGAACACGGGTCGTCGTGACCAAAATTATTCAATCAATGCCAGTCTAACCTGCGTGATTCTCAAACACGGCACGATGGCGGCGACGTACCAGCACAGCGAGAACTCGTCGACTCAGGCCGGTTTCGGGTACAACAGCAATCAATTCGGATTTCAACTTGGATTCCAATACTAAAGTGATTCCATCCATGCATGCAGCGCAGGCGGCGGGGCGAAACCCGGTGGCGGTCGACCGCCCGGGATGGCCGAAGGATTTTGTATGGGCGACGATCGTCCTCGTGGCCTGTTTCAGCGTGCCGTTGACGCGTCTGGTGTGGTTCGCGGCAACCAGCGAGTTGTATTCCTACGTCTTGTTGGTGCCGTTCGTGAGCGCGTATCTGGCTTGGTTGAACCGGCGCAATGTGCGGGGCTTTTCAGGAGCACCCCATCGATTCGCGGTATTGGCGTGGTGCGCCGGATCGATTCTGCTGGCCGGATACTGGCTGGCGGTGTGGTCCGGTCGGCCCATGGCCAATCAGGATGGTCTGGCATGGACGACCTCCGCCTTCGTCTGCTTCTTTTTCGGTGTGTGCGGTTTGTTCGCGGGCAGAGAAGCGCTTCGAGCCATGCGGTTTCCTATGTGTTTCCTCGTGTTCATGGTACCGTTTCCGACGCTGGTACATAATTGGTTGGAAAGTTTTCTCCAGCGAGGGTCGGCGCTGACGGCCTACGGATTGTTTCAGTTGGCCGGGACGCCGGTCTTTTGCAACGACCTGAATTTTCAATTGCCAGGCTTTGCGTTGCAAGTGGCGCCAGTATGCAGTGGCATCCATTCCAGCCTGGTGCTGTTCCTGACCAGTCTGGTCGCGGGGCACCTCTTCTTGCGATCGCCGTGGAAGCGGGGAATCCTGGCGCTGGCAGTGCTTCCACTCGGGCTGTTGCGAAACGGGCTCCGTATTTTCGTGATCGGACAATTGTGCATTCATATCGGTCCCGAGATGATTCATTCCGCGATTCACCGAGACGGCGGCCCGGTCTTTTTTGCGTTGTCCATGGTGCCGTTCTTCCTGCTCTTGATTCTCCTTCGGCGGTCGGAACCAGTGCTGGCGGGACCCACGGACCAGAAACGGAGTTCTTGACCCACTACCGGCGATGACCATGACACACCCGAACTCGCTTTGTTCCGGTTTCTTGCAGTCGGTCGAGAGGTTCGCGGACCACCCGGCCCTGGAAGTTTCCGGTCAGCGCCTGACGTACGCGCAACTGTTCCAGCAAGCGGCGTCGCTGGCGGCCACGCTGTCCGCGCTCGACACCGCAAACGATCCACCACTGACCGCGGTCTTTGCGTATCGGTCGATGACGGCATTCGCGGGTGTTTTGGGCGCGTTACTGCGGGGCCACGGATACGTACCTCTCAATCGCACATTCCCCCCGGACCGCACCCGAACGATGCTGCAACGCTCCGGCTGCAAGGCGGTGATTGTCGATGCACAATCGGAGAACCAGTTGACCCAGGTTCTGGAGGGAATTGACCACACATTGGCCATTGTGCTGCCGGAACGGGACGACGTACGCGCGCTGGCCTCGCGCTGGCCAAACCACCAATTCATCGGCGGCGGTCAGCTGGCGCCGAGCGATCCGTGGCGCCCGGTGGAGACGTCCCCGAATTCCATTGCGTATCTCCTGTTCACTTCGGGCAGCACGGGTGTGCCCAAAGGAGTCATGGTCGCGCACCGCAACGCGAGGAGTTATGTGGATTTCATCGCCAACCGCTTTTCGATTACGCACGAAGACCGGTTCTCGCAAACGTTCGACATGACTTTCGACCTGTCGGTGGCGGACATGTTCGTGGCATGGGAACGGGGGGCCTGTGTGTGCTGCCCGTCGGAGAAGACGCTCATCAACCCCGGACGTTTCATCAACGACTCGCGCCTGACCATTTGGTTTTCCGTTCCTTCCACGGCTGTGTTCATGAAACGGTTGGGGACGTTGAAACCGGGCCTGTATCCGCGGTTGCGGGCCAGCATGTTTTGCGGCGAGGCGCTCCCGGCCGAGGTGGCAAGGGCCTGGTCGGAAGCAACACCCCATTCCATTGTGGAAAACCTGTATGGCCCGACGGAACTGGCGATCGCCTGCATGTTCTATCGGTGGGATCCAGCGCGATCCGCCTCCGAGGCGGAAAACGGGATTGTGCCCATTGGCGAGCCTTTCCCCGGCATGGTCGCGCTGGTAGCCGATGAAACCTTTCGCGAAGTGGCGCCGGGCGAGGATGGCGAATTGCTCATGACGGGTCCGCAGATGTCTCTCGGGTATTGGCGCGATCCGGAAAAGACCGCGGCCAGCTTTGTCACGCCGCCGGGCAGGGGCGAGGTGTATTACCGCACGGGCGATCGCGTACGCCGTCCATTGGATGGCCAACCGATGATTTATCTGGGACGAGTGGACAACCAGATCAAGGTGTTGGGCCACCGCGTCGAGCTCGGCGAAGTGGAAGCCGCTCTTCGCGAGCTCTCGGGCATCGATGGTGTGGCGGCATTTGGATGGCCGCTGGTTGCGGGTGGGGCCAGCGGAATTGAAGCGTTTATGCAAACCGAGAGCGTGGAAGCGGAGGAACTCCTGAAGAAGGTCAGCCTGCGGCTTCCGCTGTACATGGTGCCACGGAAGATACATTGCCTGCCGGTGTTTCCGTTGAACCCGAACGGCAAGATTGATCGCAAAGCTCTCATGAAAGTGCTGGAGACTGCAAATGACTGAGATCAGTTCCGAAAACGTGCGCGCGTTTCTGGTCGGGCAATATGCGGACCAGATCCGTGGAAAAGGGTTTGACCCCGCCGTCCTGCCGGATGATTTCGACTTCTTGCTGAAAGGGGTCATCGATTCGTTGGGCGTACTCCAGATGGTCGGCGAATTGGAGAAGAAATTTCAAATCGAGCTGGATATGAGCAGCCTGGATCCGGAGCAATTGACCGTGCTCGGCCCGCTCAGCCAGTATGTTGCCGAAGCTGCCGGCCGAGACGGCAAGGGCGGCGCGCGCACGGGCAGTCACAACACGGGAGCATCCTGAAAGCGGCCTTCACGTCCGGCCAGGGTGTCGCGGAATGATTATCAGCTATCAAACTTCCGGTGTGTTCCTCTGGGAACTGACCCACAAACTCGGGTCGGTCCGTCGGGATTTGGCCGAGTTGAAAGCGTCCGATCTGATCGGCAACCCAATTGAAGAACTGGCGAAGAACGGCTACCAATTCAACCGCGGGGCCGGGAAGACCGAGGACCTGCTCTCGCTGGCGGCGGGACCATTCGGTTCTCTACTGAAATCTTGTGCAAACCCGAGCGCGATTGTCGTTCATCACTCGTACGGGGAGAACGCGTCGCTCGGAAGAGAATCGAAAGATCAGGATTTAATGTCTCGGGCAACCTATTTTCCGGCGTTACTGCTTCGGCAATTTGATTTGGATCATGTCCCGTACTTTGGTTCGTTTGCGAGCGGCTGCACCGGCTTTTTGTCGCTGGTTGCGACGGGGGCAGGATTATTGGGATCCACCGACGCCCCGCCGGTGGTTTGTCTCACCGCCGATGTGCGGCCAGAAGGAATGTGGTTTGACGCGCGCCGGGAGAAAATCCTGACATCGGATGCGGCGTCAGGTTTCCTCATGGGCCGCGAGAAGAAAGGCTTCCAGGTTCTCGGGGTCAATTACTATTCGACGGGTCGGCGGCTGGTGCCACTGGTGGAAATCGTCAAACGTACCGTGCACATGACCCGGGAGTTGGCGGATCGCGTCGGGGCGGGCAAGCAGTTGGGCGAGGCCGTGCTTCATTACCCCAACATTTTCCCACAGGCCTGGGACATGGTAAGCGGCTACCTCAAGGTCAGCGCCGAGCGGCATATTCTCGACCAGTTGGCCGAGCGGGCCCACTGTCTGAGCTCAGATTCGGTCATCTCGCTGGGAAAACTTCACTCCGGCAACGAGAACCGTCTCCACGTGGTGGTGAATTTCGGCAGCGGTCTGCATCTGGGAGTTTGCATTTTGAAAGAGGTCAAGGCACATGCACTCGCCAATTGATGTCACGCTCTTACGGGTGCCGGAGTCGGCCCGTCCTGCTGTGTCGGAAGCGTTGGGGGAGACGCCGACATGGGTGAAAGTGCGCCGGGCCAACGCCGCGCTGGACGGGGCCGAGGCCAGGCTTCGGGGACCCGAGGTGGCGGTCAATCTTCTGGCCAGTTTCAACTTGGAACCCATCGAACCGGCGTTGCGTTTGGGGTTGCAGTGCATTCCCTGCCGGCCGCAATTGCGGATCGCGCCCCTGAACACCATCGAACAAACCCTGCTCGACAAGGGGTCGCCTGTCTATCAAGAGAGCAGTTTGGCCACGGTGGTCCTGTGGCGGATCGAGGAATTGCTGCCAGAGGTTTTGCTTCCATTCTCGTCCGGTGGCGCCGAAGTCCTGAAGCGTCAGGTGGAACTTCTGTGGTCGAGAATTGAACGGGTGTGCCGCGCCCATCGGGAAACGGGGAAATCGCCCCTGTTTGTGTCGACGTTTCCGGTGCCTCGTGTGTTATCAGGACTGGTACTGAACTCCCAGTTGACTACGGGGCCAATGAGCGCGGTCGCGGAACTCAATCGTAGACTGTATGAGCTGGCCGCATCGGCGCCGGGGATTTACGTATTGGATCTGAACTGGTGGGCCGGACATGAAGGAGCTAGCGCCTTCGACCCGCTGATGGAGCAAATGGCCCGGCAACCACTGAGCCTGCGGGGAGCGCTATCGTTGGGATTGTTTGCGGCGCGTCATCTGAGGCCGTTGCTGGCGCCTCGACGAAAAGTGTTGGTGTTGGATCTGGACAATACCGTGTGGGGCGGGATCCTCGGCGAGGACGGCATTCACCATCTAAAGCTCGGGCACGATTTTCCCGGGAACATATTCCTGCGCATTCAACGGGAAGCCCGTGAACTCAAGAACCAGGGTGTGCTCCTGGCGTTGCTGTCCAAGAATGATGAGGCCGAGGTGCAGCAGGCCTTCCGAGAATTGCCGGACATGGAGTTGAAGTGGGAGGACTTCGTTAGTAAACGGGTCAATTTCAACCACAAACACGAGAATCTTCTTGAGATGGCAGAGGAACTGGGGCTGGGGATCGACAGTTTCGCGGTGTTGGACGATTCCGACTACGAGCGGGAACAAATCCGAATGTTCCACCCGGAGGTGCTGGTCATCAACCAACGGGGCGACCCGCTCCATATGCTCCAGGCGCTGCAATCCACCGACGCCTTCGACGTCTACGCGGTGACCGCGGAAGATCGTGGACGACATCGTGAATATGAGTTGCGGGAAATGCGCAGCACCCAGGGATGCGAAACGAACCTGGAAGAGTTTCTCCGGTCCCTGCATCTTCAGGCGACGATTGAATCCGTCCACGAGGGGAATGTGGAGCGCGTGGTCCAGATGTTGTCGAAGACGAACCAGTTCAATTTGACGACTCGCAGACATCGACTGGAAGAGTTGAAAGCACTGGTGGCGATGCCGGGCAGCATCAACCTGGCGCTGCGGTTGTCCGACAAATTCGGAGATCAGGGGATCGTCGGCGTCTTGCTGGCGGTTCCCGCCGAGGATGGCCGGCGGCTGCGAATCGACAGCTATCTCGTCAGTTGCCGGGCATTGGGGCGCGGGGTGGAGGAGTTTCTCTGGGCCGAACTGGCGCGACAGGCGCTGGATCACGAGGTTCACGGTGTCATTGGCGAATATATTCCGACACCGAAAAATGGTCTTGCGAAGGGCTTCTATGACAAGCTGGGGTTCGCACGGGTCAAGGAAAGCGCGTCGATGACCCGGTACCTGATGGAACCGCTGAAACCGGTCGAGCCCCCGGTCTGGTTGGCAAGCAACGGAGGGCAATGAACGTGGAGACGGATCGATTGCGGGACATGTTGATTGAATTTTTTGAGCTTCGCCCCGATACGACGGCGTCGGACATCGTGCAAGACCGGATCGCAAAATGGGACTCGCTGGCCATGGTACAGTTGATCGTGGAGTTACAGACGGCGTTCGGTGTGGAATTTGAAGTGGACGAAATCGACCGGCTCACGAGCTACTCGCAGATCGGTGAGGCGCTGGGCCGCAAAGGAGTGAAGATCTCACGATGAGAATTGTTCTCCTGTCGGGACTGAAGAATCGAATCCTGCAGATTCTCGCGAGAATATCGCCGGGGGCGACCAGTATTCGTGTCTGGCTGCATCGTTGGCGCGGCGTGAAAATGGGGAAGCGTGTGTGGATCGGATACGATGCGATCATCGAAACCGAGCATCCGTATTTGGTTGAGATCCGGGACGACGCCGTGGTGGGGATTCGCGCAACCATCATCGCCCATTTTCGTGAATCGAAAGGAGTCATCATCGAAGAGGGCGCGGTGCTTGGCCCGGGGGTGATGGTGTTGCCGGGAGTCACCGTCGGCAAAGGCGCGGTGGTTGCGGCCGGCAGCGTGGTGACCCGGTCCGTGCCGCCGATGACGATGGTGCAGGGCAACCCCGCCAAACCCATCGCCAAAATCGGGCAGATGTTGACCCGGAGCACGACGCTCAAGGCATTTTCCACAAGTCTTCGGCCGCTGCCGTAACCCGCTTGCGTATCCCAATGGAAGGATTTACCAAAGAGCCCCGGCTCGTTGTGCTCTCGTCCGAAGCCTCGTTGCTTTCGGACCGGGCACTGGCCAAGTTTGCCGGGTTTTTGGGCGTGACGGCGCAACTGGCGCCGGTCCACGCTGAACTTGCAGAGCCTCCGCCAGAAGTTCTGACGGTGCCCGCGTCCGAACGCTGTCTGGCGCTGAATTTGGCAACTTTCCGAATTCTCAAATCACAGACGTGGTTTCCGGAACTGTTGCATCAGGCGAAGGCCATCCTGGTCTACGGATTTGGCGTCGCGGGAGCGGAATGCGACGAATTGAAAAGTCTGACACGGGGAGCACTCGCCTCCGTGATCGCGGTCGAGGCGAAAACGGTCGTGTATCACATTCATGCGGACAAGAAACACAAGACGTTTCCGATTTCCGGCATGTCGTACACGGTTGAGTCACCTGTGGTTCCGCTGGCTTTTGGTTCGCCGTCCACTCGGAATGGCATCGACACCCGAATCTCGGTGAACGACCAACCCTGCTTTGTGTCGGTGCCGAGCGGCCAGGGCACGCTGTTTCTATTGTCCAGTCCCACGTTGGTGGACATTGACGTTCCCCTCCCTCCAAATTGCCTGCCGCGGCAGTGGTATGCCGAACTGCTGGGTTTGTCCATTTTCCTCCGCTCGGTGTTCGGCCGGTGGTGCTGGACCGCAGCAGTCCGGGCGGCGACGATCGTGATTGATGATCCCTATCTGAGAAAGCGATACGGTTTCCTTCGTTACGAACCGCTGGCCCACGAACTCCAGCAAACGGGTTGTTCCCTGACGGTGGGGTTCATCCCGTACAATTATCGGCGCAGCGACCGGCGCATTACGAATATGTTGCGCGGCCAACGTGATCGCTTTTCCATCGCTGTCCACGGTTGCGACCATACGAGTGACGAGTTCGCCAGCCAGGATGAAATGTGGCTGAATCAGAAGGCCCGGTGGGCCTTGGAACGCATGGACATGCACACTAAACTGACCCAGATGCCTTATGACCACGTCATGGTGTTTCCGCAAGGACGATTCTCCACAAAGGCCATTCGAGCTTTAAAGGAGTGCCGGTACCTGGCGGCCGTGAACACGACTCTGTGGCCCGTGGATTCCGCGGAGAGCCCGCTGACGCTCCGGGATGTTCTGGATGTCGCAGTCACGAAGTACGACAGCTTTGCCATCTTCGGTCGGAGATATCCGGACGACGTTTTTGACTTCGCGATTGACGCCTTTTTCCAGAAACCACTGTTGATTGGGGAACACCATGCATTTTTCAAACGCGGGTTTGAGCCGCTACGGCGGATCACGCGCGAGCTGGCGACGCTCGATAGCCCGCCCGTGTGGATGCCGCTTAATCGAACACTGACATCGACCTTTGTCGTCAAGCAGGTGGGGCCCGGCCATTATGCCGCCAGGTTCTTCACGCCGCTGTTGAGGTTGCGGAATACCAATGATGAGCCGTGTCTCTACTCGCTGATGAAGCCCGAGGCGCCCGAACTGGTTGAAGCGGTGACGGTGGGAGGCGAGCGCGTGCCGTTTGAATGGCAGTCTGGTTTCTTGAAATGCGACGTTCGCCTTGGTCCGGGTGACGAGCGCGAAGTGAAGGTGTTGTACCGTACCGCGGAAAAGCGGATCTATCACTACCGGCCCTCCTGGAACTTTCGCTCGCGTGTCTTTGCAAGAAGGATGTTGTCCGATGTGAGGGACAATTATTTGTCGAAAAACGACCGGCTGCTGGCTGCGGCGGAGAAGGTAAAGGATCGCTTGTTCAAAGACGGTATCGTCTAGATGCATCCGCGATTGCGCCGCGATCCAGATGGTCGGTGATAGTTTGACGCGTCTGACATGGCCATGGCACTATGCACGATGTGATTCCCCACTCATCGAGGACGGGCGTGCATCCAGTTGAGTCGGGAGAATCCGGTACTACGAACAGATGGAGGCACTTCATGCGACAGTTTATTTTTAGGATTCTCACGCTGGCGGCACTATTTCTAACCGTCGTGGCCGGAAGCGGTTGCACGCGGGCGGCCAGACGCGCCCGCCACCTGGCGCGTGCCAATCAGTACTTCGATTCAGGCGAGTTGGACAAGGCGGAGATCGAGTACTTGATCGTGCTCAAAACGGATCTGACGAATCCCCAGGCCATCGGTCGACTCGGCATCATTTATTACGAACAGGGGCGATATGGGCGGGCGGTTCCGTTCCTGATCAAAGGGAAGGAACTGGCGCCGGAAGACCTGGAGCTGCGACGGAAGCTGGCCGCCATCTATTTGTCAGCGGGTAAGACAAAGGATGTAAGGGACGAGGCCGGCTTCGTTCTCGACCGAAAGCCGCAGGATGATGAGGCGCCGCTGCTATTGGCTGAGGCAGCTGTCACCACGAACGCCGCGGCCGAGGCACAGGAGAGATTGAAGGCGGTGGTGCAAAAGAGGGGTGAGACAGCGGCATTGGATGTGGGCCTGGCACATTTGGAACAGATCCGGGGAGATTTTCAGGGAGCCGCGGCCGATTTGCAACGGGCCAAAGCCCTCGACCCAAAATCGAGTTCGGTGTTTTGGGCCTACGGGAACTTGTACTTCGCGCAAAACGATCAAAAGCAGGCCGAAGAGGCGTTCAAGATGGCGGCTGAATTATCTCCTCCTCGATCTCCGAGGCGGTTGGGATACGCCCAGTACAAAATCCGGGCAGGCGACCTGACGGCCGGCAAACAGCTCTTGCAAGAAATCACCCAGAAGACCCCGGACTATTTGCCCGCGTGGAGGTGGCTGGCGGAGATCGCCCTGGCTGAAAAGAAATACGACGAATGCGCGGATATGATCGGCAGGATGTTGGCGCGCGACTCGTTGAACTACGACGCTCTTTTGTTGAACGGCCAACTGATGCTGGCCAAGGGCGAACCGGACAAGGCGGTCGTGGAATTCAAGAAGACAGTGGCCGCGTATCCACAGGCGGCCAACGCTCATTACCAACTGGCGGTGGCCTACGCGGCCGAGAACGAGGTGGGGCAGGCGGTGATCAGCCTGAACCAGGCGTTGAGTCTGGCGCCGAACTTTGCCGAAGCCACGGTGTTATTGGCGGGAATCGAAATGAGAACCGGCGAAGTGGGTGCGGCCATCGCTTTGCTGAAGGCGCTGGTGGAAAAACAACCGCAATTTGTCCAGGCCCAGGTCTTTCTGGCCGACGGGTATCGCGCCCAGGGCGATTTCGAATCCGCGATCGGGATCTACCGCGCCCTGGAGAAGTTGGCTCCGAAGAATCCAGATGCTCCGTTCCTCATGGGGATGACGTTTCTCCAGGAGAAAAAGCGCGACGAAGCCCGCGCGGCATTCGGCAGGGCCGTGGAATTATCTCCCGATTACCTGGCCGGGGTGGAGCAGTTGGTGGACATGGATCTCACGGACAAACAGTATGAAACGGCCCTCCACCGGGTGCAGCCGCTCCTCGATCGAAACCCCAAGTCGGCGGAGGCGCGTTTGATTCAGGCCAAGGTTTTCCTGACGCAACAGGATGCGAAACGGGCGGAGGCCGCGCTGTTGAAGGCCATCGAGTTGAAGCCGGAATCTCGGACCGCCCATCTCATGCTCGCGCAGTTGTATGTCGACACCCACCAGGGACAGAAGGCATTGGACGATCTCCGCGCGTTCGTGGAGAAAAATCCAAAGGACGGCGGGGTGTGGATGTTCATCGGCATGATCCAGGAACAGCAGAAGGATTACAATGCAGTCCGCGACACCTACGAGAAACTGCTGGCAACCAATCCGCAGTACACGCCGGCAATGAACAATCTTGCGTGGTTGTATGCGGAACATTTTGGACAGACGGACAAGGCGTACGAGATCGCCAGCAAAGCCAGGGAATTGCAGCCATACGACCCGTTTACTGCCGATACGCTGGGTTGGATCCTCTATCGGATGAAGCAGTACCCGAAGGCCTTGAGTTTGCTGTTGGAAAGCGCCGGCAAGATCGGCAAGCAGGCCGACATCCAGCTTCATTTGGGCCTGACGTATTACATGTTGGGTGAGGAAGGACCAGCTCGGGCGGCGCTGCAGCGCGCCCAGGAATTGAACAAGGATGTTACGGACCGCGAGGAAGCGGATCGATGCCTGGCAATCCTGGCCATTGATCCCGCGTCTGCCGGACCCGAGGCGCGGGCCATGTTGGACAAGCGACTGGCGGCGACGCCGGATGACTCGGTAGCCCGAACACGGCTGGCTGCCATTGACGAGCGCGAGGGGAATTTTGATAAGGCGACAGAGGCGTATCAGTCGATTCTGACCGCCAATCCCAACCATGTCGGGGCGTTGGTCAGTCTCGCGCGACTCTACTCGACACATTTGGGCGACGCGCACAGGGCCATCGAATTTGCCAAGAGCGCGTACAAAATCGCGCCGAACGATCCCGCCATCTCCCTGATTCTTGGTCGACTGGCGTTCCAGACGGGCGATTACAAATGGGCAGCGAGCTTGCTCCAACAAGCGTTGACCCAACAGCCCCCGAATCCCGAAGTGCTCTTTGATTTCGCGCAGGCCACCTACAGCGTTGGCCACGTGTCAGATGCCGCGTCAAATGCGAAAAGTGCCCTGCAGGCGCGGACTGGTTTCTCGCGGGCGGATGCCGCGACACGTTTTCTCGACATGATCGCGCTGGCTGGCAACCCGGAGCAGGCAGCCGCGTCGTCATCCCGCATTCAGGACATATTGAAATCGCAGCCCGACTACGTGCCCGCGCTCATGGTGATGGGAGCGATTGAAGACCAAAAACCGGATATTCGCGCGGCGGAGCAGGTTTATGAAAAAGTGCTGTCGCTGTATCCTGACTTTGGACCGGCGAAGAGGCGGCTGGCAATTCTGTACGCGGGGGATCAACCCGTCGACAACCAGAAAGCGTTACAGCTCGCGATGCAGGCTCGAGAAGCGTTTCCCGACGATTCGGAGTTGGCAAAGGCGCTGGGCATCCTCGCCTATCGGCAGGGTGACTACACGAGATCGTCCAAGCTGCTGCAGGAGAGCGCCAACAAGCTGAATGGAGATGCCAAGGTGTTTTATTACCTGGGCATGGATCAATATCGACTCAAACAACGGACAGAAAGTAAACGATCGCTCCAGCGCGCTTTGGACTTGAGTTTACCCGGTGAACTCGCCAGCGAAGCGCGGCGTGTGTTGGCTGAGCTGAAGTGAGTTCTCTCACCGCCCAGAATATTCAGCTTCCACCGAGAAGCGTGACGCTGGTACAGGCCGCGTGCCCTCTCGCGGTGATTTGTTCAGGCAATGCGCGCGGCCATCCTGTAGAGCATCAGTGCCGTCAGACAGGGCTTGGAATCGGAGATTGACATGGAAACAACCTTTTCGGTAGGGGTGCTGATGGACTTGGCGACGTGTAAAATATCCCTGAAGAACGTCGGATTCCTTTACGGTTTCTTCCCCCCATTCCGCGCCATTAATCGCAACAAAAAACTTTGACTGATACATACTATGTTGTGGATTAGCCACTTATGAATCAGAAAATCAAACCAGAAACCTCGTGGCATGTCGTCTGCTTGATGAGCCTGTTGGATGGTTGGAGAAACAGAGTATAGGGAAAACATTAGGAGAGAAACAATGAAGAGCAGACTCATTACACTTTCAATTGTAGCGGTCGTGATGGCATCGCTGAGTATGACGGCGCAAGCGATCCCGATTTCCGGGGCAATTGCTTTTAGCGGTGGTACGACACTCAATGGCTCTTTGGCTTCGGCAACGGCCTTCACGGGCTATAGTGATGTGCAGATTGCCACTGCGACTCCGCCTACGGGAACATATGCTGGTCTGCCCACCGGCGTCTCTAGCCCCTCGCCCATCACGTTTGCGGATTTCACATTCAACCCGGTGCCTGTCTCCAGCTTTGTGTTGTGGACGTTCAACTACGGGGGTTTGACCTATTCCTTCACGGCAAGTTCTGTGCTCGTTAACCTTCAAAACAGCAGCTTCCTGAATATTTCGGGCAATGGTACTGCGTCCATTACCGGGTACGACACTACGGCCGGCAGTTGGACCATCACTGTTACCGGGTCGGACACGGTGCTCGCGTTCGCGTCTTCAGCCTCGGTGAACGGCGTTCCCGATGGGGGAACAACGGTGCTTCTGCTTGGCGCGGCGCTCGCAGCACTCGGGTTGATTCAGCGACGTTTGGCGTAATTCGACTGAGTTTTCTTTTCATTGTTCTAAGAAGGGCAGGGATGATCATCCCTGCCCTTCCGATCTTTGCAGGTCGAGATTGCATTTCCCCCCGTTTATTTGAACGGATGTTTGGCGCTCTTCGAGCTGATTTGACTGTGGATGTTGAGTATTGCAACTGGATCCTTGCCCCGGCCAACTTCATTCAGAAGATTCTGACTTTTCTTTTGTGGAATTGACGGAACCGTGGCGGGGGGGCTTCCCTCTGGGGGATGCCATCGAAGAACAATCGGCTCTCGCACAACGATGCACCAAATGCTTCCAACGCCTCCAGTAGTTTTCCTGTGATTCCTGGCGGTTTCTGGCTATAGTAACTCGAATTGCCTGGATCAAAGCCGGTTCCCGTCTTTTGAACGAGAAGTCATGAACATTACGTTTGCACTGGCAATCAGTGCTGCCATTCTCAGCGGCACCTTGGCCTTGGGCGTCGCCATTCGGGCGGAGCGTTCTATTGTCCGTTGGACCTTCGTGCTGGGAATGCTCGCCTTGTCAACGGAGAGCGTTTTCTCGGGCATGACCGTGGACGCCGTTCTGCCGGGAGAGGTCGTTCACTGGGAAATGCTGAGGATGATTGTCCTCTCCTTGCTCCCCGGAGTCTGGATCCTCTTCAGCTTGAGTTACTCGCGCGGGAATACCCGGGAATTTCTGGCTAAATGGTGGTTCATTGTGGCCGCTGCCTTCCTTCTGCCCGCGGGGCTTGCCGTGTTGTTCCGCGAAGACCTGATTGCTTCGATTGCCCCCAGCGCCATCGAGGATCACTGGATGCTTCGCTTGAGTCCGTCTGGAATCGCTTTGAACCTTCTCTTCTTGATCGCCGCGGTATTCGTACTGATGAATCTTGAGCGCACGTTTCGGGCGTCCGTCGGAACGATGCGCTGGCGAATCAAATTCATGATTCTGGGTCTGGGTGTACTATTCGCCGTCCGAGTGTACACGAGCAGCCAGGCGCTTCTGTTTTTCGGAATTGACCTGTCCCTGGAGGGCGTCAACTCGGGCGCGCTCCTCGTGGCCTGCCTGCTGATTATGCGCTCGCTGTTGCGGGCCGGACATTTCGACGTCAGCGTATATCCGTCACAGTCGGTCCTGTGCAATTCGCTGACCGTGCTGTTGGCCGGGATCTACCTGTTTGCGGTCGCGGTGTTCGCCAAAGTGGTCGCGTTCTTTGGCGGCGACGCGATGTTTGCTGTCAAGACATTCGTCATTCTGGTCGCCCTGGTATTGCTGACGGTCCTGTTGCTGTCAGAGCGGGTGCGGCTGTTGACCAGGCGCTTTGTCAGCCGTCACCTTCAACGGCCGTTGCATGACTACCGTCTGGTCTGGCGAAAGTTCACTGAGGGTACCGCCTCCCGCGTCGACCAGACGGAACTGTGCCGTGCGACGGTCAAACTGATCGCAGAAATCCTCCAAGCGCTCTCCGTGACCATCTGGCTCGTGGATGATACAAGAGAACGCCTGACATTTGCGGCATCCACGTCGTTGTCCGATACTACGGGCGCGAATCTCAGCCCGCAGGGCGCCGAGGTGGCGGAAGTCGTTCGTGCGTTGCTCGAACAGACGGCGCCCGTGGATATCGACGCGTCGAAGGAAAGGTGGGCCGCGCTGTTGAGGCAGTGGCATCCGGATGAATTCCGCAGGGGAGGGGACCGCATTGCCGTGCCGATGATCAGTAACGGAGAGCTGCTCGGGCTGATCACGCTGGGCGATCGCGTTGGCGGGGTTGCCTTCTCGCAACAGGATTTTGATTTGCTCAAGTGCATGGGCGACCAGGCAGCCGCCAGCCTGCGCAATGTCCAGTTGTCCCAGAAACTTCTCCAGGCCAGGGAACTCGAAGCGTTTCAGACTATGTCGGTGTTTTTCATCCACGACCTGAAGAACACCGCTTCGACGCTCAACCTGATGTTGCGCAACCTGCCCGTCCATTTTGACAAGCCCGCCTTTCGTGAGGACGCGTTGCGCGGGATTTCCAAAACCGTGGATCACATCAATCAACTGATCGAACGGTTGAGCCTGTTGCGTCACGAATTGGAAATGCAGCCGACGGAAACGGACCTGAACGAGGTGGTTTCCCAAGCCGTGACCGGTTGGGCCAAAACCGGCGAGGTTGATCTGGTACAAGACCTGCATCCATTACCAAGGTTGTATCTGGATCGGGAGCAAATACTCAAAGTGGTAACGAATTTGGTGCTCAACGCGACGCAAGCGGTTTCCGGCAAGGGCCGGGTGTGCATCGAGACGACGCACCGGAACGGCTGGGTTGTGCTCTCGGTGGCGGACAACGGCTGTGGCATGAGCGCTGAGTTTCGGAATCGATCGCTGTTTCGCCCGTTCCAAACCACCAAGAAGCAGGGGCTGGGCATCGGCGTGTTCCAGAGCAAGATGATCGCGGAGGCGCACGGGGGGAGGATCGAGGTCGAAAGTGAACTGGGCAAGGGCACAACGTTTCGCGTACTGTTGCCCGTCCAAAGGCCAGGTAAATGAACCCGAAATTGCTGATAGTCGACGACGACGAGGAAATCCGCACCCAGATGAAGTGGGCGCTGGCGCAGGATTACGAAGTGTTGCTGGCGGAGGACCGGGCCAGCGCGGTCGAGTTTTTCAAGTTCGATCGACCAGCGGTGGTGTTGATGGATCTGGGCCTGCCGCCTCAACCGAACAATCCCGAGGAGGGGTTGGCGGCGATGTCCGAGTTGGTCGCGCTGGATCGCTTGGTCAAGGTCGTGGTCATCACGGGGCAGGAAGAGAAGGAAGTCGCGCTGAATGCGGTGGGGGCCGGGGCCTACGATTTTCTCTGCAAGCCGGTGGACACGGAGGAACTGAAGCTTCTTCTGAAACGCTGTTTCCACGTCGCGCGGTTGGAGCGGGAGTACCGCGAGATGCAGCAACAATTCCAGGGTGATACTTTCGAGGGCATGCTGGGCACAAGTCCCTCGATGCAGACCGTGTTCGCTTCGATTCGCAAGGTGGCCGTGACGGAAGCCCCCGTCCTGATACTTGGAGAAAGTGGAACCGGAAAAGAGATGGCCGCCATGGCGATCCACCGGAGGAGCGCTCGAAAGGACGGCCCGTTCATTGCGATCAATTGCAGCGCGATCCCGGAAACACTTCTGGAGAGCGAACTGTTCGGGCATGAAAAGGGGGCGTTCACCGGCGCCCACATGCAACGGAAGGGGCGGATCGAAAGCGCCAGCGGCGGTACGCTGTTTTTGGATGAGATTGGAGAGATCCCGTTACCGTTGCAGGTGAAACTGCTTCGATTTTTGCAGGAACAACGCATTGAACGGGTCGGCGGCCGTCAGGAGATCCAGGTGGATGCGCGCATCATTGCCGCGACCAACTCCGATCTCAAAAAGGGAATGGCCGACGGAAGGTTTCGAGAAGACCTTTACTATCGGTTGGCCGTGGTCCAGATGACCTTGCCGCCGCTTCGTGACCGGGAAGGGGACATTCGCTTGCTCGCGCAGTCGTTCCTGCAACGATTCTCGCGGGAAATCGGAAAACAGGGCCTGGCCTTCGATCGGGAAGCGGTGTCGGCGATGCGCGGTCACGCGTGGCCGGGTAACGTGCGGGAATTGGAAAACCGAGTCAAACGGGCGGTGATTATGGCCGAGGGCAGGCGGTTGACGGTACAGGACCTCGAGTTGGCCGAATCCAAGGATTCCGCACGCGCCACCACATTGAAGGAAGCCCGGGAGAACCTGGAGCGAGAGATGATTCTCCAAGGTTTGCGGAAACATTCCTGGAAAATCGCCGCGGCGGCGGCCGAACTCGGTGTGAGCCGCCCCACGTTGTACGAACTGATGGAAAAGCTGAATATCCAGCGGCCCGCACAAGAGCCGCAGTAATACGGTCCGCAGTCCCACCCGTCATCACGGCCGGCAGCCGCCCCGTGAGACACAGGAAGTATCCCGCCTTAGCCTGCCGCTAGAACCAGGAGAATTTCTCCGGCACGTACACGATGTCGGAAGGCTTCAAGTAGAACGGCGTGCTCTGTTTGGCCTCCAAGGCCTGCTTCAGGTTCAGCGTGTAGTTCTTCGTACCGGCTTTCCCGTTCCGGACCACCCGGACATGACCGAGGTTGGCCTTCGTATAATCGAAACCGCCGGCTTCCATGATGGCTTCCAGCGCGGTGATCGGGTGGTCGGACAGGATCTTGCCCGGACGGATCACAGCCCCGGTCACAAAAATGGGAAACGAGGAAGAAGTTACCGTCACCGTAACTTCCTTTGTGACCAACTGGGACGAGTACAGTTTGAGAATCTCTTTCTCCAAATCCGCCGGCGTCAGCCCGGCGGCAACGACTTCGCCGACCATGGACAGGGCAATCTTGCCGTCTCTTCGGATCTGTTGCGAGTCATTGAGATTCGGGGCGCCGGGAAAGGTGATTTTCAGCATGTCGCCCTCTCGCAGGATAATCGCGTTCGCTTGGTCGGCGGGTTCGACGGGAGCTTTTGACTGGCTCGTCTGACAGCCGGCCACCACGGTCAGGATTGCGGCTGCCAGGGTCGCCAGCATCGTTCGCGAACGGCCGCCAACGAATGCGCTTGTGTGGTTTGGCGAGCGGTCGAGATCGTTTGGAATCGTTGAAACGTTGGTCATTCGTCAGCCTCCTTCGGATGTTATACGCGGCTCGTATGGGAACGAACGGGGCAGTTCCCGTGCCCTTTTTTGCGAAGGTCATTCTATTCCTGCGCGGTCACCGCGACAACATCAAAGCCGAGTTTCCTACTACGTATCGCGGTACGGTGGCAGGCCATTCGGTGGGGCGAACCGCGCACGATCCAACAGTCAACGTTGTGTAAATTGGCGTCGGAATATATTACACTTTTCGGCAATCTCTTGGAATCTCATGAATGAGAATAGATTTTATAATCATCTTACCACTAACCACTTAACATGGCAACCCAGCTTGGTATTTGTCGCTGTGGCACGCGTGGTGCTAGACAATATAAATAATCAAATCTGCGTCGATGTCGTCGTATGGTTCGGCGGCATGCAGAATGGAATGGGAGAGGGTATCGGGATGAAAGGAACAATGTCGTTCTCGCCTCGGGTAGGGCTGTATTTGGCAGCCATCGGGCTGGCCATTATCACCACGTCAGCCAGTGCTGTTCAATACACGTTTGAGGGCGAAACTGGTGGCGGACTGGTGATGGCGATTCAGACATCCGGCGGGAGTCAGTATGATTACGTGGGTCAAATGAACTTTGCCACTTCGACATCCGGTTGGCTAGCTACGCTGTCTACGTATTGCACCGATGTCGGCGTGTCTATTGCCTCTACATACAACTATACTCCTCTGTCATTCACTGCCGCCGCCAGCGTCGGAGGAGTGAATCCGACGTGGATTTCGGGCGGCATTCAGAACGCGGCCGCAATCTGGTACGCCAATAAAGGGTCGGCGGTAACCGTCGATCAGCAAGCGGGACTCCAACTCGCGATCTGGGAGGCGCTGTATAACAACAAGTCCACCTACACGGCTGGCAGCTTCTTCAGTTCGTCAAACGGTGGTTTTCATATCCTGTCTTCTGATGTAGGGGACATTGCGGTGGCGGCGACTGATGCCGCGGGCTACCTGAACGGCCTTAGCGGTGATCTCGCGGCACCGAGTGGCGATTGGTTGGAACCGAACAACGACTGCGGATCGCAAGGGTTGCTGTACCCGTCTCAAGTGCCGGAAGCAACGTCGACCTTGATGTTACTCGGCGCGGCTCTCACAACGCTGGGCTTTGCGAGCCGTAAGCTCCGCTCGAAGTAACTGCAGATTCAGCATGGCGCTTATGCGCGCAGGGCGGTTCTGATTGGACATCGTTCAGTCAGAACCGCTTTGACGTATAAGGGAGCGACTGCGGGTTGGTCGTGTGAGCGAGACAGCGCCCCGGAAGTTTCCCCCTCTTGTCTTGCCGAAGATTAGCTGAGCTGGCCGGTAAAAGTCAGATGGCCTGTGGGAATGAGCACTGTGTTCGTTTGGCCGTTTGAAATCACGTCCAGCACGCCCATGAAGTGCACCTGTCCGGAGCGCTGGGTAATGCCTTTGTGGTTCCCGGGAGAAGCTTTCACAACGTCCTCGTCTCCCATCACCTTGTCGAGAGAATCGCGGTCCTTGGCCGTCAACACAGCCATGGCGCAGCCGTTGGTATCCAGATGCACCCGGCCGGCAACCGTCAAATAACCTCCCGCCAGGTTCCCGACAGGTTGAACATCAAAGACGGCCACAAATCGCTCCAGATTCGTAATTCCAGTCGTGAGGTTTGCGGCCTGCACTGTGTCGAAGCTGGTGGTTTGGGCGATCGTCGTGATGTTCGAGTTCGACTTGTCATATATGATCAGGAGCGCCTGGGAGCTGTCGCAATTCATGGCAAACGCCAGAACCTGGTTGGTGGTGGGGGTTGCGCCCCCCAACGCGAGTGCGACGATGTCCGGTCCCCACCAGGACTCGTAAGAATACTGGGGAATACCACCGGCGCTTGTTTGCGAAACCGCTACCGTGTAGGCAGCCGAGCCAAACGAAAGGAAACCCGATGATCCGCCCCATACAGAGGCCGCAGCCACAATCAGGGATCCCACTCCCAGAACAATCCACTTCTTCACATTCACTGCGCAACTCCTTTCACTACGCTGCTTTCGCCCGCTGAATCATCGACTGGCGAGATTCAACTACATCACGGGCGAACGTCTCGGTGCATCTGGTGCCAACCTGCTGGCATCTTCGGCTTCAGACACCACAATCGGAGTGGGTTGTGAGAGTAGTGGGACAGAGCCTTGTGAGTAACCGAGAGAACAACATGATTCAACATCGAGGATGATGTGAGCAGCTAACGTACCAGTAGCGGCCCGGCGGTCTTTCCTGCAGTCTTACACGGAAGATCTGGCCCGATGGTTCCCAAGTAGGGCAGTTTTCCGCGGGGGAGATTCCCATTTCTCTTTACTGAGTGGCCTGATTCTCTCTGGTGCGGACGGCTCGGACGCCCCGCTGTCCCGGCGGCAATAAAACACACGTCACGAAGCGTAATGGCACAAGTCTGGCTTTTACATGGACTGCAGCCTTCCGAGGGCTTGAGGGCAAGGTTGGCACGGCTCGGCTATGAAGGAGGATGTTGAAAAGGGATCATCAGTTCAAGGGAACTTGGCGTCGATAAAGACGGAGCGGGAAAAATCATGAAGATTCTTCGCATTCCGTTGGTCATTGTTCTGGTGGTTTTGGCTGGTCGAGGGTTCAATGCCAACGCACAGACGGAGACGAATCTTTACTCCTTTGGCAGTTCCTCCAACGATGGATCGGAACCAGAAGCCGGGCTGGTGCAGGGCAGCAACGGCAATTTCTACGGAACGACCTTGGGCGGCGGGACGTACAACAATGGCACCGTGTTTCGGATCGGTCCCGGCGGTAGCTACACGAACCTTTACTCCTTTTGGGGGTCCCCCAACGATGGAAGCGAACCACTGGCCGGGCTGGTGCAGGGCAGCGACGGCAATCTCTACGGGACAACCATCCAAGGAGGGGCGTACGGCTACGGCACCGTGCTTCGGATCAGTCCCAGCGGCAGCTACACGAATCTTTACTCATTTGGCGCCGTTTCCAACGATGGGAACTTTCCATTTGCCGGGTTGGTGCAGGGCAGCGACAGCAATTTCTATGGGACGACCATCAACGGTGGAACATACTTTGGGGGCACGCTGTTTCGGATCAGTCCCAGCGGCAGCTACACGAATCTTTACTCATTTGGTACCGTTTCCAACGATGGGTTCTATCCACTGGCCGGGTTGGTGCAAGGCAGCGACAGCAGTTTCTACGGGACAACCATCCAAGGAGGGGCGTACGGCTACGGCACCGTGTTTCGGATCAATCCCAGCGGCAGCTATACGAATCTTTACTCCTTTGGCAACTCCCCCGATGGGGCCAATCCAGAAGCCCCCCTGGTGCAGGGCAGCGACAGCAATTTCTACGGGACAACCATCCAAGGAGGGGCGTACGGCTACGGCACCGTGTTTCGGGTCAGTCCCAGCGGCAGCTACACGAACCTTTATTCCTTTGGCAACTCCCCCGATGGGGCCAAACCAGAGGCCCCTCTGGTGCAGGGCAGCGACGGCAATTTCTACGGAACGACCTATTTCGGCGGGATGAGCACCAAGTGCAACGGCGGGTGCGGCACGGTGTTTCGGATCAGTCCCAGCGGCAGCTACACGAATCTTTACTCATTTGGCGCCGTTTCCAACGATGGGTTCTATCCACTGGCCGGGTTGGCGCAAGGCAGCGACAGCAATTTCTATGGGACGACCACCTTCGGGGGGATTAATGACAGCGGCACCGTATTCAAAGTGTTCCTCATCCCCATTCCGCAGAACACGAGCACGAACACCTGGATCAGTGCCATCGGCGGCAAGTGGGAGACGGGTACCAACTGGTCGAACGGTAGGGCGCCATCACTTGCGGATTCGGCCGACACGATCACCAATGCCAACACCAACGCGGTGACCATCGACTCCGTCACCACCAACACTCCGGGCGTCATGACAATCAGCAACCTGGTCGTCTCGGCTCCGCCGGGCTCGACGAACACCCTGTTCCTCAGCAATGCCGGTGCCGCGACGCCGCTACAGGTCCTGAGCGGTTTGACCATCGGTAGTGGTGGTGTATTGACGGTGAGCGGGTCGAGCTTGATCGCGGGCTCGGTCAGCAATGCCGGCGTCATCCAGGCAAGTGCGGGAACGTTGGAGTTCTTCGGGCCCAACATCGGGACGAACAATACGCTGTCGGGTTCCATCGCCATCACGAACGGGGGCGCGCTATTACTGTCGGGAACGGATTCGTGGACGCTTGTCTCCGCGATCGCTTACGGCGGCGGAGCCAGCGGAGGCTCGGTCATCTCCAGCAACAGCGGGGCAATCCAGTCTGTTTTCCTGAGCAACCCGGCGTTCTGCAACAATGCAGGCACTCTGGCAGTGGTGGGGGGCAACGTCATCAATTACGGACAGATCGGTGGCGACCTGACGAACAGCTACGTAATTACCGGTTCCGGCAGTTTGACGGGCAGCTTCGGATCGAACAACTATGCGGTCCTGAATCAGGGGACAATTGCTACGCCAAGCGGTGGCACGCTCGTGTTGGACCCACGTGACGCGTTCGACTTCGGCGGCGTCCAGAACGCGTCCGCCATTGTTGTCGCCAGTGCCAGCACGTTGTCGATTCGCCGCACCGAGAACGCGTGGGACAGCCCGGCCGCCAGTTGCCCGACCAATCTCGGCACGATCTTTATGCAAGGCGGCATCCTGCGCGCCGACGACGATACAACCACTTCAACGAATCGCATGTTTGTGAACGGCATATCGGGCGTCATCGAAGGCTGCGGTACGTTCAGCAACTGGACGACGGTGCTCAACAACGGCCTCATTCTGGCCAATTGCGGGACTACTGCGCTGACGTTCTCGGGCGTCGTCACCAACAATGGCACGATGCGGGCCGCCAACGGCAACGTGTTGGAGGCCTATGGCACGGTCGTCAACAATGGCACCATTGACATCATCAACGGCAGCGTCACGAACTTTCACGGTGGGTTCATCAACAACGGCACGGTGCTGACCGCTGGCAGCGTGGCCATTTCGAGCATCCTCGTCACGGGCATCGACATGGATGTGCGAATCCCCTCGGTGGTTGGTCACACCTACCAACTGCAATTCAGCAAGTCCCTCACGCCCACGAACTGGTTCACTAACGGCACAACGCCAACGCAGTCGGGTACGGGCAATACCCTCACCTTCACCGATCCTGGTGGGGCGACAAACGTCCCCGCTCGTTTCTACCGCGTACTCGTGACCGCGCCCTGAGCGGGACTAGACCTGCGGGAGTATCGGTCGCGCCGACGCGTTGACTGACCACGCGTCAATGGAGTTCAGTTGCCCGCAGTCGACACATCGAGTGGCATCGAACTGTGCTCCGCATTTGGGACACGCAGCGTGCGTCACAAACGTGTCAAAGGCAGTTCCGCACTGGCTGCATTTCCATAGCGCGCCCAGTGGCGGAGCCGCCTTGCAGGATGGACAGGCGAAATCCTGGTGGCGGGGTGCTGCCGCCAGTCGGGCAAGCACGCGGGCCTGTTGCCAGCCTCGCCAGCAATTCATCAGGATGAACGCGGCCATGATGCCGAACCAAATTGATTGGGCCCGCAACGCCAGCGCCACCAATCCCGCCACGCCGACGAAGCCGATGACGACCGCTACCATCAGGCTGCGCGCACGCCCCAATACAAACCACAGCAACGCGCGCAGAATCTGTCCGCCATCGAGCGGATATACCGGCAACACATTGAAGATCAAGAGCGCGAGATTGATGACCCAGACGGCGTGGAGCAATCCGTACACGTCGGGCGCGGAACTCGGCCAGCCCCAGGAAATTGCCACCAAACGCCCGATTGTGAGCAACGGGAACAGCACGACGTTGACCAGCGGTCCGGCGGCGATGCTCCACAGAATGGCGCCAGGACGGGGTGGGGGATCCACATACGCCACGCCCCCGAGCGGCCACAGCACGATTTGATTGGCGCGCCCGCCGACGCTGCGGCACGCCAGCGCATGACCGAACTCATGCATGGTCACGATCACGAACAGCGTGAGATATTCCAGGCCGTTCCACAGCAGCGAGGAGTAACTTTGTCCGCGGTTGGTAATTTCGTACGCGGCGACGACGAACCACGACCAATGTAGAAACACGCTGATCCCCGCCACTTGGAAAAGGCGAATCGAGCCTTGGCGGGTCGGCATCATTGGCTCTTGTGCTCGGACAGAGGCATGTTTGTCATCGAAGCAAAATTCACGGCGCGTTTATAACACAGTAGTGCTCCACCACAAGCGTATTGCTGTTCAGGTTGGACGGGTCGATTTGGTTTCACCAAAGAATTTGAGAGCACAGCCGTCACAATAGCCAGAACAACCAACAACTGCCTCGTTCACGACTCAGTGAACTAAACTTGCAGATGCGCTCTTTTTTTGTCTCCCTCCCGCGTTGTCCCCGGACCGACCGCCATACGGCGCTCTCGCCGTCTCCGGTCGGGGATGGACAAACTCCCGACATTAAGGCAACATCAGGAACGCCCTTGAATTCACACACGTCATGGCTTGGGGGAATTGATGCAGTCACCGTCTGCGCGTGGCTGGGAGGCGGTGTGGCTTGGTGACTGCGTCAAAAACATCCGGAGCCGTCAGCATGGTGCCGTTCCAGCCCCGGGAACAAACGGCAAGAGGTTTGGTTTTCTCGAGCGCACATGAGGTGGCGGCGGCGATTCGTGACCGCCGTGTGTCGGCGGTCGAGGTGGTGAACGCCTATCTCGCGCGCATTGCCCGCCACAATCCGGCGCTCAACGCCATCGTCACACTCAACGAAGAGGGGGCCCTGGCCCGAGCGAGCGAAGCCGATGCCGCCCTGGCCCGCGGCGAGTTTTGGGGGCCGCTCCACGGCGTGCCCGTGACGATCAAAGACTCATTCGCCACAGCTGGATTGCGGACGACGAGCGGCTTCGCGCCACTGGCCAATTACATCCCGGCCGTCGATGCCACCGTCGTGGCGCGTCTCCGGGCGGCGGGCGCAATCGTGCTCGGAAAAACCAACCTGCCGATGCTCGTCCATGGGTTCCAGAGCGACAATGCCATCTTCGGCCGGTCGAACAACCCTTGGGATCTGGAACGAACGCCGGGCGGGTCAACCGGTGGCGGGGCCGCCGCGCTCGCGGCCGGTTTGTCGGCGCTGGAGATGGGCAGCGACTACGGCGGCTCGGTGCGCATTCCGGCGCATTACTGCGGCGTGTATTCACTCAAACCAACCGAGCTCCGCGTACCAACCGTTGGTCACATTCCAGAACTGCCCGGACGACCACGCGGTGTGCGGCACGTCGCCACTCCCGGGCCACTGGCCCGCTCCGTGCAGGATCTGGCGCTGGCACTGCAGGTGATCGCGGGTCCCGATCCTCGTCAGCCGGAGGTCCCTCCCGCGCCCCTTGTTCCAACATTGCCACAGCCCTGGGGGGCACTGCGTGTGGCTTGGGCCGATGATTTTGGCGGGTTGCCGATAACCGGCGATACGAAGACCGCATTGACGGGCCTCGTCGCCGCGTTGGAGCAGCGAGGCTGCAAGGTCGCACAGTGTCTACCGGACAATTTCGACTTTCCCGACCTCTGGGAGACATACGGCGAACTGCGCCAGTGCGAAGTCGGCGGGGCCATGTCGTCTGAACTCGAAGAGGAGTGCGCGGCGTTCTTCGGGGTCGACGCCGCGTCGGACGACCCCGAAATGCGCGGCATGGCCCGAAGACGCAACGCCACACTGCGTCAGTACACGGACACGTTAACCAAACGCGACGCGTACATTACCGCTGTAGAACGTTTCTTCGAAACATGGGACGCACTGTTGTGTCCCGTGACCGTGGGCCCCGCGTTCCCGCATTGCGCTCCCGGCACGCCGATAGATGTGGACGGTCAGCCCGTTCCCTATCGACTGGGCGGGACAGGCTACACCAGCCCGTTCAACTTGACCGGCCATCCCGTGGTGGTCCTGCCACTGGCTCGCTCGGCCGAAGGACTCCCGATAGGCGTGCAAGTGGTCGGCCAACGTTGGAGTGAGATGAAACTGTTGGCGATCGCCGAACAACTCACCGAATTGACCGGACCATTTCAGCGCCCGCCGGGCTACTGACCGACTACGGCAGTGAGTTCGCGACGGCAACCAGAGCATGGCGCTGTTGCAACATCGACAGGAACAGAAAGGGCACTATGCAAACACCGTCATACGCCATCGTCGCGTTTCTCATGGGCGTAATTCTCTCCGTCTACTTGCCGATGAATAGTTCCGCTTCCCGATACCTCGGCTCGTCCATGGCGGCGTCTGCGGCGTTTTTCGTCGTGGCCACGATCACCTCCATATCGATCATGGCGTTTGGAGGCGAGTCCCATTGTCTGGCCAGGCTCAAGACCGTCCCCGTCTACCTGCACATGGCGGGCGTCATCAGCGCCTTCTTCATCGTCGGAACCACGTTTCTGATCCCGAAAGTGGGAGCGAGGCCCTTTTTCATCCTGCTGGTCTCCGGCCAGATTTTGATGGCCATGGTCGTCAGCCATTTTGGAATTTTGGAATCCCCACAGGACCCCGTCACCGTGAAGAAAATGCTGGCCGCAACCCTCGTCATCGCCGGCGCGGTTCTATCCGCAACGTAGAGCGCCTGACAGAACTGCTGGTCGGCGCAAGTCTCCCCGCGAGGGGACGTTGCACCAACAGGGCTCGCGGCTTGGCCGCGCCGTGTGACTTACTTCTTCGTCGAAGCCTTTGTATGGAATTTGTAGGCGTCCGGATGCCCGGCAAAACAAAGCCCCATGTACGACCCCTTCACGTCTTCGTAGGAAATCCCCTGCAATTCCAACGCCACTTTCTCGGCCGTAATCGGCATGATCTTCATCCTCAGACCGATGGCATCTTCGACCGCGTTGGCGACCATGGCCGCTGCGGGAATCATCGTATGTTCGCCCGTTCCGCGCGCCCCGAACGGACCATCCGGCTGCGCGACCTCCACGATGATTGGAACAATTTCGTCCGGCACATCCATTGAGGTCGGTATCTTGTAATCCGTAAAATTGGCATTCACCAGTTTCCCCTTCAGGTCGTAGCGGATATCTTCGTACAGCACCGTTGCCAGCCCTTGAACGATCCCACCGACGATCTGGCCTTTAACAAGACCCGGATTGATTGCCTTACCGGCGTCGACGGCCAGCGTGGCTTTCAGCACGCGCATCTTACCGGTCTTCTTGTCGATCTCGAGAGTGACAGCGGCGGCGCCCACCGTGTAGTGCACGTTCGGATGGCCACCCTGACTCGTCTCCGGGTCGCTCAACGCCGAGGTGAACTCGGGCATGAATACACCGCTCCCGAGAATCGGTCCGCCGATGAAATTCCCATGTGACGTCTGGATGCCGTTGATGACGAAGTTTTGCAGCGGCAACTCAAAATCCGCGCGCGTCCGGCATTTGACCTTCTCATCTTCGAGGTACAGCGTGTCGCGGGCGATGCCCAGGGCCCGCTCGACGACTTCGAACATCTTTCCGCGCAATTCCAGCGCCGCGGCTTTCACGGCATTGCCGCAACCCCACGTCACGTGAGAGCCCACCGTCTGCCATTCGTACGCGTTGCGGTCCGTGTCGGGTAGCTCGACGCGGATTCTCTCCATCGGCACCGTGAGAATCTCAGCGGCGATCTGGGCCATCACGGTCAGGAACCCCTGCCCGATTTCCATGCCCGAGACGCTGATGTTCAAGCTGCCGTCCTCGTTGAACTTCATGAACGCCGCCGACGCGGCGTTGGGCGGCAGCGCCGGTGCCTTCCAGAAGCAGGCGAAGCCCTTGCCGATCACCTTGTTGGGATCCTTCGATACCTCTTTCTTCCCCCAACCAATTTCCGCAGCCACACGGTCGATCGCCTCATGGAGACCGCTCGGATTCATCTTTGCGCCGTACGCGAGCGTGTCGCCTTCGCGGATGGCGTTCTTCCTCCGGAACTCGACGGGATCCATGCCGAGCTTGTGGGCCATTCGGTTCATGTGGGATTCCAGTCCAAAATGGAACTCGGAGTACCCAAAACCGCGATACGGGCCGCTGGGCGGTAGGTTGGTATAGACGCAGACCGAATCGATTTTCACGTTCGGTATCCGGTATGGCCCCGTGGCGGAAAGCCCGACGGCGTTCACCACATTTGCGCCGTATTCCACATAAGCCCCGGCGTCCCAATGCAACGTGTGCTCGATGGCCGTAATGGTACCGTCCTTCTTGGCGCCCAGCTTGATCCGCGCGATGACGCCCTGCCGTTGGTATGTATTGTAGAATTCCTGCGCCCGCGACCAGCGGACTTTTACCGGTTGGCCCTTTACCGTAATGGCCAGCGCCGCGCCGATAATCTCCATCGACACGCCGGCTTTGCCGCCAAAACCGCCGCCGACATACGGCGTCACGACGCGGATGTCCTTGTGGGACAACCCGAGCGGCGCCAACGCCTGCGCCAGAACGTGTCGTTGCGTGTAGGGCGACTGCGAAGCCGACCAGAGCGTCAGCCGTCCGGATAAATCGTACAAGCCGACGATCACATGAGGTTCGATCGCGCAGTGGGAATAACGCGGGACCGTATAGATATCTTCCAGAATGACATCGGCTTCTTTGAAGCCTTTCTCGATGTCACCCTTCCTCGTTTTGCGCCAGTGGGCGATGTTCGTACCCGCCTGCGGGAAGAACCACGGGCAACGCGTGTAATTCCCCAGATCAGGGTGCACCAACACAGCATCATCCCGAAGCGCCTTCGTGAGGTCGAGGACGGGTTCGAGTTCCTCGTAAACCACCTTCACGAGCTTGGCCGCCCGTTTTGCCGTTTTCGCGTCGTGCGCGACCACGGCAGCGACCTGTTCGCCCACAAACCGGACGCGGTCGGTCGGAAAACTAAATCGGTCCTGCATGTACAATCCGAAGCGGTACGGAAAATCCTTGCCGGTGATCACGCGTACGACACCGGGAACCTTTTCGGCGGCCGAAGTATCGATACTCTTGATCAAAGCATGTGCGTAAGGGGTTTCGACGATCTCCGCGTGAAGCAGCCTCGCGCCAAAATCGATGTCGTCCACGTAGGTGGCGGCTCCGGTGATTTTCTCCAGCCCGTCGATGCGTTCGGGCGATTCGCCAACAATCTTGAGCGAACTCATACGCGTTTCCCCGCTTTCTTGCCGACGGCCACAATAGCGTCAATGACCGGTTCGTAACCAGTGCAACGACATAAGTTGCCGGAGATAGCCTCTTTGACTTCGTCTTGGGAAGGGCTTGGGTTCTTGCCCAGTAGTTCGGTCGCCGAGAGCACCATGCCGGGCGCGCAGAATCCACATTGGAAGGAGTTGTGTTTGAGAAGAGATTGTTGCACGGGCGTCAGGCCAGACTGACTCAACCCTTCGAGTGTCGTGATTTCGTGACCGTCCACCTCGACGGCCAGGATCAGGCAGGTGCGCACGGTTTTGCCATCAAGCAGCACCGTGCAGGCGCCGCAGTCGCCCCGTTCGCAACCAATCTTCGGGCTCTTTACGCCCAGCGTTTCCCGCAAGACATTGAGAAGAATGTCGTTCGGCTCGACATCAAGGCTGCGGGTCTCGTTGTTGAGTATTACGGTGATCCGTTTTGTCATGGCCGCCTCCTATATCACGCTGGTGCCATACGCGGGACCCGAGCCCGTGATTCGCTCAACCGCGGCCCGGAGTCCTCGTTCCAGCATCACACCCACCATGTGCATCCGATACTCCTTGGTCGCACGGATGTCGGTGATGGGGGCGATTTCTTCCGGCACAAGTCGGACTGCTTCCTGAATCAAGTCATCCGACAACGCACGGCCCGCCAACAGGGCCTCAATTCTCTCTCCACGAATCGGGCGGGGCGCGACCGACCCGAAAGAGATTCGGTACGTGTTGTCGGCGTACGCGAGAACCGTCACGCTGGCTTGCGCGAGGTCTTCGCCTTCGTACCTGCGTAGCTTGACGAAACAGGCGCCATGTTTCTTCCTGGGCAGCGCCAGCGTTACTCCGGTGGCGATCTCGCCGCGCTTCAGTACGGTCTTGCGCGGACCGAGAAACCAGTCGCGCAGCGGCACCTTTCGCTTTCCCGACGGGCCGACCACCAGTACTGCGGCATCGTACACCAACAGAATCGGACCGCTGTCACAGCAGGGGACCGCGGAGCAGATATTACCGACCATGGTGGCACGGTTCCGGATGCCCACCGAAGCGACCCAGCCAGTCATCTGGTGAATTACAGGAAACTTCTTCGCAATGACCGGGGAATCTCGCAGGTCGCTGAATGTGACCAGCGCGCCGATCGTAAGGACGCCATTCTTGAATTCGATCTTGTCGAGACCGGCAATGCCTTTGATATCCACCACGGCGTCGGGCGTCACCATGTTTTCGGCGATCAGAGTGATCAAGTCGGTTCCGCCGGCGAGAACACGGGCGCGCGTTCCGTAGCGCGCAACCGTGTTGACTGCCTCGCGCAGTGTGCCGGGCTTCACATAGTCAAACTCGTGCGCGATAGCCATGATGACCTCCTTATTTTGGCGGCAACAAAGCCACGATGCGGCACATGGCCGATTCCATTTCGATGCCGCGTAGCGGGAAACAGCCAATCCACACCCGCTGATTGCTGACCTTGTCGATTTCGCCGCCGAGATTCTCGGCATGCACCAGTTTCTTGGGGAACAATTTCAGGTGCATGACCTGATAGTACTCGTCGGGCGGGAACATCGCGTCCCATCCCTTGCCGTACTTGGCCTTCAATTTCTTCTCGGCTTCGGCGAACCGGGCGGGGTGCCAGTTGCGGATAATGGTGTTCATCGGATGGTCCGCGCTGCCACAATCAACGCCGATCCACTTGAGCTTCATGTCCAACGCCCATTGGTGGAAGCCGGGGCCGGGACCCGGGTGTTTCACAAAATACCGGAGTTCATCGGACTGTTTCTGGTCCCAGGCGTAGCGGTGGTAGCCGGTATTGATGATCAGGATATCGCCCTTCTTGACCTCGACGTTCTTCGTGATCGTTTCTGGAAAGTAGAGATCGTAGTCACCCACGTCCTTGGAAATGTCGGCCACGACGCCGGGGCCAATCCACTCTTCGATTGGGACATGACCAATCGACCGGCCGCTGGCGTGAAAATGAATCTCCCCGTCCATGTGCGTGCCGACGTGGTTGCTGGTTGTGATGATCTGGCCGTTGGCGCCCTGTCCCATGTGCGCGCCCGCGATGCGCTTGAAGTACTGGATGCCCAACGGCATATAGCTCGGCCACGGAGGTGTGTGAATGCTCAACGGTTGCGTCAGATCATACACACGGACCTTGTCCATGAATTGCAGGAATTGTTTGGTATTCATCGGCTGTCTCTCATTTCTTGGTTAATCTTCTGGCCAATCCCGCGAACGCTTTCTGGAACGGCTCGGCGGGCGCGCTCAACACGCCGGCGCCAATCTGGCCCACGCCCGGTTCCTTGTGGGCAACGCCGGTGTCGATGAACGGCAGGATGTTCTTCTCGACGACCTTGATCGCATCGATTCCCGTCGGCGTGCCGCGAAAGTTCAGGTAGGGAATCTGGTAGATGTTGTTCTCGCCAGCGGTGATCTCGTACATCTGTTGCGTGTAACGAATCGCATCGTCGCTACTGCCGCCAACGAACTGGACGATGGCCGGCGCCGCCGCGATGGCGAATCCACCCAATCCATTTGTCTCCGTGATTGCGCTGTCGCCGATGTCAGGATTCGCATCGGCCCGCGTGTAACCCGGGAAGAACAAGGCGTCGGGCACATCGGCCGGACCGGTGAACCATTCATCACCAGTACCCGAGAGCTGGATGCCGAAGTCGGTGCCATTGCGGGCCATGACGACCAGAACACTGCTGTTCCTGACGCCACGCGCCGCGTCCAGCGTGACTTTGGAGGCGGGCATGGAAAGGTTCAGGAAGAAGTGGTCGTTGTGGTTGATAAATTCCAGGACTTCAGCAGCAACGGTCGGATCATCACAGGTCGTTACAATCGCCGGCGCAATCGTCCGATAGAAAATAGAAGTGGCTGCGCGGTTGCGGTTGTGGACCTCGTCTCCCATGTGGAGCGCCTGGGCGATGATGTTCTTGAGGTCGATTTTCCCGAGTTTGGCCACAGCTTTCTTCAGGACCGGATAGAGTGTGCCTTCCATCCATCGCAGCTTCTCAATCACTGTCTCACCATACGCGCCGTAACGGAGTACCTTGCCGAGCCCCTCGTTCAACGTGCAGTATGCAAAATTGCCGTGCGCCTCGTTTTTCAGCACGAACACCGGCATCGACGGCGAGATGATTCCTGCCATCGGGCCGACGGAAGCATGTTCGTGACAGGGGGAGAAGGTGATTGCGCCGGATGCCGCGAGCCGCTCGGCTTCCTCGAAGGTTTCAGCCTTCCGCTCATACAATAATGCACCAATCATGGCGCCACGCATTGGCCCGCACATCCGATCCCACGTAATCGGCGGTCCCGCGTGCAGGAGCATGTCCGACTTTATCCCCGGAATGACATCGATGGCGCGCTCCAAACCGATGAGGTGTGGCATGCCGCTCAGAATGATCTTCACGACCTCGGCATTGGCCTTTTCAATCGCGGGGCGGAACATTTTCACGCGGTTCGCCAATTGGGGATCGACCTCCATCGAGGGTTTCCAGTCAACCTGCACGGAGATCGCATGGGCATCATCCAGCGCCTGTTTGAAGGCTGACAAGCCGATGTTGACGACCTTCAGGTCACTGCCGAACAGTTGATTGATCGACGTCATTTCCTTCCCAAGCATTGAATGATTTGCGCCGCCAATTTGCAAGCGGCGGCGTTGGATGGCATCACAATTGCCCCGGCCCTCCGCAGGGCAGCCTCAACACGGCTCCGGTTCTGCGGATCCTGATTGGTTCCGGTGATCGAACAGATAACGGAAACTTTGCGTGATGCCTGGCGAACCACACTCGAGAGTTCGGCAGCCGGATCGGGGTGGGAGCCGTACCCGAGCACGACATCCAGTAGAATCACCGCAGTCTCCGGATCGTCCGCTTCGACGAGGATGCGGCGATTCCGTAGCGAGTAATCGATCATTGGATGCGGTCGGCCGACCGTGAATTCGTCTTCGCCAAGATCGATGACCGAGTGTTTCTGGCTGACAAGAGAATCTCGGAGCTGCTTCGTGTTGCCCACGGGAGCGTTCGAGAACACGCCCGTCAGCAGGGATTTGAAAAGGACTTGAGCCTCGGCGCAGAACGTGCCGCCACTGAACAGTCCGCGCACATATTTCTGGTTCTTCTTCCGTTTGCCGGCTTCGCGCTTCGCGATTCGTAGGATTTCTTTATCCCGCGCAACGAGTCGGGTGGAGACTTCATCACGCGGTTGTCCTTGTGACAGGGCAACGGCAATCAGGGCCGCTTCTTCGAGAGTGGAGGGGCAATCTTCATGTGTGGACGCACCGACAAACGAGGTTACGATGGGTTTGCGGATTGTTTTCGCCAGCTTCTCGATCCGACGCAGCACGTCTTTGTGCGGCGGTTTGGAAACGAGGAGAATGACGCGTGTCGGTTCGTGCTTTGCCAGGGCTTTCAGCCCCTCCAGAAACATGATTCCGCCGACCTCTTGTTTCACATCGCGGCCACCGGTGCCGATGGCCTGCGAGATCCCCGCGCCGGCGTTGGAGATAATGCAGCTTACTTCCTGTAACCCCGTGCCTGCGGCGGCAACGATGCCGATGTTTCCCCGATTCACGACGTTTGCGAAGGCGAGGGGAACGCCGTTAATGATGGCCGTGCCACAATCCGGTCCCATGACAAGCAGCCCGCGTTTTTGGGCAAATTTCTTCAGCGCGATTTCTTTCTCCAATGAGACGTTATCCGAGAAGAGCATGACGTGCAGACCGTTCTCGAGAGCGCGCATCGCTTCATCGCCAGCGTATCGGCCGGCAATCGAAATCAGGGCGAGATTGGCGTCAGGAATTATGTTGAGCGCACCAGCCAGGCTTGTTGGACGTGATTCGCTCCCCTTAGTGGTTGTATTGACCATCTTTTTCAGGAGCCCGTCGACAGCGGCCAGGGCAGATTGCGTTGCGGTTTCAGTCTCGCCCTTTACCGCGACCAAAAGATCGGTGTCGCTTGCATTATCAAGTCTGGCGCTCAACAGGCCACTGGAATTCAGGATCGCTTTGTTGGATTTTGTCCCCATTACCACGGCGGCGTCGATCACGCCGGGCAGGGCGGTGATCTCCTTTCCCACACGCATCAACGTGACGGAATCGAAGTAGGCGCCTTTGCGAATCTGGCCGGCAACGATCATGAAACCCCCATTTCGCCGCAAACCGTGAGCAAGAATCCCGTTCCCAAATCGGCGCCGGAACTTTCGCCGATGGCCATTAGTCTCGCCGCCGACTGCCTCACCATCTCCTCGCTTTCGTGCATCAGCGCGAGAACCAGATCTTTCATGCGTCCGAAAAGCAAGCCGCGGCGGGCGAGGTCCAGAAACGAATTGGAGAATATGTTGCCGGCTTTTGCCGTTCGAAACACATCATCTGCAATCTCTTGGTAATCCTGCCCTCGTAGTTGCTGCAGAAGGTTCAAACCAATGAGCAACCCGGCGATAAAGTCGTCGCCGCTCGGAGTTAGTCCGAACCCACATCCTTTCAGGCCTCGAACGCCATTTAGCAAATTGCCATTCATGATCTGGTGGACATCGCGACGGATCTGATCCACAAAGGCCCGTTCGAACCCGGATCGGAAGTTTTGGGTTCTCTTTTCGTCGAGAAGAAAGGCGAGGCTTTTTGCGGGTGACATTGTTTTGAGTTGTTCTCCAAACACCGAGAGATTGTGCCGGAAGAGCCGACGATTGCAGGAATCGAGCGCGACAGTCGAGCGGTAAGAATGGTTGTCCGTGAACTGGAACTGGCGGTTTCCAAAGACGACCACGTGCGCCCCCACTTCCAACGGCGCCACCCTGCCGCACGCCGGCCCGGCATCGAGGTCACAAACAACAATGTTCAGGGGGCCGGGGCCGATTTCCTCGTTGACTACGGAGATAAGGAGGTCGCCATGCCGGAAATTCACAGCTCGGTGGAACCGGGAATGGAACGGGTAGGTTCCTTTCCTCACCTGATCCCCAATACTCACCACGGTCATGCCGGGTAAAACACCATCCCGAAATTCTTGCTGTATTCGGCCTCGCGGACGGTCTCGACCTTCCCACGGACCGCCATCCCGATCTTCGGGCTAGGAGCTTTCAGTTGCCCCGTGATCCGCATCCCGTTTTCCAGTTCAACGATTCCAAGGGTCAGCTTGGCGACGTTGAAATCGGGGGGGAGATTGTGGACGGTTGTGAACGTCAGCAGTTTGCCATTCTTCGGAAGAGGAACCGTGTCAAACTCGAACGGTTCCTTGTTTCCGCACTTCTTGCACACCATGCGGAACGGATAATGAAGTTGCCCGCACTTTTTGCATTGATACGCGTAAATCTCCAGGACCATGGTCAGTTCTCCCTCTTAAAGACGAGGCAAACAACATTGTTGCCGAAGCCGCCGAAGTTGCAGGTGAAACCGATCCGCGCATCCTTCACCTGTCGCTTATGGGCTTCGCCGCGAAGTTGCAGCACAATTTCGTGGGCTTGCCCGACGCCGGTCGCCCCCACAGGATGTCCTTTGGCTTTCAAACCGCCCGATGTGTTGATCGGGAGCCTCCCGCCCAGACGGGTTTCACCCCGTTCGAGCGCGAGATGTCCTTCGCCTTTCTTGAAGAAACCGACCTCCTCGCTCTCGACAATCTCCAGAATCGTGAAGGCATCGTGAAGCTCGGCAACGTTGACGTCGGCTGGACTCACGCCGGCCATGTGGAATGCCTTGGCCGCAGCGCCCCGCACGGCCAGCAGGTCCGTCGGTTCCGCGCGTTCATGGACGCAATGGGTGTCCGTCGCCTGCCCGACGCCGGCCAGCCGGATCAAGGGTTTCTTGAGTTGCTTCGCGACTTCCGCGGATGCCAGAATCACCGCCGCGCCACCGTCGGAAACCGGACAGCAATCGAAGAATCGCAACGGTTCGGCAACATACGGATTGTTGGTCATCGCCTCGGGGGAATCGAGGATTCCTTCGATGGTGATTTTCTCATGCAAGTGCGCGAAGAAGTTCAGCAATGCGTTGTCGTGGTTCTTCACCGCCACCATGGCCAGATGCCGCTCGGTCACGCCGTATTTCTGCATGTAGAGGCGGGTGAACATCGCAGCCAGCGACGGCAGCGTCACGCCGTAGATGTACTCGGCGAGCGGGTGCGATAGTGATGCCACGATGTCCGTCGCTTCCAGATTGTTCACCTCACGCAGGCGCTCCGCGGATGTGACCAGGACGGTGTCGTGAAGTCCGGAAGCCACAGCCATAAACCCTTGCTTGATGGCGGAAGCACCGGACGCGGGGCCGTTCTCGATGACTTCGGCGCCGGCGGGGGTCAGGCTCAGGGTGTCGACGACAGCGCTGGCCAGCCCGGTCTGGTGGTTTGCCCGGGCGCTGGCCATATTGGCCACATACACGTGATCGACCTTGGAAAGACCGGCATCCTTCAGCGCAATCATCGCGGGATACGCGGCGATTTCACTTAACGGATACTCGAGACGAGTAAAACTCGTGATCCCGATACCGACGACATAGACCTCGCGCATGATCAAGCCTTCCCTTCCTGTTTCCAACGCTGAGACATCAGTGCCGTGCCCGTCGAATCATAGAGCGACCGCGTAGCCGCGAGAAGATCGGCGGGCGCCTTCGGCGGATCGGTCGGCGGCAGTATGGCCGCCTGGGCTTTTTTGAGGAGTTGCTGCGGCACGGGACGGCGACCGACGACAAGCGTTTCCCGGGCGCGATTGAACAGTTCCTTTGTCAGGGCCCACGAGGGAACGCCGCCGAGTTCATGCGCGATGTGGAATCGCTTCTCCAGTTCGTACTCGATCATCCACCGCCGAAAACCAATCGGCGACTCGGCCACGATCAGGACTTCTTTTTGACCGATGATATCGATGTGGTACTCCATCTTCGTGGCGAAGGCGTGCGCTCCCACGCGCAAGCCGCGCCGAAGGGCGACGGTGTGGTACGACATGCCGACGTCCTTGCTCAGCAGGCGACCGTTCACGACCGCGACGAGCTCGCCATCGATTTGCGCCACGAGGACGTATTCGTCCTGGACGCGATAGCGATAGTAGGCCAGAAGCTCACTGTAGAGACGCGCGGCGACAACGTCGTAATAGTCACGCTCGACGTGAATCAGGGGTTCGACATGTTGCAGGATGTCGGGGATTTCATCCCGGGCCACCTGACGAATGACCATCTCTTCCCCGCCCGCGAGCATCATATACTTCGGTGGAAACGGCGGAACGGGATTATCGACCGGACGCAGGATCTTCTCAAGGTCAACAGCCATGACACCAAACTCTCCTCTCTCTTCGGTAAAAATTTTGTCTTCTCTGGAACAGCCAGCCGTCGAGAAGCGCTCTAGCTCGACATCTTTCGGAAACCAAGTAACCTGATATCGCATCGGTTGTGCCATTCGGTCCATCGAGAGAATTACGAGCGACATATGTGGCTGCCACACAATTGGTTGCGTAGTTACACTGGCGTCTGTAAGAGCGGTCTTCTTGCGGGCCAGTATTGCCAGAGTGTCGCAGTCTGCCTTCGGAGGCTGACATCGTGTCAGAACTCGCAGTTGGCTGTCAGGCACCGCTGCTGGCCTCGGGTTGCCCATCCATCTCCCGAACGTCTCTGGGGGGGATGACACGGGCCGGTTACGATGAGCCAGCTAACGTCCGAACTCCCCAACCGGTAACTGTTCGTTTTCGCGGGGTGGCGTTGCCCTCGCCAACAAGATGTGTTCGCCGACGATCCGCGCCAACCAGTGACCCGCATCCGCAACTTCGTGAGCAGTTGGCGATCGCCGAAACCGGTGTGTTCCCAGCTCACTCTGGAAATATTCTGGACAAGGGCCCGAGATTGTGAAAAAATTCACTAAGTGGTGAAGCCGTCGCCTGTCCCGTGCGGCTGCGGTCTTGGGTCGCGAGAGGGTAAGTTGACACGTGAGGTTTAAGAGAGTTTTGGGTGCATTGCGCTGCGACTGCTCGCAACGCTCGCTGTGTCCTCCGTCTCCAGGCAATTCCTTGCCCGCCGATCCTATTTTGATGCAATTGGCAGTTCGGGCGCGAGCGAGTGACTCACGGTTTGGGTCCACCGGCTGGTCTGCGCGCGATGCCCTGGCCATTCGGCCGACCAGACATTTCATCTCTGTTCGCAAGAAGGGAGACTTTCCATGAATATCGAGGAACTCCAGAAGCTCCGGGAACGGGCGCAACGGCATCTTGCGCTGCGTGGAGGGAAGAGAAAGTACCGCGTCGTGATCAGCATGGGCACCAGCGCCATCGCTGCCGGGGCGCGCGAAGTCATGACCACAGTGCTCGACGAACTCGACAAGCGCGGCATTGAAAACGTGGAGGTCGCCGTCAACGGCGGCAGCGGACTGACCGATGCCGAGCCGGTCATCTGCGTCGAGGACAAGAGCGGCGAGAAGGTCACCTACGCCAACGTCAATCCTGCCGCCGCCCGCAAGATCGTCGCCGAACACCTGGTGGGAGGCAAAATTGTGGATGGCCTCGCGGTCGGCAAGATCAAGGAACCACCCTTAAGCGGATCACGCGCGGGGTGAGGTGGACACCGGGGAGGACGACAAAACCAGCGAAGCGACAGGCACGCATGACTCATAGACTGACCACTTGCACGTTCTGCGGAGTCGGTTGCGGTCTCTATCTTGAGACATCAGGCAACCGGGTGGTGGGCGCTTATCCCAGCATGTCGCACCCCACGAACCAGGGAAGAATATGCGCGCGCGGGTGGCATGTTCACGAGGTCGCCAGTTCGCCGGACCGTTTGAAAAGCCCGTTGCTGCGAAAGAACGGCCAGCTTGAGGAGGTCACTTGGGACGAGGCTCTCGGTTTCATTGCCACACGCATGAAGGAAATCCGCGACCGACACGGTCCTGACGCACTGGCCTTTCTCAACTCCCCACGGTGCTCGAATGAGGAGGCGTACCTGCTACAGAAGTTGGCCCGCGCCGTCATTGGCACCAACAATGTGGATCATGGCGCCGGGGTTTACTGCAACAACTCGATCAATGTCCTCCTCAACATGATTGGCGTGGCGGCCACGACCAACTCCGTGGCGGAGTTGGCCCGGAGTGAGGTCATATTTGTGGACGGAGTGGACCTGGCCTCACAATTGCCGACCATCGGCGGGGCCGTGATCCGGGCCAAGCTCAAGGGCGCAACCATTGTGGTCATCGACGCTCGCCGTCATCGTGTCGCCGAGAGCGCCAACTTCTTCCTGCAAATCAAACCGGGTACGGAAACCCTGTTTTACGGAGCGGTGGCGAAGATCATTGTGGATCGGGGTCTGATGAATCTGCCGTTCATCAAGGCGCACTGCCGGGGCTACGAAGCGTTTCTGGCCAGTGTTCTCGACTACGACCTGTTGGCGGCTGCGGAAGGCTGCGGAGTGTCGGCGGAACTCATTGAGTCGGTCGCCCTCGCGTACGCCCGCGCCAAGTCCGCCGCGATTCTGTACTCCACCGGTATCGAGGCGCGCGATGCCGAGACGGTGGAGGCGATCGTGGACCTGGCCCTGCTCACCGGCCAAATTGGCAAGGAAGGCGCGGGTGTCTTCGCCCTGACCGAACACAACAATCTGCAAGGTGTCTGCGACATGGGAGTGTTGCCCAACCGATTACCCGGTTACCGGCCTGTGGCGAACGCCGCGGCCCGTGCGGAGGTTGAAGCACTGTGGCACACGAAGCTGCCATCTGAAGTTGGACTGGGGGCGCGGACGCTGCTCACGGATCGCAGTCGTGCCAATGTGCGGGCCGTCTGGCTCTGCCGCTACGATCCCCTCAGCACCGCTTTCGTGGGCGACGCTGCCGATATGCTGCAGCACTGTGATCTGGTCGTGGTGCAGCATTTGTTTCTGACCGAGACGGCCCGGCAGGCTCACGTCGTGCTCCCCCTGACCGCGTTTGGCGAGGAACTCGTTACCTTCACCAACACGGAGCGCCGGATTCAGTTGGCAAGACGCGTTATCGACCCGCTCCCCGGGACCATTCCAGCCTGGCAGCAACTCACCATGCTCGCCCGGGCTTTGGGCGCGGATTGGGACTACGACTCGCCGGCGGATGTCATGGACGAGATCGCGGCCGTGGTGCCGTTTTATAGCGGCGCTGACTACGACAATCTTGCCCGCGGTTACGGTCGGCAGTGGCCTTGCACAAAGGATCATCCACTCGGCACACCATTTCTTTTCGCGGACGGTATTCCGCAAACCGGGTTCAAGTTCGTTCCCATTACTGTGCATCCGCAATCCGTTATCGCGCGGAAGGACTATCCGCTCACGCTGGTTTTCGGCAACTCCACGTATTACTGGAACCAGAACGTGCTGATCCAACACAGCGAGACGCTGAAGCGCGAGTATCGCATCTTGCTGCTCGATTACCCGGAAGGTTTCGTGGAAATGAACAGTGCCGACGCCAAACAACTGGCTGTCCGCGACGGCGAGAAAATCCGATTGCGCACGGCCAGCGGTTCGGCGGTGGTGACAGCCCGCGTCACTCCCGAAATTCGGAGTGGCGCCGTATTCGTGCCATTCTTCGTCCACCAGGTGCAGGAGCAAATCCGCGGCCCCATGGACAACGGCGTCCAGTTGGTGCCGGTTCGGGTGGAAAAGGAGGCCGCTTGAAAGCCCGCATCCTGAATCGCGCGGATGTACTCAAGATTGTGGACCAATTGCGCCAGCAGGACTACGAGGTTATTGCCCCGTTCCACGGCTGGGGACGCGACACCTTCTTCGACACGGTAACGGATGAGAATCGTGAGCGCATTGAATTGCATCTGCCCAATCCCTACTATCCGCCAAAGCGTTTTGTCCTCCCGCACATCGAGCGCCTGTTGAAGGTGCGGCGCGCCAACGGCGGCATCCAGATTGAGCCGACGTACGAAGAGCCCAAACGTGCCATCTTCGGGATACGCTCGTGCGATCTTGCCGGGATCTATCATCTCGATCGCTTCTACCTGGGCCGTGATTTCCGCGACATCTATTACGAGAAGCGCCGACGAAACCTGTTTCTGGTGAACCTCGTTTGCACCGACCCGGACCGCGACATCAGTGACGAGTGCTTCTGCGTGTGCGCCGATACCGGGCCGGCCGCGCGCGATCACTTCGATCTACAACTCATGGATCTGGGCAATGAATTCATGGCGGTGGCCGGCACGCCCGCTGGCGAGGCGCTGTTCGCGAGTCCGATTTTCCGGAAAGGCGGGGTGGAACACATCCAAAAGCGCCATACGATCCTGACCGAGGTGCGCAAGCGGTTCAAAACCACCACCAGTTGGTTTGCGACAACCATTCGCTGCGTTTCCCAGGGCAGCGTCTCGGAAAGGACCTGGGAAGAGATCGGCAATCGTTGCCTCGAATGTGGTGGTTGCACCTATGTCTGTCCGGCCTGCACCTGTTTCACCGTCAGCGATCGCCCGGTGGCGGCAAACGAAATGGAGCGCGTCCGGATCTGGGATTCCTGCGCCCTCAGCGGCTTTACACGGATGGCGGGTGGTTTCAATCCGCGTCGCACTGTGCACGACCGGCGCAACCGCCGTTTTTTCCGCAAGCTGGCGCACTATTTCATCCAACGTGAACTCTCCATGGCATGCGTCGGCTGTGGCCGCTGTGCTGACGTCTGTCATGGTGACATCGGAATGCCAAGCGTGGTCGAGATGATCCGCCGCGCCTCAACAGAGGTTGACAAGCATGAACGCGTCGGCTACTGAGAACATTTATTTGCCAAAGACCGCGGTGCTCGATCGGATCGTGACCGAGATTCCCGACGTGAAGACATTCTATTGGCGCTTTGACGATGCGGCGGAACAGCAGGCGTTCAAACGGTTTCGTCCCGGCCAATTTGCGCAGGTATCGCTGTTTGGCGTTGGAGAATTTCCCGCGTCACTGCCGCCCAGCCCGACCGAGAAAGAGACCTTTTTCACGATTCGTCAGGTTGGGAGTTGCACGGCCGCGCTTCACCAGCTCAAGGCCGGAGACAGATTTGCCGTGCGCGGACCGTACGGCAACGGTTTTCCCATGGAAGAATATTACGGGAAGAACCTTGTGTTCGTCGCGGGCGGCATCGGGCTGATTCCATTGCGCTCTTGCATTGTGGATGCGCTCGAGCACCGCGACAAGTACCAGCGCATCCAGATTTTCCATGGCGCGAAGACACCCGGGGAATTGATGTACGTCTCCAAACTTCACGAATGGGAGCTGACGCCCGGGGTCGAGTGCCATCTTACGGTAGACCGTGCCGCCGCCGGTTGGAGCGGCAACGTTGGCGTTGTCGGGAGCCTGTTTGCGAAGCCTGGCGTGCACGTGCCGGTGGAGAACACCATTGCCTTCGTCTGCGGTCCTCCGATCATGTTCCGCTTTGTTATCAAGGACCTGCTCGCGATGGGATTCCAGCCACGGCAGATCGTTTCGACGCTGGAGCGCTACATGAAATGCGGCGTCGGGAAATGCGGCCACTGTTGTATCGGCGTGGCCTATGTCTGCGTGGATGGTCCCGTGTTTACTTACGAACAAATTGCGAACCTCGGGGAGGACATCTGATGCCGAACCTCCGGGAACAACTTCGATGCTGTCTCGAAGGACGTGTCTGTTTGATGGGCATTGGGAATGTGGATTATGGAGACGATGGCTTCGGCGTGCGCCTGGCCGAGAAACTCATCGAGGCGGGAACGCCGGATGTGGTTGTCGGCGGGACTTCACCCGATCGCTGCCTGGGCCGTGTCGTGGAAGAAGGATTCAATCACCTTGTTTTTTTGGATGCGGTTGAGTGTGGCGGCACGCCGGGTTCGGTCGTCCTGTTGAACACCGAAGAAATCGTCGCGAGATTTCCACAAGTCTCCACACACAACATCTCGCTGGGTCTGCTGGCAAAATGGGTGGAAGCGAATGGGAATACGCGCGTGTGGTTGTTGGGTGTCCAACCAGAATCATTGAAGCGGGCAGGGTCGCTTACAACGAGGGTGCAGACCACGCTCGACGCTCTCGGTGAATTGCTGTGCAGCCTGGAGACCGCGGCAACGCATTGCGCCGCAGAAACGGAATCATGATCACGCCCGAACAAGCGGTACTGGCTGCGATTCTCATCTGCCTCGGTGGGGCAGTACTGGTGCTTCCCCTCTCGCGCAACAAGAACAGCGCCGGTTGGTTTGCCTTTTTCGTTACCGTGGCTTCCGCCATCCTCATTCTCCTTGCCGTCGGTGAGGTTCTGACGAGCGGGCCATCGCCGCATGCCGCTACGTTTTGGGCGATGCCGGAAATCGGCTTCGCGTTATGCATTCATGTGGATGGCCTGACATCGATGTTCCTGTTGCTGGCAGCGGTTATTGCGGTTCCGACTTCGTTCTACTCCATCGTCTACATGCGACACTATCCGGACTACGGCGTGGCACGATACTATCCCCATTTCCTGGCGTTCCTCGCCGCGATGTACGGTTTGTTGAGCACCACGGACATGATGTGGTTCTTCTTCATTTTCTGGCAAATGATGACCCTGCCGGGCTATGCGCTCATCCGTTTTGAGAACCGGAAACCGGAGAACATCCGGGCGGCGAATAAGTTTCTTATTATGATGCAAATCGCCTGCGCGGCCACCATGATCGGAGCGGAGTTGCTCGCCGTCACGGGGGCGGCTGCGCGCGGCGGCGCGAGCCTGAAGTACGACTTCGATACCGTCAGCGGGAACCTGCCGTTGCTGTTGGCCACCAGGCCGGGAACCACGGCGCTGGCGTTTGCCTTGTTCCTCGTGGGGTTCGGCATAAAGATGGGCATGTGGCCATTCGGCCAGTTCTGGCTGCCCGACGCGCATCCGGCCGCACCGTCGCCGGTAAGCGCGATGTTATCCGGCGTGATGATCAAGACCGGGGTCTACGGTCTGATGCGTTATTTCCTCTGGCTGGTTCCGGTGGAAGCGCAATCCGATTATCCGATGGCACGGTGGGGCTTGATTGTCGCGGTGCTCGGGACGGTCACGCTGTTCACCGGCACGATGCAGGCGCTCAAACAGGAACAGACCAAGCGCCTGCTTGCGTTCCACAGCATCGGGCAAATTGGATACATCCTGCTGGGAACGGGTGCGTGCATGGTCTTGTTGTCCTCGACCCGTCCGGATGCCGCGGCATTGGCCACGATTGCTTTCTTCGGCGCGCTCTTTCACGTTCTCAATCACGGTTTGTTCAAAGGACTGTTGTTCTTGAATGCCGGATCGCTGCTCCATGCCACGGGCACGCAAGACCTGAACAAAATGGGCGGGCTGATGAAGTTCATGCCGCTGACCGCGATCACGGCACTGATCGCCTCGTTCTCGATTTCCGGTGTGCCATTATTCAACGGCTATGTCAGCAAGTGGAGCATTTGCGTGGCGGCACTTTTGGGGAGCGGGTCGGCCCGGTACCTGGCTGTATGCGCCGTCATCGCCATCCTGACCAGCGCGCTTACACTGGCCTCGTTTATCAAGTTTTTCGGCACAAGCTTCCTCTCGCGCACGAGCGCCCTCGTGACCGAACGGGCGGCCCGGAACGGACGGCTTGAGGTCGGCTGGATCATGCAGATCCCGCAGGTGTTCCTGGCGTCGCTGTGTGTGTTATTGGGACTGGTGCCGGCGATTGCGTTCCGCCTGATGCAACACGCATTGGACGCCAGCCGACAAGGCTTTGGCGCCGCGCTTTCCAAGAGCGCTCCGATGGTGAGCGGGCCTCTGACCGGTCTGGAGGGATTTGATGCTGCGGCGCGGTTTGCGCCACTTGCGCTTGCGGCCTTGTTGGGGCTGCTGTTCCTTGTCGCCTACGGCATTTCTCGAATCGGTGGCGCCCCGCGCCGCGCCGCCGTTCCGTGGCTCTGTGGTTACGTGCCCGAGCAGGATTGTCACCGCTACGTCGCCCACAATTTCTACGGCGAAATCAAACGCTACTTCCGGTGGTTGGGAGGAATGCCGCACCCGCAGCCGGGCAAACAGAAGGTGTTGAAGGGAAACTGACATGGTCGCCCGCGACAGGCTCGAACAATTGAGAGGGAAGTTTGGATCCGCCATCCAGCGCGTGGATTTGCCGGGCGACAGCCGATTGTTTGTATTCGTCGAGCCGTCGGTGGTGAAAAACATCTGCCAGTATATTTTCCGCGATCTCGACGCCCGCTACGTGATCAGCATTGGCATCGACGACCGTCCGTTTTCCGGCAATTTCATGGTGGCGCACAATTTCGCATTCGACGAGGACCACCTGTTGTGCAGCGTGCTCACCTATCTGCCTTCGAACAATCCGAAGATTGACAGCATCTCGGATGTGGTGCCAGCCGCAAACTGGGCGGAACGTGAGATGCGGGATTTGGTCGGGATCGAACCGGTGGGACACCGCTACCTGAAGCGACTTGTACTGCCCGATGGCTGGCCGGAGGGCGAGCATCCGCTCCGCAAGGATTTCTCCTGGGATCACGTTCCCAAGGAATTCAATGACGAACGGGAATTCACATTTGACGAACCGCCGGAAGGCTGCACGGTTGTCCCGTTTGGCCCGTTCCATCCGACGCTGGATGAGCCAGCGCATTTTCGCCTGTATGTCGAGGGCGAGATGGTGCGCGGGTGCGAGTACCGCGGGTTCATGGCGCATCGCGGGATTGAGAAGATGGCCGAGTCCGTGCTTGGCTACAACGACATTCCGATGTTGGCGGAGCGGATCTGCGGCATTTGCGGGTGCGTGCACAGCGTGGCGTACGTGCAAGCCGTTGAGTCCGCGGTCGCTCTCAAGCCTCCGCCACGTGCCGAATACATCCGCACCATCATGTTGGAGATCGAGCGTTTGCACAGCCATCTGCTGTGGGTCGGGTTGGCCTGTCACATTGTCGGTTTCGACACGTTGTTCATGCAAAGTTTCCGGATTCGCGAGCCCATCATGTGGATCGCCGAGAAGATCAGCGGCAACCGCAAGACGTATGCGCTGTGCGTTATCGGCGGTGTGCGTTGGGACATTACGCCCGTGTTGAAGAGCGAACTGCGCCAGGTGCTCGACAAACTCGAGGCCGAGTGGCGCGAGGTCGTGGCCGCTGTCAGCAAGGACAAGAACATCCAGAAGCGAACGGTTGGCGTGGGCCTGACCAACAGGGATCTCGTGAAGAACGCAGGGCTCGTCGGTCCTGTGGCGCGGGCGGCGGGAGTGGACATCGACTGTCGCCGTGATCACCCGTATGCGGCGTATGATCGTGTGGAGTTTGACGTGATTACCGCTGGCGGCGGCGATGTCTGGTCGCGGTTGCTGGTGCGGATGTCGGAGGTGTTCGAATCGATCCGCATCATCCGCCAGTGCCTGGAGAGAATGGACGACGGGCCGCTGCAGTCGCCGGTTGATGGCGAACTCCCCGTCGGACGAATGGGGTTGTCATCGGTGGAAGCGCCGCGCGGCGAGAGTCATCACTTCGTCATCACCGGTGAGAACAACCGTCCACGCCGATGGCGAGTTCGGGCGCCCACTTATCAAAATCTGCAGGCGGTGCCAATGATGATCAAAGACCAGCAGATCGCCGACATGACCATTTCGCTGGGCAGTATCGACCCCTGTTTCTCGTGCACGGACCGGTTGGAGACAATCGACCTGCGTTCTGGCGCAACTCGAGTCTGGTCGCAACGAGAGTTGTTGGAGCTGGCACGGGCGAAGGAGGTAAGGCGATGAGCCACGGGGTGATTTCCGCGCTTCTGGGTGGAGTGCTCAACGTGGGCCTCGTCCTATTGCTGGCTCCGCTCTGCCAGGGGGTGCTGCGCAAGGTCACGGCGCGTGTCCAGTCGCGGCAGGGCCCGCCGATTTGGCAGCCGTACTTTGACCTGCTGAAGCTACTGGGCAAAGAAGACATCGAATCCGGGGAATCGCCGGGGATGCAGCGGTTCGCCGCCTGTCTCTCGCTGGCTACTGTGTTGAGCATACCGTGCCTCGTGCCGATGGGGTTCGCGGCGCCGATGAACGACGTTGCGGACGTGTACCTGCTCATTTATCTGCTGGCGCTGTGCGGCGTGTGCACGTTGCTCGCGGGTTTGGCGGCGGGATCCACCTATTCGCTCGTGGGCATCAGCCGCGAAATGATGAGCATCATCGTGTTGGAGCCGTTGTTTGCCATCGCTCTCCTGGTGGGCGCGCTCCACACACGGTCATTCCGTTTGGACACGGTATTGAACGGCTCGGTTTACGCGACCGATGGCTTCCCGTGGTCGGGACTCATCATGCTGGGCGTGATCCTGCTGTCATTCCAAGCGTTCGTGCAGCGCGTTCCGTTCGACATTTCCGAAGCGGAAACGGAACTCATGGAAGGCCCTCTCATGGAATACTCGGGCCCCAAGCTCGCGCTGTTGAAGTATGCGCAGATGGCAAAACTTGTCATCTACAGTGCGCTGTTCGTTGGGCTGTTTGTGCCGTGGGGTTCGGGGGAACCGTTCCCGTGGAACTGTTTGGTGTTTGCGATGAAGGTATTCGCCCTGGTGCTGCTGGTGACGCTGGTCGCGGCAACGCACGCGCGCTACCGAATTGATCAGGCCATCCGCTATTTCGCGTTCCTGCTGTCGATCGCGTTCGTGGCGCTGGTCCTGGCGAGCTATGGCCATTGACTGAGGTGAACAAATGTCGGTCTCGAGCAAACTGAAAGAAACGCTGGTCTGCCTCAAGGCGGGACGCGTCACGCTCCCGTATCCTGCGCAGGCCCGGCCGGTACCCGAGAAGTTCCGCGGTCGGCCCATCTTCGACGTAACAAAGTGCACCGGTTGCGCGGGGTGTGCGAATAATTGTCCGGCCCGCGAAATCCTCGTGTTCGATATCTGCCAGGAGATCCGGGTTCTGGAATACTCGGGCCTCCGCTGCACGTATTGCGGACGATGCGCCGATCTCTGCCCCGAGAAGGCCATCACCCTGAGTCATGATTTCGAGACCGGCACGGACAGCATCCACGACAACCAGCAGCGATTGGAGATCTTCATGAGCACCTGCCAGCGATGCGGTCGCTGCTTCGAAGAACCGTCAGCGTTGGAAGAGTTGAAAATGAAGGGCTACCGCCTGGACGATTTGGCGAACGACCGGTGGGTTTTCCGTTCGCGGTCCTATTTGGAAGGCGAGCCGGCAGTCGAGGACATCCCGATCGAAATGGATTGAGCTGCCATGTTGAAGAACCTTTGCCAGAAAATGTTTGGCCGATCGTTGTGGGTGTATCATGCCAACAGCGGCGGCTGCAACGGATGCGACATCGAAGTGCTCAATGTCCTCACGCCCTACTACGACGTGGAGCGGTTCGGCATCAAACTGGTTGGCTCGCCGCGTCACGCGGACGTGATGCTCTGCCAGGGCCCCGCGATGCATTCCACGGCCCGAGCGCTCAAGCGCGCCTACGATGCGATGCCCGCGCCCAAGCTCGTCTTCGCCATCGGCTCGTGCGCCTGCGGGGGTGGCATTTGGTTCGACAGTTATCCCGTCCTCGGACCGGTGGAGAGAGTCGTGCCCGTGAACTACTACATCCCGGGTTGTCCGCCCCGACCGGAGGCGATCATTTACGGCGTCGCGGTCGCTGTCGGGCTCGTGGACAAAAAGACCGCGCCCATTCAGCTCAAGCAGCTGGTGCTTCCGATTCCTCGTTACCATCCGAACGAGCTTTGTGGATCGGGCGAAATGGTGGTTTATGAGAGAGCCGAGAAGGTGTGACACCGTCCGGCCCAAGGTGCCAATCGTCGTATAAATGTGGATGGCGCTATAGGGTTGTGCTCACCGCCTGAAGCGATCGATTCGCCACCCATCGACCCGTGTGTCGATGACCCAAACGGGTTGACCGCTGGGCCGCTTTCGGGTGTGAATGCGCGGCCAAGCGCGGGGACATTAATTAGTAAACCCCCCAATCAATCCCCACGCCCGTCAAGGCGGACTTGGTGCTCGTCGCTATGGTGATCTGGCCCGTTCCAACAGTGTTGACTCCGTAGGTGTGGCCAAGCAGGTCGTTCGACTTCCATGCCGTTTTCAAGTAGGTCGCAGCACCCACTGTGTCGATGGTAGAACCATCGGTCTTGTAAAACTCTATCGCCCACTGGTCAACTGCTGAATCCATCTGCCGGGCATCATTCATGATGCGTCGCCCTTGCGATTGTTTGCGGGCCTTCACGAAGCCGGGAACTGCCAGAGCCGCCAGCAACCCGATGATGGCGACTACAATCATTATTTCAACCAGGGTAAAACCCTGGCTATCCCGTTTGACGGCATGGCAATTCATATGGGGCATAATTATGCCGTTCCTCCACCTCACGGCAGGTTCGCGTTGATCGACGACAACGTGTTGTTTACGTGCTTGCCGAGGCCCCTTAAAACCGTGATCGCCACGATGGCAATAAGAGCCAGAATCAGCGAGTATTCGACCAGACTTTGGCCTTTTCGTGATCGGAGTGCTCGGTAAACTTTCTGAATTGTTCTCTTCAGACCCCGCTTAGCCATTAGCATTTTCCTTGTGTACGAGTTCTGGATGCGTAGCTCGTGCTCCCCAAAACAAGCATGTGGCTTGCCAACATTGCCTGCCGAAGTCTCGTATGCCAAATGGTTTCCGTAGGTAGGTGTTTGGATAACGGAAGGATTTTAGTGGGCAAAGACTGCTGGAGAGCGATCAAGACGGATCGGTCCTCTCGAAGATATCCCCTTGACCCCACCACTACGCCCGCCGCATTTCGCCCATGACGAGCGACTGCGCTATACGCTCCCACGAGCCATCTATCCTACGGCAACTACTCATCCCCCAAATGATCTCGGTCCCACATCAAAGCCCGTCGCCTCGACGCGTGCATCTTGCAAACGCAATCGTAAAACACTACTCTTGCATGCGAATTGTGCGAATGAATAGCCCGCGATGATCGCGGGACGTAACTCATGGGGAAATGTCGGTGAAAAAGAAAATCGTTTATATCCTGTCGACGGGCCATGCGGGTTCGCATTATCTCTCGTTGATGCTCGGCAGCAACTCAAAGGCAGTTCACGCTGGTGAATTGTTTCAACTGGGCAGACCGCCGCAGAGGCGCAAGTTAGACGAAGTCTTTTTGAAACAGAATCGAGTGTTGGAGGGGATCGGCCCCGACAACATCGAGCAAGTCTATGACATTATCTTCTCGCGAACCGATCCGAAGACGGAAGTGCTGGTGGACAACTCCAAGATCGTGCGCGGGTGGGCGGAGCGCTTTGTCGACAACGACCAGTATGACCGTCTTTACATTCACCTGATTCGAGATCCGCGGGCGCTGGTGCGCCGCTTCCTCATGTACCGGGGCCTCAAAAATCAGCTACACCACCGCTGGAAGTTGATGCGCAACTGGCGGCGCCTCCGGCCCTTTGCGGAATGGTGCTCGACGCCCACGCTCTGGCTGTACCGATGGCTGCTGGAGAACCGCCGTATCACGGAGTTCATTGATAGTCATCGACTGAACGCGACCCTGGTGACGTATCGCGATCTCGCCAAAGACAGCGGGGCCGAGGTTCGTCGGCTGACGGAATGGATGGGGCTGACGTACGAACCGGGCCAGTTGGACTACTGGAATTTCCAGCACATCGGAACGGAGAAACGGGGCTACGAATGGGTCAAAGAACAAAAAGTGCGTTACTTCGATTTGCGATGGAAAACCGACCTGCCGCTCGAACTGCAAAAACAGATTTCCCACGATCGCCTGGTCAACCAGTATCTGCGGCAGCTCGGGTTGGCCTTTACCGATGAGGGGGCAACTCGGTTGCGTGACCCCTACTCTGACCGTTGGCCCCATGCCGAACAACTACGCCCAATACATCCGAAACTCCAACACCAGCGTGCGCCCTTCGAGTTTCTGCCCTTGCCTTGGCTGCGGACCTATCGTGAATTGAGAGATTGGTTTCTCGCCGGGCAGGCGGCGGTCCCGTCAACTCGGCTTCCCCTCTGGCGACAATTCTCCGAGAACTGGGTTACGGTGCTGGTGAGTTGCGGCATTATGGCAACCGTGGCGGTCTTGGACTATCTCACCGGTCCTCATGTCTCCGTCGCACCGTTTTATTTGATTCCTTGTGCCGTCCTCGCTTCGGTGATTAACCGCCAATGGGGAACTTGTGCAGCGCTCATCACTGCGCTGACCTGGTCTTTGGTCCACAGCCTGGAGCATAACCGCACACCGGATGGCGTGGCGCTGTGGAATTGCCTGATGCACTTTATTCTTCTCCAAATAGTGGTGCTGCTGCTGAGCCGTATTCGGATCGAAACAGTTTCGACGACCAGTAGTGCCTAGAAACCTTGACGGGGTTCGCGTCCAGACTTCAGGTCAGACTGTCCACCACTATGTCCTCAGTTGCATAGTGACAGCGTTCACATCTCTGCGTAGGACGTTTCAGTGTTAAGCGTTGAGGCCTCGTCCGCGGGAAATGGGCTAACTCTGGCACCGTTATGCCCCCACTGCGCAGTGGGCCTCGACGGCCCCACACCCTCAGTAGAGGTTCCCCCAAATTGCTTCCGTCTGGACACGCTGACTCTTCGATGACCCAAACGGGTTGACCGCTGGGCCGCTTTCGGGTATGAATGCGCGGCCATGATGACCGCTTGCGCTTGTTCGTGCGTGACTTCATTTACGCCGCCTTGTTTTCCTGGCGAAAAAGGTTACGCAGACGTACGCACGAAATCAGGGCTGTTCCCGTAAGTCGTTTCTGGTGAGCTTGTGAGCCGGTAGCTCAGTTGGTAGAGCAACGGCCTTTTAA
>Ga0182014_10000319_pt1 | contig 61239 bp, 56 predicted proteins | sample 612S2DmetaG_FD_120489 | JGI IMG/M metagenome (GOLD analysis project Ga0182014, IMG submission 120489) | Permafrost microbial communities from Stordalen Mire, Sweden - 612S2D metaG | ecosystem: Environmental > Terrestrial > Soil > Wetlands > Permafrost | place: Sweden: Stordalen | collected... | reverse complement strand
ATCGAACTCGTGCTGCAGTTGCACGGCCAGCGCTACCTGGACCCCGGGGCCTTCGTGAACTCGCTCGCCGACTCGGTGGTCGCGAGGGGCGCCGTGCTTCGAACGGGTGAGGGCGTTCGCGCACTCGCCCAGGACGCGAACGGAGTGACGGTGGCGACGGCGAACGGTGACGCGTTGCGCGCTGACGCCGCCGTAGTGGCGACGGGGGCGTGGCTCGGGGACCTCGCCTCGAGGTTCGGCGTTCGAATGCGCGTGCAGGCCGGACGCGGCTACTCCTTCTCGGTGGCGACCAGCGAGCCCGTCCCCAGTCCTCTCTACTTCCCCGTCACCCGTGTCGCCTGCACGCCGTACCGCGGGGGGCTACGCGTGGGCGGGACGATGGAGTTCCGGTCCCGCGAGGCCCCCGTCAGCGACAAGAGGGTCGAGGCACTCGTGAAGGGGGCTAAGCCGGTGCTTCGAGGGGTGGACTGGGATTCGATCGCCGACGTGTGGGTGGGCTCGCGGCCCGTCACCGCCGACGGCCTTCCCCTCGTCGGTGCGACGTCGAGTTCGCGCATCTTCGTCGCCGGTGGTCACGGCATGTGGGGGATGACGCTCGGGCCCGTCACCGGAAAGCTCCTCGCCGAGCAGATCGTGACGTCGCACCAGCCAACGGGCCTGCGCGCGTTCAGCCCGCTGCGGTGACGAACGCTCAGCGAGGGTCCTTGTACTTCGTGGGCCTAGGGGGCGCGGGGGCGATGTTGCGATATCCCTCGGAGAGCGGACCGCCGACCTCATCGAGGATCTCGATGACCGTCGAGCGTAGAGGCTCTCGGTCGTCACCCGTCACCGCCAGGCGAACTCCGGCGTTGAGTCGCGCCAGGTGCTCGGGCTTGGTCGGTTCGAGACGGCGGGCCAACCATTTCCCGGTGCCCAGCCACTGCAAGTTCGTGAGCAGCGCCAGCTCGCTCGACTTGATCAGGAGCTGGCTCGCGATGAACGTGAGCTCCTCAGGGCTCGTCGAGCCGACGTAGTCATCGAGCAAGTCACTCAATTCGTAGCGGCGCTGATCGAGCTCTCCCTTGGTGATCGGGGGAGGACCCTTCGCCAGCAGTCGTCGTGCCTCACTCTGGTACTTCTCGGCGGCGCCGTCAACCGAAACGAGCGTCGTACCGTGCGCGCACATCTGCAAGAGGGGCGACCTTCTGGCGCGGGTCTCCAGGTTGACGAAGTAACTGAACGACCAGGGGTTCTGGACGAAGAGTTCGACCAGCCACCCGAGTTCGCGCACGGTCTCGCGGTAGGCCTGGTCGTCTTCACCGAGAAAGACGACGATGTCGAGGTCGGATGTCGCGGTTCTCATCGGGCCTTGCGCACTGCCGCTGAGGAACGCCGCGGCCGCGGAGGGGAACCGCGCCGAGACGATTCGCTTCGCGGCTTCGAGAGGATCAATTTCGCCCATGCGTCAGTTTGCCATCCCGCGCGGAACCTCGTGGTGCTGGCTTCGGAGGTCTGCTCGCCGGTCCATGGCTCTTCAATGACTCGCGTAACTTGCGAGAAGCGCGGTCAAGTCCGCGACGTGTTGCTGGTCGAGTCGAACGGCGCAGTTCGCGAAGTCGACGGGAGCGAGCGACCCTCCCTCGTTGACGTCGGAGTCGCTCAGACACGTGGATCTTCGAAACTTGGACCACGACACTTCGGCGCGGATGAACCTTCGTTTCGCCGCGTCGTCGAAGAGTCGGGTGAAAACCTGGTGTCGCAGCACGTTTATGCGTTGGTCGAGCGTCAGGATCCGGTGCTCGGCGCAGCCCTCCAGGCCAGTCGTGGTTGCCTTCGAGCACGGCAGGAGCGCGAATGTCTCGGTCACCACTGGCATGACGAGTGAGGTCGGGGGGGAGGGGGGGTGCCCAGCGTGGACGTGGTCACCGAGGTTTCGGTGCCGCGACCGTAGAAGAAAGCCCCGATGATCATGGCGACCACCACCACCGCCAGCAGTGGGAGGAGTCGACGCACCTCTTGAGTATGCCACTCTTGAGCACGAGGGAGTGCCTTGGGGTCTGGTCGGTAAGTAGCGAGTGATCAGGGAGTTAGGCAGCCGCCATCGAGGAGTGGCGACCGCTTCGCTTCACCTCAGCGCACCACCAGCGCCTTGAAGCGCAGGGCGCTGAGGAAGGCCAGGAGGTCGAGCGCGGCGAACGTGGCGATGGTGAGCGGTACGACGTGCACGCCGAACTGCGAGACCATGAGGCTCAGGGCGCCCGGTCCGGCAACTCCGCCGATCATCATGAAGAGGATGAGCCACGAGATCCCATCGCTGTCGTGCGGGCAGAGTATCGAATACCACATGAGCCCCATGGGGAAGATGGAGGCGAGAATCAGACCTAGCAGCGGGTAGGCGTAGGGCGCGATGGTGCTTGAGAACGCGGCGAGGCAGACAAAGATGGCGCCGGCCAGGCCCGCGAGCACGAGGATCTTGTCGGAAAGTCGATGGTACAGGGGTCCGCCGAGCGAGCGGCCGATCGCCATGCCACTCCAGAAACCCGCCGTCACGAAGCTGCCGACGGACTGGGAGAAGCCTTCGCCGTGCAGCTGCGTCGCCATCCAGCCGGCGGATCCCGTTTCGATCGCGACGTAGAGGATGTACGCGACGATGAACGTGATGAGGATCGGTCGACGCTGCGACTTCATCTCCGTGATCCGTCGTTGCAGTACCTCGGCGTGAAGTGGCGGAGCGTGCACGCCGCCGTTCAGCGTCGAGAGGATCAGCGCGACGGCGCCAATGCCCGCGAAGACGAGAGGGAAGTTGCCCGGACGCACCAGCACGATGATGAGCGGGCTGATCACGGCCCCGACGCCGTAGCCGGCGTTGCCGACGCTGAGGCGAAAGACACGTCCGTGCAGTGACGTCCTCGCGAGCAGGGTGTTGAGGCTGATGTCGAGGCCGCCGAAACCGAGCCCGATGAGGAGGACACTGATCAGGAAGAGGGTCCAGCTGCGCGTTGAGGCGGCGGCGAAAGCGCCCGCTGCAATGGTCAGCAGCGAGACGATTAGGACCCCCCGGCCTTCGAGGCGCTTCATGCCAAGCCATCCGGGCAGAACGCCGAAGCCGGCACCGACGAAATAGACGCTGAGGGCGGCACCGGCGCTCGGCAGCGTGAGATGAAAACGCTGGGTGAAGCTGACGAGCAGCGGCCCGAAGAGCGACGAGATGGCGCCGATCAGTATGAAGACGCCGGTTGCGTTGGCGAACGCGAAGGGCGTGAAGGTGACTTCAGTCGCCGGTGTCGTCTGGTTGTCTTGATCCACGGGCATTCTCAGTTCTGCGGGCTTGGCAACGGCGAGAGGCCGATTCTCGTGCAAGCCCCTGGTCCTTGTCGAGGTTAGGACCTCTGTCACCACCCGACACAACACGCAGGCACTCGAGCGGACCAGCCAGCGTTCTACGCCCTTCATTACACTTCGCACATGGCCCGCGCACTAGATCTCCCACCGGAGAACATCCTGGCGATCGACATCGGCGCCACCAGCATCAAACTCGGCTTGATTGACAGCGCTGGCAACCTCGTGGGGTCTGTGCGCCGGGTCGCGACGCCCTATCCGTGCTATCCGGCGCGACTTGTCGAAGTCGTGGCACAGGAGATCTCGCGAAGCGGCTGCACACGGGTCGGGATCGGTTTTCCGGGCGAACTCCACCACGGTCTCGTGGTCGAGCCTGGGAATCTGTCACGTCCCGGAGGGATCAACACCGAGATCGATCCTGTCATTCACGAAGCGTGGCTGGGTTTCAACCTGCAGCAGGCTCTCAGAGTCGCTACGTCCGACGACGTCCGTGTCGTCAATGACGCCACGCTCGCCGCGCTCGGCTACGCGAACGGCACCGGGCGGGAATTGGCGTTCACCCTGGGCACGGGTTTCGGGATCGCTCTCGTCGTGAACGGCGAAGTCGAGAGGATACGTGACGTGGGCGCCGAGGTATATCTCGACGGCCAGACGTACGATCAACTTCTCGGTGAGGTATCCCGGTCGCGTGATGAGCGCGAGTGGGCCCGACTCCTGAAGCGCGCAATCGAGAACTTCGTCAAGGAATTCGGTGCGGACACCGTGCACATTGGGGGAGGAAACGCCCGCCTCGTCGACCTTTCGACGTTCGGCGGCGCGCCCTATCGCGTCGAAGTCAACGACAACGATGGCACGCTGCTAGGTGCGTCGAAACTGTTCGAGCACCGCGGACCAACGCCCGCGTAGTCCTCGTCGAGGGGGGACTGCTCGAGACTCCCCTTCGAAGCGCCGAACTACACTGCGGTTGAGTTTCGAGCTCGGCCACCAGACCAATGGGGATCCATGACGACAATCTTTGAAGAGGAGATCCGCTCCCAAGCCGACATTCTTCGCCGACGCGCCGTGCCGGGCATGGAAAAGGCCCAGCGGATCGCCGATTCCTGGATTGAGATCACCTACGCGCTCGTGGGCGCGCGCGGCTCGTCGGACAACGCGGCGCTCTTCTTCCAGTATCTCGCCGGCAAGGAGCTCGGGCTTCTCGTCGCGCTCGCGGCGCCATCGCTCTACGAAGGTGACAACGTGATCGATTTGACGGGCTCCGGAGTCCTCGTCATCTCGCAGTCGGGCCGCTCGCCGGGCATCGGGGAGATACTCCAGCAGGCGAAGTCCCAGCATCGTCCGAACGCGGTCATCACGAATGACGTGACGTCACCGCTTGCGATGAATTGCGACACCGTGATCGATCTCGGAGCGGGCTTGGAGCGCGCCATTGCGTCGACCAAGACGTTCTCATCGACCTGGCACGCGCTGGCCCAACTAGTGCAAGCACTGAAGGGGAGCGCGCTCGAGGGGCTCGACACGCTTCCCGATGTCGTGGACCGGGTCGCTCATCGGACGCTTGGGGCCACGCTGCCCGCGTCGCTGCTCAACGCTTCGAGGGGCCTTACGGTCGTAGGTCGCGGCATTGGCATGGCGGTCGCGTCAGAGATCTCGCTCAAGATCCGAGAGGTCACCGGCATTCGCTCCGAGGCGTACGCGGCGTCGGACTTCGCCCACGGCCCCATCGGCGCAGACGGTACGGACTCGACGCTGCTGCTCGTCGTCACCGAAGAGATGACTGGAGACCTGTGCGAGTTGATCCTTGACGGAAGCCGCCAGACCGGAATGCGCACCGTCGTACTTCGACCGTCCGATCGCCCTTCGTTGAGATGCGATGCGGAGATTGTCGTCGATGAGGTGCTTCCCACCTGGAGTCTCGGTCTAGCCCAGGTCATTGTCGGTCAGGTGCTCGCGCTACGGCTCGGCGAGTTGCGGGGGCGGCCTATCGACACTTCACCCGGACTCAACAAGATCACCCTCGGTGTCTGATGACACCTCTTCGGACTCGGGGCCTCTTCGAAGGCATGAGAATTAGTTCCGCGATAGTCGGCCGAATTGTTAAAATCTCTCAACTCAGCGTGAAATCTGTTAAAAAGTCGCATATTGTGACTCGAAGGTCACCGTGGTCGTGTTACCAAGCGCTGCTCGTGTGAATCTGTTGTAGCAATTGGTAATGAGAACTGCGAGCCGACGAACCTGTGGGTTCTTAAGAAAAAGGAGTTGGACTATGAGAGAAAAGTTCAAGGGGGGTCTCGCCGCTCTGGCATTCACCCTCGTCGCCAGCACTTGTGTGCTCGGGACATCGGTAGCCGGTGCCTCGGGTCAAGTGCCGCTGAATCTTGACAACGAGCAGGGCATGCTGTGGCCCTGCTCCTTCAACCCGTTCCTGCCCACGTCATCGCCCTATTCGGTGGGTCTCACGTACGAGACGCTTGACTTCATCGATGCCCTCAGCAACGCCCAGGTGACGCCGTGGCTCGCGTCCGCGTACGCGTGGAGCAACGGCAACAAGACGTTGACCTTCACGATCCGTTCGGGCGTCAAGTGGACCGACGGCAAGCCCTTCACCGCGGCTGACGTGGCCTACACCTTTAACCTGCTGAAGAAGTACCCGGCCCTTGACTCCAACGCTGTGTGGTCGGTGCTCTCGAGCGTGACCCAGAGCGGGACCAACAAGGTCGTCTTCGACTTCTCGAAGTCGGCCGTGCCGTACTTCTACTACGTCGCGGACCAGGTGCCGATCGTTCCCGAGCACATCTGGAGCAAGATCTCGAACCCCGTGACCAACCCCGTCACCGCGCCGGTCGGCACTGGCGGCTACATCATGTCCAAGTGCACGCCGCAGAACATCCAGTGGACGGCTAACCCCAAGTACTGGCAGCCCGGTCTCGCGAAGGTGAAGACCGTCAACATGCCGGCGTTCTTGACGAACAACACCGCGAACGAGTACCTCGCGACGGGTCAGTCGGCGTACGGCGCTCAGTTCATCCCGAACATCCAGAGCTACTTCGTCGCGAAGAAGGCCGGCAACGGCTACTGGTTCCCGCCGGTCGCCAACGTCTCGCTCTTCCCGAACCTGACGGTCCCCGGGCTCAACGACGTCGCTGTTCGTCAGGCGATCAGCTACGGCATCAACCGCGCGTCGGTCTCGAAGATCGGTGAGTACGGCTACGAGCCACCCGCGAGCCAGACCGGCATCGTCGCGCCCACGTTCTCCTCGTGGTCGAGCAGCACCGCGATGAAGGCCGCTGGTTCCAGCTACGACCCGGCGAAGGCCAAGTCGCTGCTGGAGAAGGACGGCTACAAGCTCGACAGCAAGGGCGTGTTCGCGAAGAACGGCAAGGAGCTCGCCTTCACGGTCATCACCAATGGCGGTTACTCCGACTGGATCGCCGCCATGCAGGTGCTCGGCGCGCAGTTGACCAAGATCGGCATCAAGGTCACGGTGGACCCGATCGCGAGCAGCAACTTCTACTCCGACGTCTACGCCGGCAAGTTCCAGCTGGCCTACAACGTCGAGTCCGGCGGACCTTCGCCGTTCTACGAGTTCCGCCAGTGGCTGTACTCGAAGAACTCGGCGCCCATCGGCCAGGCCGCGGCGTCGAACTGGGAGCGCTACAACAGCCCGGCCGTTGACGCGTTGTTGAATCAGTATGGCGCGACCACCAACGCGGCGACCCAGCACTCGATCATGGACCAGCTTCAGACGATCATGGTCCAGCAGGCCCCGATCATCCCGGTGCTCGAAGAGGTCGACTGGTTCCAGTACAACAACAAGGAGTACTCCGGATTCCCGACATCGAAGAATCCCTACGCGCAGCCGGCTCTCTACAACGAGCCCGACTGGGGCGTGGTCCTGTTGCACCTGAAGCCACTTAGTTAGGGAATTGCGGGCAGAGTCGGGAGATGAGGTTTCTAGTACGCCGTTTAGGCTTCCTGTTCGTCGCATTATGGGCAGCCTTGACGGTGAACTTCTTCATCCCCCGACTCATGCCCGGCAACCCCGCCGAATCCATGATGGCGAAGTTCCACGGCCACGTGAACCCCGCCGCCATCAAGGCCCTCGAGGTCGCATTCGGGATCAATAACCACCAGAGCCTGATGGCCTCGTACTTTCAGTACATCAACAACACGCTGCACGGCAATCTCGGACTGTCACTCAGTTACTTCCCGATCCCGGTGAGTACCGTCATCATGAGGGCGCTGCCCTGGTCGCTCGGCCTCGTCGGGGTCAGCACGATTTTCGGCTTTCTGATTGGCACCGCGCTCGGTGCGATCGCCGCCTGGCGCCGGGGCGGAATCTTGGACAATGTGCTGCCGCCGACCTTCATCGTCATCTCGGCGTTCCCCTACTTCTGGATTGGCCTGCTCTGCGTGTGGTTCTTCGCCTTGACGCTGGGCTGGTTCCCGATCCTTGGGGGCTACACCGAGACTGCGACCGTGACCTGGAGCTGGGGGTTCGTGGGCGACATCCTCTGGCACTCGGTGCTGCCGGCGTTCACCATCCTGCTCACGTCCATCGGGGGCTGGATCCTCACCATGCGCAACAACATGATCACCGTCGTCGCCGAGGACTACGTGAAGATGGCTCGCGCGAAGGGCCTGAAACCGCGACGCATACTCTGGCAGTACGCGGGGCGAAACGCGCTGCTTCCGAACCTCACGGGATTCGCCATGTCGCTCGGTTTCGTCATCTCGGGAGCGATCCTCGTGGAGTACGTCTTCAACTACCCGGGCCTCGGGTTCACCCTGCTTCAGGCGGTGCAGAACGAGGACTATCCGCTCATGCAGTCGCTCTTCCTTCTCATCACGGTCGCCGTGCTCGTGGCGATCTTCATCTCTGACATCGCGACGGCGTTGCTCGACCCGCGCACCAGGGCGAGCTCATGAGGCTCCTCTACAAGCTCGGCGATGCGCTGCGCAGGTCCTTCGATTTCCTGCGCCGCGACAAGAAGGCGATGGCCGGAGCGATCATCCTGTTCATCCTGCTCGTCATCTCGGCGTTCCCTAACTGGTTCACCCCGGACAATCCCTCGGCGGAGATCTACTCCCCGGGAGCCGGCGTCTCGTGGGCCCACCCGCTCGGTACCACGTCGTTCGGCCAGGACGTCTTCAGCCAGCTCATGGCCGGCACGCGCCAGTCCGTGATGATCGCGCTCATCGTCGGCTTCATCTCGACGATCCTGTCGGTGGGCATAGGCATCACCGCCGCCTACTCGGGAGGGATCGTCGACGATGTGCTGTCGATGGTGACCGACGTCGTGCTCGTCATCCCCACGTTCCCGCTCATCATCGTGATCACGGCGTACCTGAAGAGCGCCAGCTTCTGGCTCATGGTCCTCGTGCTCGTGATCACCGGCTGGTCCTACGGTGCTCGCCAGCTCCGGGTTCAGGCGCTGTCGCTTAGGAACCGGGACTACCTGCTCGCTGCCAAGGCCCGCGGCGAATCGAGTTGGTACGTCATCAGCGTCGAACTGATCCCGCCAATGACCTCGCTCATCGTCGCGAACTTCCTGGGCGCCGCCCTCTACGCCGTGCTCACGGCGGCGGGACTCCAGTTCGTCGGCCTTGGGAACATCAACACCCAGTCCTGGGGCACGATGCTCTACTGGGCCCAGAACAACGAGGCGCTCTCCATTGGCCTGCCCCTCTGGGCGCTCGCCCCGGGCGTGGCGATCGCCGTTCTTGGAAGCGGGCTCGCGCTGCTCAACTACGCTTTCGACGAAATTGCGAACCCCGCGCTTCGACCGGTCTCGAAGAGGCGACTGAAGAAGGTGGGAGCGTGAGCGGTCCGATCCTGCAGCTGCGCGACCTGAGTGTCGAGTACGCGACCCCGAGCGGGCCAGCGCTCGCCGTGAGCGGCGTCTCGTTCGACCTCGAGCAGGGCGAGTTCCTCGCGATCGTCGGCGAGTCGGGATGCGGCAAGTCCACCCTGCTGTTCGCCGTCGCCCATTTGCTCACCTATCCCGGCAGCCTCGTCGGTGGTTCGGTCGTGTTCGACGGGATCGACCTCACGTCGCTCACGCCGGAGGAGTTGCGACTGCACCGTTGGCGCGATATCTCGGTCGTGATGCAGAGCGCGATGAACGCGCTCAATCCGACGCTCACGATCGGCGCCCAACTCGCTGACGCCTGCCAGGCCCACACGAACTGGGACAACGAGAGGATCGCCGAGCGGTCCGCCGAGGTCCTCTCGATGGTGTCGATCGATCCCGTGCACCTGAAGAGCTATCCCTTCCAGCTGTCGGGCGGCATGCGCCAGCGCGCGATGATCGCGATGGCGCTGCTGCTCGAGCCCAAACTCGTGATCATGGACGAGCCCACGTCGGCCCTCGACGTCGTCGCCCAGCGCTCACTCATGCGCCAGGTGGAGACGCTTCGTCGCGACCTCGGATTCTCGGTGCTCTTCGTGACCCACGACATGAGCGTGGTGTCGCACTTCTCGGACCGTCTCGCCGTGATGTACGGCGGAGAAATCGTCGAACTGGGCGTCACTCGGACGCTCTTCGACAACCCCCAGCATCCCTACTCGCATGGCCTCATGGAGGCGTTCCCTTCGCTGCTCGGCGAGCTTCGCCCGCTCACCGGCATCGCGGGCAATCCGCCGTCACTGGTGAACCCACCCCCGGGATGCCTCTTCGCCCCACGCTGTCCCCACGTCATGGACGAGTGCCGCGAAGTGCGCCCCGAGCTCGTGACCAGCGAGGGCCACGCCGTTCGTTGTCATCTGATCAACAGGGCGGCGATTCAGTGAGCGCGCCGATCCTCAAGGTCGAGAGCCTTTCACGCCAGTTCCGCGTGGGTGGGTTCCGCTCGCGCGGCCAGCTCCACGCCATCGACGAGGTCAGCTTCGAAGTCGCTCCGAGCGAGATCGTGGCGCTGGTGGGCGAGTCGGGTTCCGGGAAGTCGACGATCGCACGCGTGCTCGCAAGCCTCTATCCGCCCACGTCGGGCACGGTCATCTTCGAGGACAAGGTCCTCGGCAGACGATCGAGTCGCAGCGTCCGAGGGCGCATGCCCATGGTCTTCCAGGACCCCTTCGGCTCGATCAATCCAGTGCTGCGCGTCGGCCACAGCCTGCTGCGCACGTTGAAGCTGCACCGTCCCGACGTGTCCAAGGCCCGACGCCTCGACGAGGCGGTCGCCCTCGTCGAGAAGGTGGGGTTGACGCCGGGAGCCGACGTCCTGCAGCGCTACCCGCACGAGCTCTCCGGCGGGCAGCGCCAGCGACTCGGTTTCGCCCAGGCCCTCGCGTCGCGCCCTTCGCTCATCCTCGCCGACGAGCCGGTCTCGATGCTCGACGTGTCGATTCGCATCGGGCTGCTCAACGTGATGAAGGACCTTCGTGACGCCGAGGGCGTCTCTCTGCTCTACATAACCCACGACCTCGCGAGCGCCCGCTACGTCGCTGACAGAATGATCGTTCTGTACGCCGGGCGCATCGTCGAAGAGGGATTGACCGAAGAGGTGATCGGTGCACCCCAGCACCCCTATACGCGCCTACTGATGTCCGCGGCCCCGGACCCGCGCCTGCGCTTCGCCGAGTACGAAGGTGCCGAGGATCTTGGTGAGCCGCCCAAGGTGATCAACCCCGGACCGGGGTGCCGCTTCGCTCCGCGGTGCCCGCTCGCGATGGAGCAGTGTCGAACGAGCACGCCACCGATGGTGCAGTTGTCGCCTACCAACCGGACCGCCTGCTACGCGGTGAAGAAGAGTTGAACCTCGGACTGATTCCCCAGCCGCGTTCGATGGCGGCCCGCCCGGGTGGCGTCGTCTGGACGTCGCCGCTTCGGATCTCGGTCGATGACGGCTGGAAGTTCGTCGTGAAGTCCTTCGCGGTCGACCTGCAGACTTCGATCGGCTGGCAGGTCGAGATCGTCGACAGTCATGACCAGCCCGACATCCAGATCGTGCACATCAACGACTACCGCGACGAGGACTACGGGCTTCGAACCGACCAGGTCACGACCATCGAGGCGAGTTCCGCGGCGGGCGCGAGCTACGCGCTGACGATGCTGCGCCAGATGGGACCGATGGAACTCTGGTCGGGGACCCGCCAGCGCGTCGAGAAGATCGAACTGCCGAAGTTCGTCATCAACGACGGACCGAAGTTCCCCTGGCGGGGTGTCCATCTCGATGTCGCGCGCCACTTCTGGGACGTGGCGACCGTGTGTCGGCTCATCGATCAGATCGCCGCGCACCGGCTGAACAAGCTTCACCTGCACCTCAACGATGACCAGGGCTGGCGCGTGGAGATCCCCACGTGGCCCCGCCTTACCCAAGTGGGCTCGAGGCGCAGTTCGTCGCCCCTCGGCCACGAGGACGACGGCGTCGACGACCATGTCGCCCACGGCGGCTTCTACACCGCCAACGATCTCTGGACGATCCGCGAGCACGCGGCGAAGCGATGCGTGCAGGTGATCCCCGAGATCGACCTCCCGGGCCACGCTCAGGCGGTCATCACCGCCTACTCGCACCTCGGCAACGTTGCCGAGCCCGTCGAGGTGTGGACGCGCTGGGGGATTTCCGAGCACGTCCTCAACGTCGGACCAGCGGCGTTGGACTTCGCCGAAGAGGTCGTCTGCTACGTCGCCGGGCTCTTTCCAGAGAGCCCCGTGCACATCGGCGGCGACGAATGCCCGACGACCGAGTGGGAGAGCAGCCCGCTCGCCCGAGCCGTCATGGCCGAGCACGGCTTCACCGAGGCTCGCCAACTCCAGGGACTCTTCACGAACCGTCTTTCGGCGGCGCTGCGCCGAGATGGCCACGAGGTCGTCGCGTGGGACGAAGCGCTCGACGCCGATGTCCCCGAGGGCACGGTCATCATGGCGTGGCGAGGCTCCAAGAAGGGCGTCGAAGCAGCGAAGAGGGGACTCGACGTCATCATGGCGCCGATGGAGCTGCTCTACTTCGACTGGCCCAACAGCACGGACGTCGGTGAGCCGCTGTCGCTGGTCCCCCCGGAGTTCGCCATCTCGTGGGAGAAGGTCTACGGGCTCTCGGTCTACCCACCGGGTCTCGACACGAACCTTCGTCGCCACGTCCGCGGCGCGCAGGCGCAGCTCTGGACTGAGTACATCGCGACACGCGACCATCTGGACTACATGGCCTTTCCACGAATCTGCGCCTTCGCTGAGGTGGTGTGGGGAACGAGCACCATGGTCAGTGACTTTCGCAAGCGTCTCGTCTTGCACCTCGAGCGGCTTTCGCTGATGGGCGTTGCCTATCGACCACTCGACCCCGCCTGATGGCCGGCGATTCGCGCACCGTCTCGCTCATGCGGGCGTTCCTGACGGCACCGTCGGAAGAGATCGTTGCGCGCATCAGAGGGATATCCTCAACCGGACTCGACGACAAACTGCGCGAGTCGTCACTGCGCGGGGCCCAGGTCGAGGACGCCGTCCGATTCTGGGGCGCTTTTCGACGCGATGACGAGTGGACGTCGCTGCTCGCGAGCCTCGTGGGACAGGTCGAAACCGAACGGGGAAGGTTCGATCAACCGCTCGCCATATGGGATGATCTCGAAGAGAGCGGGCCCGCAGGACGCTTGCTGTTCATCTACCTATTTGCCATCTGCCAGGAGGGGACCGCCGAGTACCTTCGCGCGCTGGGCTGTCCCGAGGACGTCGTTCGCAGGACGTTCGGAGTGCTCGGGCGCCATGTGGGCATCCATGGCCGCAAGTTCGCGACCACCGGCGTCGACGCCGGGTGGTGGATGATCCCGACCCTTCGCGGGGAGGTCGTCCACATTGGAAGCCTCCAGTTCCACCGGGTCACCCTGGGGATCGGCACGTTGAGTCCCCATCCCTGGTACGAGGAGGACGAGACGGCGAAACTGGGCGTCGGGTTCCACAGGGGCGACCCCTCGGTGGGCATCCACATACCCGAAGGCACCGACCTCTCACCACAGGCACTGGACGCCACGTTCCAGCGCGCACGGAGCGTGCTCTCGAGAATGTGGCCGGTGCACCAACGACGACTGGGGACCTGTCAGACCTGGATGCTCGACGACCGGTTGCGCGAGCACCTGCCGACCACGAGCAACATCCTGCGCTTCCAGGAGAGGTTCAACCTGTTACCCGTGTGGCGCGAGGACGACGATGATGTCCTCGAATTCGTCTTCCGCGAGGCGAAGGGGAACTGGGTGCAGGTCGTGCCCTCGACAGCGGTGCAAGCGGCGGTGGCGGCCGTGCTCGCCAACGGAGGGCACTGGCGCGACCGCACGGGATGGCTTGATTTCAAAGCGTGATGAGCGGACTCCCCAAGTACGGACCCAGCGCGTGGGGTGGACCGCTTGAAGTGATGCAGCAGCCAACTGGGTGAACACGGCGGTCGATCGGGCTTCAGGATGCGCCGCCGAGCACGGCAACGATTCATAAGTCCTGGCTAATAGTTGTCAGAATATCTCAACTCGCGGACTTCGAGTGTTAAAAAATCACATATTATGGGCGAATGGACACGAAAGCTCGCAGGGCAAGCATCGCCGAGCGATTGCAAATTGAGGGCGAGGCCAACATCGTCGAATTGGCCGCGCTCTATGGCACGTCCGAGATGACGATCCGACGAGACCTCGAACTGCTGGAATCAGCGGGTCTCGCCCGTCGGGCGCGTGGCGGAGCGATATCCGTGCAGAGCCGCTCGATCGAGCCGCCGATCCTTCAGCGCGCGGCGCACATGGCCGAGGACAAGCGGCGCATCGGAGCCGCCGCGGCTGCTCTCCTCGGTGAGAATGAAACCGTGGTACTGGACGTGGGCACGACCACCCACGAGATGGCCAAGGCCATCAAGGACGATCTCGCGATCACGGTCATCACCAGCTCGCTTCTCATCGCCACCGAGTTGAGCGGGAGGCCCTCGGTGAAGACCATCGTGACGGGCGGGGCCGTGCGTATCGGCGAGATGAGTCTCGTGGGTCCGCGGGCCGAGGTCTCGTTCGCCGACCTGAACTGTGACACGGTGTACCTGGGCGTCGCGGGGGTCAGTGACATGAAGGGCCTTACCGAGTACAACCTCGACGACGCCTCCGTGAAGCAGACCGCCATCAAGTCGGGCCGACGTGTCGTCGTGCTCGCGGATTCCTCGAAGATCGGCCAGGTCGCCCTCGTGACGGTGGCGCCCGCCAAGGTCGTCGACCTTCTGGTGACGACGGCGCTTCCCGACAATCCCGTGATCCGACGTTTGAAGGATCAGGGCGTCGAAGTGCTGCATGTTGAACCATTCAATAAGGAGAAGGACTGATGTCCCGATTTCGTTCGATCTTCCCCAACGTGGACAAGCCGCTAATCGCCATGGCCCACGTCCCGCCGCTGCCGGGCACGCCTCTCTACGACGCCACCGGCGGCGTGCAGGGACTCATCGATCACGTGAGGCGCGACACCGAGAAACTCCTCGAAGGTGGCTTCGATGCCATCCTCTTCTGCAACGAGGGCGACCGTCCCTACCAGCTGAACGCCGGCCTCGAGGCGTCGGCCGTGATGGCTCGCGTGGCCGCTGAATGCCGTCCCACCGACCGGCCGTTCGGTGTCGACTTCCTGTGGGACGCTCAGTGCGCTCTCGCAATCGCAGTCGGCAGCGGCGCCCACTTCATGCGCGAGGTGATCACCGGGGCCTGGGAGTCGGACATGGGTCCCTGGAATCCCGACGCCGCGACGCTGCTGCGCAATCGCCACAACTTCGGACGCGACGACCTCGCGATCTTCGCGAACATCACGCCCGAGTTCGCGTCGAGCATCGGCAACCGCACGCCCGTCCAAATGGCCAAGTCGACGGTGGTATCGAGCCTGGCCGACGTGATCCTGGTGTCGGGTCCCATGGCGGGCAGTGAACCCGACGTGAAGACGGTCGCCGAGGTGCGCGAAGTCGTCGACAAGTCGGTGCCCGTGCTGCTCAACACTGGCGCGAAGGCCGCCACGATCAGGGAGTATCTGCAGTTCGCCGACGGCTGCATCGTCGGCAGCGATCTGAAGCGTGACGGTTACACCTGGAACGAGGTCGAGCCCGACAGGGTCAAGCGGTTCATCGATGCGGCGCGCAGTGCCTGATTCGGTGCGGCCACTGCTTCTTGGAATCGACCTCGGTTCTTCCGGGGTCAAGGCGGTCCTGCTCGACCCGCAAGAGGGCATCATCGCCACGAAGTCCGATGGTGTCGCGCTCTACAGTGACCACCCCGGCTGGGCGGAGGCCGATCCCAACGACTGGTGGGCCGCGGTGTGCGTGCTGGTGCCGCAACTGATCCACGCCGCCGGCGTGAGCGCGGCGGACATCAGCGCGGTCGCGGTCGCGGGCATGGTGCCCGCGGTACTCGTGATCGACGAGCACGGCCATCCGTTGCGGCGCGCGATTCTCCAGAACGACGCCCGCGCGTCGAAGGAGATCCGCGACCTGCGCGAGTCACTCGGCGGCCTCGACCTCCTGCGGCTTACCGGCTCGATCCTCTCCCAGCAGTCGGTCGCGCCCACGGCGTTGTGGCTCGCGCGCAACGAACCTGACGTGTGGGCGAGGACGTCATCCGTGCAGGGTTCCTACGACTGGCTGTCTCGGCGACTCGGCGCCAGAGCGCACGTGGAACACAACTGGGCCCTCGAGAGCGGTCTCTATAACATCGACCTCTCACCCCTCGACGCCGTCATCGAGGCGACGGGGGTTGCGTGGCCGAAGCTTCTCCCGGTCAGGCTGCCCGGCGACGTCGTGGGCGAAGTGAGCGCGAATGCGTCGCTCGCCACCGGCATCCTCGCCGGCACGCCGATCGTCGTCGGAGGAGCCGACCACGTGCTCTCGGCCTTCGGTGCGGGCCTCGTCGACCAGGGCGATTGCCTGGTGAAGCTCGGTGGTGCCGGCGACATTCTCGCCGTGAGCGACCAGGTCTTCCTCGACGAGCGCCTCTATCTCGACAGTCACCCGATGCCCGGCAAGTGGCTGCCCAACGGCTGCATGGCGACCAGCGGATCCCTGCTGCGCTGGGAGCAGTCGATCTTCAACGGAGTGTCGCTCGACGAGCTCGACGACGCGGCGGCGGCGAGCCAGCCCGGAGCGCTCATCACGCTGCCGTACTTCCTCGGGGAGAAGACGCCACTGCACGACCCCGACCTTCGAGGCGTGATGATCGGGATGCACCTCGCCACGACCAGGGGCGACATCCATCGCTCGTTCCTCGAAGCCATCGCCTACGGCTTCCGGGCCCACTTCGAGGTCTTCGCCGAGGGCGGACTGCGAATCGGGCGCACGCGCATCACGAACGGCGGCTCCAAGTCGCGCCTGTGGCGCCAGATACTCGCCGACGTGCTCGACCGCGACCTGACCTCGATTATCGACCACCCCGGCGCCTCCTACGGGGCGGCCGTGATCGCGGGCATCGGCGCCGGTCTGATCAGTGACTGGTCGTACGTCACGCAGGCCCTCGAGGAGGACGAGACCATCACGCCCGATGAGAGCCACGTCGCGCTCTACGCCGAGCGCTACCAGGAGTTCATGCGCCTCACCGAAGCCACGGCCCCGTTCTCCCATCTGCTCGCAAGGAGTACATCATGACCAGACCAGTCGCTTGCGTGACCGGAGCGGGATCGGGCATCGGTGCCGCCATTGCGACCACGCTCGGAGACCGCGGCTACCACGTGGTGGTGACCGACATCGACGTGGAGGGCGCCCGACGAACGGCGAGCATCATCGAGGGTGCGCAGGCCTTCGGGCTCGACGTCACCAGTCCGAGCGCCTGCGACGAGCTCGTCGCAGGCGTCGTCAGCGAGCACGGACGCCTGGATGTCTGGGTCTCCAACGCCGGCATCTCCAAGATGCAGCGCTTCGTCGACGTCTCGCCCGCGGACCTGGCGCGCAACTTCGAGGTCAACACCTACGGCGTCTTCTACTGCGGACAGTCCGCTGCGCGAGCCATGATCGCCCTCGGTACGCCGGGGCGGATCATCAACACCGCCTCGATGGCCGCGAAGCAGGGCCGGGTCCCCTTCCTCGCGGACTACGTCGCGAGCAAGTTCGCGGTGCTCGGTCTCACCCAGGCCATGGCCTTCGAGCTCGCCCCCCACGGCATCCGCGTGAACAGCGTCTGCCCGGGTTTCGTCGCTACCCCGATGCAGGCGCGCGAACTCGCCTGGGAGGCGGAGCTTCGCGGCACCGACCCGGACAGCGTCAAGCAGTCATGGATCGACGACACGCCGCTCGGTCGCCTGCAGACTCCCGAGGACGTCGCCAGGGTGGTCGCGTTCCTGGCGTCGGATGATGCCGACTTCCTCACCGGGGAATCCATCTCGGTGAACGGCGGCGCCTACATGGATTGACCAGTGACCGGCGAATCGGCGGGCCGGACGACTACTCGGGTTGCGCGGGATCGCTGCCTGCGCTGAGTTCCTTGAGCCACGCCGGGGCGTGCACCGACGCCCATCGTTCGCTGACGGTGCCCTGGAACATCGAGCGGAGCGAATCGCGATGTGTGAGGGCCATGTAGATGTGCCCGACGACCACGACGAACACCGCGAGAGCGAAGACGTCGTGGACGAAGGTCGCGCCCTCGCGCAGCGACACCGAGAAGAACCGGAACCACTGCAGCATCGAGCCGGTCACGAGCATGACGAGGATCGAAGCCCCGACGAAGATGGCGTTCAGCTTCTGACCGGGATTGAACTTCTCCGCGGCGAGACCGGTCTTGCCGAGCGACTTGATCCAGGCGATCTCGTCGCGCGTCCAGTAATTGAAACGGTTCACGTCGCGGCGCATCTGACTGCCCCAGGGCCCGATGAGCGAGACGATGACGGGCAGCGGAAGCGAGAGGCCGGTCCACAGGTGAACCTGCTCGATGACGTGTCGTTCGAGCACGAGGCCGAAGAAGGAGCCGAAGTAGAGCGGTATGGCGGTCGCCATGAGGACCCCGAAGAGGGCCGCGTTGGCCCAGTGGGTGGTACGCTGGACCCGGTCGAAACGCAGGATCCGAAGGGCGGTCTCGGAAGCGGACTCGGCGATCGTCATGGCCGTCAGGTCAGGCCCGGGTCGGGGTTGGCCGCGCCGGTCGTCCCGTCGAGCCAACCGTTGGTGGGATAGCCGTTCTGCTCCCAGTAGCCGGGCTCGACCCGGTCGACCACGCGGATCGCGGAGAGCCACTTCAGTGACTTGTAGCCGAACATCGGCGCGACGTAGAGGCGCACCGGGCCGCCGTGCTCGGTCGTCACGGGCGCGCCGAGCATCTGGTAGGCGACGATGACGTCAGGCAGGTGCGCTTGGTCAATCGTGAGGCTCTCCGTGTCGGCGCGGTCGTACGACTCGAAGGTCAGCGCCACCGCCCCGGGCTTGACGCCGACCTTCTTCAGGATGTGCGAGAGCTGCACGCCCTGCCACTCGACGTCGGGGACCCTCCATCCCGTCACGCACTGGAAGGTCTTCTTGAACGTCGTCGCGGGCATCGCCTCGAGGTCGTCCATCGTGAAGGTCATCGGACGCTCGACCAGGCCGCTCACTTCGAGGCGGAACTTCCGACGGCTGATCTTCGGGTATTGGCCGGTGATCGAGTAGATCCGGAACCGGTCGCCGCCGGGCAGTATCCCCCCGAGGCCCGAGCCCAAGGCGTTGCCGAGGAAGTTCTGCACGTCGCCACCGACCGCCACGCCGAGGGCGCCGAGGGCGGCGATGCCGATGAAGACCCTTCGCCCGACGGCTTTCTTCGGTCGCGAGCCCGCCTTCTGTCCAGTTGGCAGTGACATGTTCAAGAACCTTCGATGCTCGCGCGATGAGAAGTGGAGCCATCGCCTCTGAGGTGAACCGAGATCATGAGATTCCTTTCCTGCTCATGGCGGGATCCAATCCCTGACGGCCCGCGACGTACGAAGCGCGCCGCGGTCGCACAGCAATTGCGATCAAGCGCTGAGCTTCGTCGCCTTGATCGTGGTCTTGGCCAGGGTCCCGGTCACGGTGACCAGGGCTCCGGCCTTGATGTCCTTCGCCGTTCCCATTTCGAACTTGGTCATTGCGTTGTAGTCCACGGTATAGGTCTTCATGTGGACCACGAACGTGAAGGAGTCCTCGGTTCCCATCATGGCGTTCACCTTGGCGACCTTGCCGTGCCACGTGTGGGCCATCATGGCGTTGCTGTGCGAGGCGGCGTCGGCGGGATTGGCATTGACGACGACGGCGCCCACCGACGCGAAGGCGAGCGCCGCAGGCAAGGCAAGTGTGGCGAGAATTTTCTTCATAAGACGGTTCCTCCCTGCGGGTTTCGCAGTTTTCGCTGGTGTAGGTGCATCGGACGACCTCGTCCACATGTACTGTCCCCCTGGGACAAAAGGCGTTACAGGAAATCGATGAATTGCTACGAACGGCGGATTTGCCAGGAATTCACCCGAATCACTCGGGTTGCTTGACGGACCTTCCCCAGTCGCCAGACTTGCCGCCGCTCTTTCGAAGCAGCACCAATTCCTCGAATCGCACGTCCGGATCCGCCTCGACCAGGGAGCTCACGATGCTGAGCGCCGCGAACGAGCAAGCGGTGAGCGCCTCCATCTCGACGCCGGTGCGGTTGACGGTCACCACCTCGGCGCGGATCTCCAGTCCCTGAGGGTGCGCGAGGACATCGACCTTGATGTCATTGAGATTGAGCGGGTGACAGAGCGGGATGAGCTCGGCGGTACGCTTCGCCGCTTGAATTCCCGCTAATCGGGCAGCGTGGATCACGTCGAAGCCGTTGGCGCTCGGTCCGAGAGACGCCGCATCGATGCGCGAGACCACGAGGCAACTCGCCTGGGCCACGCGAAGCGTCGCCTCTTTGGATGTGATGTCGACCATTCGCAGCTTGCCGTCGCCATCGAGGTGCGAAAATTGCTGTTCCGCCATGGGATTGCCTCGAGTCTCCTGGGTGCCGACCTCGCTGGCCGCCGATTGGTCGAATTTTCTTGGAATGCTACTCGGAGCTCGGAGCGCGCGGTGAACCCCGAAGCCTTGGCGCCTTCACATCGCACTTCGTTAGGCTCCGTTTTGTGAAGACGTGCACAGACGGTCTGGATGCCGCGCCGAAGTCGTTTCCGGGCACGGGCCTGGCCGACGGCGTCTTGTCCGCTGTGCCCATGTCGGCCAACGGACGGTGGGTGGTTCATGCTGGCGCGCGATGAGTCCTCGGTCGCGACTCCGGTCTCGGTCTCGGTGAAGCCGCACCGTCGCGCCGAAGGCGAGAACACGGGGACCGGTCTCGACCGTCGCTTGGCCATGCCGACTGATGGTCCGCTCGTCGACAGCTACGGCCGCGTGCACAACGACCTTCGACTTTCGGTGACGGACCGGTGCAACCTTCGCTGCGTCTACTGCATGCCCGAGGAGGGGATGACGTTCCTGCCGCGGGAGGAGTTGCTTTCGTTCGAGGAGATCGAGAGGGTGGCCCGGGTGGCGCGTGATCTCGGCGTCACGTCGATCCGTCTCACCGGCGGCGAGCCGCTCGTTCGAAAAGGGATCGTGGAACTGGTCGCTCGCTTGAGCATTCTCGGTCTGAACGACATCGCCCTCACGACGAACGGCATGCGACTCGGCTCATTGGCGCAGCCACTCGCCGGCGCCGGACTCACACGGGTGAACATCAGCTGCGACTCGCTTCGCGCGGATCGCTTCGAGTCAATCCGTCGCCGTGGCGATCTCGCCACGGTGCTCGCCGCGATGGACAGTGCCGAGGCGGCGGCTCTGGCGCCATTGAAGGTGAACGTCGTGCTTCTTCGCGACAAGAACGACGACGAGATCCTCGACTTCGCGGCGTTCGCGCGCGACACCGGACGGATCGTGCGGTTTATCGAATTCATGCCGCTCGACGCCCAGGGAGAGTGGGGTCCCGAACAAGTCGTGCCGGGCCGTGAAGTGCTCGAGCGTATCAACGGGGCGTGGCCGCTCGAGGCCGTCGCCGATCCGGCGCGAATCGCGCCGGCGGAGCGATTCCGATTCGTCGACGGCAACGGCGAGATTGGACTCATCTCGACGGTCACCGAGCCGTTCTGCGGCACGTGCAACCGGCTACGTCTCACATCTGACGGGGCCATTCGAAACTGCCTGTTCTCCGATGACGAGCACGGTGTCCGCGACATCTTGCGCTCCGGTGGGTCCGACGCCGACATCGCGACCCTGTTTCGAAGAGCGGTCTGGGCCAAGTTTCCCGGCCACGCCATCAACGAGCCCGATTTCTTGCGCCCGCACCGGTCGATGTCGATGATCGGCGGCTGACGAACGTCCCCTTTTCAAGAACGAATCGTTCTCGCGGCCGCGCAGATTCCCCTAGGAATCCGTTGTCCTTCGGCACTACTGTGATGACGAACGGCGGCGGTTCGGCGAAGCGGGGGTGGACCGATGAGCAGCGTGCGAGTTCTTGTGGGCACACGAAAGGGTGCGTTCATCCTGACTTCCGATGGTCGGCGAAAGTCGTGGAATGTCCAGGGCCCCCTCTTTGAAGGCTGGGAGATCTATCACGTCAAGGGCTCTCCGGCGGAGCCCAATCGGATCTACGCGTCCCAGTCGACCAGTTGGTTCGGACAGTTGATCCAGCGCTCCGATGACGGGGGCGCCTCGTGGGCGCCGGTCGGCAACGGGTTCGCGTACGACGGGGTGCCCGGTACTCACCAGTGGTACGACGGCACGCCCCACCCTTGGGAGTTCGCCAGGGTCTGGCACCTCGAGCCCTCGCTCGGCAACCCCGACACCGTCCTCGCGGGTGTCGAGGACGCCGCAATCTTCCGTTCGAGCGACGGGGGCCAGAACTGGCAGGAACTCTCGGGGCTGCGCGGTCACGCGACGGGGCCGTTCTGGCAGCCGGGCGCCGGTGGGATGTGCCTGCACACCATCATCGTCAGCCCGAAGAACCCCGAGAGGATCTTCGTCGCCGTCTCCGCGGCGGGTGCGTTCCGTACCGACGACGCGGGCGTGACGTGGCGCCCGATCAACCACGGTCTCCACTCCGAGGGGATCCCGGACCCGGACGCGGAGATCGGCCACTGCGTGCACCGGATCGCGCTGCACCCCTCGCGACCGGACGTCTTCTACATGCAGAAGCACTGGGACGTCATGCGCAGCAATGACGCCGGTGAGTCGTGGTCCGAGGTGAGCGGCAACCTGCCCTCGGATTTCGGCTTCGTTGTCGACGTCCACGCCCACGAGCCCGAGACCATCTACGTCGTTCCGATCACGAGCGACTCGGTGCACTTCCCTCCCGAGGGCAAACTGCGCGTCTACCGCAGCCGCTCCGGCGGCAACGAGTGGGAGCCGCTCACGAAGGGACTGCCGCAGAGCCACTGCTACGTCGACGTGTTGCGCGACGCGATGGCCGTGGACTCGCTCGACTCGTGCGGGATCTACTTCGGCACGACCGGTGGCCAGGTCTACGCCTCGAGCGACGCCGGCGACAGTTGGGAGGCGATCGTGCGCGACCTCCCAGCGGTGCGCTCCGTCGAGGTGCAAACGCTGGCATGATACGTGTCCTCCTGCCGGCGCACCTGAAGACGCTGGTCAACCAACAAGGTGAGATCGAGATCGACGTCGAGGGTCCCGTGACGCTGCGGAACGTGCTCGACGCGCTCGAGGTCCGCTTTCCGGTGCTGCGCGGGACCATTCGCGACTCCGTGACCCAGCAGCGCCGCGCCTACGTGCGGTTCTTCGCGTGCGAGGACGACCTATCCCATCAGCCGGCCGACACGCCGCTGCCTCGCGCGGTCGCGGCCGGGGCCGAGCCGTTCATCATCGTTGGCGCGATGGCGGGAGGCTGAGGACGCGGTCACCAAGGGACCTAGTCGAGGTCGAGTCCCTCGAGGTCGTCGATGCTCGTGCGATTCTTCTCGGACCAATAGGTGCGGATGCCCTCGGGACCTTTACGGGTCGACCACTGGTCCATCGTCGGGCGGTGCGTTTCGAACGCCATGAAGGGCACGCCGTAGCCGCACGAGTCCGAGATCCGCTGCACGTCGACGGTGATGATCGAACGGACTCCCACGCCCGCCGCACCAGGAAAAAGACCGGCTAGCGATGAGAACTCGGGCGAGTCGGCCATGACGACCCGTCCCCGACCGTGAAGCCGCACAATGCGCGGAGGGCCACTGAAGGCGCAGAACATCACGACGATGCGGCCGTTCTCCTTCAGGTGCGCGATGGTTTCGACGCCGCTTCCGGTTTGATCCAGATAGGCGACGGCGCGCGGACCCGTGACCGCGAATTCCTGACGGTTGCCCTTCGGCGAGCAGTTCAGCGAACCATCGGCAGCGAGGGGTGCGGTTGAAACGAAGAACACCGGTTGATCGACGAGCCACGTGGCGAGGTCCTCGCCGATCGATTCGGAGAGCTTTCCCATCGCACCATTTAACGCGCTGGTTCGCAGGTTATGACGAAACATGCATCGAAGCGGCGCGTGGATGTGCGACGGCGTGGACCCGAATCGTTAACCTTTGGGTCATGGCAAAGTACCGGGTGGGGCAGGCCGCTGAACTCCTCGGCGTGAGCGTTGACACGCTTCGCCGTTGGGCGGGCGCCGGTCGTATCGACGCGACGATTGCCGCTGACGGTCGTCGGTACTTCGAGGGCGCCGACCTCGCCAAACTCGCCGTGGAGATTGCCGGCGATCAGAAGCCCGATCAGCCCCGGGCGCAGTCGGCCCGGAACCGCTTCGTGGGAATCGTCACCCGCGTGGTGAAGGACAAGGTCGTTGCCCAGGTGGAGATCCAAGCTGGCCCGCACCGTTTCGTGTCGTTGATCACCCGCGAGGCGGCGGACGAACTGAAGTTGGCTCCGGGGGTTGTGGTTGACGCCGTCGTCAAGGCCACCAACGTCGGCGTCGAGATTCCGTCGCAGTTCTGAGCTCGCCAGCACGGTGAGGTTCGAACGGTGGCTACGCGTTCGTCGAGCGCGAGTCCGTCAATGCAGTGGCGTCGATTGGCCACAGTGAAATCATCTCGACGGGCATAATGACCTCGCAAACGTCGCCCACTTCGAGTGCAACCGGGTCTGATGTGCGGGCTTGAATCTCCACGCCCGCACCGATCGTCACGAAGAGGTCGACCGCGGTCCCAACATCGGCCATGTCAATCAGCGTTCCGGTGACTCGACCGGTTTCGTGCGGAGTGCTCGAATCCGCGTTCGTCGCGAGTTTGACCACGCCGACCTTCTCGGGCCTGATGCTCCAAGCCACGGGGGTACCGCGCGCCAGGCCGTTCGTCTCAGCGCCGACCAGCGTGCCGTTGACGTCCATGGCCTGCTCGGACACGACGGTGGCCGTGAACAGGTTGGGAATGCCGAGCAGCCTCGCCACCTCGGGCGTGGCCGGGCGCGAGAAGACCTCGCGACTCGGTCCGCACTGCAGGGCACGGCCGTCCGCGATGATCACCAGCTCCTCGGACAGGAACGCGGCCTCCTCGGGGTCGTGGGTCACCAGCACCGTCGAGACACCCGTCTCGCGCTGGAGCTTGCGAAGAGCGCGGCGAAGCTCCTGGCGAACGGGGACATCGAGCGCGGAGAACGGCTCGTCGAGCAAGAGAACATGCGGTGAGTTACAAAGAACCTGGGCGAGGGCGACGCGCTGGCGCTGTCCGCCCGACAGTTCGGGGGGATACCTGGCCTCGAGCCCCTCAAGCCGTAGGTTGCTCAGCCAGTACGCCGCGAGGCCCGGGGTCGACGAACTCGGGAATCGCAACTGCTGCCACACGGTGAGATGCGGAAAGAGCGAGAAGCCCTGAGCGAGGTAACCGACCCGCCGATGCGCGGTGGGCAGGTCGCGCAGTGACTCTCCGCCCCACCAGAAGCCGCCTGCGCCCGGCCCGTAGAGTCCAGCGAGGCTGCGCAGCAACGCGGACTTCCCTGAGCCCGAAGGTCCCAGCACGGCGAGGTGGCTGGTGAGCGATTCGTGGGCGAGCTGGAGGTGGAACGTGCCCAGTTCCTTTTCGACGTCGAAGCGGACGGTCTCGGCTGGAACCTTGGCAGGTGCCGTCGCGGCGGGCAGCGTCTTCAGCGAAGCGCGCTTGCTCGTGAAACGGACGCGGCTGATCGCCACGACGACGATGGCGACACCGACGGCGAGCGCCGTCGGGGCCAGGGTGGTCGGTAGCCCGACGCCGCTGAACTGGTTGTAGGTGTAGATGGGTAGCGACGTCGGGTTGTACGCGAGCACGACGACCGCGCCGTACTCCCCGAAGCCCCGAAGCCAAGAGAGCAGCATGCCGGCCCGGATGCCCGTCCCGGCGACCGGCACCGCCACCCGAAGGAAGCGCGACAGGTCCGAGTGTCCGAGCGTCCCCGCGACGTCGAGCAGGCCCTGGTCGACCGCCGAGAAGGCGGCGCGCGAGGCGACGATGAGGAACGGGGCGGCGACGAAGGTCATCGCGATGACGATGCCGGTCCTCGATTCGGTGAGCTGGCGGTCGAAGAGTTTCCCGAGGAACGTGTAGGGCCCGATGATGTAGATGAGCACGATGCCACTCATCAGCGGTGGCAACGCCAGCGGGATCTGGACGATGACCCCGACCACCGCGGCGAAGCGACTCTTCGAGCGCGCGAGCAGGTAGGCGAGGGGAACCCCGAGCACCGTGATCAGGGCGAGCGAGATGGTGGCGCAACTCACCGATACCCAGAGCGCGGGGAAGAGCCCCGGCACGTGGAAGCCGCGCTGGGGCGCCGTGATGAAGCGAACGACGAAGGCGAAGAGGGGGAGCGCGAGATAGAGGACGATGAGCCCGCCGAGCAGTGTCAGGGGGCTGCGGCCGACTTCGCGACGGCTCAAGGCTGGGTTGTCGTGGTGGAAGTGGAAGCCGTCGACGTCGTGGTTGACGAACCGTTGAAGCGCTCAGCCGGCACGATTGGCGTGACCCCGTTCTCCCTCATGATCTTTCGGCCCTTGTCGCTCAGCAGGAAGGTGATGAACGCCTTGGCGGCTGTGACGTGGGGCGCGTTGTTGAGCAGGGCCACCGTGTACTTGGCCGACAATCCCGTGCTCGTGAGTGGCACGGTCTTCAGGTGCGCGGCGGCGGCTTCGACGGCGTAGAAGAACCCGGCGTCGAGCTGGCCCGCCTGAAGCTCGCCCACCAGTGACGTCTCGGCGAAGACGTTGGAGGTAGACGTGGCGAGGGCCGCGAGTTGCGGGAGGTCGTAACTCGCGGCGACGCCGGTGAGCGCGTCGACCGCGAGCACGCCCTTGGGGTCGGTGGCAGGGTCGGTCCGGCCTAGAAGGAATCCCGGCAGGTCGACCACGTCGTACCAGGGCTCGGAGCGAAGTGCCTTGGCGAACGAGGATGCCGGGTTGTAGCCGAGCACCAAGGGGGAGCGGCCGAACGCCTGGTACGTAGAGACCCAGTTGCCGTTGGCGGCGCCCTCGAGTGATGCGTTCACCGTGGGCGAGGCGCTGATGAACACGTCGCCCACCTCGGTGCCGCCCTTGATCTCGCTGGCGAGCGCCGACGAGCCGGCGGAGAACCCGTTGATGGTGTAGCCGGTCGCCCTGTGGAAGGCGGGGCCGATCTGCTGCTGCATGAGGTCGAGCAGCGACCCCGCGTACAGCACGTCGACAGTGCCGGAGTGCTTGGTCGAGGTCGAAGCACCCGAGACCGTGGAGGTGAGGGCGCCGCCCGCGAGCACCGAAGCCGTGGCGAACAGTGCCACGAGACGACGGTGGCGAGCATTGCCGGCGGTGGCCTTGACTCGAATCTTTCCCATCGGTCCAATGGCTGGCATTTCGATCTCCCCTGGTTGTCCCCGTCTCGTCGCGGGTCGACTCGTTTGGTGGTGGCTCTTCAACGCCTCGGGCCCCCACTCCGCTTTGCAGCAATAGTAAGGCAAAAACATGGAATATGCGGCGAAGTTCTTCGTTGCGAGCGGCAAATGCGCCGTAGCACTGCCGGCGGGATTTGCTGGCGCCCTGCGAAGGTCGAATTCTGCTTCCCAAGGAATAGGGTGAGGTGCGTGAACTCCGCTGCAGGTCGAGACTGGGTATCGGTGTCCGGGGCTGCGCTATCGCCCGCCGAACTCACGGCCTGGGTGACCCGGCCCGACTGCGGCGCCGTCGTCACGTTTTGCGGCACGGCGCGCAACGGCTCGTCCAACGGTCACGTCATCCAGGCGCTGGAGTACGAGACCAGTCTCGAGCTCGCGCAGGCGCGACTCGAGCAGATCATCGAGCTCGCTAGATCCCGGTGGCCGCATCTCGGCGCCGTGGCGATCCATCACCGTGTCGGAACCGTACGGCTCGAAGAGCCCGCGGTCGTCATCGCGGTCTCCTCTCCGCACCGTCGAGAGGCCTACGAGGCGTCACAGTTCTGCATCGACACCGTGAAGAAGTGCGTCCCGATGTGGAAGCGAGAGATATGGGAGGGTGGTTCGGCCTGGAGCGAAGAGGCGCAGGACATCCTGAGCGTTCAGGACCTATGAGCGCGGCGCACGTTGATCGCCCGCACGCGGACTGTGGACCTTCGTGATCGCGCTCGATGAGGCGAAGCGGTTCGTCCTCGAGGGACTCGTCCCTCTGACACCGGTCGTCGTGGCGCTCGATGAAGCGCTCGGGTGCGTCGCAGGCGAGCAGGTGCTCGCGAGGGAGGCGGTGCCCGGGTTCGTCAATTCATCAATGGACGGATTCGCCCTGCGCTCGAGCGATACTTCATCGGGTTCCGCCCGCCTCTCGGTCACGGACTCGGTGTACGCCGGCGACGTGTCCTCGCTCCGCCTCGAAACGGGCCAGGCGATGCGGATCATGACCGGAGCGCCGCTGCCCGAAGGCGCGGACTGCGTCTGCATGATCGAAGAGGCGACTGTCGACGGCCACGAGGTCCTGATCTCACGCGCGATCGCCTCCGGCGAGTTCTTGCGTCACGTCGGTGACGATACCGCGATCGGGCAGGTCCTCGTCTCGCCGGGCCAGGAGTTGAACGCGCCCGGCATCGGCGTCCTCGCGGGTCAAGGGTTCTCCTCGGTGGTGGTGCACCCGCGGCCCCGCGTGGGCGTGCTCTCAACGGGGAACGAACTGGCGGCGTCGACCGATCCCCTGCAGCCCGGACAGATCCGCGACCTCAATCGACCCCTGTTGTTGGCACTGCTCAGACAGTCGGGATTCACGCCAGTCGATCTGGGCGTCGCGGGCGACACCCGCGAGGAGATCACCCGAACTCTTCGAGACGGTGTCGAGGAGTGCGACGCCGTCGTCTCCACAGGCGGCGTAAGCGTCGGCGACGTCGATTACGTGAAGACCGTCATCGCGGATATGGGCGGAGGCGACGCGCGCTCGATGCAGGTGGCGATCAAGCCGGCCAAGCCCTTCGCCTTCGGTGTCATCGGCCCGCGGCGAACGCCTGTCTTCGGGCTGCCGGGCAACCCTGTGTCGACTCGGGTCGGCTTCGAACTTTTCGTCCGTCCGGCGCTTCGCACTCTCGCGGGGCACCGGACAACTGAGCGTCTGATGCTCGACGCGGTGTTGGACGAGGCAATCGTGAGACCTCTCGACGGCAAGCTCCACCTCGTTCATGTCGAGGCGAAGATGCGCGACGACGGGCGCGTCCACGTCGAAGGCACGATGCGCCGGGGCTCGCACCTTCTGAGCGCCATCGTCGGCGCCAACGCGATCGCCTTCGTGCCCGAGGGCGCCGCCAGTGGCGTTGGCGACGTGGTTCGCGTGATGATCCTGGACGCGGACGGATTGGCCCCGGTGGCGTGACCCGCATCCTTCTCTTGGGTCCGGCTCGCGAAGCGGCGGGGGTCCGCAATGACGAGTTGAGCGGCGAGACGGTGGCCGAGGTCCTCGATGCGGCGGTCGCGCGCTACGGCAACGAGTTCGGAAAGGTGCTCGCGGTGAGCCAGGTGTGGGTGAACAGCGAACCCGTTGATCCGACCTCTCGCGTCGGCCCCTACGACGAGGTGGTGGTGCTCCCACCGATATCGGGTGGGTGAGGTGCGCTTCCACCGAGGAGCAACTCGAGCGCGTGGGGCACGATCCCGAGCACCGCGTCGAGACTCTCGATCGCACCCCTTGGAGAACCCGGGGTATTGAGTATCAGGGCCCTTCCCGCGGTTCCGCACCGAGACCTAGAAAGTGGCCCGAAGGGACTCGTCGCCCGCATCGCTTCGCCCAGTCCGGGCGCTTCGCGGTCGAGTACCTGGAGCGTTGCCTCGGGAGTTAGGTCCCGGGGGGAGAATCCGGTGCCGCCCGTCGTGACGACGAGGCCCGCGAAGTCCTGACACAGTTCGCGAAGGGCGGAGGCGACCGGCTCGACACCGTCGGGGACGAGCCGTCGATCGACGACCTCGAATCCCGCCTGCTCGAGGCGTGCGGCGAGCAAAGGGCCTGCGGTGTCCTCGCGCGTTCCCGCGTGCACCGAGTCCGACACGGTCAGTATCTTCGCAACGAGCGCCATCCCAAGAGAGTACGTGATGCACGCGAAATCATCCTCACCGAGTCGCGCAGAACCTCTGGTAAAAATGGTCGTGGACAACCCGAGTCAGCCAGAGGGTTCCGAGCGTGAGCCGGGATCGAACGAGCCCACGGCTCGCCGGGCGGTGGCGCGAAGTCGAGTCACCATGCAGGCGCAGACCGCGGCGAACGTCGCGTCCAACGCCATGAACAAGGGCGACGTGCTCGGCACGGCCCGGTTCGCCGGCGTCCAGGCTGCCAAGGAAGCCGCCTCGCTGTTGCCGCTCTGCGGACCGGTGCTCGTGCGCAACGTCTCTGTGGACTTCAACATCAGTGAGGCGGCGATCGACGTCGAAGCGGTCGTCGACTGCTTCGACCGGTCCGGCGTCGAGATGCAGGCCTTCGCCGCGGCGACCGTCGCGGCACTCACCATCTACGACATGTGCAAGTCTGCCGACCGCGCGATGTCGATCGGGCCGGTTGTCCTTTGGGAGAGGTCGGGGGACCCCTCAAATGATTGGCGACGCCGGGATGACCCCGATTGATGGGAGGCGCCCGACTCGCCAATCGCCTGTCGTTTGGCGCTAATCGGGGCGTTTGCGTGAAGCCATGGATGCGAGGGAGCCCTTCGGCGTCATTCGAGACCCCCAATCATGATGGCATCGGGCCGACACCAAAATACCGCCAAATGGCCCGGACTTTCCCTTCGATTTGCGACTCGATGTTGGGTAGGTTGGAAACGAGAGGAAGGTTTGCCATGAGTGAATCCATGAATGGACTTGTTGCAGTAGCGATCACGCGAGATGAAGCGCGCATCTGGGCGACCGGCGTCGAGCCCGGAACGAAGCCCGAGAACATCCACGCACCGGACGAGTTGGAGACCCACCACCACCACTTCCGTGAGGCACAGCACCACCACGGCCACGACACGGATCACGATAGGCCCGCCTACTTCGAGTCGATCACCCAAGCGGTGGACGGGGCGTCGTCGATCCTCCTGATCGGGCACGGCAAGGGCAAGGCGAATGAGATGCTGCATCTCATCCAGTACTGGGAGCGTAAGCACCCTGATGTCGGCCAGAAGGTGGTCGGTGCAATCGACAGCAACCTTGAAGCGCTCAGCCAGGATCAGGTGCTGGCCCTCGTCCGCGACTGGTTCGACGACTACAAGGAGTTCTTCTAAGCCGGCGCGACCGACTGCCTCGAACCCGACTGACTCAAGGCCTCTCCGGGTCTGGGCCGTTACTCGCGCGCAGCAGCTTCGCGAAGCAGTGACGTCACCTCTTCGTCAGTGGTCTGGTTGAAATGGACGTACCACTCGCCGACCGCGCGGAACGCGCCGGGGACGAGCAGGCTGATCACCTCGTCGGCCACCGACGACAACTCGTCTACCGCCTCCGGCGGCGCCACCGGTACCGCCACGATGACGCTGCCCGCGCCGCGCCTCCTGACCACGTCAACGGCCACCCGCGCGGTGGCGCCGGTGGCGAGCCCGTCATCGACGATCACGATGGTGCGCCCCGTGAGCGTGAGGGGTGGCGCGTCGCCCCGGTACCGCTTCACCCGTCGGAGTAGTTCCGCGCGCTCGCGCGACTCCACTTCGGCGATGTCGTCGGCGGAGATCCGAAGCTGATGGACGATGTGAGCATTGATCACTCGGGCGCCATCTTCGCCAATCGCACCGAAGGCGAACTCGGGATTGTGAGGCACGCCAAGTTTTCGAACGAGTAGGACATCGATCGGCGCCCTGAGCGCGCGGGCGACCTCGGCGGCGACCGGCACGCCGCCCCTCGGCAGGGCCAGGATGACGGGCCGGTCGAGCTTCAACTCAACGAGGCGCTTCCCCAGGAGCCGGCCCGCCTCCTGGCGGTCGCGAAACATCGCGGGGATGCCGTCGCTGTTCACATCGTCACAGGCCCGACGGATACGTTTCAGCGGGCTCGCCCTTATCCCAGAGCGGGGTCATCTCGAGCGGTTCGAGGGCTCTGGTGTGGTCAATGTGGATCACGGCGTCGAACTGGCGGGTGAGCTCGGCATCGAAGTAGTGGCTCTGCAGTTCGGTCTGCGGTCGATAGATGACGCCGATAGCGCGCTCCAGGCGCACGCGCGACAACTCCTCGTTCTTCGCCATTTCGTCCGTGGGCACCCAGAACTGGGCGAGGTTGGCCTGGTGCAGCATCGCCTCGTGGCTGTCGGGACGGGCCGGGCGCACACGTTTGCGCTCGGCAAGTCCGCCCCAGTCGGACGCGGCCGTGACCTGACCGGTGTAAGTGCTGAATCCGATGAGCGCCACCTCGTCGCCGTGGCGCTCGCGGGCCAGCTGTCCGATGTTGAGTTCACCGCGAACGCCCATGTCGGTGGCGCGCGCGTCGCCGACATGCGAATTGTGGGCCCACACGACGATCTTCGCCGGCGGCGCCTGTTGGTCCAGGTGCTCGATGAGTTCGTCGAAGGTGTCGGCCATGTGGCTGTCGCGCAGGTTCCACGACGAGACGCCGGCGCGGTACATCAAGCGGTAGTACTCTTCGGCGTCGTGCACGAGCCGGGCATTCTGCTCGGCGTAGAAGTTCTCGTCCTCGGCGCCCAGCCCATCGCGGAGCAGGTAGCTGTCGGACTTCTGTCGCAGCTCGAGCAGTTGGGTGACGACGGCGTCCTCGCAGGGATCCGCGACTCCCCTCGCGAGCGCGTAACCGTACGCCTGGCCGTCGGCTCCGACGTGGTCGAAGCACGAGTAGCGCAGGCGCGCTCGCTTTGCCTCGTCGGGGTCCACGTGCTCCAGGTACTCGACGACCGCCTCGATCGACGCGCGAAGGCTGTACAGGTCGAGGCCGTAGAACCGGCCCTTCGTCTTCGGGCTCGCCTGGGAGTCATTGCGGGCCCGCAGCCACTGGACGAACGAGAGCACGTCATGGTTGCGCCACATCCAGGTCGGGAAGCGAAGGAACCCGCCGAGCGCGCTGTCGGCGTCGAGGTCCTCCGAGTCGCCCATCACGTAGCGATTGACCCGGTAGGCGTCGGGCCAGTCCCCCTCGACGGCGACCGCATTGAATCCGCGTTCGTCGATGAGTCTGCGCGTGATCCGGGCCCGCTCGCGATAGAACTCGTGCGTGCCGTGTGACGCCTCGCCAATGAACACGAACCGACGCTCGCCGATCAACTCGAGCAGGGAGTCGTAGTCCTCGGCGACACCGGTGATCGGGCGCGCGAGCCGATCAAGCTCCTTGTTGGACCAGACACTTAGTGGTTCATTCCTCATAAGCACAACATCATCCCAAAATGGACGTCCGGCCAGAGGAATAAGTCACATCACGAACGTTCCCAGGCGAGTCCGGCGCCGGCCGGCCCCTCTAGGCCACGTAGAACGTCTTGGTGTTCACGAACTCCCGGATTCCGAGGGCTGAGAGCTCGCGCCCGTAGCCCGACTTCTTGATGCCGCCAAAGGGAAGTTCGGGCGTCGAGGCGACGATGGCGTTGGCGAAGACCATCCCCGATTCGATGCCGGCGAGGGCCTGGTCGATCTCTGCTTGATCGGTTGCCCAGATGGAACCACCAAGGCCCCACGGCGTCGAGTTGGCGACGGCGATCGCCTCATCCAGATCCTCGACGACTTCGACGATGGCGACCGGACCGAAGAGCTCTTCGCAGCCGGCGCGCGAGTCGCGCGGCACGTTGGTGAGGACGGTCGCGGGGTAGTAGTAACCGTTGCCCTCGATCTTCTTGCCGCCGGTGCGAACGACGGCGCCCTTCGCGACCGAGTCCTGGACCTGCTCGTCGATGAGGTCGCGCTGCTCCTTGTTCACGAGGGGTCCGAGCACCGTCGAGGGGTCCATTGGGTCGCCCACGATCACCTTGCTCATCGCGTCGGTGAAGGCGTTGATGAACTCCTCCGCGCGGTCCTTCACGACAATGAAGCGTTTTGCCGCGATGCAGCTCTGGCCGTTGTTCTGGACCCGCGCGGTGACGGCCTTCGGAATCGTGACTTCCAAGTCCGCAGATGATCCGATGATGAATGCGTCGGATCCTCCGAGCTCGAGCACGCACTTCTTCAAGTTCGCGCCCGCCATGGCGCCGACCCGCTGACCGGCGCCTTCGGAGCCCGTCAACGTCACTGCCGCGATGCGATCATCGGCGATCATCGCCGCGAGCTCGTCGTGGGAGAGGAAGAGGTTGGCGAAGACGCCCACGGGAAAGCCCGCGCGCAGGAAGAGTTGCTCGAGGAACTTGCCGGACCCAGGAACGTTGTGGGCGTGCTTCAGGATGCCCACGTTGCCGGCCATGAGGCCAGGCGCGATGAAACGGATCGCCTGCCAGAGCGCGTAGTTCCAGGGCATGACGGCGAGCACCGTGCCGAGGGGCTCGTAGCGGATGCCGCTGCGCGACGCCGACGAGGGGATCTTCTCTTCGGCGAGCATCGACTCTGCGTGCACGGCGAAGTAGCGCATCGTGCCCGCGCACTTGGCGACTTCAGCCTTCGCGGAGGTGAAGGTCTTGCCCATTTCCGAGGTGAGCAGCGCCCCGACGGTGTCGATCTCCTCTTCTAGGATCTCCGCGGCGCGGATCATCAGCGCGGCGCGCTCTTGGAATGACGTCGTGCGCCAACTCTTGAAAGCTCTCACCGACGCGTCGAGCGCGGCTTCGATCTCTTCGGGGGTGTGATTGGGGTACTCGGCAATCACTTCTTCGGTGGCTGGGTTAATGGCTTTAAATGACATGGCTTCATTATGCCTCTGTGGCGACTGAGTTGTCATGCCCGGCCCGGCGGCTGAAAAGTATTCAGTCTCCTTCGAACCGCTTTCGCGCCGTCGCCCGGCCGGTCCCACCTGATTGTTCCAAGTTGGGCACCCAACGGATCTTCGGCCCGGCCCGGCTCGTTGTTCAAGTCCATCCTTGATGTCGACCGTGCGTGCTCGCTCGTGAGGGAGTTCGTGAAGGGTTCGCAGGACATCCAGGCTGCACTTCGCGGTCGAAAGGCCGCGCCACTGGGCGCAGGGAGGATTGTGTGTTCTGATGGTGCAATGGTGCTCAGCAGCGTGACCCGCAGTTGGCTCTGCGATATGGACGGCGTCCTCATCACGGAGGACGCGATGGTGGACGGGGCTGACCGATTCCTCGACCGCCTGCGATCGACGGGACGATCATTCCTCGTTCTCACCAACAACTCGATGTTCACCCCAAGCGAGCTGCGCGACAGACTGTCCTCGATGGGTCTCGACGTCAACGAGGAGCAGTTTTGGACCTCGGCCCTCGCCACCGCCCAATTTGTCCGCGCCCAACGTCCCGGCGGGAGTGCGTTCGTGATCGGCGAGGACAGTCTCCACTCGGCGCTGCACGACGCGGGTTACCGCGAGGCGACCCACGAGACCGACTACGTCATCCTCGGCGAGACCCAGGATTATTCCTTCGAGGACTTCGCGACCGCGATCGGCCTCATCGAGAAGGGAAGCCATTTCGTCGCCACGAACCCGGAACCCACCGGCCCCTCGCCGAACGGCTCGCTCCCGGGATGCGGAGCAATGGCCGCGATCATCGAGCGGGCGACCGGCGTGGCCCCCTACTTCGTGGGCAAGCCCAACGCGAGGATGATTCGCGAGGCGCTGGACGTCCTCGGCGCGGACTCCAAGACCTCGGTCATGATCGGCGATCGCATGGGCACCGACATTCTGGCGGGCGTGGACGCGGGGCTCGAGACGATCCTCGTCCTCTCGGGAGTGGACGGCGAAGACGACGTCGACCGGTTCCCGTTCCGGCCCTCGAGGGTGGTGCGCTCGGTGGCGGACCTCATCGACGAGCTCTAGACGGCTCTGGCGTCTCAGCGGAACCCAGGCGACACGCGTCTAGAGAGGAGGGCCCGAACCTTCGTCGCCACCGGCGGGCTGGGCGGGGGTGCCTTGCTGCAGCGCCGCGAGGAACGACTGGGCCCAGTCGAAGACGTCACGGCGCATCGTCTTTCGTCGCATGCGTCGCATGCGGGCCTTGGCCTCCTTGGGGCCGGCCTTCAACGCGAGGGTGACCGCTTCTTTGATTCCGTCGAGGTCGTGCGGATTCACCATGAACGCTCCGCGAAGTTCGGCGGCCGCGCCCGCGAACTCGCTCAAGACGAGCCTGCCGGTGAGGTCGGTGCGACTCGTGACGTACTCCTTCGCCACCAGGTTCATTCCGTCGCGGAAAGGCGTGACGAGCATGATGTCTGCCGCGAGGTAGAGAGCCAGCAGCTCTTCGAAGGGCAGGTTCTGGTGGAGATAGTGGATGATGGGCCTGCCGACGAGGCCATGGTCCCCGTTCATCTCGCTCACGACCTGCTCGAGGTTACGGCGTTCGAGGTCGTAGTGCGCGTCGGACTCGCGACTCGGGACCGCCACCTGGACCATCACGTGCTTCTCGCCGTTGAGTGTGCCGTCCGCGTAGAGCTCGGTGATGGCTCTGATCCGCTGCTCTATCCCCTTGGTGTAGTCGAGGCGGTCGACTCCGAGCAGCACGATCTCGGGGTTGCCGAGGTCTCTTCGGATCTCGCGCGCTCGTTCTCGGATCTTGGGGTCAGCGGCGAGCCTGGTGATCTGTGCGGTGTCGACCGAGATCGGAAATGCGCCGACGCGGATCGTGCGGCCTTCGAAGACCAGGGTCGAATCGGTGCCGGTCGCGCCGAGCAGGCGTCGCGCGATACGTGAGAAGTTCGAGGCCATATGGGGGACCTGAAAGCCGATGAGGTCGGCGCCGAGCAGTCCCGTCAGGATCTCCTTGCGCCACGGCAGCTGCATGAAGAGTTCGCTCGGCGGGAAGGGGATGTGGAGGAAGAAGCCGATGCGCACGTCGGGGCGAAGCAGTCGCAGCATGTTGGGCACGAGCTGGAGCTGGTAGTCGTGGATCCACACCGTCCCGCCGGGGGCGACTGACTCGGCGGCGGCGGCGGCGTAGCGCATGTTGATGTCCTGGTAGGTGTGCCACCAGTGGCGATGGAACGTCGGAGCGCGAATGGCGTCGTGGTACAACGGCCACAGCGTGGCGTTGGAGAATCCGAGGTAGAAGTCGGCGTACTCCTCGGGGCTGATGGCGACGGACTTCAACCGTATTCCCTCGTAGGTCAGCGGTGGCTCGCCGTGCTCGGAGACGCCGAGCCAGCCAATCCAGAGTCCGTTCTGGTTCTGCAGCACCGCCGTCAGCGCCGACACGAGTCCACCCGGGCTGGGACGCCACTCCTCGTTGCCCTGGGACATCGAATGCTGGACGGGCAGGCGATTGGCGATGACGACGAATTCGGCCTGTTCCGGTGTGGACTTTGAAATCCGACCTGCGCTCAAGGTCGGTTCAACGGGGTCGTTGGTTGACTGCAACATGAAGTTCTACTCGTGTGCACCTTAACGTTGGTATGGGGATCTCGCCCGGCCCGCGCCATTTGGGGGCAATGCGAGCCACTATTCCCCTTCGAATCTCTCGAGGACCGCGTCGTAGCGCCGAATACGTTCGTGGTGTCCTGGTTATGAGACCGTGCTGGGCCGGTCGAGGTTTCCAGCCGCGCTCCACCAGCTCGGCGAACCCGCGGGTCCAATTGACGTGCCCGTTGTTCGTTGTTCGGCCTCGATCACGTGCAGCACGGCGTCGATGAGCGCGAGGTGCGTCAGAGCCTGCGGGAAGTTCCCGAGGTGCCGGGCAGTGGTGGGGTCGATCTCCTCGCCGTAGAGCCCAAGCGTGCTCGCGGCCCCGATCAACTTCTCGCACTGCGTGCGCGCCTGATCGAGTTCGCCGATCTCGGCGAGCGCCGAGACGAGCCAGAACGAACAAGCGGTGAAACTGCCCTCGGGTTGACCCCCGAGTCCGTCGTCGGTGGCTTCGGTTCGGTAACGGTAGACGAAGGCGCCGTCGCTGAGTTCGCTCGCGATCGCGAGCACCGTGGCGCGTATCCGCTCGTCCTGAGCCGGCAAGAAACCGAGCATGGGCAGCAGCAGGAGCGATGCGTCGAGCTCGTCCGATCCGTAGGACTGTGCGAAGTACCCGTTGTCGCTGAGCGCATTAGCGCAGATGTCCGCGTGGATTTCCTGGGCAGCGCTCCACCATCGCTCCGCCCGTTCCTTCTCTCCGCGCAGCGCCGCGAGGCGTGCGCCGCGGTCGGCGGCGACCCAGCACATGACCTTGGAGAACGTGAAGTGCTTCGGTTCGCCCCGGACCTCCCAGATGCCCCGGTCCGTATCGCGCCAGCACTGCAGTGCAGTGTCGACCGCCTGGACGACGATGCGCCACGCGCGCTCGCTCAGTGAATCGCGCGACCGGGTGTGTTCGAAGACGCAGTCCACAATCGCGCCGAGGATGTCGAACTGGACCTGGTTGTAGGCGGCGTTGCCGGTGCGCACGGGCCGGCTGCCGAGGTAGCCCGAGAGATGGTCGAGTTCGTTCTCCGAGAGCGCGGTCGTGCCGTCCACGGGATAGAGCACCTGGAGGTTGCCTCTCAGCTGCTTGGTCCCGCTGGGCGTGCGGCCCTGCGGCTCGAGCACGTCGCCGAGGAACGCCAGGAAGTCGTCCGCTTCGGTGTCGAAACCGAGCACGTGCAGCGCGCGCAGGGTGAAGGCGGCGTCGCGGATCCAGGTGTAGCGGTAGTCCCAGTTTCGCTGGCCGCCAGTTTGCTCGGGCAGCGATGTGGTGGGCGCCGCGAGGAGTGCCCCGGTCGGCGCGTAGGTCAGCCCCTTCAGGGTGAGGGCGCTTCGTTGCAGGAGTTCTCGCCACGGGTGGTCAGGGAACTTGCCACCATCGATCCAGTCGCGCCAGAAGCGACTCGTCTCGGCGCGACACGATTCGATCTGCGCGCGCGTCGACGGGGGCTCCTCCGCGGTCCAACTGAGGACCACGAACGACGACTCGCCTTCGGTCAGGCGGTGGCGGGCTCGAACCGACCGGCCCTCGATGCCGAACCTCATGTCACCACTCAGGGTCAGACGTTCGAAGTCGGGATTGGTCGTCGCCACCTGCTCGTAGGTCGGACCCGTGTACTCCCACTGGGCGTCGCTGCGACCGTAGTCGTACGAAGGCTCGCAGTTGAGCAGGATGTCGACGGTGCCGTGCAGGCAGACCGCCGAGCGAACGAGGATGTGGCGCGCGTCGAAGTCGCCGGGGGTGCGTCGGTGCAGCTCGGAGCGGTCACCCTTGCGGTACCAGGGCGCGACCGCGAGGAAGTCGGTCACCACGAGCCAACCGCTGCGGGTCTGCCAAGTCGTGGCGAGGACCATCGTTCCCGGAACGTACTGTCGGTGAGCAGGGACCGCGCTGTCGACCGGCGCCAAGCGGAACGAGCCGGCCGCGCGGTCAAGGATGGTGCCAAAGACGCTGGGGTCGTGCGGCTTGGGAAGGCACAGCCACTCAATCGAGCCCGTGGGGGCTACCAGGCAGCTGTTCTCGCAGTCCGAGAGGAATGCGTAGTCGGCGATTGGAGGGAAGAGGGTCGCCAGCGCATCTTGGTTCGGCGGCCCCGCCAGTCCCACTTCGCCAAGACGCGATGCGAGAAAGGGTTGAGGCCCGCGTTCGAGCCGCTGGCGGGACTGCTGGCCCGATGGATCGGTTGAATGGATGAGTTCTGGCGTCACGTGGTCACCTTTGGCATAACCTGCGGGCACGTACAACCCAGATTTCAGGTGAATCTGGCGTTTCAAATACCTCTACAGCCACCCTAACCACGGCCCACGGGCTGGGACCCGATTGTTGCGCACCTGTCACATTCGGAGGATCAACCTCCTGGCCATCGCGACAGGGCGATGCGCGCCGAAGGGCGCCCTTCACGCGCCGTGGCCGTTCCCCCCTCATCAGCGCGATTGGATGCCGGGGAGCGATAACTCAGAGGATTCTAAGCCGGACCCCCTATGAATGGTTGACCAAGGCGACCTAGGGTTGAAGGACGTGTTCAAACATTTAACGAATGCACTGTTCGCAGCCCTGTTGAGTGCGACCGGTCTTCTCGCCACCGCCGCAGTCGCCGCCGCCAGCACGCCGGCGGCGTCCGCCTCGACCGGCTTCGACATCAGCTACCCCCAGTGCGGCGCCACGTTGCCCGGCGGGGCTGGGTTTGCCGTCGTCGGGGTCAACGACGGCCATCCGTTCTCCGCCAACCCATGTCTCGCGGGCGAGATTCGATGGTCCGAAGGGACCCAGAGCGACGCGCCGGCCTTCTACATGAACACGGGCAGTCCCGGCCCGGCGTACTCGTCCAGTTGGCCCACCAGTCAACAGAGTCCCCGGATCTGTTACGGGGCGAACTCGCAGGTGTGCGCCTACGACTTCGGCTGGAACGCCGCCAAGGTCTCGTTCGCCAACGCCGTGGCCGGCGAATCGACCGACGGATCCTTGACCCCGGAAACGGCGGCAAAGCAAGCGCACTGGTGGCTGGACGTCGAAACCGGCAACACCTGGGAGACCATCGAGCCGGGGTACGGGCCGACCGCAGCCTCGGACGCCAACGATCAGCAAATGCTGCAGGGCTCGATAGCGTACCTGTCAGGCATTGGCGTGACGTCCATCGGGATCTACTCGACGCCGTCACAGTGGCGAACCATCACCGGGGGGACCGGACCGACGTTTCCCGCGGTACCCGTGTGGGTGCCCGGCTTCGCGACGTTGAGCGCGGCGCAGGCCGGCTGCACCTCGCCTTCGTTCACCGGTGGGCGGGTGGCGATGATCCAGTACCCCTCGATCGGGCTCGACGGCGATTACGTCTGCGGCCTGTTGAGCTCGCCGGCGGCGGGCTCGGTGACGGTCGCCGGATCGTCCGCGTTCAGCGACCAGCTGGTGGTCAGTGGCAACAGCGGGACGGTCACCTACGCCCAGACGGGTGGCTCGCCCGCACTGACCGTGGCCTCGAGCGGTGTCGTCACGACCAGCGGGACGCTGGTGCCCGGTTCGTACACCGCGACCGGTACGACGAGCGACACGACGGGCGACTACGGCACCTTCATCTTCACGCTGACCGTCGGAACAATGGTCCAGACCACGCCGCTGGCCAGTTCGGTGAAGTCACCGGGATCGTCCACGTTCAGCGACCAGTTGGCCGTGAACGGCAGTGACGGCGCCGTCAACTACGTCCAGACGAGCGGAGCGCCGACTCTGAACGTCAGCGCGACGGGTCTGGTCACGACGGGCGCCACGCTGGCCGCCGGCACCTACGCGGCATCGGGCACGACGAGTGATCCCAACGGCGATGTCGGCACCTTCAGCTTCACCTTGAGCGTGGGCGCGATCACGCAGAACGCGCCCCTCACGGGCGCCGTGGTGACGACGAATTTGTCGACGTTCGCCGTGCAGCTCAGCGTCAGCCACAACGACGGCGCCGTGACGTACACCCAGTCGAGTGGGACGCCTTCGCTCACCGTTAGTCCCGCCGGTCTCCTCGCAACGTCCGCCACGCTGGCGTCCTCGACGTACGTGGCGAGGGGCACGACGACCGATGCGTTCGGCGACAAGGGCACCTTCGTCTTCATCCTCAAGGTGACCCCGGTGGTTCCAGCGGCGACCTTCACCGCGACCAGCCCCCTGCACGTGCTCGGCTACGCCATCGCCGGCAGGTCGGTCACGCTCGCGATCGCGGGTGCCGGATTCTTCGGCCGACCGCTCGTGCGCAGCCATCCGGGGACGACGGCGCTGGTCACGCGCGACACCGGCAAGGTGCTCATCGTGAGGGTCTCGGTCGAGCCGGGATCGCGCGACGGCGTCTACGCCTTCACCGTCACGTTGCCCAACGGCGTTTCTCGCCGCGTGAAGTACAACCAGCGGTAGCGCAGCGCGATGGAGGCGTTGTCTGTCCGAGGGCGCCTTCGCGTTTCTCTCCTCGGCGCCGGACCTCAGGGTTCCTTCGGTGGACTCCAGCGCACCCGGGCGGCCCGTCCGGCGCTCACGTAGCCGTGTGCCACGAACCAGCGGGCCGAACCGTAGAGCGCCGAGATGGCGGGGCGCGACAAGTAGCCGAGCTCGTCGCGGGCCCTCGTGTCATCGAAGGTCATCGTGGTCGTCGCCATCTGCGCCGCCTCCAGGGGAACCCGAGGTTCCCGGCCGAGGAGAGTGCCTTCGATGAAGTGCGACGTGCGTCCGGCGATCATCGGGAAGATCGAAGGGAACCGCCGCTCGGCCCTCGGTAGCCCGGTGACGCGAGCCAGCATGTCGAGCAGCTCGGCCATGGTCACGTTGTCGCCACCGCAGATGTAACTGCGACCTTGGCGTCCCTTTTCCAGCGCGAGCAGGTGGCCTTCGGCGAGATCGTCCACGTGCGCAACGTTCATCGCCGTATCGACGAACCCGGGCATGCGACCATTAAGGAAGTCCAGGACCACCTTTCCCGACGGGGTCGGACGGTGGTCGTAGGGCCCATGGGGCATCGTGGGCAGCACGAGCACGACGGGGGCGCCTTCAGCGGCGAGGCGCAGCACCTCGTGCTCGGCGACGTACTTCGTCCGCTTGTAATTCCCGTAAAGGTGAGCGAGGTCGGCGACGTCGTCCTCGTTCGAAGGCGTGCCGGACTTCGTGCGCCAGAGCCCAAGGGTCGCCACCGTCGAGGTGAAGGCGATGCGTTCGACACCCGCCGCCGCGGCGGCACCGACGACGTTGCGGCTGCCGACGACGTTGACGTCGTAGAAGACGCTGGGGTCCCTGGGCCAGAAGCCGAACTTCGCGGCGAGGTGAAAGCAGAAACGCGCGTCTTCGAAGACGCCGTCGAGGTGCTGGCGCTTCGTTATGTCGACCTGGCGGCGCTCGACCTCGAGACCGTCGAGGTTGGAGGTCGGAGCACCCGGCTCCAAGAGGGCGACGACCTCGACGCCTCTTCGCAGGAGGGCTCGGGTTACGGCCGAGCCAATGAATCCCGCCGCTCCGGTGACGACCACGCGGTCTCCGGGCCGCAGCTCGTGCGCCATCACCGCTCCCTTGCGGCAGTTGAAGGCGAGGGGATCCGCTTCATCACGCCCTTGACCATGGACACGCCGAAGTCGACGAGCCAGCCACTGCTCCTCTCGGCGCCGCTCAGCAGCTCGTCGAGTGCGCCGACGAAGATGTCGACCTCCTGCTCGCCGGCGACCAGCGGCGGCAGGAGCTTGATGATGTTGACGTTGTCCGCGGCGACCTGGGTGAGGATGCCGTAGCGCTGGAAGAGCGGCACCACGATCGTCTGGGAGAACATCGCGGTGCGCGCGGCTTCGATCATCCTCCATCGGCGCCTCGCGCCCGCTGACGTGGGCGGGCCGAACTCGATGCCGACCATCTGACCTTTCCCGCGGATGTCGTGGATGAATTCGTGACGCGAGGCGAGCTCCTCGAGCCTCCTGCTCCAGACGTCGCCCATCGCTGACGAGTGCTCGACGATGTGCTCGTCGTCGAAGACCTGCAGTGTCGCGAGCCCCGCGACCATCGCCAACTGATTGCCCTTGAACGTCGTCGAGTGGACCATGGCCCGGTCCATCGAGCTGTAGACGCTCCGCACGATTCTGTCGCTCGCGAGCATCGCGCCCACCGGCACGAAACCGCCGGACAGGGCCTTGGAGACCGTGATGATGTCGGGGGTCAGGCCGTAGTGCTCGAACGCGTAGAACCTGCCCGTGCGGCCAATGCCGGTCTGCACCTCGTCGCAGATGAACAGCGCTCCTGCGTCGCGCACGGCCGCCTCCAGGGCGCGCCACCTTTCGCCGTCCAGTTCGTAGACGCCCTTGCCCTGTATCGGTTCGACGATGAACGCCGCCACGTCGCCCTTGCGGAGTTCCTTGGTCAGCGCGTCGAGATCGCCGAAGGGGATCTCCGTCGCGCCCGGCAGCATCGGACCGAATCCCGCCTTGAACTCGGAGGAGCCGTTCAACGAAAGCGAGCCGAACGTGAGCCCGTGGTACGCGTGGGCGTGGTAACAGATCCGCGAACGACCGGTGCTGGCCCTCGCGAACTTCATGGCGGCCTCGACGGCTTCGGAACCCGAGTTGGCGAACACCACCCGTTCGATGCCGGGGTGGCTGCGCGTGACGAGTTGCTCGGCGAGCAGGCCCGGCAGCAGCGCGCAGTCCATCTGGACCATGTTGGGCAGGTCGGCGTCGATCGCCTGGCGAAGGGCGTCCTTCACGACCGGGTGGCTCCGGCCGAGCGCGAAGACCCCGAATCCGCTGAGCAGGTCGAGGTAGCGCTTGCCGTCGTAGTCGTACAGGTAGCAACCCTCGCCGCGTTCGTAGAAGCGATCGAAACCAAGCGTCTTCACGACCCGGGTCAGTTGGGGGTTCAGGTACTTCGCGTGGAGTTGGAAGTTCTCGCCGCGGCGTCTGTCCAGGAGTTCAGCAAGATCAAAGGACACGTCGCTCCTTCCCTCGGTGACCTCAATCTACGTCCACGCGGCGCGTTCGCAACTTCAGCCCGTCTCGTAGCGGCGCCGGGCGCCGTCGGCGAAAGGTGGTTCAGCCCACGGAAGGCCCGTAGGCTCGAACGGTGGTCATCTGCCTGGCGCTTCTCGCCGCTCTCGCCAACGCGATCGCGAGCATCTGTCAGCGGCTTGGCGTCGAGGACGCTCCGGCGTCGAAGGGCCCCTCAATGGGACTCGTGCGCCACATGCTGGGACGCCCCGTCTGGATACTCGGCTTCGTGATCATGGCCGCGGGCTACGTCGCGCAAGCGAGCGCCCTGCACGCGGGGACGCTCAACGTCGTCCAGCCGATCATGGTGAGCGAACTGGTGATCCTGGTGCTGGTCCTCTGGCTCTGGTTCCTCACGCCCCTGCGGCTTCGCGACCTCGCCGCCGCGGTCGCCACCGCGGCGGGCCTGGCCGCTTTTTTGTACGTGGCGTCGCCGAACGCCGGAAGGATCACGCCGAGCGACGCCCGCTGGCTGGTCACGAGCCTGACAGTCCTCGCGCTCGTCGGCGTGTTCGCGCTCGTCGGCTCACGAGGCCCCGCATGGCGCAGGGCCCTGCTGCTCGGCGCGGGCGCCTCGACGGGGTTCGCGCTCGTCGCCGCGATCACGAAGTCGCTGACCAATGTCCTTCTCGCCGGATGGGGGGCGCTGTTCGGTTCGTGGCAGCTCTACGCGCTCTGCGTGATCGGGCTCGGATCGTTTCTCCTCATGCAGAGCGCGTTCCAGGTCGGACCCTTCGCGGCGTCCCAGTCGACGCTCATCCTCGTGAATCCCTTCGTCTCCATCGCCGTTGGCCGCGTGCTCTACGGCGAGACCTTGCGTGGCGGAACGTTCAACGTCGCCCTCGAAGGCCTGAGCCTCGCGGTGATGATCGCAGGAGCACTCGGGCTCGCGACCTCGTCGCTCGTCGCGAACGTGCACGAGGAGTCGGGGGGTTCCCACCTTCTGGCGGGCCGAGGCCACTACGCCAGGTGGCGCCAACGCCGTCGAGACGCGTAGGGACTCCCCGCAAAGCGAGACGGGCGCGTCATGGTTGGCCGACCACTACCATTTGGCATGCGCGCAGGTGCACCCGAGACCGGCTTCACACCATTGGGCCGGCCGGTGCGCGCGGCATTCATCGGCCTCGGGCGAATCTACGACCTGAACATGCGCGCTTACGCCGGCAACGACGATGTCGAGGTCGTCGCGATCGTCGATCCGAGCGAGGAGCGCCGCCATCAGCGCCAGGGCGACTGGCCGGGCGCCGAGGCGTTCGCGTCGATTGATGAATTGGCCGGCAGCGGCGTCGAGGTGGACGCCGTCGAGGTGCTGCTCCCGATCGCGCTGCACGAAGAGGGCGTGTGCCAGTGCCTTGCGAACGGTTGGCACGTCAATCTGCAAAAGCCCATGGCCAACGACCTCGCGAGCGCAACGCGGATGATCGACGCCGCTCGCGAGCACGGTCGTCAGTTGCGCGTGATGGAGAACTACCTCTTCTACGAGCCGCTGCGCCGGTTGAAGGCTGTGGTCGACTCGGGTGAGCTCGGTCCGATCAGCGGGTACCACCTGAAGATGGTCGCGAGCGGCCGCGGCGGGTGGGACGTGCCGGGCGACACATACGAGCGCCAGTTCGAACAGGCGCAGCGCGGGCGGGGGATACTGCTCTTCGATGACGGTTGGCACAAGCTGTCGACGGCGATCTGGCTCTTCGGCCCCATCGAGGAGGTGCGGGCCTGGATCGGCAGCACCGAGATCATTCCGGGCTGGACGATCGACGCGCCGACGACCGTCGTGTGGCAGCACGCGAACGGCATCCGCGGCGCCTGGGACATCACCTTCGCGGTCGACATGTATCTGCGTTCGGACTACTACACCAATGACGAGCGCTGGGAGGTGACGGGGCGACGCGGCTTCGCGCGGGTGAACCGGTGCACCGGTCGCGGCATCCAAGAGCCCAGTCTCGAGGTGTACCTCGACGGCGAGATGCACTCGCACCACGCACTCGACGATGACTGGGCGAGCAGTTTTCGCGACTCGGGTCGTCACTGGCTGCGATGGCTGCGAAGCGGCGAGGGACCACTCTGGTGGAGTGCCGACGAGGCCCTCGAGGTGCTTCGCGTCGCGCTCGCCGCGTACGAGAGCAGCGCCCGGGGCGGCGTCGGCGTGGACCCGCGCAGCATCGATTGATCCCTGGCCCACTCGCCGCGGGTGGCGTGCACGAAATCGCGACTGCGCGGTCCCTCAACTTTGGGCGGACCGCGCAGTCGCGCTTTCGTGCCCTACTTCAGCAGCGATACCCTGCCCAGGTAGCTGTGCTTCTTTCCGAGGTTGTCGGTCACGTAGACGCTGGCGTTCAGAGTGGGTCGACCAGGGTTGCCTTCGAGGTAACTGCGACTCGAGGCGGTCAGGTGAATGGTGGCGCTCTTCGACGATCCCATGGCGAGTTGGTAGGCGACGGTTCCGAAGTTGATCAACTCCGAAACCGAGCCGGTGGAGTGCTTCCTGCGGACGGTGACGTGCGCGGTGACGTTGACTGTTCCCGTGCACGAACCACCGGCGCACGAGAACCTGAGCGTCAGGGTCTTGGCGTTGCTCGAGAGGAGCACCCTGGTGCTGTCCAGCTTCAACACCGGAAGCGCCGCGAGCGTGACGGTCGTCGGCGTCGACGAGACGCCGAGGTACGTGCCGTCGGCGGCCTTGGTGGCCGTGACGACGCACGTACCCGAGGTCGACGCGCTGAGCGCTCCGCTGGTGACGGCGCAACCGGTCGCGGTGCCGTTCACCACCGCGAAGCTCAGCGTTCCGGTGCCTGATCCTCCATTGGTCGCCAGCGCGAGCGATGTACCCTGGACGCCCGAGACGCTGGTCAGGGCCAGTGGCGCCTGCGCGGTACCTGCGGCCGCGGTGAACGGGAACGAGGCGTCGATCCAACTGGCGCCCGCGGGGGCGGGGCCGCAGTCGGTGGAGGCGTGGGTGTCGTTGCTTGGGTACGGCGTGAGGTTGAGCTCACAGACATACGCCGTGTATGTCGTCCCCACGGCGAGCGTCGAGGGGACCGGGATCGAACCGCTCAACGCGGGTGCGTAGATCGCCTTGCCGTCGTAGCAGTCGTTGGAAATCGTCAGTCCGGCGGCGCTGCCGTTGATCGCCGCAGTGCTGCCGGCGGCGAACCAGTTCACCTCGAGGAACTGCGCCGGCACTGAGCCGTAGCCGCCCGTGCCGGCGCATGTTGGCGGGGCCAACATCGGAGTAGCGCCGGAAGCCACGGCCTGGCTGTTCTGGATCGCGTTGGCCCACCAGTAGCCGGTGTCGGCGGCGGCGTCACTCACGTTGATCGTGCTTCCCGGGGGACCCGACGTCACGGTCGCGGCGATGGTCGGGGGATTGGGAAGCGTCGTCTGGCTGGCGTAGGTCATCAGGTACTCGGCGCCGGTGACCGGCACATCCTGGGCGGTCGCGACGGCGAGCGCGCAGGCGAAGACGCCCTCGTTGATCTCGGCTTGGGTCGAGGGGCACGCGGCCTTGGCGTCGCTGGCGCTGAAAGTGGCGGGCACCGGGAACGTCGCGACGGTGCAAGATCCCGCGGTCCCTGCCGGGCAGCCCGTATCGGTGGCACTGGATGCGAAGGTGGCCAGATTCCCGGTGTCGGCTTCAGCGGCCTGGCTGACCGTCGTTGTTCCGATGCCGCTGAGCAACGAGGCCTCGACGGCCAGCGCCGCTGAAGAAGAGGTGTTGCAGTCGAACATGACCTTGGTGGCGCCTCCGGTGACGCCGACGATCAACGAGCCAACGACCGTTCCGGGTCCGCTGGCGATTGTCACAGTGCAGGGCGCACTCGAACCCGAGGCGTGGGCAGCCATTGTCGCGGAGGCAATGGCTCCGGGGAGCACCGCCAGACCGGTCAACGTGAGCAGCATCGTCAGGGCCGACGCGACCAGTGAGGTCAGGACGCGCCGACCTGCGCGGTGCTCTCTCGTGGGGTTGCTCGTGTTCCTCATTGACTGCCTCCGATGATCGAAAAGATTGCAAAAGATGAATCGTCGTAACTGCACTGACAAGGGCTCTTCGTTGCGCTTCCCACGAGGGGCTCGCGGAACTTCGTCATGCCTGGTGCGCCGAAGCATGGAGCCCTTCGTCAACAAGCTCACTTCATGGCCCGTTGTTACACGGTAGCGCACCGATGCGCCCGTGCGGAGGAGTCCCTCAAGTTCGAACTCGAGGAGTCTGTTACGACACGACCCTTCTTACAGAACCTCTCCGACACCGCGCCGACAGTGGCGCGAGGGATCGAGGTTGGCGCACCGATGAGGGCGGTCTCATCGCGCGGACTAGATCTTCTGTCCAGAACTCGCGGCGTCGAACGGGAGTTCGCATGATGGGTGTTGTCCGAATGTTCCGTGCGGGCTGGTCAGATGGCCGACGTCATCGATGGAGCGAACGCGAACGTAGAATGGGGCATCGCCAAATTATGACGTGTGCCCACACCAGGCAAGTACGTGGGTCGGTTGCATGAATGAGACTCGTATGAGCGCTGATGGTGGGAATCCGTGGCTGATCCAAGGCGGAATGGGGATCGCGGTGTCGGGCTGGCCCCTCGCTCGCGCGGTCTCCTTGACCGGCCAGCTGGGCGTCGTCTCCGGCACGGCGATTGACACGGTCTTCGCTCGCCGATTGCAGGATCATGGCGTTGACGAGTCATTGCAACTCGTGCTCGACCAGTTCCCGGTCCCCGCGGTCGTCGATGAGGTCCTGGCGCGTTACGCCGCCACCCGACGCGAACCGACCACGCCGTATCTGCCGGTCCCGATGTTGACCCATCGAAACGTGCGGCGCTCCATTGACCTACTCGTGCTCGCTTCGTTCGTCGAGGTGGCCATGGCGAAGCAAGGACACGACGGCATCATCGGGATCAACCTGCTCACGAAGGTCCAAATCCCCACCGGTCCGTCGCTCTTCGGCGCCATACTCGCAGGAGTTGACTACGTGCTCATGGGCGCCGGTGTCCCCACCCACATCCCCGGAGTCCTCGAGGACCTCGCGCAGGGAAGGCGAGTGGAGCTACCCCTCAGTGTCGTCGGCGAGCACGAGACGGGGGTGAGCCCTTCACTCGCCTTCGACCCAACGCGCTATCTGCCTGCGCACAGCCTTCACCGGCCGAGGTTCGTCGGCATCGTCTCGTCGCACGTGTTGGCGACTGCCCTCGCCAAGCGCAGCAACGGCCCGGTCGACGGCTTCGTCGTCGAGCGCCCGAGCGCCGGCGGCCACAACGCCCCGCCGCGAGGGAAACTGGTGCTCGACGCTGACGGGAATCCCGAATACGGGGAACGCGACCGCGTCGATTACGAGGTGCTGCGAGAGATGGGACTCCCCTTCTGGATCGGTGGCGGCATAACGTCGCCCCAGCACGTGCGCGATGCGTTCGCCGAGGGGGCATCCGGCGTGCAGGTCGGGACCATGTTCGCGTACTGCCAGGAATCGGGCATGGAACCTGGGCTGCGCGCGGAGGTGCTCGAGGAGATTCGACACGGGTCGGTCGAAGTCGCGACCTCGACGCGCGCCTCGACGACCGGCTATCCGTTCAAGGTCGCCTCGGTCGAAGGGACCACGTCAGAGCCGCAGGTCCTCGAAGCGCGAGAACGCAAGTGCGACTTGGGCTATCTGAGGGAGGCGTACGTGGACGAGAGCGGAAAGATCGGCTACCGCTGCCCGGGTGAGCCGGTCGACGCGTACATCAGGAAGGGCGGGTCGATCGAGGAGACCGTCGGTCGCCAGTGCCTCTGCAACGGCCTCATGGCGGCGTGCGGCTTGGGACAGGTGCGCTCGGACGGTACCCGGGAACCTCCCGTCGTCACGAGCGGCGACTGCATCAACGAACTGCGCTCGATCATGACCGACGGTACCGACTACAGCGCTCGCGACGTCATCTCCTTCCTCGGCGCCTGGCAAACCGTCGCCTCGTAATCGGGCCGAGCGAGCCTAGAGTTCCGATTCCCAATCGTGGTTCTCGAGCTCATCCTTCAACGAGCGCAGGAACGCCGCGGCGTACGCGCCGTCGAAGGCCCGGTGGTCCCAGCTGAGCACGAGCATCCCGACCGAGTGGATGGCGATCGACTCGCCGCCCTGCGCGTCGGTGATGACGACCGGCTTGCGCGAGACGCCGTCGGTGGAGAGGATCGCCACCTGAGGCTGGTTGATAACCGGCGCGACCATGAAGGTCCCGAACGGTCCCGAATTCGAGATCGTGAAGGTGCCCATGCTCAACTCCTCGGGACGCAGCTTGGAACTGCGCGCCCTCGCGGCGAGGTCCGAGATCTCGCGCGCGATGGCACCGAGCCTCTTGTCCTCGGCGCGACGGATGACGGGCGCGAGCAGGCCCTCGAAGTTGAGGTCGATCGCGATGTTGAGGTCGATGTGGTCGTGCAGGACGAGTCCGCCCTCGACGACCGAGGCGTTCATGTGCGGGTACTGTCGCAGCACCTGCACGAGTGCGCGCGAGATGAACGGGAGGTACGTGAGGGTGAATCCCTCGTCGCGGCGCCACTGGTCCTTGTGCGTGCGGCGAACCGACTCGATGCGCTCGTAGTCGACCTCGACCGCGGTCAAGACGTGCGGCGACGTGGCCTTGGAGATGACCATGCGGTCGCCGGTGATCTTTCGTACCTTGTTGAAGGGGACGAAGTTCGCGCCCTCGGGTGCAGGCGCCGGGGCGAGTCGCGCAGGGGAAGCCTGTGCGCCGGCAGCGGCGCGCAGGTGTTCGGGGGAGTACGCCACCTTCTCGGCGTCCCGGCGGGTCACCCGGCCGTCGGGACCGGTGCCGGTGACGAGGTTCGCGTCCGCGCCCAGGTCGTTGATGAGCTTTCGCACGATGGGCGAGGTGACGAGCAACTGCGGCGCCAACGCAGAAGGAACCGGTGCCGTGGGAGTCGGAGACGGTGCCGGAGCCCGCACGTCGACCACCGGCGGCGCGACGTGCTGGAGGGCCGGAGCAGCGGCGGGCACGGGCGGCGGAGGAGGCGTCGGTGTCGGCTCGGGGGAGGGAGCGGCGGCAGCGGACGGCGCGGCACCCACGGCTTCGATCTCGGCGACGACGCTGCCGACGTCGACGGTCGTACCGACCGTGACGAGCAGCTTGGTGATGGTGCCCGCGAACGGCGAAGGCACCTCGGCGTCAACCTTGTCCGTCGACACCTCGAAAAGCGCCTCCTCGACGGCGACGGTGTCGCCGACCTTCTTGAACCACTGGGTGATCGTGCCCTGGGTGATGTTCTCACCGAGTTCGGGCATACGTATCTCTGTCATCAGAACTCTCTTCTCATGTGCAAGACCACTTACCGCGTTCTCGGGTCGTCGAGTTCCGGGTCGAGCCGGTACTCCTTGATGGCGGCCTCAACGACCTCGGGCTGCACCTCGCCGAGTTCGGCGAGGCCCGACAGGACGGCGACCACGACGTGGCCCTCGTCGGTCTCGAAGAACCGGCGAAGCGCCTCGCGGGTGTCGGAGCGGCCGAAGCCATCGGTACCGAGCGTGATGAACGGACGCGGACGGGTCGCAGCGGTCTTCTTCGAGGACCCCTCGACGACGATCGGCGGGATGAACCGGCTGATCTGGTCGGGGATCGCCTTCATGAAATCCGACACTGCGACCACGGGTCCCGCGGCGTGCGAGAGCAATTCGGTCACCGGCGCGAGCCGGGGCTCGTCGAGCGGGTGCAGTCGGTTCACGCGCTCGGTCGAGAGCGCGTCCTCTCGCAGTCGCTTGTAGCTCGTCGCGCTCCAGAGCTGCGCGCCCACGCCGTAGCGTTCGGCGAGGGCCGCCTGGGCCGCGCGCGCGGCGCCCTGGGCCGAGCCCGAGAACAGGATCGTCGCTGCTGCGGTCGTGCCCTCGGGGGCGTCAGCCCACTTGTAGAGGCCCGACATGATGTCCTCGTCGGCGATGCCCGCCGGCCGGGCGGGCATCGCGTAGTTCTCGTTGTAGAGGGTCAGGTAGTAGAAGACCGAGTCGCCGGCGCCTTCGGTCCCGTTCGCGTCCTTGGCGCCGTACATGCGCCGGAGTCCGCTGCGCACGACCGCCGCCACTTCGTAGGCGTAGGCGAGGTCGTAGGCCTGGCAGGTCGGCACCGTCGAGGCGAGCAGCAGGCTGTGGCCGTCCTGGTGCTGGAGGCCTTCGCCGAGCAACGTCGTTCGCCCGGCGGTTGCCCCCATCATGAAGCCCTTCGCCTGCGCGTCGGCGGCGGCCCAGACGAGGTCGCCGACGCGTTGGAAGCCAAACATGGAGTAGAAGGTGAAGAACGGCACCATAGGAACACCGCGCGTCGCGTAGGACGTGCCCGCCGCGGTGAAGCTCGCCATCGAGCCCGCTTCGGTGATTCCCTCTTCGAGGATCTGGCCGTCCTGGGACTCGCTGTAGCTGAGCAGGAGCTGCGCGTCCACGGACTCGTAGCGTTGCCCCTCGGCGGCGTAGATTCCGAACTCGCGAAAGAGCGCGTCCATCCCGAAGGTCCGGGCTTCGTCGGGGATGATGGGCACGACCCTCGGACCGAAGCCCTCGGCGCGCGCGAGTGTCCGCAACAACCGGGTGAAACTCATCGTCGTTGATACCTCGGCGCCCTTCGAGCCCTCGTCGAACTCGCTGAGGGCGTCGTCGGGCGGCAGCGTGAGCGACTTGCGGATAATGGTCGAACGGCGCGGCACCGCTCCGCCGAGCAGTTCGCGGCGCTCGGCCATGTACTTGTACTCGGGCGAATCCTCCGGCGGACGGTAGTACGGGGGGTTGTCGTTCGCGAGGATCTCCTCGTCGACGACGTCCTCGAGGTGCAGGCGCGTGCGAAGCTTCGCCAGCTGGTCGCGGTTGAGCTTCTTCACCTGGTGGCTGGCGTTGCGACCTTCGGTGGCGGTGCCCAGCGTCCAACCCTTGACGGTCTTCGCGAGGATGACGGTGGGCTGACCCCGGTGGTCGGTCGCGGCCTTGTAAGCGGCGTACATCTTCAGGTAGTCGTGGCCTCCGCGGGGGAGCTTCTGCAGCTCCTCGTCGGTCATGTGGCTCACCAGGGCGCGAAGACGCGGGTCGGGGCCGAAGAAGTGCTCGCGGATGTAGGCGCCCGATTCGGTGGCGTAGCGCTGGAACTCGCCGTCGACCGTCGTGTTCATCTTCTCGAGCAGCACGCCGTCCTTGTCGTTGGCGAGCAGCTGGTCCCAGCCCTCGGCCCAGATGACCTTGATGACATTCCATCCCGCGCCGCGGAACACCGCTTCGAGCTCCTGGATGATCTTGCCGTTGCCGCGCACCGGTCCGTCGAGGCGCTGCAGGTTGCAGTTGACGACCCAGGTCAGGTTGTCGAGGTGCTCGCGCCCCGCGAGGCTGATCGCGCCGAGGGTCTCGGGCTCGTCGGTCTCGCCGTCGCCGAGGAAGCACCATACGCGCGAATTGGTCGTGTCGTCGATACGCCGGTTGTGCAGGTAATGGTTGAAACGGGCGTGATAGATCGAGTTGATCGGACCGAGTCCCATGGAGACCGTCGGAAACTCCCAGAAGTCACCCATCAACCAGGGGTGCGGGTAGCTCGTGAGGCCGTGGCCGCCGATCTCTCGGCGGAAGTTCGAGAGGTGCGACTCGTCGAAGCGGCCCTCGAGGAACGCGCGCGAATAGATGCCGGGGGCGGCGTGGCCCTGGAAGTAGATGTGGTCGCCCGCCTGGCCGTGAGCCTTGCCACGGAAGAAGTGGTTGAAGCCGAGCTCGTAGAGACCGGCCGACGACGCGTACGTCGAGAGGTGCCCGCCGATGCCGTCGGCCTCGTGGTTCGCGTTCACGACCATCACCGCGGCGTTCCACCGGATGTAGGCGCGGATGCGTCGCTCGATCTCGACGTCACCCGGGAACCACTCCTGCGCGGCGGCGGGAATGGTGTTGACGTAGGGTGTCGAGACCTCCACGGGCGTGCCGACGCCGAGGGCGCGGGCGCGGTCGGTGAGCTTCGCGAGGACGAACCTCGCGCGGCGTTCGCCGCCGGCGTCGACGAGTGAGTTGAGCGAGTCGAGCCACTCGGTGGTCTCCTCGGGATCGACGTCGGGGAGCTGTTCTACGTAGTCGTCACGCAAGGTGGTCTCTCTTCAAAAAAACGCGGTAGTGATGGTGACCTTAAGCCACATTGCGCGAATAGTCCACATAATCGTCCCGTATAGTGGGACAACTACGGGAAGGAACTTCGGTGTCGACCTCACTCTCCAAGGGCCTGACCATCCTCGGCGCGTTGGCCGACGCCGCGCAGCCGGTCTCCCTGCGTGACGTGGCCCAGAGGACCGGTCTGCCCAAGTCGACCGTGCACCGGGTCGTCACCGAACTTCGCGACGCCGGACTCGTCGAATCGTCTTCGGACGGCCACAGCCTCGGTCTTCGCCTCTTCGAGCTCGGAGGCACGGCGCTGCGCCAGAACCAGATCGTGAGCGCCGCCCGCCCCTACATGGAAGAACTCTACGAGCGCACGCGCCACGTCATCCAGCTCGGCATCCTGCAAGGGACCGACGCCATGTACCTGGTGCGCGTAGGGCGACAGGGCCATCAGCTCGTCGCCTCGCACATCGGCGGACGAATACCCGCGACGTGCACGGCCGTCGGCAAGGCCATCCTCGCCTTCGACGATGGACTCCTGGAACAGGCGATCTCGGACGGGCTCAGTCGACGTACCCGCTACTCGATGACCGATCCGGCGCTGCTGCGCGCTTCGCTCGCCGACACCAAGCGCACGGGCATCGCGGTCGAGCTGGAAGAGGCGCGCGTGGGCCTCGCCTGCGTGGCGAGCCCCATCGTCATCGACGGCAGCGTCCGCGCCGCGCTTTCGCTGACGACGCCGGTCAACGCGTTCGAGCCGAAGACGCTAGGCCCGGCCTTGCGTTTGACCGCGGTGCGACTGTCGCGCGCGCTCTCCGCGAACCGGACGTCGGCGCCGTAGTTCAGTGCTCGCGAGCGTCGCTCACGAGCCCGGTCGGGACCGAGTCGAGCGTGTGGAGTATCGCGAGCGCCAAGGACCGGGCACTCTCGGGGCTCATCTCGAGGGCTACGCGCGCCGAGGGTCCCTTCCCAGGATTGAGCACGTCGATCATGAGCGCGTGTCCGGCGGGGTAGTGCACGGGGTGGTCGAAGTACACGGTGGCGTCGGTCATCCTCGTCCATCCCCCCGGTGTCTTGCCGCTGGCGTCGATGGAGAGCTTCTCGGTCTGGTAGGTGCACACGGGTGTTCTCCTTAGGCGATGGTGCGAGCGAGGAAGTCGAAGATCTCGCCCCAGGCCTCGACGGCCGACTCGGGACGAAAGCTCGGCCGGGTGACGTTGAAGAAGGCGTGGCCGGCGCCTTCGTAGGTGTGGAACTCGAACTCCTTGCCAGCGTCGGTGAGGGCTGCTGCGAGCATGTCGTTCTGCTCGGGTGACGGGTACTGGTCGTCGGCGCCGAACAGTCCGAGCACCGGCGCCGAGAGACTGTCGACCTCGCCGATGACGGCCTTCACCCGGAGCGGGAACTCGGCGGGCGGGTCGATCGACACGAAGGCGCCGTAGCAGTCGATGACGGCGTCGAGCGCGAGCCGGCATCCCGTGAGGAAGGACTGGCGCCCCCCCGAGCAGAAGCCGATGGAGGCGACCTTGCCGTTCGAGGTGGGCAGCGACTTCAAGTGCGCAACGCCTCCCGCGACGTCGCCGACCAGCCGATCGTCGGGCACGCCACCGTTGTTGCGGCCCGCCGCCGCGGCGTCGTCGGGGCTCGCGCCCGGGGCGTCGCGGTGGTAGAGGTTCGGCATCAGGGCCGAGTAACCGTGCGCCGCGAAGTTGCGCGAGATCTCCTTGGTCGCCTCGTCGTACCCGGGCATGTGGTGGATGACGACAATGGATCCGCACCTCTCGACGTCGGTGGGCACCGCGAGGTAGGCCTCGATCTCGTCGCCTCCGTGGCCCTTGATAGCGATCGTCTCGGCGCGCAGGTTGTGTGTCATTCGTCGTCCTTTCGTGTGGCAGCAATTCCGACTTTATGGTTTCGTCCATCGGTGGTCCGACTGTGCCGGCCCATCCCCGTCACCGGAGGTTATAGGTGCGCACCGGCGTTCTCATCCGCGCGTCGGTCAGGGCGGCCTGCGCGCCAGGGATAAGGGTCTTTTGTCGGTGGCGAAATGGGGCAGCCTCCGCTAGCAATGGTTGGTAGAGGTGGCGAGATGAGTGATCGGTCTGGTGTCGGTGGCGGCACGGCCGTGCCGATGACCGGCGCGGTCGGCGCCTCAAATCCGCGCGTCGGGCGGCGGTCGGGCGGGTCGGCCCGTCGTCTTCGCGCCATTACCCGCAAGGAGTTCATCCAACTCGGCCGTGACCGGCGAACCGTGATGTTGATGGTGGGCATGCCGCTCGTGCTCCTGCTGATCTTCGGCTACGGCATACGTCTCAGCGTGAGCAACATCAATGCCGAACTGGTCGCCAACAACTCGCCGGCCGTGCGCACCGTGCTCGAGCAGCAGCACCACTTCAGTGTGCAGCCAAGGGTGGCGAAGTCCGTGACCGCCGCCCGCAACGACCTCCTGGAGGGCCGGACGTCGGTGGCGGTGATCATCGGCGAGACGGGTGAGCCGGTGAAGATCCTCGTCGACGGCAGCGATGCCTTCGTCGCGCAGAACTCGCTCGAGTACCTTCGCTCGCTCACCGCGACCTCGGGTGCGAACCCCTTGATCGTCGACGTGCTCTACAACCCCACCCTTCGCTCGGCCGACTTCATGGTGCCCGCGGAAGTGGGGATGATCATGCTGTGGGTGGGAACGGTCGCCACCGCCATCGGGGTCGTGCGCGAGCGCGAGCAGGGAACGCTCGAGCAGCTCATGATGACGCCGATCCGCAAGCTGGAACTCATGGTCGGCAAGATCCTTCCCTACAGCGCCCTCACCGTCATGATCGCCATCGCCATCACGGTGCTCGGGCTGGTGCTCTTTCACGTCCCGATGAGGGGCAATCCCTTCGAGCTCCTGCTGTTCGCGATCCCGTACCTGGTCGCCGCCCTGTCGATCGGACTGCTCGTCTCCACGGTCGCCCAGAACCAGCGCCAGGCGATGCAGACCGCCGCCTTCATACTGCTTCCCCAGGTCCTGCTCTCGGGAGCCCTCTTCCCCCTCTCGGCGATCCCCTGGGGAATCCGTTGGGTGAGCCAGATGCTCCCGCTCACGTACTTCACACCTATCACCCGGGGCATGTTCCTGAAGGGCCTCGGTTTCAGCGAACTCTGGCCGCAGGTGAGCGTGCTGTGCGCCATGGCCGTGATCTTCACGTCGCTCGCCGCCCTCTTCTTCAAGACCCGTCTGGACTGAGATGGCGGTGACCTTCGAGATCCAAGCCCGAGACCTCGTCAAGTCGTTCGCCGGTGTCGCCGCCCTCGACTCGGTGAGCGTCGCTGTCGCCAAGGGCGAGCTGTGCGGGGTCGTGGGAGCGGACGGCGCGGGAAAGACCACGCTGCTGCGCTGCATCGCCGGGCTCTACCGTCCCGACCGCGGCGCTGTCCTGCCGGGGCGACCGGGTCGGGATCGTGTCGGCTTCTGCCCCCAGGGCTTTCACATGTACGCCGACCTCACGGTCGACGAGAACATCGACTTCTTCGGGTCGGTGTACGGGCTCGACAGGGCCACGCTCGCCGACCGGCGGGGCGAACTCTTGGCGTTCGCTGGTCTCGGCGAGCACCGTGCGCGCCTCGCCGGCAACCTGTCGGGCGGTATGCAGCAGAAGTTGACGCTGATCTGCTCGGTGCTGCATCGGCCCCCGATCCTCCTGCTCGACGAGCCGACGACCGGCGTCGACCCGTTGTCGCGCCGGGAGTTCTGGCAGCTGGTCGAGGTGCTGCACACCTCGGGCAGCACCATCATGATGGCCAGCGCCTACTTCGACGAGGTCGAGCGGTGCCAGCACGTGGTGTTCCTGCACGAAGGTCGAGTGCTCGCCGACGGGAGCGTCGACGAGTTGGCGCCGTCGGGATCGACCCTCGAGGCGACGTTTCGTGAGCGCATGGCCGAGGGCAACGCCGCGACGGGCCCTTCTGCGGTGTCGCGATGAGTCTCGCGGTCACGACCCGCAGGCTCAGCAAGAGCTTCGGTGACCAGGTCGCCGTCTCGGACGTCAGCCTCGAGGTGAACGCTGGCGAGGTCTACGGGCTTATCGGACCGAACGGCGCGGGAAAGACCACGTTCATCCGGATGCTCTGCGGGTTGTTCACGCCGAGCTCGGGCGAGGGGACCGTCCTCGGCTTCGACATCGCGAGCGAGCGCGCGCTCATCCGCGAACGCGTCGGCTACATGTCCCAGGGCTTCGGCCTCTACGGCGACCTCTCCGTCGACGAGAACCTTCGCTTCTACGCCGACATCTACGGCGTTCGCGACCCCGCGTACGTCGCGGCGGTTCGAGCACGCCTCGGACTCGAGGACGTGGGACGCCAGGTGGTCGCCGACCTGGCGACCGGTCTTCGCCAGCGCTGCGCCCTGGCGGCGGTGTTGGTGCATCGTCCCCAGCTGGTGGTGCTCGACGAACCGACGAGCGGTGTGGATCCGGTGGCCCGTGACACGATGTGGCAGTTCGTGCGTGACCTCGCGAACGAGGGCGTCACCGCGCTGGTGACGACGCACGTGATGCCCGAGGCGCAGCGCTGTGACCGCCTGGCCCTGCTCGCGAATAGTCGGCTCGTGGCCGCGGGGACGCCCGACGAACTGATCGTCCGGAGCGGCCTCACCATCGCCGCGGTCGACGCGGCTCCGTGGTCCGAGGCGTTCGCCCGCCTGCAAGCGCGATGGCCCGTCGCGGCTCTCTACGGCACCAAGGTGCACATTCCCGTCGCTGGGCGCGGCGCGGAAGAAGCGTCGATTCGAGAGAACCTCGCCGGACTCACCGTCAAGTCGATCACGTGGCAGCCGCCGACCATGGAGGACGCCTTCATCGCATTGGTGGACATGGCATCGGTCCCGCAGGGCTGAGCCGGACCCAGCTCGCCGGGCGCTTTCCTCGGTTCGTCGTCTCGGCGATGCTGCTCGAAGATCCGACTAGTGCCATGCGCCCACGCCGTCGCGGTGTCGAGCGTCGTGTAGCGGACGAAACGCTGCTCGGCCTCGACTTCCGTGGGGCGAAGGACCGGAGTGTGGGAGACTTCGAGCATGGGATCTTCCGGCGACACACCAAGAAAACGCAAGCATCGTTTGGCCAAAGTGCCGAAGTACGAGGAAGTGACCAACATCCAAATGGCTGGTCTCGCGGAGGACGGTTCGGGGGTGTCGGGAACCCGGCTCGGTCACTCGGTGCCACACGCGCGCAGCCAGGACACCGGCAAGTTCGGCAAGTTCATCCTGCGTTGCCTCGGACGACGAACCAGCGACCTGCCGGCGGTGCCAACGCCTGAAGAGACGAAGTAGTCGGTTCTTCAAAGGCTTTGCGGCCGCTTCGCGGCCATTGGCGGGGACTCTCATTGACGTTCACGTCACGTCAAGGCGCGGGTTCCCGTGACGGGACGTCAGCATCGAAGACGCCGGTTCGCTTACGGTGGCGCTATCGAGCGGTCGTGGTCGGGCTGGAGGCTTACCCAACTCACCGAGGTAACATCACGGTAACGTTTCGATCTCACACACTGGAGAGGTCTATGGCTCTTCGACGCACCGTGTATCGCTACTACGAGCACCGCCTGGCGAGCTCGCTGCCCTCCGAGCGCCTGCCCCGTCACATCGGCGTCATTCTCGACGGCCATCGTCGGTTCGCCCGTGAAGTGACTGACGGCGAGTACCGCGCGAGTTACGAAGCGGGCATGGCCAAGCTCGAGGAGCTGCTCAAGTGGTGCGCGGAGCTCGACATCAAGGCCGTGACCGCGTGGGTGCTCTCGACGGAGAATCTGCGTCGGCCCGCCGCCGAGCTGGATCCCTATTTCGAGGTGTTGACGGAACTGTTCAACCGGTTGCCCAAGTTGGCCGAGCGCCTGCATTTCTCGCTGTCGGTGAGCGGGAGCCTGGATCTCCTGCCCCCGGAGCTCGCCCTAGCGGCCAAGACCGCGGTCGACCGGGCGGCCCTCGTGAGCGAGCCGCGCATGGTCGTGAACATCGCCCTCTGCTACGGGGGACGCCAGGAAGTCGTCGACGCGTGCCGCTCGTTGGTGACCGACCTGCTGGCGGGGGGCGTGGCGCCCGATGAACTCGCCGAGTCGATCGACGCGCAGGGACTCGCGCGCAACCTCTACGCGGCTGATCTGCCCGACATCGACCTCGTGATTCGAACGAGTGGGGAGTCGCGCCTCTCGGGCTTCCTGCTGTGGCAGTCGGCCTTCGCCGAGTTCGCCTTCGTCGATCCGTACTGGCCGGCGTTTAGAAAAGTGGACCTGCTGCGCGCCTTGCGTGACTTCACTCGCCGCGATCGCCGCTTCGGCGCGTAAGAACCACCCGGCGAGGGGATCCCGCGCATGCGGAGTCGGCTCTCTCGCGACGACGGCAAGCGGAGTCGACGCTCGACGCTGCTGCGCGAAGCCCTGCGACGCCTAGAGTGCCGTCGATTCGAGGATTCCGGAGCCGGAGACCGCGGCATCGCCAGTGAAACGCGCACCTTGGAGGGTTCTCGCACGAGCGCCAGGGGCCCAGAACCGGGCCGTATCCATGGGCGTGACACGGAAATCGGGTCAGTTGGGTAGAAGTTTGGATTAGGTAGATGGCCGTATGACAAATCCTCGCAAGGCTTGTCGCACCGACTCCTCCGATACCACCGACTTGGGAACGAGACTCGAATGAAGCTAGGGCAGAAAGTCACAAATCTCCATCTCGACGGCCGTGTCGCTGAAGAAGGGCTCACTCCTCGAATGAGGCGAACCTTCTGGATCAGTTCCGGGATCGTCGTCGCATTCCTCATTTCCCTTATCGTGAGAGCGACCGGCTCCTACAACACGCCCGTAGACGGCTGGGGCGTCGATCTCTTCGAACTGTCGATGAGCGCCATCTGCATTCGTCGGTACTTCGATCGATCGTGGGCCTCGCACCAGACCGTGTTCCGTGTGTTCCCGCTCGTCATCGGGGCGGCCGCCCTCTCGTGGGCTCTCGGTGACGTCGCTCTGACCGTTCAGAGCCTCGGGGGAGCCACGGTGTCGGTGCCCTCGGTGGCTGACATCTTCTACGTCGGTTTCTTCCCGCTGTGTTACCTGGGTTTCATGCTGCTCGTCCGGCGCGGGAACCACGGATCGCTGATCGCGACGTCGTTGGATGGGTT
>Ga0182014_10000318_pt1 | contig 61258 bp, 50 predicted proteins | sample 612S2DmetaG_FD_120489 | JGI IMG/M metagenome (GOLD analysis project Ga0182014, IMG submission 120489) | Permafrost microbial communities from Stordalen Mire, Sweden - 612S2D metaG | ecosystem: Environmental > Terrestrial > Soil > Wetlands > Permafrost | place: Sweden: Stordalen | collected... | reverse complement strand
CGCCTTCGGATTCGGGCAGCAAACCGGCATCGAACTTCCCAGCGAAACCCGCGGCCTCACCAAGCCCGTGAGCCGCTGGTCAAAAGTTTCCATCGGCGCCATCTCCATGGGCCAGGAGATCGGCATTTCCGCGGTGCAGTTGGCCGCCATGATCTCGACCATCGCCAACGACGGCGTGCGCGTTCCGCCCCGCATTGTTGCCGGAACCATCGTGCCGCAGAACGCCCCGCAAACCGTGGCTTTCCAGCCCGTCGAAGGCACGCGGGTCGTTTCCTCCCTGACCGCAGCGCAGATGCGCCAGATGCTGCAGGGCGTGGTGCTCCACGGCACCGGACGCAAAGCCATTCTCGAAGGCTACAGCTCAGCCGGAAAAACTGGCACCGGGCAAAAAGTTGATCCCGCAACCGGGACCTATTCGAAAACGAAATATGTCGCATCGTTTGCCGGATTCTCTCCGATCAACGATCCGCAAATCGTGGTCGTGGTAATTCTCGACTCCCCGGTCGGTCTGCACCAGGGAGGCCAGGTCTCGGCGCCGATCTTTCAAAGGATTACGCAGCAGGTGCTCGAGTATCTGCACGTCCCGCATGACGTTCAGCTTCCCGCTAGCCGCCAGGTTCTGCTGGCTCGGCGCGACGTCCCGGACGCGAGTCTGGAAGAAAGCTCGCCCGATCACTTGGGAGCTAGCTTGGATATGGCCGAGGCTAATGAAACGCCGGCTATTCCGGCAGCGGTCAAGCCCGGCGCAATTGGCGCGCAAGTCGTTCAAGCCGCGCAGACTGCAAAAGAGCTGGAGCACACGGCGCAGAGCGAATCGAAGACAGCAGCGCAATTGCCCGCTACACAAGCGGCTGCGGAATCCGCGAATTCACCGCCGCAGAAGCTGACGGCCAGCGGCGTGGTGGTTCTCGACGTGGAAGAGGGAGGAATCGAGGTACCGTCGTTCCTCGGCAAGAATCTGCGGGTTGCGATTGAAGCTGCGCAGGACGCCGGTCTCGACCTCGATGCCGTCGGCAGCGGGGTGGCACGCGAACAATCGCCTCAGCCCGGTGCGCGCGTTCCGGCGGGAGCGCGCATTACGGTACGGTTCGGTAGATAGGTTTTGTTGTCCCCCGTGCGCCTCTGCGTTCCCTGTGGTAGAGAAAAGAGCTTGAACCACGGGGGGACACAGAGGTTCACGAAGGAAACCTAAATGCCGGCTATTTATAATCAACTCCAATGACATTCCAACAGCTCCTGCAGGGTGCCGAGGTTCTCTCCCAAAGCGGAAATGCGGCCGTTGCCGGTGTGGAATACGATTCCCGGCGGGTGCGTCCAGGGACTGTTTTTGTCGCCATGAAGGGCGAGACGAGCGACGGCAATCGGTTCATTGATCAAGCTATCGCTGCCGGAGCGGTTGCCATTGTCACCGACTCGCCGGTCGAAACGCCGCGTCCCGCTGTGGCTTGGGCGCAAGTCGCAAACGGACGCCGCGCTCTCGCCCGGCTGAGCGCGAACTTTTACAAGCGTCCTGCCGAGCGCATTGCGAATACTGGAATTACAGGCACGAACGGAAAAAGCACGACCGCGTTCCTGATTGAATCCATATTTCAAGCGGCCGGACGCAAGACTGCGCTGGTCGGAACCATCGAATATCACGTTGCTGGGAAGATTCTCCCAGCGCCGCACACCACGCCGGAAGCGCTGGAGTTGAACCGGCTGTTGGCGGAGGGGCTGGGCTTGGGAGTCACCGAAGCGGTGATGGAAGTGTCGTCGCACGCGCTGGAGCAGCAACGCGTTTTCGGAATTCCATTTGATGTGGCGGTGTTCACGAACCTCACTCGCGACCATCTCGATTATCACGGCACGATGGAGAATTACTTCCGCGCCAAGCAGGTGCTCTTCGAAGGCTGCGGGACGGAGCCGCCGCGCGCCGCCGTCCTTAACCTTGACGATGAATACGGCCGCGAGTTGCTCGAGTTCTGCAAGAAGAAGAGCGCCGTGGTGCTCTCCTACGGTCTGACGTCCGGAGACTTCCATGCCGAGTCGGTTGAAGTCACGCCGCGCGGAACCCGTTTTCAAATGGTGACACCCTCGGGGACGATCGCTATGTGGTCTCCGCTGATCGGCAATGTGAATGTGTACAACGTGCTCGCCGCTTGTGCGGCGGGGCATGCTCGCGATTGTTCCAGCGAGGCGATCGCAAAAGGAATCTTCGACCTCAATAGCGTGCCCGGCCGCTTTGAGCGCGTGGATTGTGGCCAGCCCTTTACCGTGGTCGTGGATTATGCGCACACCGACGACGCGCTTCGCAACCTCACCGGGCTGGCTCGCGGTTTTGCAGGCCGCGCCGGCCTCAAAGGCAAGGTGATCACGCTTTTCGGGTGCGGCGGCGATCGCGATCGCGCCAAGCGTCCGCTGATGGGCGAGGCCGCGGGCAAGGGCAGCGACTTCGTCATTCTCACTTCCGACAACCCGCGCTCCGAGGATCCGCTGGCCATCATGAACGATGCGCTCGTCGGACTACAAAAGTCCGGCGCAAAATATTCGATGGAGCCCGACCGCCGCAAGGCCATCGCTTTCGCCTTGCAGCAGGCAAGCCCGGGCGACATCGTTCTGCTCGCGGGCAAGGGGCACGAAAAAGTGCAGGTAACAAAGGAAGGAACGATTCCGTTCGACGATGTGGAAGTTGCGCGCGAGAACCTGGCGGCCCTCGGCTATGACTGCGAGAGCGCCGCGAAACTCCAGGGAAACTCCTAGCAGGTGCCGGCAGAAAGCATAGACCACAGGGTACACAGGGGTGCACGGGGGACCCCAGGGACTTAACCGGAGCTTCCCTAATGATGACAGTTAAACTGAGCCAGTGCCCATGAAACTTCTTCTCTCGCGCATCGCCGAATTCATTGGCGCAACTGGCCAATACGATGGCCGCGCCACGGTTCAGGGATATTCCATCGACTCCCGCACCGTGCAACCCGGCGAGCTTTTCTTCGCGGTCAAGGGCGAACGATTCGATGGTCATGACTTTGTTGAGCAAGCGATAGGCAGAGGCGCAGTTGCTGCGGTGGTCGAGAAAGAGCGATTGGCGGGCTATTCCAGCCCCATCGGCCTGCTTGCCGTGGACGACACGCTCGCCGCGCTCCAGACGCTGGCGACGGCGGTGCGAAAAATCTGGGGCAAAACCGCCATCGCTATTACCGGCTCCATGGGCAAGACCACCACCAAAGAAGCGATGGCCCATTTGCTCGCCATCAAGTACCGCGTGCATCGCACCAGGGGAAATTTCAATAATCATTTTGGCCTGCCGCTCGGGTTGCTGACTCTGGAGCCGGAATACGATCTCGCTGTGGTCGAGATGGGAATGTCCCACCCCGGCGAAATTTCCGCGCTCGCTCGCATCGCCCTGCCGAACCAGGCTGTGATCACCAATGTTGCCCCGGTGCATCTGGAGAGCTTCGACTCCATCGCCGGAATCGCGCGCGCGAAATATGAGTTGATCCAAGCTCTTCCCCGCAACGGCACCGCCGTGTTGAATGCCGACGATGAATATGTGTGCCAGTTCGGCCGTGACTTCAAAGGCAAGGTTGTCCTGTTCGGCATGAAGCCCACGGCAGACGTGCGGGCGGAGAACATCGAGGTTCTTGGACCCGAGGGCACGCGCTTCGATCTCGTCAGCCGCGAAATGCGGCAGCCGGTGCAGAGTCCGCTGCTGGGCAAGCACAACGTCTACAACGTGCTCGCCGCGGCCGCGATTGCGCTGGAGCACGGCGTCGCCCCGTCGGAGATCGCCGCGTCCTTGCCGTCTCTCCAGCCCGCCGACAAGCGCGGACAGGTCGTCCAAGTGGGTAACATCACTGTGTTGTACGATTGCTACAATTCAAGTCCGAAGGCGCTGATGGCTGCCGTGGATACTCTGGCGGCCATGCCCGCCCGGCGCCGGATTGTAGTCGCCGGCGAAATGCTGGAACTCGGCGCGACTGGCGAGCAACTGCATCGCGAGTGCGGACGCTACATTGCAGGAGATAAGGCCGGAAGTAAACTTGACTTCCTGCTCGGAGTGCGCGGCTTGGCGAAACAGATGGTGGAAGCGGCGAGCGAGGCTGGGCTGAACGCGGACTTTGTCGCGACTCCAGAAGAAGCCGGCGAATGGCTCGCGCGCGAGACTCACGAAGGCGATGCCGTATTGTTGAAAGCGTCGCGTGGGGTGAAACTGGAGAAAGCATTGGAGACGTGGCAGAAGAATATCGGGGCGCACTAGCAAGCAGGCATCAGCGACCCAACGGCTAAGGTAGTGCGTTGAAGGTAGCGATGGTTATGTTTCGTCTCGATCGACGAGGAAGTCAAAGGCTTCAACCACGGGGGGCACAGAGGATCACGGGGGAAGTCAGCGAATCATAAACGTCGATCTGTTTGACGCACTACACTAGCGACTAACGACCAGCGACCAACGACTGATTTGCGGAGGCGGATTGCTCTACTGGCTCTTATATCTGAAGCTCTTCCATTACGTTCCGCCGTTCCGTATTTTTCGTTACCTGACGTTCCGCACGGCGTTTGCCAGCCTCACCGCGCTCTTCACGGGCCTGATCGTTGGGCCGCTCGTGATTCAGCGGCTGCGCGATTTTCAGATTGGCCAGTACATTCGCGAGGAAGGACCGCAGGCTCATCAGAAAAAAGCGGGCACTCCGACGATGGGCGGCTTGCTGATCGCCATCGCCATCCTGGTGCCGACGTTGCTCTGGGCGGACCTGAGCAATCCGTTCGTCTGGATCGCAGTGTTTTCCACCCTGGCCTTCGGCGCGATCGGTTTTGCCGACGACTATCTTAAAGTCGTTCATCGCCGCAATCTCGGGCTGACGGCGCGCGCCAAGATCGGCTATCAGGTCGCGGCCAGCATCCTGATTGCCATCACACTGATCGTTTTGCAGCATCGCGGAGAATATTCCACTCGGCTGGTGGTCCCATTCTTCAAACAGTTTCACCCCGACCTGGTGATCGAGAGATGGGCGGTTCATCCGCAACTATGGCCGCTGGCCTTCCTGCCGTTCGTGGCTTTCGTGGCGCTTGTGATTGTCGGATCGAGCAACGCCGTGAATCTTACCGACGGTCTGGACGGGCTCGCCATCGGCTGCACGGTGATCGCGGCTGGCGCGCTCGCGGTTCTCACTTACCTCAGCGGCCACGCCACGTTTGCGACCTACCTTGAATTGCAACGCATGCCGCAGATCGGCGAGCTCACCATTTTCTGCGGAGCGATGGTCGGCTCTGCCATTGGATTCCTCTGGTACAACGCGCATCCGGCGGAAATATTCATGGGCGATGTCGGCTCGCTGGCGCTGGGCGGCGCGATTGGCACTGTAGCCGTTATGATCAAGCAGGAGCTGCTGCTGCCGTTCATCGGAGGTGTCTTCGTCATCGAGGCGCTCTCGGTGATCTTGCAGGTCGGTTCCTACAAGCTGCGCAAGAAGCGTATTTTCAAGATGGCGCCGATCCACCATCACTTCGAGCTGCTGGGCTGGTCGGAGTCGAAAGTGATTGTGCGCTTCTGGATCGCGTCGCTGGTGTTCGCGCTGTTTGCGCTCACAACGCTGAAACTGAGATAAGAGAGGAATTTGCAATTTGTGATTTGTAATTTGTAATTTCAAAACTCAAGACCAACTGACACGCGAACCGTCTAGATTGCAAATTACAAATTGCCAATTACAAATTGAACTTTATGGATCTCCACGATAAACGCGTTCTCGTCGTCGGTCTCGGCAAATCCGGCGTGGCTTCCGCGCTTTTTCTGAAGTCGCGCGGCGCCCGCGTCACGGTGTCGGACACGAAGCCAGAAACCGAGCTTCGCGATGAAATCCTTCTCCTGCTGGAGCATGGCATCACGGTCGAAACCGGTGGACATGGCGACCGCACTTTTCGCGGGCAAGACTTAATTGTCGTTAGCCCAGGCGTGCCGGTGGACGCGCCGCAACTGGTGCAGGCGCGCAATCTGGGAGAGACGGTCATCGGCGAAATCGAACTTGCGGCGCAGTTTCTCGCCGGCCAGATCGTAGCCATCACCGGCGCCAACGGCAAAACCACGACTACCTCTTTGGCCGGCGAAATTATTGCCGCCGGAAAATTCTCCACGCTGGTGGGCGGTAATATCGGCACGCCGGCCATCAGTTTTGTGGATCAGGCCGGCCCCGCGACTTGGACCGTGCTGGAAGTATCGAGCTTTCAGTTGGAGACGATTGTTGAATTTCGTCCTCGGATCGCGGTGATTCTGAACATCACGCCCGACCATCTCGATCGCCACAAGACTTTTGCAAATTACGTGAACGCCAAGGCGCGCATCTTCGAGAATCAGCGGCAGGATGATTTCACTGTTCTCAACGCCGATGATCCCACCACTGCTGGATTGTCGGATCGCACGCGCGCGCAGTTGTTCTGGTTCAGCCGGAAGAAGGAAGTTGAAAAAGGAGCTTTTGCCCGTGGCGCGCATATTTATTTCCGCGACGGCCACGGCGAACGCGAGATCATGCCGCTCGCCGAAGTGTCGCTGAAAGGCGCGCACAATCTGGAAAATGTGCTGGCAGGAGTCTCGATCGGCATGCTCGTGGGCTGCCAGCCCGAACAGATTCGCCATGCTGTACAAATTTTCAAGGCCGTCGAGCACCGGCTGGAGTTCGTGGCTAAGGTCGCGGGCGTGGATTACTACAACGACTCGAAGGCCACGAACGTGGACGCCACCATCAAGGCGCTGGAAGCGTTTCCGGCGGACATTCCCCCGCATCTGCACCTGATTCTCGGCGGCAAGGATAAGGGCAGCGACTACACCGTGCTCCATGACTTGCTGCGGCAGCGAGTGAAACGCGTGTACACCATCGGCGCCGCAGCCGCCAAGATCGAATCGCAGATTCAGGGCGCCGCCGAAATCGACCATGCGGAAACTCTGGAAAATGCTGTCCGGTGCGCCAGCGAATCCGCCGTGCCGGGCGATGTCATTCTGCTGGCTCCGGCCTGCGCCAGCTTCGATCAGTTCCAGAGCTACGAACATCGCGGCCGGGTGTTCAAAGAGGTTGTGCATTCGCTGGCGTTGTCGCGATCCACGCAATAAATCGGTTTGAAGAAAGTTGCAAGGTGGGCCGGAGTAGGGAGCATTCTCAGCATAGTTTTTGTTCTTGTGTTCGCCGTCTAGGTCTCTGACCGCGTGAATCTGCACCTGAATCGTTGTAGTCTCCCAGGTCTCAAAATCGAGACCTGGGGCACCGAACCCGGCACTCCATTGACAATCTCGCTGGAACCAACTCAGTTATCCCCTGCTCAAGAGCCACGGTCGAAACACCTCCAGGTCTGGGCGTCTCCGTGATGAAATAGAGTCTCTATGGCCAAGCGCGTCAGCGTCGATCGCTGGATGTTCACCGTGACCACGATTCTGGTTTTTGTCGGGCTGGTCATGATCTTCAGCGCTTCCGCGGTGATGGCCAAGGAGCGCTACGGGTCAGCTTACGAATTCCTGCTGAAACAACTGGTGTGGGCCGTCGCCGGGCTCGCCATGATGGTGCTGGCGATGATGGTGGACTACAAACGCCTGCAGCATCCGGCGCTGGTTTTCTCGCTTCTGGGCCTTACCACACTGCTGCTCATTTCTGTTTTTTTTCTTGATCGCGCCCATGGCACGCACCGCTGGTTTCACGTGGGTCCGATTTCGTTGCAGCCATCGGAACTGGCCAAGCCCGCGCTCATCTTGTTTCTGGCATGGTTTCTCGAAAATAAGACCAAGGCCATGGTCATGGACGACTGGCGCAACACGCTGATTCCCGCTGTCGTCCCAACTTTGGTTTTTCTTGGACTGATTGTTTTTCAGCCGGACCTGGGCACGGCCATCGCCTGCGCGGGTATTACCGCTTGCGTTCTGTTCGTCGCCGGCATTCGCTTGCGATATTTCGCCTACGCTTTCGCCGCCTCGCTGCTGCCGCTTTATTTTCTGATCTTTCACGTGTCGTACCGGAAGGATCGCATTCTGGCGTTTCTGAATCCCTACGCCGATCCGAAGGGGTTTGGCTTCCACATCATTCAGTCGCTGATTGCGGTCGCGACCGGCGGCGTGACCGGACTCGGCTTGATGGAAGGCAAGCAGAAATTGTTTTATCTTCCCGAACCGCACACCGATTTTATTTTCGCCGTCACCGCCGAAGAGTTGGGACTGGTCGGAGCGCTCGCTGTCATCATCTTGTTTGCGATCTTTCTGTGGCGCGGAATGCGCGCGGCGCTGCGCACGCAGGATAACTTTGGACGTTTGCTCGCCGTCGGAATCACCAGCATGATCGTGCTGCAAGCCTTCATCAACATCAGCGTCGTGCTCGGGCTGATGCCGACCAAGGGAATTCCGCTGCCGTTCGTTTCCTACGGCGGATCGTCGCTGTTTGTGACCCTGATGTGCGTGGGCGTGCTGCTGAATATTACCAAGCAGGCGGAGTAGGCGGCATCCCACTCATCGCAAAGAACGCGATGAGTGTAGCGCCCTTTGATTTCACCAACTACCCTCTAAGCCCCGGCCTCTTTCTCCAGCGCCAGCAACTGCTCTTTCCGCTCGACTCCCCAGCGGTAGCCGCCTGATTCGCCATCCTGACGCACTACTCGATGGCAGGGAATCGCTACTGCTACCGGGTTCGTGGCGCAGGCTCGGGCTACGGCTCGCGTGGCTTTGGGCATGCCTATCTTTTTCGCTACGGCGCTGTAGGAACGGGTTTCTCCTCGCGGAATTTTCTGCAGAGCTTCCCAGACTCGGCGCTGGAACGCGGTCGCTCGGATATCGAGCGGAAGGGAGGGATTCGCCTCGCGTCCCTCCATCAAGCTAGTTAGGCTCACACGCCATTCGGCCATGGCGGCATCGTCGCGGCGGCGCGTGGCAAAGGGAAATTCGCGCATCAATCCCTGCTGCAGTTGTTGGTCGGAGTCGGCGAACTGAATGGCGCAGATGCCTTTGTCGGTGGCTGCGATCAGCATTCTTCCGAGCGGCGAACTGGCGATGGTGTAGCGCACGATGGCGGCTACGGCGCCGCGACGGTACTTCTCCGGAGTCATGCCAAGCTGCGAGGCCGTGCGCTCGTAGAGACGGCTGCTGGAGCCGTATCCGGCGGCATAGAGCGCAGTGGTCACGGAGTGGCCCGCCTGCAGATTCTGTTTTACCTGGCGCAGGCGGACAGCATCCATGTACGCCTTGGGCGACACGCCGAGGACCGACTTGAACGTCCGCTGCAGGTGGAAGGAACTGCGGCGGAATTCTTTCGAGAGCAGGCTGAGCGTGAGACGGTCTTGGACATGTTGATCGACGGTATGCTGTTCGATGTAGCGGCACATGGCGCGGACCAGCGCGGATTGCGGATTTCCATCGACCGCCTTCGGACGGCAGCGCAGGCAGGCGCGATAGCCGGCCTGCTCGGCGGCGAGCGCATCGTCGAAAAAGCTTACGTTCTGGTGGCGCGGGCGCTTCGCGGGACACGAAGGACGGCAGAATATACCCGTACTCGAAACGCCGAAAACAAACGCGCCGTCGAGCGCACGGTCGCGATCGAGGACGGCTTGCCAGCGGCGGGCGTTGATCTGTTCTGGTATTTGCTCCGAGACTGGTTGTGCAGTTTGCTTCATTGCTTCGTCTGCTGAGAGTATCGCATTGGTAGCCATGCAGGTAACATAGGACAGTCGGGCTGCGCGGACTATCCGAATGTTGCGGTCAAACGATTTTTCCCGCAGGCGGCAAAGAAGTGAATCTGGAGCAGTGCGTTGAAGATAGCGATGGTTATGTTTCGTCCCGATCCGATAGGAAGTCAAAGGCTTTAACCACGGAGGGCACAGAGGATCACGGGGGAAGTCAGAGAGTCATAAACGTCGATCTGTTTGACGCACTACACTAGAGTCGATTCATCGTTGGTTGGTAGATCTGGATTGGTAGATCTGAGGAGGATCTCTATGAAATGCAATCGCGGGACGATGTGGCTGGTTGTGCTGGTGGCGCTGGTGGCGCAGGCTGGCGCGCAAATTCTCACGGGCGAGCAAGCGAAGAAGATTGCTCCGAGCACGTATTACTTTGCTGGCCAGAGCGCGGCCGTGCAGGCGCGGAATACGGCTGGCTTCAAGAACTCCGCTGGCAAGGTGGTGCTGGCGGGACTGGTGGATACGTCGGGATATTCCACCGCCATCCAGGAGAAATACCAGGGCTTCCTGATCACTGAAACCAAGCTCAGCTTTGATGGAGCGACTCTGGAGCCGGGAGAGTACGGATTCGGCTTCAAAGAAGGCAAGTTTATCGTGATGAACGTGGCGTCAACGGACATCTTCTCGATCGCCAGCCAGAACGACGATCAGCTCAAGCACCCGGTTCCGCTGAAATTTGAAAAAGATGGCGCTGGGTACCGGTTGTACGCCGGGAAGAAGTATGTAGTCGTGAAAGCGGATTAGCGAGTGATTATAGGTTTATTCACCACGGAGACACGGGGGCACGGAGAAAGTCCAGAGTTTTGATTTTCTCCGGGGCTCCGTGTTGGTTTTGAGTTTTGGACGATGACAACAAATTCTGGAAACCCGGGCTAGCGACTACGGCATACCTCCAAAGGCCCCGGCTGGCGCGGAGTTCCGCGTGATTGTGCGCTGAGCGGAACTCACGGTCGCAATGCTGGGATCGTTACTCATAAAGTGCAGATGCTTGCACCCGCCGCTTTATCCCGATCCCGTGTCGGCCTGCTAACTCCATGCGCGACAAACACTTGCAGCATCCCTTCCATATGGTTTGACGGGTGCACTAATCCTGAATGAAGCCCGGAACGTACAGGGCGAGTTGGGGGCATCCGTGTCCGTCATTTACAGCGCTGAGAGCGTAGCTCCTCGAGCAACGTCGCGGCCGGCAGCCATCCTGCCGCTGCTGGTGATTTTGTTCATCGTCTCCTACGGCATTCTGACCATGCTGGTTTTCGAGCAGGGGCAGACCATCGAATCGCAGCGCACGTTAATCCGCGAAATGCTGAAGGACAGCACCCAACTGGCGGCCCTAAAAGACAAGCTGGCCCGTGACGACGGCAAGCGGCTGCAAAACAAGGCGTCCGCGCAGGCGGATCAGAAAGGCGCGGATGCCGGCAATCCCGCAGCGGGCGCAAAAGGACCGGACAAAGAAACAAAACGACCCGGTAAATCGGCCCATGCTACCAAGGAAGTTCCTGGCAAGCCGGCCGCGGATTTAGAGGATGTGCGGCGCTTCACTGGTGTGATCTAGCGGCGCGCTCGTGTGAGTAGCCGAATTCGGCGAAAGCGATTCGGGTCTTAAAAAAAGAAGCTTCAAAAAAAGAATTTAAGAAAAGAAACGGTTCTGTGAAACGCGGCCTTTGGTGGGGGCCGCGATGCAAGCGAGGCACATTGATGAAGACCCTAGCCCTAGCCCTGGTATTGTCTCTCCCCGTCCCCAAGTTTGCGCCGCCAGTTCAGCCCACCCCCACCCCCAGCCAGCAACCGGCAAAGCACAAGGGAGGGAAATGGTACTTCGCCGCGACCGGCCACGCCGTGTATTGTTACGGACCGGTCATGACCATGCCGCAGGCGCCAGGAGTCCTACTGAAGGTTGCAACTTTCTGCCGCGGCGATCAAATCATGGTCCCGCTGAAAGACTAGCGTTGTGCCCCATATTGACCTGCCGCCGCGACTCTTCTGCTGATTCGTCAATCGCGCGCCCCATGTCCCGCCGTTGTCCTGACAAGTCGATCTAGTGGGAATCCGCAGTTGACACCGGAAGGGGAGGTGAGTAGCATTTTCTGAACCGACCGGTCGGTCCGTCGTTGCCTTCAGACATGATTTAGCATTTCATCCGAACACATTCAGCGAACACAGATTCATCGAGCACAGACCATAAGGAGCTTTCTAGTGGCGACAGTTTTTTATCAGAACGATGCTAACCCTTCCGCGTTGAAGGGCAAGACCATTGCCGTTTTTGGATATGGGTCGCAGGGACACGCGCAGGCGCAGAACCTGCGGGACAGCGGATACGACGTCATTATAGGACTCGATCCCGAGCGCGGTTCGGCCCAGCAGGCGATCGCCGATGGCATGACCGTTGTCGCTCCCGCCGAGGCGGCCAAGCGCGCCGACTGGATGCAGATTCTTACGCCCGACGAAACCCAGGCCGAGTTCTACCAATCGGCCATCAAGCCGCATCTGCGCAAGGGAAAGATTCTCGGCTTTTCGCACGGCTTCTCGATTCACTTCAAAACCATCAAGCCTCCAAAAGATGTGGACGTGGTCATGATCGCGCCCAAGAGCCCCGGCCATTTGCTGCGGCGCGTGTATGCGCAAGGCGGAGGCGTGCCTTCGTTGCTGGCGATCCACCAGGATGCCAGCGGACACGCGCATGAATTCGCGCTCTGCTATGCGCACGGCATCGGCTCGACGCGCGCGGGCGTGTTGCAGACGACGTTTAAGGAAGAAACGGAGAGCGACTTGTTCGGCGAGCAGGCGGTGCTCTGCGGCGGGTTGACTTCGCTGATGAAAAAAGGTTTCGAGACTCTGGTCGAGGCCGGCTACGCTCCCGAGATCGCCTACTTCGAGTGCGTGCACGAGATGAAACTGATCGTCGATCTGATCTACGAAGGCGGGTTGAGCCGCATGCGCTATTCGATTTCGAACACAGCGGAGTACGGCGACCTGACCCGCGGCGAAGTGGTGGTAGGAGATGCGACGCGCAAGGCGATGAAGAAAGTGTTGAAGCAAATCCAGAACGGCCGATTCGCCAAGGAATGGATTAAAGAGAACAAAGAGGGCGGCAAGAGGTTTGCCGAACTGCGCGAGGGCGAGAAGCAGCATCCGATTGAAAAAGTGGGCGAGCAGTTGCGGGCGATGATGTCGTGGCTGCCCACCGAGAAGAAGAAAGTCACCGAACCGGCCCAGCCCACGGGACCGAAAGCCGTGAATGCATAACGCTGTTAGCTTTTGGCTCTTAGCCCTTAGCTAAAAGCCAAAGGCCAAGAGCCAAGAGCGCTTTCCCATGGACCTCAAACATCGCAGTCGCAGTATCACTGACGGGCGCGACCAGGCTCCGGCGCGCGCCATGTTCAAATCCATAGGCTTCACCGACGACGACCTGGCGAAGCCGCTCATTGCTGTCTCCAACACCTGGATCGAGACCATGCCGTGCAACTTCCATCTGCGCCGGCTGTCGGCCAAGGTGAAAGAAGGCATTCGCGCGGCGGGCGGCACACCGATGGAGTTCAACACCATCGCCATTTCCGACGGCGAGACCATGGGCACCGAAGGCATGAAGGCGTCACTGGTAAGCCGCGAAGTGATTGCCGACTCCATCGAACTCGTCTGTCGGGGGCAGCTTTTCGATGCGGCGGTCTGCATCGTGGGTTGCGACAAGACGATCCCGGCGGCGGCCATGGCGCTGGCGCGCATGAACCTGCCCGGGCTGGTGCTTTACGGCGGAACGATTGCCGCCGGCAAGTACCAGGGCAAAGACGTGACCATTCAGGATGTGTTCGAGGCCGTGGGCGCGAATGCGGCGGGCAAGATGAGCGACGCCGACCTGCTGGCGTTGGAAAACGTAGCGTGTCCGGGAGCGGGCGCGTGCGGCGGGCAATACACGGCCAACACGATGAGCACGGTGATGGAACTGATTGGCCTTTCGCCGATGGGATTCAACAGCATTCCGGCAATGGATCCGCGCAAGGACGAAGTCGCCTTCCGCTGCGGCGAAGTGGTGATGAATATCCTCAAGCGCGGCATTCGTCCCAGCGATATTTTGACCCAGGCAGCGTTCGAGAACGCGATCGCGGGCGTGGCCACGACAGGCGGCTCGACCAACGCCGTGCTCCACCTGCTGGCGATTTCGCGCGAGATGGGGCTACCGCTCGATATCGACGATTTTCAGCGCGTCAGTGAACGCACTCCCCTGCTGGCGGATTTGAAACCTGCGGGAAAATTCGTAGCGGCGGATGTGGACGCAGCGGGCGGAATTCCGGTGATTGCCAAGCGGCTGCTGGACGGCAAGTGTGCGGATGGATCGGCGATGACCGTGACTGGAAAAACATTTGCCGAAGAGGCGAACGCGGCGAAAGAAACCGCCGGACAGACGGTGATCGCTCCCTTGAGTAAACCGCTGAAAGCCACGGGCGGACTGGTGATCTTGAAAGGCAACCTCGCTCCCGGCGGCGGTGTGGTTAAGATGAGCGGCCACGAACGCGGTTCGCAAACCGGCCCGGCGCGTGTGTTCGATTCCGAAGAAGCCGCGATGCAGGCAGTGACCAACAAGCAAATCAAGGCTGGAGATGTGGTGGTGATCCGCTACGAAGGTCCCAAGGGCGGACCCGGCATGAGAGAAATGCTGAGCGTGACCGCCGCGATTGTCGGCGAAGGCCTTGGCGAAAGCGTGGCGCTGATCACGGATGGAAGATTCAGCGGGGCGACCCGCGGCCTGATGGTCGGCCACGTCGCGCCAGAAGCGGCGCTGGGCGGGCCAATTGCCGCGATTCGCGAAGGCGACCGCATCACCATCGACACCAAGGTCCGAAGGCTGGAGCTGGAGATTTCCGATGCCGAAATCGCGCGGCGGATGGCGGAATGGAAGCCTCCGGCGCCACATTACAAAACCGGCGTCTTCGCAAAGTACGCGGCGCTGGTCACTTCAGCGTCCGAAGGCGCAATCACCGCCCCCGCCCACCCGAGCCACTCCCGGGCGTAGGGTCGTGTCCTATTAATTCGCGACATTAGTTCAGGTGATTGTCCGGGCGCTGCGAAGGACCACTTGCATAGCGAAATCAAATACATAGGTCCTTCGCTTCGCTCAGGATGACAACCCAGACTTATGTCGTATATTTCTGGGGCACTACACTAGCGGCCCGTGGTGTTGGGAATTTCTGTTGGCGGAGATTCGCGCTGGTGCCCGAATCTCGCGCGGCGAAACCTGAAGCACTTTTCTGAATTGGGATAAATCCGGAGCGCGGATCCCCTTCTCGCGCTCCGGCACCGTCAGCCAGGAGACCAGCTACGGTGAACCTGTTTGGCCGCCAGTCTGCGCGCTTCACGGTTGTCGGCGTGAACCGCGCGCAGCCCTTCAATCTCCGGAGCGCATTGCTGTCCGCGCTCCGGAGTCAAAGACTTCGCGTTTCCCTGTCAATCGATCGTCGTCAACTGATCGTCGTCAATTGATCGTGAACGTCTTTGCCGCGCTGGTGCCGCCTCCCGGCGCTGGGTTCACGACGGTTACGCTCGCTGTGCCTGCCGTTTTGATGTCGGCGGCCGGCACGGTTGCAGTCAACGTCGTACTGCTGACGTACTTAGTGGTTAGCTTCACTCCATTCCACTCAATGACGGAGCCCGACACATAGTTCGTTCCGGTGGCGGTTAGGGTGAAAGCAGCGCCGCCATGGGTTGCCGAACTCGGCGAGATTGAGATCAGCGTTGGCACTGGATCGTCGACCACGAAGTTGGAGGCCGCGGACGTGCCGCCTCCGGGTGCGGGATTCGTGACCGTGACTTTGAACGTCCCGCCTTTCGCAATGTCGGCGGCGTTGATGGTGGCCGTAATCTCGGTCGCGCTCACAAAAGTCGTAGCGCGAGGAGATCCTGCCCAATCCACCACCGAGGCGTTGATAAACCCAGTGCCATTCACGGTGAGTGGGAATCCGGCACTGCCCGCGAGCGCGCTGCCCGGTACGAGCGAGGTGATTTTCGGCGCCGGGTTGGCGATTACGAGCTGGACGGTTTGCGTGCCGGCCCCGTCGTTAATGGAAAGTGTCGCGGTCTGCACACCGATCACCGTGGGTTTGGCGGTCACCGTAATCGTGCATTCCCAGCCAGCTTTCCGGGCAGATCCGCAACCCGATTTCGCGCTGAATTCGGCCGCGTCTGTTCCTCCCAGCGTAATGCTGTCGATTGCCAGCGAAGTGCTCTGGTTGTTGGTGAGAATGACGGTCAGTGCCTTACTGGCGCCCACAGCCACGCTGCCGAAGTTCAGGTTGAGCGGCGAGACGCTCACCGGTTGCGTGCTGTTTGGCATCACAGTGACGAAGCTGATGTAAGTGCCGACGCCAAAATCATCATTATTTAATACGGCGATGTCCGGGGTGCCGTCGCCGTTGAAATCGGCAACCACAGCCGCGTGGCTGGTCGCCCCGACATAGAACTCGCCGACACGGTTAAAGGTGCCATCTCCATTGCCTTGGAGCAGCGCCGGACCGGAGATAGTCCCGTACTCCTCCAGCATGGAGATGAACGCGTCCAGCTTCCCATCTCCATTGAAGTCGCCGACCAGTGGATAGACGGGATCGTCGCCTCCCACGCAGACGGGGGAACCAGCGGTAAACGTACCGTCGCCGTGGCCGTGGAGAAAAGCGTAGGCGGCAGAGCCGTGATAACTGGAGGAACACTGGGCCTCGAAGGTGACGAGCAGATCCATCTTGCCATCCTTGTTGAAGTCGCCGGCCGCCAAGGTGTTGGTGTAGCTGTACTGCGGGCCAGCCGCAACCGTGATCGGCGCCTGGAACGTGCCGTCACCATTGCCCAGCAGGATATACACGTTGTTGCTGTACGAGCCCGGATAATACGATGCCGCGGCGATGTCGAGTCGTCCGTCGCCGTTGAAATCGGCAATGGCCAAAGCATTCAGGTGGGGGCTGAGCGCGGCCACGCTGCTGATCAGCGCAGCGGTGCCGAATGTGCCTTTGCCCTTGTTGAGCAGCACGCTGATGGTGCCGTCCGCGTTGGAAATGACGATGTCCGGTTTGCCATCGCCATTCACATCGGCCAGGAACACGTCGTTGGATTGCGCGGACGCGCCCGTCGAATAGAACACAGGCTTGCTGAATTTCCCCGTGCCCAGGCCGGTAAAGACAGCGACTTCGTCGATGGGGCAGCCGGTGTTTTGGTAGTTGTTAATGGTTGCCACGATGTCGGCTTTGCCATCGCCGTTCACGTCGCCGGTGGCAATCCACACGGGGTAGCTGCCGCTGCAGGTGGCCGAGAGGAATGTCGTGTAGGTTGGCGCCGCCAATGCACCGTGCAAACTGCCCAACATGACTCCGAACGCCGGCACGTTGCTGATTCGCGCGTAGGAGAACGCCACGTCCGGAAAGTGGTCGCCGTTGAAGTCGGCGGTGACAAGATTGTTCCCAAAACCGGTCACGCCTCGCCCATAAGCCGCGTTCGTTTGGAACGTGCCATCGCCGCGCCCCAGTGTCACCTGGCCCTTCAAATAGTGGTCGCCCGCTTTGAAGATATCGAGCGCACCGTCTCCATTGAAGTCGGCGAGAATCACGTTGCTGGGCGCGACGTCCCAATATTGGAGCGGGTAGACGGGCCCGGCGGTAAAGGTGCCATTGCCCTTGCCATAGAAGGTGAAGGTCTCTCCCGCGAAATCGGTGACGACGAGGTCCAGTTTCTTGTCGCCATTGATGTCCGCCATGGATACCAGCCAGGTGGGCTCGGTCAGCGTGGCGACCACCCCCTTTACCGCAAACGTGCCGCTGCCCTGATTCTGAAAGACCACCACATCGCCGAGGGAGTCCGTGGTCACGATGTCGTTCTTCTTGTCGCCGGTGAGATCGCCAATCGCGATGCCCATCTGACTTTGCGAGTTGATTCCGGAAGCGTAGTACGTGGCCGTTCCGAGGGTGCCGTTGCCGTTGTTGAGCAGCACGGCCATTCCGGTGCTCTCTGTAACCGCGATATCCGGTTTGCCATCGCCGTTGAGATCGCCGACCGCCATGCCCACAGCGGTGTAGTTGTTCGGATGATTTGGATCCACGGTGGAGTAACCGACGGCGGGCTGGAATTTTCCGTCGCCATAGCCCCAGAAAATGAAGACGCCGTTGTATTGAGTGAGCGCGGCCAGATCCAGGCTGCCGTCGCCGTTGAAGTCGGCCACGTAGAGGGCGTTCTGGCTTTCGGTATAGTCAGAGCTGTTTGGAGCCGCATAGGTGCCGACCAAGTTGAAGGTTCCGTTACCATTGCCCAGGAAGATCATCACTTCGCTGGCATTGTTCGCCGCATAGACACCCCACACGGCAACGTCGAGGTTGCCGTCGGCATTGAAGTCGCCCACCGCCATGGAATAGGGCGTATATTGGCCGGGCGAAAAGAGGTTCTGGACCAGCGGGTACTGGAAGGTGCCGTCCCCGTTGCCTAGCGCGACGTCGATTTCAAGGTACCCTCCCGGGGCCTCCATGGAGACGACGTCGAGTTTGCCGTCGTTGTTGAAGTCTCCCACTACGGCCGCTTCAACAGCCGAGATGGAACCGCCGACATCGTTGTTCACAGTGAAAGTTGAAGGATCCGGAAAACGCACCGGATAGGTTTGTGCCTGCGCCGGGATCGCCATCCCGGCCAATATCACCGCGGCGAACATGGTGAGCGCGATTGCGGCCATGCCCGTATGCCTGACTTGCCTTTGGATTAAGTTCATATGATGTCTCCTGGGAATCAGACTGCTTTCGGTCTTTCTGGGAAGGATCACGTGGTCGGTGTCCGCGCCGACTTTGCTCCCAAGGACGTGCGGCGGTCAATAGTCCGGAGATCACGTGTGTGTGACCTGCATTTGACGCGATAAACATTTCTTTTACATGAACTTAGAAAATCTTCTTGTCTGACGTGGAAGCAGCCGCAGGCAGGAAGAGCGGCCCGAAAGTGCCAGTTCGAAGAGATTCGTTCGGATGCTAAACTGTTGAGCTCCCCCGCAAGCGTGTTGTCCTATGCGCTCTACACACGCGTCTCCGGCAGTTGTTAGCTTTGGTGTGTTCGAGGCCGACCTTTGTGCCGGCGAACTGCATCGGAACGGTGTCAAGGTCCGGATCCAGGACCTGCCGTTTCGCGCCCTGACTGTTCTGCTGAGCCGCCCCAACGAAATCGTTACCCGCGAAGAGCTCCGCCAGGCACTGTGGCCAGACGACGTCTTCGTGGATTTCGACCGCGGGATCAGCAGTGCCATCAAACGCCTCCGCGATGCGCTGGGCGACTCGGCCGACAAACCGATCTTTGTTGAAACGATTGAACGCCGCGGCTACCGCTGGATCGCCCCCGTATCGCAGATGGAATCCGCGATCGCGCCGGATTCCTCGTCTGCGGGAGGTGCGCCCACGGAAGCCGCCAGCAGCGAATACGACCCACGGGTCTTACCTTCGGCCCAGAACTTGACGATTCGCAAACGCCGGCTCCTCGCCACGGGAATGTTGGCTGCGCTCGCGGTGACGGCCTTGGCTTTCCTTGCCGTGCGCCAAAACGCTCGCGCATTCCGTCCCGGTTCTGTCCGTTCCCTCGCCGTGCTGCCCCTGGCAAATCTATCCGGCGATCCTGCACAGGACTATCTGGCCGAAGGCATGACCGATGAGCTGACGACCGACTTGGCCCGCATTTCTTCCCTGCGCGTCGTCTCCCGAACCTCGGCGCAGCACTACCGGGACACAACCATGTCGCTGCCCGCGATCGCCAATGAACTCGACGTGGACGCGGTCGTGGAAGGATCGGTTAGAAAAGAGGGAGATGTCGTCTCCGTGAACGTGCAACTCATCGACGCGCGCAACGACCGTCATCTTTGGGCCGACGTGCTGCGCAGAAATCTGGGCGGCGCATCCTCTATTCAGGATGAACTGACCGAAGCCATCGCGCACCAGGTTGGAGTGCAGCTCACGCCGCTGGAGCAGCAATATTTTTCCGGACGCCACCTGATCGACCCGGCGTCCTATCAGAGTTATCTGCTCGGGCGCTACTACTGGGACAAGCGCACGCCGGACGCGCTCGCCAAGGCCGGAGGCTATTTCCAGGATGCCGTCACTCGCGACCCGAAAAACGCGCTCGCCTTCGCCGGTCTCGCTGACACCTACGTGCTCGATGCGCTATTTGCAGCCAATTTGCCCCCGGATGAGGCGGCGCAGAAGGCTCGCGAGGCCGCCCTGCACGCGATCGTGCTCGATGATTCGCTCGCCGAAGCTCACTGCTCCGCCGCGTACATCCGTTTTTTCAAGGATTGGGATTTCGCGGGCGCCGAGGCGGAGTTTCGCCGCGCCCTGCAACTCAATCCCAACTTCGCCACGGCTCACCAGTGGTATGCGGAAATGCTTACCGCGCTAGGGCGGCACGACGATGCTATCGCCCAAATCCGCCAGGCCGAAGCCCTCGATCCCTTCGCCCCAGTCTTGCACCACGTCGCCGGGCAAGTTCTCCAGGATGCCCGACAGTATCCCCAGGCTCTCGAAGAGTATCGCAAGGCGGAAACCGAATCGGATTGGTCTTGGACCTATGTCGCCGCGGCGCTTGCGCACCGGCGCCTGGGAGAATACGACCAGGCGCTGAAGGAACTGCACGCGGCATCGAAATTGAATTCAAGCGAATTGGCTCCAAGCGCCGTGGATGCTCTGGATCGTGCCTACGCGAAGTCCGGCGCGCGCGGATTTTTCGCGCAATCCATCATCGCCTTTCAGCAGTATCCGCACCCCGCCTATGACCGCGCGCTCGACTACGCGGTCCTGGGTGAAAAAGAGAACGCCTTTGCGTCGCTCGAAGAGGCCTATCGCAATCACGATCTGGATGTGCTCTCGCTGCTCTCCTCACCCGAACTGGATCCACTCCGATCCGACCCCCGCTACCTGGACCTCAAGAAGCGCATCGGCCTGCCGTAGGAGGGTGGTTTGACGTCAGCCGCTTGCGCAAGAGAACCCTCGCTAGATTGCGCCGCCGTCCCGCTATAGCGCCTAAGCCTTGCACTTGGATAAACTGCTCTTTCTTACCAGGAGGAGCAAACCATGTCGAAGTTAATCGTGCGGTTCCTCGCCATTTTAGGCGCTCTGTGGTTGATCGGAATGGTCATCGTGCTGGTAGCCGTGATCGGCGCGAAGGGCAAAGTTCCCTCCAAGACAATCCTCGAAGCTAATTTCGAGCAGACGTTCCTGGAAGACGTGCCCGACACGCCGTCGGCGCAGTTGCTGCTGACCGAACGGCAACAGACGCTGCGCGATGTCGTGGACGCCATCGATCGCGGAGCCAGTGACGATCGCGTCGTCGGCATGATTGCCAGGATTGGCGCGGCTCCGATGGGCATGGCGCAGACCCAGGAGATTCGCGATGCCGTCCAGAGATTTCGCGCGCACAAGAAATTTGCCGTCGCCTACTCGGAAACTTTCGGCGAGTTTGGTCCGGGCAATGGCGCTTATTACCTGGCGACGGCCTTCGACCATATCTATCTTCAGCCCTCGGGCGACGTCGGACTAACGGGCATCATCATGGAATCGCCGTTTGTGAAAGGGACTTTGTCCAAGCTGGGCGTGACTTTTCATGGTGATCATCGCTACGAGTACAAGAACGCGCTCAACTTCTACACCGAGACTAAGTACACCGGTCCACACAAAGAAGCGATGACCGCGATCATGACTTCATGGTTCAACCAGATAAAAGACGGCATCTGCCAGGCGCGGCAGATCGCGCCGGAGAAATTTCAGGCGGTGGTGGACGCTGGTCCTTATCTGGGCAAAGAGGCGGTCGCGGCGAAACTGGTGGATGCGATCGCTTACCGCGACGAAGTTTACGGCGACGTGAAGAGCAAGGCGGGCGATGGAGCGGAGCTGCTCTACCTGGATAAATATTTGAGCCGCGCCGGGCGTCCGCATGATCGCGGGAAAACAGTGGCGCTGGTGTTCGGTGTCGGCGACGTGACGCGCGGCAAGAGCGATTACGATCCCGTGCAAGGCAGCCAGAGTATGGGCTCGGATACAGTGGCGGGAGCGATTCGAGCGGCGGCGGAAGACAAGGACGTGAAGGCGATCTTATTTCGTGTTGATAGTCCGGGCGGTTCGTATGTCGCCTCCGACACGATTTGGCGCGAAGTGGTGCGGGCGCGCCAGGCGGGCAAGCCGGTGATTGTTTCCATGGGAAATCTGGCGGGATCGGGCGGATATTTTGTGGCCATGGCGGCCGACAAAATCGTCGCCGAGCCGGGGACCATCACGGCTTCGATCGGAGTGCTTGGCGGGAAGATGCTGACCAGCGGGCTGTGGGACAAAGTTGGACTCTCCTGGGATGAAGTGCATCAGGGCGAGAACGCCACCATGTTCACCGGGACGCACGATTACACGCCCGCCGAGTGGGCGCGATTCCAGGCGTGGCTCGACCGCGTGTATGTGGATTTCACCAGCAAAGTCGCCGATGGCCGCAAGCTGCCGAAAGAAAAAGTGCTGGAGATTGCGAAGGGGCGAATCTGGTCGGGCCAGGATGCTAAGAACCTTGGCTTAGTCGATGAACTCGGGGGCTACGATACGGCGCTGAAACTGGCGAAGAAAGCGGCGGGAGTTCCGGAGAGCGACGACGTGAAAATCGTAGTCTATCCGCAGCCAAAGACTTTTTTGCAAAGCGTGATTGAGCGGCGCGGCGCGGAGAACAGCGACAAGGAAGCGGTAGGGCAAACGCTGGCAAAGATCCTGCAAGTGGTGCAGCCGGTGGCGCGTCAACTGGATGCGGTTGGGATCAAAGCGAGGGATGACGATCAGGACGATGTGTTGCGGATGAAACCAGTACCCAGTGCAGTGCGTTGAGGATGGAGATGGTTATGTTTGGTCTCGATCCGATAGGAAATCAAAGGCTTTAACCACGGAGGACACAGAGGAACACGGGGGAAGTGAGCGAATCGAAATCGGCTGACCCACCACCAGACCGGGTACTGGGTACTGGCAACTGGGTACTTACAGCCCCAGCTTCTTCACTTCATCGTTGTAATACTTGCGGTAGAGGATCGACCATTCCTCGGAGCCCTCGATGATAGTGCGGCGCTGGCTTTCGATTTTCTGCCGCGCGGCCTGGTCGATGCGGGCCTCCTGCATCAGGAGCTCTTCGAGAATCTTGCGGACTTCGAGGCGGATCGTGTTGCGGTCCTCGATGAACTCGACCTCATCCATCCCGGCTACGGCGTCGGTAACAGCGTGGGCGAGTTGGTTGACTTTATCGCGGCTCAATCGCACGGCAGGGGCGTCCTCACACTTTTGACTCTGCTTTTGGTTCTAAAGAACAGCCTTGTATTTTTTCACCAGTTCGGTCTTCACCTTACGGAACATTTCCTGGTAATTGGCGCCGCTCTTCTGCATTTCCTCGGAATACGCTTCGAGGATGACGCGCACCTCATCGTTGATGCGGTCCTCGAGCGCCAGTTCCTCGAGCAGAGCGGCGTGCACCTTCTCGTTGAGAGCAGGCATCGCCTTGGTCTCAACGAGACCGCTCGCCACCAGTTTTTTGGAAACTTCGCGGGCCAGATAGCCCACATATTCTTTGGAAAAGAGCATGACTATCGCGCTGTTTGTAAGTAAAAAGTTTAACACAAGGAACGCGGTAAACGGGCGGCGTTCTGCCTTGAGAACGTCGTTGGTCGTTCGTCGTTGGTCGTTCGCAGGCCGCCTCCGCTCGCGTCGGCCGATCAGTCTCTTCCGTAGTTCGCAGGGGCGGTTTGCAAACGACTAACGACGAACGACCAGCGACCGTTCTCTGTCGCACAGTGGCGGCTGACTGGCGTAAGCCGTACAATGAGGGCACTCCATGTCTCCACATCCAGACGACCTGACGGGCATGAAAGACGATATGACGGCCTTCATTGAAGGTCTGGGCATGCGCCGTTTCTTTGGCTATGTCGAGTGCGAAGAGGTTCCCAGCGTGCTCTGGGACGCGGCGCAAAATCCGGATGGATGGAAAGATTTCGTCGAGCTCGCTAAGTCCACGGGCGTGCCCTTCCTGACCATGCATTCCTGGGCGCTTGACCGCGAAGAGTTGAATCGTTTGTCGCAGCAGCTCGCCGACAGCGATTACAGAAGCGAAGAGGATCTGGAAGAGAGCCGATGGCTGAAGTCTTACGTCGGGAAAACTGGCTTCGTGCAACTCGGATGGGCCTACCAGGGATGCGTCTTCGTCTACGAAGCTGGCACCGAATGGTACGAGCATTATCAACACCTGCGCGAACTGGCGGATGACGGCGGCGGATTCATGATCGATGAGCCGGACCAGGACGACGAACTGTAGAGCAGGTCTCAGGTGTCAGGTCTTAGGAAAACCGTGTGACCTATCCCGCGCACAAGATTTCCTGACACCTAAGACCTGACACCTGAGACCTGCTTCATGCGGTGGATCTCCAATCCGTTGAACTCTCCTAAGGCCACGATCCTGGCTGCGGCGCTCGGTGACTCCAAGCTGAAAATCTTTCCTTCTGCTTTGCCTGTGCTTGCCGATCTGCTGGTGGGACGTGGCATCGACGAGCCGGAGGCGGCTGCGCGTTTTCTTTCGCCTGCGCTTAGCGATCTTCACGACCCGCTGCGGATGAGCGGGATGAAATCCGCTCTGGATCGGCTGGAAGCGGCAGTGGAGCGCAAAGAGAAAATTCTGATTTACGGCGACTACGACGTGGACGGGACGACCGCGATTGTCATTCTCAAGACGGCCATCGAGCTTTGCGGCGGGGCGGCTGATTTTCACGTGCCGCACCGCATCCGCGAAGGCTACGGCATGCGCGACGAAGTGATCGAGCGCGCGGCTGCCGACGGCGTGCGGCTGATTGTCAGCGTGGACACCGGCATCCGCGCCTTTGCCGCCGCCGAGACTGCGCATCGCACCGGCGTGGACCTGATCGTCACCGATCATCATTTGCCGGGGATGGACGGCGTTCCGCATGCGTTCGCCGTCATCAATCCCAATCAGGAGGGATGCGATTATCCCTGCAAGCATTTGTGCGGTGCGGGCGTGGCCTTCAAGTTGGCGCAGGGACTGATGCAGCGGCGGCTGGATGAGAAAGATCAATCGCGCCTGCTGATGTCGTTCATGAAAGTTGTGGCCATTGCCACCATCGCCGACGCCGTCCCCTTGCTGGGCGAGAATCGCGTGTTCGCGAAGCTGGGATTACAGGGACTGCGTCGTCCGGTGAACGTTGGCCTGAAGGCGCTGCTTGAAGTTGCGAAACTCGGCGACGGGCGGGCGCTGACCGCGACCGAGGTCGCCTTCCGCATTGCGCCTCGTCTGAATGCTGCCGGACGCATGGACGTGGCTCGCGATGTGGTCGAGCTCTTCAACGAAAAGAACGTCGAACGCGCCCGGCAGATTGCCGGCCGGCTCGACCAGTTGAACGCCGAGCGTCAGGAAGAAGAGCGGCGCATCATGGACAGCATTTTTCATCGCCTGGAACAGGAGCCTGCGTTGCGCGAAGCCTATTGCGTGGTGGTGGATGGCGAAGGCTGGCATCGCGGCGTGATCGGGATCACGGCGTCACGGGTGGTGGAACGCCATGGGCGTCCAACGCTGGTCATCTCGCGCGAGGGTGACGAAGCGCACGGTTCGGGACGATCGATTCCGGCGTTCCATCTGCTGCACGCGCTCGAATCGTGCCACGAGTTGTTTTCCCGCTACGGCGGACACGCGCACGCGGTTGGTTTTGCGGTGCCCAGCGCCAACGTGGAGAAACTGCGCGCGCATCTCGATGCCTACGCGCGCGCCCGGCTCACTCTTGCGGATTTCGAACCGCAGCTTGAGTTCGATCGCGAATTGCCGCTGGGAGAAGTCACGCCGGAACTTCACCAGGCGCTGCTTTTGCTCGAACCTTTCGGGATGGAGAATCGGGAGCCCATTTTCGCCGCTCGGGCGGTACGGCTGATGGCGCCTCCGCAGGCGGTGAAAGACAAGCATGTGCGGCTGCGAGTATCGCCGGCCGTCAATGGCAAGGCGGCGGCAGACTTCACTCCCCGCTGCCATCCCGACGCGGCGGCGATTCCGAAGCGGCGTGGCGAAGCGACTCTCACAGCGGATCCGCCGCAGAGTGGCAGCGCGTCGACTTCCTGGCGCGATAACATCGCGTTCAAAGCGATGGGCTGGGGGCTGAAGGAATCCTGCGACCGGTTGCAGTTGCTGGCCGGAGACCGCCTGGATATCGCCTATTCGCTCGGCATGAACGACCATCCTGAATTCGGCGGATTGGAGCTGACGCTGCGCGATGTAGTGCGTGCCCGGTGAGACTGGGTCGTCCCTCCTGGACTTTGCCGATTTTTCCGATCCTACCCCGCGCTGAAGCGCGGGGCTAAGCTGGTTCGCCCCTGACGGGGCTGGGTTTTGGAAGCGTTTCGGGCCGCCGTATTGGAAAAAAAGGGAAAAACTACAGCGAGAAAAGGGTAGCGGCTCAGTTATCAAACTGAGCTACTACCCAAAAAAAACGGTCTTTGACAAGAAGGCGATACATCTTTATAGTGCCGGGGCATGAACGGAACTTTCTTTTGCAACAAGTGCGGCGCGCAGAATGCCGCGGGCGCGCAATTTTGTAATCGCTGCGGAGCGCCTACGACCCCGGCGCCCGCCGTCGTCCCAATACCGGCAGGAGCGCCCGGAGCAGCTCCCTACTCAGTCCCAACAACTTCGTATCCGCCGGTTGTACCGGTGGCCGGAGTTGGCTACGGAGGGTTCTGGATACGGGTGGTCGCCGCCATTATCGATGCCATCATTTTGCAGGTTGTGGTGTCTCCAGTTCGCTTTATTTTTGGCGGTCTCGGTCTGGCCGGAATGATGAGTGGCGGTCCCCATATTGGGCTGGGTATTTTAGGCGGAGGCGTTACGTTCGTCGCGCTAGTCTTCGCGTCCTGGCTGTATGAGGCCTTCATGGAAAGCTCGTCGTACCAGGCCACGATCGGCAAGATGATCTTTGGGATGAAAGTCACCGATCTCTATGGCAACCGAATTTCGTTCGAACGCGCGACGGGCAGATATTTTGCCAAGTGGCTTTCCAAGATAATCTTGGGCATCGGCTACATCATGGTTGGGTTCACGGAACGCAAGCAGGGCCTGCACGACCTGCTGGCCGGGACGCTGGTGCGGCGGGGATAGGGCGAAATAAGCTCTAATGAGATCTGATTAAGTCCTCGCTGGCGAGACGGGGATGCGCTGAAACGGCTTCCTCACGGGCTAAACAGTTTGCGGAAAAACTGCATCCCGTGTGCCCGGCCCCTAAAGGGGCATCTGAATTCGAAGGATTTATGGCATTGCTAAAGCGATGCCCTGATACGAAACTCGCGCAAAGCGCCATGAATTCCACTCTCCGCGACATTCCGCGGATTCTCGTGTTCCTATACGATGTGAGCTGGTGACGCTTCCGTGATGGGGCGCCCCGCGGCCCATCCGGCCCAAAACCAGCCTCGAGGATGCCTCATGCCCTTCCGCCTGCCGCTCACTTCTGTTGCCTTACTGGCCAGTTTCTTTCTGCTCTCATCCGGAGTTGGTGCCACTCAGGTCTGCCAGCCCTCGGTGACCAAGCCGATCGTCGTCGCCTCTCCGAAGCAGCGGCTGGAGGCGGGCCGCAAGGCTCAGCCTCCGCTCACCGATACCTCTAACGGCTTCGCCTGGCCCGACACGCCCCTGGGAGTCATCAAGACGAGCACTGGCTACGAATTTCTTGGCAGCGATGGCGGGGCACACGACCGGCAGATGTGGCAGGGTCATTGGGTCGGTAACAACAAATACGGATCGGTGACCACCACGGCGGGCACACTCGACAACCCGCTCGGTTCGGGCGATCCCCAGGACGTCAGCGTCTCTCTGAATTCCGATTCTTGGGTGAACCCCAACTATTCCAGCTATGGCTACATGGGCGGAGGCCCCGTTTTTCAAGTTCCAGCGGGCATGACCGGCGCGGGCAACCTGCTGGCCACGTATCATGCCGAACTCCCCGACGATGCGCTTTACGCAGTCCTCGGGCTGGCCGCTTCCTCGGATAACGGATTGCACTGGACGGACCTCGGGGAGATCATCCGCCTGAACCAGGCTTACGCGAAGGGGCTGGACGGCTTCGAAATCGGCGACGGACCGCTCGTGCTCTCGCCCGACGGCAAGTACTTCTATTTGTATTTTCCGGACTGGATTGCCAACGGCACGCCTCACACCACTACGACTACAAATGTCTCGGTTGCACGAGCGCTGGCCTCCTCCGTGCTGGACGCCGCGTTCGGAGCGGCGCCTCATCACGCTATCCCGTTCGAGAAGTTCTACAAGGGCAACTGGCATCTGCAACCAGGGATCGGCGGAGCGTCTACTGACCTTAATCCCAACTCGGCGTATCAGGGCTATCTCGATATCCACTACAACAGCGCGCTGCAGCGCTATGTGATGATCATCTCCAACGACACGACGTTCGGTTACGCCGAATCCACCGACGGCCTTGCGTGGACGCTTCCCATAGCGCTTGGCACCTACGGACCGATTGCGGCCTATCCCACCGCCGTCGGACTGGGCGACGACCCGCACACACTGGGGCAGAGCTTCTACATTTACTTTACGCACTTGCCGACCGATGGCACGGGGTGGAAGAACGGCGAGTTGCGGCGGCTTACGCTCACTTGCCCGTAAACAAGAGTCGTTTGCGCGTCGCTCTCTCGGACAGCGCTAGGGTTGCACCCCACGCGTTACACTAGCCTCTAATGGCTTCCCGGGTTTCACGTCTGCGCCGCTGGTTCGCCTTGGGCGCGATTCTTATGATTGCGATGGTCGCGGGGATGTATTTCTACACGCGCTGGCGGGTGCGTAAAGTCGTCCACGACATCCCAGCGAAAGTCGGCCTGGACATTCAGCAGACCGCCGAGGGCTTCTCTGTCTCGAAGTCCGTGGAAGGCCGCACTCTGTTTACGGTGAGCGCCTCCAAGGCGGTGCAGTTCAAAGGGGGCGGACGCGCGGAATTGCACAATGTCAAGATCGTCGTCTACGGCAAGGATGCCAGCCGCTTCGACCAGATTGCCGGGGATGACTTCGAGTACGATCCGGCGTCGGGCGATGTGAACACCAAGGGCACGGTGTTGATTGATCTGGAAGCGAATCCCGAAGGGATGCAGCATTCGGACCAGACGCCGCCGGCGCAAGCCAGAAACCCAATTCATCTTGAAACCAATGGGCTCGTCTTCAACAAGAATACGGGGGATGCTTCCGCCGGCGGGAAAGTGGTGTTTCAGACGCCGCAGGCATCCGGTTCGGCGGTGGGCATTGAATATGTGGCGAAGACCGGCACGATGAACCTGCTGTCGGCGGTCGCGATGACGGTTAATCGGCCGAAGCTGGTCCATCTGAATGCGGATCATGGAGTAATCACGAAGCAGCCCCGGCAGGTCGTGCTCAACGGGGTGCGCATGGCTCGCGAGCGGCAGCAAATGCAATCCGACCAGGCGACGTTCTTCCTGCGGCAGGACAACACGGTGGACCGCATTCTTGCCGAGGGCGATGTGCGGACCGATCTTCATGGGCGCGCGTCGTCCAACTCCAGAACGTCCAACTCGGAGACACACGCGCGTTCCGATCGGGCCGAGCTGTGGCTGACCGGAACGCGGAACCTGCTCACCACGGCCGTTCTCAGCGGCAACGTGCAACTCGCCACCGGAGACACGCCAATCTCCGTCTCTACGGGAGCGCAAGCCCGAGCCGCGCAGCCCGCCGAGGCCGCCGCCGGACGCGTAACGCTGCACTTTGCCGCGTCCTCGGCCGGACAGCAAATGCTGCAGACGGTTCATGCCGAAGACGGCGTAAAGCTTGTGCAGAAGCAGGCGGAGCCTGCCATGGGCGGACGGGCGGGGACGACGCCCGTCTCTCCATCGAAGATGGAAGCGCAAGATATCGAGATGACCGCCCCGGTGATGGACTTCATCGTGAAAGACGGCCGTCTGCTGGAGCGTGCCGAGACCAGCGGACCGCCGCAGATCGTGATCACGCAGCCGGGCGCGAATCAGAAGACCGTGGTCACGGCGGCCAAATTTACTGCAAAATTCGCGGAGAAGAATCGCCTGGCCACGCTCCACGGTGAACCGGACGCGAAGATTGTCAGTAGCACGATCGACAGCAGCAAGATTGTCGCTAATAGGAGCGGCACCGTTCCGGGACAGACCGACAGAGTATCGACCAGCAAAGTGCTGGATGTCGCTTTCCTGCCGGCGGGCGGTGTTTCGTCAATCACGCAAGCCGGCGACGTCGCCTACTCGGATGGCATACAAAAGGCTTGGGCGCAGCGCGGCGAGTACACGACTGCCGATCAAATGCTGGTGCTGAGCGGGTCGCCCAGAGTAGTGGACAACGGCATGACCACGACGGCCCAGACGATTCGTATGAACCGCACGACGAGCGACGCTACTGCCGAGGGCAACGTCAAGAGCACGTACTCCGATCTGAAGGCGCAACCGGACGGCGCTATGCTCGCCTCCTCCGACCCGATCCACGTCACCAGCCGCAGCATGACGGCCCACCGCTCGCCGGCCATTGCGGTGTATGCCGGAGATGCCCGCTTGTGGCAGAACGCGAACGTAGTCGAGGCGCCCACGTTGCAATTCGATCGCGATCATCGGTCGCTGGTAGCGCAGGGAGTAGCGCAGACGGCCGTGGCTCAACCGGTTTCGACCGTGCTGGTGCAAATGGACAAGAACGGGAAGGCGACGCCGGTCCACATCACGTCCGCGCGTCTGACCTACACCGATGCGGAGCGGAAGATTTTCTTCGATGGCGGAGTGACCGCAAGAGGGTCGGATGCGACCTTGACGGGACAGCAGATGACGGTGTTTCTGCGGGCGCGGAGCCAGTCGCAAGCAGGGGCCGGCCCGGGAATGCCTGGACAGATAGAGCGGATCGTAGCCGAGGGCAAGGTTGTGATCACGGAGCCCAAGCGTCATGCCACCGGCGACCGATTGGTGTACACGGCAGCCGATGACAAGTTCGTCCTGACGGGCGGACCTCCTTGCATTTTTGATGCCGAACGAGGCAAAACTACGGGCGATTCGTTGACTTTCTACAGACACGATGATAAGGTGCTGGTAGAAGGCAAAGAAACATCCCCAACCGTCACTAAGACGCAAGTGGCACGATAAATGCACACGCTGGCCACCGACGAAATCGGAAAGTCTTATCGTGGCCGACGCGTGGTAAACGGAGTCAGCCTTCAGGTTCTGCAAGGCGAGGTAGTGGGCCTTCTGGGACCGAATGGCGCCGGAAAGACCACCACGTTCTACGCGATCGTAGGCCTGATTCCTCCCGACACCGGTAGAGTGCTGTACGACGACGAAGATATCACTAATGTTCCCATGTACTTACGGGCGCGCCAGTGGGGCATCAGCTATCTTCCGCAGGAAGCTTCGGTGTTTCGGAAGCTGACGGTTGAGGAGAACATCCTGGCCGTGCTGGAAGTGCAGCCGATTTCCTGGCATGAGCGCCGGGAGAAGACAGAGAAGCTGATCGACCAGCTCGGGCTGGAGCACATACGGCAGAATCGCGGGTATGCGTTGTCGGGCGGGGAGCGGCGGCGGGTGGAAATTGCGCGGTCGCTGTGCATCAACCCCACATTTATATTGCTCGACGAGCCGTTTTCGGGCATCGACCCTATTGCCGTTTTGGATTTGCAGAAGATCATTTCCGACCTGCGGGCCAGCGGGATAGGGATTCTGATCACCGACCATAACGTCCGCGAGACGTTGTCGGTGACGGATCGGGCATACATCATTAACGAAGGCCGAATCTTCCGCTCAGGCACGCCCGAGGAGTTGGGCGGTGATCCGGAGGTAAGGCGAGTTTATTTAGGGGAAAGCTTCTCATTGGTGTGAGTAAAACAGTTGCCAGTTGCCGGTTGCCAGTTGCCAGTTGCCAGTAACCCTGACTCTCACTGGCAACTGGCTACTGGCAACTGATTCAGGTTACCAAGGCTTGGCCACATTGACCTTTCGTGTCCATACGAACTACCTCGGTGCATGAGAAGCTAAGTTTTCCACACTCGGAAGTGCAGAGGCGTAAGGCGCGCCGGGTGGGTAAAGAACGATAAGGATTAGACTGCCAGTTCTCGGTTGCCAGGAACCCCCGACTCTAACAGGGATCTGACAACCGGCAACTGGCAACTGGCAACTGCTTTTATGCTTCTTCAGCACAAACTGAACGTCAAGTTGTCGCAACGTCAGATTCTGACGCCGGGTCTCGTGCAAATGGTCTCGGTCCTTGCGCTCAACAAGCTCGAGCTCAAGGACATGATCAATGCCGAGATGGTGGAGAACCCGGTGCTCGAAGAGCTGGAAGATGCCGTCCCCCTGCTCGACGATGTCGGACGCCAGGAGGAAGAACGCGACCGTCTAGCCGCCAAGGTCGCCACCCCGGAAGAAGGTCCTGCGACCCTCGCGGATGAAAAAAAGGATCCGTTCGAAGAGATCGATTTTGGCTCATTCTTCCAGGATTATCTCGATCCCGGCTATCGCAGCTCGGGAGAAATGGAAGAGATCGAAAAGCCTTCGTTCGAGAACTTCCTGTCAAAGCCGGGGAACTTGAGCGACCACCTGCTCTGGCAACTGGGCTCGATTTCGATGCGACCGCCGGTGCACCGGGCCGCGGAGCTGATCATTGGGAACCTGAACGAAGAAGGGTATTTGATTGCCAGCGACGAAGAACTGCTGGGGATCGCTCCGGTGGCGCCTCCCGAGGCAGATGTGGAAGTCGCCGCCAAGATCGTTGGCGAAGCCGAGGCGCTCGGGCTGGCTGTCGATGGCACGAGCACGCAAGAGGCTTCCGACTCCGAAGGTTCAGACCACGACCTTTCTGACCTCGAAGCTTCTGTTCACGCGCCAGAAGACCACGCCGGAGCAAACTTCGGCTTTGCGCAGTTGGCGGAGGAAGTCGCCGGATCTGACTCTTTGGTTGAGACCGGGATTGCGCCGGAGTTTGAACCGCATGTTCATCCGGATCTTCGCTCAGATATTCACCCAGATGCTCATCCGGACGTTCACTCAGATTTTCACTCAACGATAGCAGGCGTTCAGGCAACCGCAGTTCCGCTGCCCGACGCGTCGAGCCACGGAACCGATGCCACCGGAACGCCGTCCAACGGAACCGGGGCCACGGCAGCAGCGACGGCGCCAGCCCGGATTGCGCCCGAAAACTTCACGGTCGCCGACCTGCACGAAGCTCTGGAGGTGGTGCGCCAGTTCGATCCGCCGGGCATTGCCTGTTGCGACCTGCGCGAATGCCTGCTCTATCAACTGCGCTACCATCTCGGGCAGTTGCATTTGCACAGCAACGGCAGCGTCCTGACCGAGCAAGTGGTGAAGGACGCGATTGCGGTCGTCGACCAGCATTTGAAGGCTGTGACGCTAAAGCAGTTCAAGGAAATTGGGCGCGCCATCGGGCGTCCCGTGGAAGCGGTGCAGGCGGCGCTCGACTACGTCCGCACACTCGATCCCCGGCCCGGCTTGCGCTACAACAAAGTTCCAGCCCGATTGATTGAGCCCGATGTCGCGTTCGTGAAGCATGGCGACGAGTGGCTGGTCATCATGAATGACGAGGACATGCCACAGTTGCGCTTGAATCCCGCCTACAAGCGCCTGCTGACCCGCGACGGCAATGACCGCGACACGCGCAACTACGTCAAAGACCGCTACAAGTCCGCCATCCAGCTCATCAAGAATATCGAACAGCGCAAGCAGACGATCACCAAGGTTTGCTACTCGATCGTGGCGCGCCAGCAGGATTTTCTCGAGCGTGGAATCGATCAGCTCAAGCCGATGATGATCAAGGAAGTCGCCGAAGAGATCGGCGTGCATCCTTCCACCGTCAGCCGCGCCGTCGCCAATAAGTACGTCCACACCCAGCAGGGCGTATTCGAATTGCGGTATTTCTTTTCGGAGAGTGTGCAAGGCCCCGAGGGCGGCGGCACTTCACTCCTGATTTTGAAACGCCGCGTCAAGAAGCTGATCGAAGATGAAGATCCCAGCCGTCCATTAACTGACGAACAGATCACCCGCATTCTGCAATCGCAAGGTATCCAGGTCACGAGGCGAACGGTCGCCAAGTATCGGGAAGACATGAAGATTCCCAGCACGCATCAAAGAAGAGTGAAAAAGTGAAGTCAGAAGTAAGAAGTCAAAATGAAGAAGTGTTGGCACGAATCGGTCTTACTTCTTCATTTTGACTTCTGACTTCTGACTTTTTGCATCCCGACTCCGACCTCACTGGAGAGTGCAATGAACGTGGAATATACCGCGAGAAAATACAAAATTACTCCCGCCATCCGCAAAGAAGTTGAAACCGGCCTCGACAAACTCCGCAAGATTCTGGGCGACCGATTCGAGACCAAGGTAATTCTGGCCGTCGAAAAGCGTCAACATAAAGCCGAAATCACCATCGACCCGCCCAACGGTCCGATTGTGGGATTGGCCCAGACCGACGACATGCTCTCGGCGGTCAATGAAGCGCTCGACCACCTGCAAAAGCAGGCGCTCAAACATAAGACGAAGTGGCTGAGCAAAAAGCGCAAGGCGGTCAAGAAGTTTGAGGGCCAGTCATTACAAGACAACATTGAGGCGGCGCTCGGACTGGCGGAGAATGCCACCGTTTCCGTGCTCGTTCATAAATTCCCATCGGTGGCGCGGACGACCGAAGTTCACCTCGTGCATGCCCAGGACTCGGTTGCGCTTCGTCCGATGACGCTCGAAGAAGCGATCAAAGAGGCGCATTTCCGCGACAAAGATGTTTTCGTATTCCGCGATCCCACCGGCAAATTGTTTGTGCTGCACCGGACCCGCGACGGCAAGATGGAACTGATCGAGGCGCCGTAGAAAAGTCATCAGCCGTCAGCCATCAGCCATCAGTAAAACCGGCCTGGGTTCACTGATGGCTGACGGCTGATGGCTGATGGCTCTCTCACACTCCGCTGGCTTCTTGTGCCCACTGCAGGGCCTGCCACCAGGTTGAGGCCACTTCCCCTTCTGGTAGTTCTAATTGTTTGGCGAGTTCGCTCGATTCCGACCACTTCCCCGATTCCTGGGCCAGCATGAGTTGGTACAGCGGCCGCAGGCTGCTGCTCTGGCCGAGAAGCGCGGCTTTGGTTTCGCGGTCCACGGGCAGTTGTTCCAGCAGGACGTCCATGCTGACCTCAAGGATGGCGTCCATGATGGAAAGCAGCCCCATGAGGAACAAGTCGGTGTCCGCTCGCAAGCGGTTGGAGAGCAGCTCGCAAAAACGGGCGCGTGCCAATCCCATCAGCACCAGTTCGCTGCAGGTTTGCTCGGCCGCACCCACGGTGACCACGAGCCGGATCCAACGCCGCATTTCCCGTTCTCCCAGAACCGCCATGGCGTGGCGGATGGACTTGATCTCGAGGGCAAATCCAAAAACCGGGGAATTCAGATAGCGGAGCAGGCGGTAAGAAAGCGAGGCCTCCTGCTTGAGCATCCTCTCGAGTTCGCGCATGTCCATTTCCGAACGGGACACCATTTCGAGCAGACGTATATAGTGCAACCGGCTGGCGGGGACTTCATGGCCGATTACGATTTCGGGACGGCAGAAAAAATATCCCTGGAAATAGACAAATCCCATGTCGCGGGCTTGATGAAACTCGCGGGGCGTTTCGAGTTTTTCCGCCAGCATCTTGCACTTCGGCGACGCAAATCGGCGCATCATGCGTGCCCGTTCCTCCGGCCGGGTTGCCCGAATGTCGACTTTGATGATGTCGGCAAACTCGACCAGAGGCAGGCGCGGATCGTTGGGCGCGAAGTCGTCGAGGGCGATGAGGTAGCCAAACGACTTGAGCCGCTTGCAGGCAGCGATGACGCGGTCTTCGGGCTCAACCGTCTCCAGAATCTCGGCCACGGTCTGGTGCGGGGGCAACAGGGTAATCAGATCCTTGAACAGGACCTCACGGGTGCAGTTCACAAAGGCGCGGCGCTTGTCGCAAAGCGTATTGATGCTGAAGAGCAGGGAACTATCCAGGGTGGAGCGGGCGGCGAGTTCCGGATCGGCGTTGAAGTAGTCTTCGATGCCGTTGCGGAACAGAATCTCGTATCCGTACACGTTCTGCGCCCGGTCAAAAATTGGCTGGCGGGCAACGAAGCGCTGTCCCGGCAATGCAAGCGAGTTTGATGGAGAGGCGTTCTCTCTGGCGGGAGCGGGTTTCACCCTTTTTATATCGGCCTTTCAGGGGTGGAACTTCAGGGGAACTGCGCGGCGGGTATGTTCCGCGAATAGAGGGATTCAGCCCTTCGCGCCGTCAGGTGGTCCATCGGCCACTTTGGTAATCTCAGGATGTGGAAAACTTAAGGGCAGCCCCCTTGCGCATTTGACGGTTTCATGAGTAACATCAAGATGTTCCCAATGGCCATGCTTCCAGGCTGGCCGTTCGCGCCAAGTAAAACTCCAAGGCGCCAAGTTTGCACAGCGACAGTTTGAACAACGACAGTTCTGACATCGATAGTTTGAATATCGTTCTCGAATAGTATCCAGCCGATGTGGGGTTTGGTCTGCCAGTAGCCGATTTGCAGTGAGCCAGGCGCAGTGAACCACGCGTCGTGGCTGGCGTTTAGCATGGCGACCGCAGGGAAGACGAAACGATCGGGCCTGTGATTTAGGCCGGATTAACTTCAAAGCTCGACCAGAGAAGAAAATATGAATGCAGGACCGGGACATTCCTCCGCAGGAGGAGGGAAACACAAACGGCGCCGTGGACGGCGTCCGCCGAGACGAGGCGCGGGTGGCCCGATGGGCCGCCAGCGTCAGGAGCAGCAAGGAATCTTTACCGCTCCCATGGACCATAGTTACCGCGCCAATATGGGCATGAATAATGGCAATGGCAACGGCAGTGGCGGCGGAATCCAGGGAAGAGGACCGCGACGGCCCGGTTTTTCTTCATCCTATCCGGTGGTCGATCCCGAGCCGCTGCCCGCTCCACGAGAGGATGCGGCTTCGCGCGTCTTCGCTTTTGTCGAAGACCTGTTTTTCCTGAGCAAGATTCAGGATACCGGCCGCAAGATGAACGTGAAGGTGGAGTTCGTCAAGAACGAGAAGGAACTCACCGAGCGCATGAAGAGCAACGGCGAGGAAAAGCCTTCCCTGATCATCTTCGACTTGAACAACGCCAATGCCAAGCCTTTGACGCTCATCCCAAAACTGAAAAGCAAGCTGAAGAAGGGGACGTCGATCATTGGATTTCTCTCGCACGTGCAGGGCGACTTGAAGCAGAAAGCGCACGAAGTGGGCTGTGACATGGTGCTGCCGCGCTCGGCATTTTCGCAAAATCTGCCGCAGTTGCTGCGCCGGCATGGCGCCATCGAAGAGATCGCTGAGTAAGAATTGCAGAGGTCAGAGGTCGGATTGCAGAGGTGAGACCTTTGGCTGCTGGACTGCTATGCCCGCTCATAGGTCTCACTTCTAAAATCTGACCTCTGACCTCTGCATTCCCCTGATACAATTCCGCCGTGTTCCCTTACAAGAGTTTGATCCTGACCGCGGTCGTCGCTATGGCCGCGCTGGCTTCCGCCCAGCAGCCTCCCGTAAAAGTAAACGTTCTCAATGTCTGTGCGCCTTCCGCCGACGAGCAGAAGGAACTATCCACAGCGCTGGCCAAGGTGCCCGGCAAACCCGCGTTCAGCAAGGATTTCGAAGTAGCTCGCGGGCATTCCACCCTCGACCCGACCACTCCCATCCCCGGCATGCAACCGTTGCCGCCCGGTGCGGTCTCGGCGGCCGATTGGGTGCGCGTGCGGCGCGAGTTTCCCGACGCCACCCTCTTCAGCAATGTCCAATACTCGTTTAGCGTGGACGCGCAGAATATGGTGGAAACGCTCGTGCTGCGCGTGCGCGATCCGAAGGACATGATGCAGGTTTCGATCGAGGACAGCGCTTCCGCGGTTGCTTCCGCGGCGGCGATGTTGTCTTCCACGACGCCGGTTTCGCGCGTCAAACTGGAGCGTTTTGGAAAGGCATCCGTGGTGCTGGCGCGGTGCACGGGAGTCGAAGGAAATCCGGCGACGGATCAGACCGCGTACGAACCGATCTTCCACGCCGCCTCTTCGATCATGGAGCGCTATCGCGACGCCCTGGGCGCGCGCAAAATCGTGCCTCAGGAACTGGAGCACCTGGGCGTGAAAACTTCGGCCGGAGCTACGACCAAGGCGGGCGCGGGCAGCAAGAAGAACAAGTAGCGCTGGCCTTGAAGCGAAATCTGTTTTTCAGAATCTATCTACTAGTTAGTGTACTGTCCTGGAAATACGCGACGTAAGTTTGCGTTGTCATCCTGAGCGAAGGGAAGGACCTATGGATTTGAACTCGCCATGCAGGAGATCCTTCGCTACGCTCAGGATGACAGCGTAGATTTGCGCTACACAGTTGCGGGACACGACACTGAAAGTGTTTCTTACTCCTATGGACATACGCAATGTCGTGATCATGGGCTCCGGATGCGCCGGTCACACCGCTGCCCTCTACGCCGCCCGCGCTAACCTCAAGCCGCTCGTGATCGAAGGCCACGAACCGGGCGGACAATTGTCGATGACCACGCTGGTGGAAAACTTTCCCGGCTTTCCCGACGGCATTCAGGGACCGGAACTGATCGAGAACATGCGCAAGCAGGCCTCGCGCTTTGGCGCCGAGTATCGTATCGGCCACGTGGTCAAAGCCGATTTGAGCAAGCATTTGAGCAAACAACCGTTCGAGTTAAGCGTCGGCAAAGAGACCATTCGGACCCGCACCCTCATCATCGCCAGCGGAGCGTCGGCGCGCTGGCTCGGCCTGCCGAGCGAGCACGCGCTGATCGGCCACGGCGTTTCTTCCTGCGCTACCTGTGACGGCTTCTTTTTTTCGGGGAAGGAAATCGCGGTGATCGGCGGCGGCGATTCCGCCATGGAAGAAGCGACATTCCTGACGCGCTTTGCCAGCAAGGTCACTCTCATTCATCGTCGCGAACAATTTCGCGCTTCAAAAATCATGCTCGATCGCGCCCGTTCCAATCCCAAGATCGCGTTTCTCACCGATACCGTGGTCGACGACGTTCTCGATGTCAACAAGAAGGAAGTCACCGCCCTGCGTCTGCATAATCTGAAGAGCGGCGAAAGCTGGGACCTCCCCGCCAGCGCAATGTTTCTCGGCATCGGCCACATCCCGAACGCCAAGGTGTTCGAAGGCCAGCTTGAAACCGATGCGGATGGCTACCTGGTTACGCAAAAAAACGTCTTCACGCGAGTGCCGGGAGTGTTCGCCTGCGGCGACGTGCAGGATCGCCGCTACCGCCAAGCCATCACCGCCGCCGGTTCCGGCTGCATGGCCGCTTCGGAAGTGGAGAAATATCTGGAAGAGGAAGGGCACTGAAAGGCAGGTCTCAGGTCTTAGGTCTCAGGTATCAGGAAGGCCTTGGATGTTTCTGTGACCCTGACAGCTAAGACCTGACACCTGAACTTTCTGGATCGCGAGCGGCACGAAACGAATCCATGTCTACAGAGATTTTGAAATCCTGAGTTGAACGTCCTGAGGTGAACAATGAAGTATCGACTACTTGGAAACAGCGGGCTTCGAGTCTCCGAAGTGTCGCTCGGAACTATGACCTTCGGAGAAGACTGGGGCTGGGGCTCGGCCAAGGATGAATCGCGCAAGATTTATGACGCCTATCGCGAGGCGGGAGGAAACTTCGTCGACACCGCCAACCTCTACACCAACGGAACCAGCGAGAGTCTGGTGGGTGAGTTCATTCGCGATCACCGGCAATCGGTGGTGCTGGCCACGAAATATACCAACGCGATGGCGGGAAACGATCCGAATGCGGCCGGGAATCAACGCAAGAGTATGGTGCAGGCGCTGGAAGCCTCTCTGCGGCGCTTGAAAACGGATTACGTCGACCTGTATTGGCTTCATATTTGGGATCAGTTGACTCCAGTCGAAGAAGTGATGCGGGCATTCGACGATCTGGTTCGTCAAGGCAAGGTTCTCTATGTGGGTGTTTCGGATGCACCGGCATGGTGGATTGCGCAGGCGAACACGCTGGCTGACCTGCGGGGCTGGACGAGCTTCATCGGTCTTCAGATTGAGTATTCGCTGATCGAGCGCACCGTGGAGCGTGAACTCATCCCCATGGCGAAGGCTTTTAAACTCGGACTGGTCGCGTGGTCGCCGCTGGCCGGGGGCCTGCTGAGCGGCAAATATCATTCCGGAGGCGCGGCGGACGGAAGATACTCGACCGATATGGCGAAGGCTTTCATGCGCACCGGAGAGCGCCCGGATCGGATTGTGGCCGCGCTTAACAAAGTGAGCGCGGAGGTGGGCCGGTCGCCCGCTCAAGTTGCCCTGGCGTGGCTGCGGTACCGCGATATTCCAGTGATTCCAATTGTCGGCGCACGGCGGGTGCCGCAGTTAGAAGACAACCTCGCCAGTTTCGAGTTCGAGCTGACGCGCGAGCAGATCTCAACTCTCGATCAGGCGAGCGCCATCGAAATGGGCTTTCCATACGATTTTTACGAGAATGAAATGGTGAAGACGTTCGCGTACGGAGGGTTGCGGGACAAGATTCTGGCCGCCTGATTTGTTTTAGTTTGAACTCGACCTTGCGGACAGGGCTGGCAAGACTCCACGTATCGGACACAGACCGGTATCCAATTGGGGGGTTTTGAGTGTAATCGCGATGTCTCACCAGTTATCATTGGAACACAATGGCAAGCCCGAAGGTCTTGTAAAATCGATGAAAACAAGCGTTCTTAACGCTTTTCTTGTTTGCGGTGAATCCGGTTCGGAGCAGTTGCAGCATAGGCCACACCCCGCTTCCAAGCGCGCTCGGGCCCGGTGCAGACCCCGATGTTCCAGTGATGTGATGCAGTCACGTTAGCCTGTCACCAGCATCACAGATCGTCGCTCTCCCAACCCGTATACGGGTTGTTAGTAGTCCTCCTACCAAAGCTCTTCTTTCATCGCTTACGTGACTGGCTATGGTAATGCGAAAAGCTCCGCCGAGATTCAAGGGGCCCGTTCTTTATGGGCTTATGTACTGCGTTCTGTCCGCACTTTGGATCGCCCTGACTGACAAGTTGGTAGCCCAGCTCCACCTCCCTCCACAAACCGTCGTGCAACTGAGTATCGCCAAGGGGTTCCTGTACGTCATCGTCAGCGGTGCCTTGATCTACGCCATTCTGAAGCGGCTCCAAGAGGTCAACGACAACCTGGAGAGCACGGTCGCTGCCCGTACCGCAGCACTGGAGCAAAAGAAGGAAGCGCTAAAAGAGCAGGCCGACCTTCTCCGGACCTTCATCGACTGTGCTCCGGTTGGCTTGGCCATGTTTGACCGCAACATGTGCTACATCGATGTAAGTAAACGATGGTGCAAAGAATATGGTCTCGACCGCGCCTCGATCCTCGGCAAATCCCAATACAGTGTCTTTCCCGATCTTCCCGAGCGTTGGAAGGAGATCCACCGCCGCGGCCTGAGGGGCGAGGTCTCGCGCAGCGAACAAGACTCCTTTACCGACCCAAATGGCAAGGAACATTGGCTGCGATGGGAGGTCAGGCCGTGGGGAGACGCTGATACCGGAGCTGATGGCATCATTGTCTTCACCGAAGACGTTACGCAACAGCACCTGTTGGAGAGTCAACTCCTGCAGGCCCAGAAAATGGAGGCCATCGGTGTACTCGCAGGTGGCGTGGCCCATGACTTCAACAATCTCCTGATGGTCATACGGACTCGGACGGAACTGATAGAGCGGTCCGCCGCTGATCCCGAAACGGTCGTTAGTCATGCGCATCGAGTCCTTGAAGCCAGCGACCGAGCCGCTTCTCTTACCGCGCAGCTCTTGGCCTTCAGCCGCAAACAGCCACAACAGCTGGCGTTCGTCGATATCAATTCCGTCGTCACCACCGTCTGCAAGATGCTGCCTACGCTGGTCGGCGAAGACATCGAACTTACTGTCACGCCCATGGCGACGCCGGGTGTTGTCCATGCCGACCCATTTCAACTCGAGCACGTCATCATGAACTTGGTGGTGAATGCCCGCGATGCCATGCCCCATGGCGGCCGGTTGCTCATCGAGACCTCCCTCGCCGAACTCGACGAGGAAGCCTGCCGCCGCCACGGCACCCAGGTTCCGTCCGGACGTTATGTTGCTCTTTCCGTCACTGACACCGGTTGCGGGATGGACCAGCAGACTCGCGACAAAATTTTCAATCCCTTCTTCACAACCAAAGCCGTGGGCAAGGGCACCGGCCTGGGTCTGTCCATGGTCTACGGAATCGTGAAACAGAGCGACGGTTTCGTTTGGGTCTATAGCGAAGTCGGACAGGGAACCACTTTTCGCGTATACCTGCCCCAATCTCAATCCCTGGCATCTCCAGCCCCCATCCAGGAGGCTCCTTCATCCGCAGTAAGAGGAACGGCAATCGTTCTTCTTGTGGAAGATGAGCCCGGATTGATGGAGGTCATGCGCGAGTACCTGCAAACCTGCGGTTACGATATTCTTTCGGCCAAAGATGGCAAATCCGCCCTGCAGATGGCCGAGGAGCGAAAAGACCCCATCCATATTCTCCTAACCGATATCGTAATGCCCGGCATGCGAGGAACGGACCTGGCACCGAAAATTGTCCAGATCCATCCTGAAACAAAAGTGATCTGGATGTCCGGGTACCCGGGCGATGTGCTAGACGACTTGCCCAACGCATCCTTCATGCAGAAGCCGGTTGACCTGCGCCTCCTAGTTGCGAGGATCCAGGGCCTCCTCAACCTTTCCTGACTTCGCCCAGAAACTTTCCCTAGTCTCACGCCCACACTCCCGCAGGCACTCTCCAGCACCTGCTGGTGGACTCATTTTGGACTCGCGAAAAACACGCCTGCGGGCCCGATGTGAGCCGCTGTGCCTTGTTTGGCCAGAAAACCTATAACCATAGGTTCCTCTGTGTGCCCCGTGGTTAAAGTTCTTAGACTTTCCCCCACAACTCGGCCCGCGGGTCCTCGGGATTCAGCTTGGCCAGTTCGCGCAGCAGCTCTTTGGTCTTCTCGTCGCGAGGCATCGGAACTGTAATCTTCACTTCGACGATTTCGTCGCCACGCACGCCGTCCTGGGTTGCCGAGGGCACACCCTTTTCGCGCAGCCTGAGCTTCTGGCCGGATTGCGTTCCCGGAGGAATCTTCAACATGCTGCGGCCATCAATGGTGGGCACTTCGATTTTCGATCCCAGAGCCGCTTCTACCGCCGTCACCGGCACCGTGATGTGGATGTCGTCGCCCTCGCGGTGGAAGAGCGCGTGCTCGCCCATGCGGATAATGACGTAAAGATCGCCGACTCCGCCCCCGCGCAGGCCGGCATTGCCTTTGCCTGCGATGCGAATGCGCTGCCCGTCGCGGGTTCCCGCCTTGATGCGGATCTCCAGCGGATCGGTGCGCTCGACGCTGCCTTCGCCGTGGCAGACCGGGCAGGTCGAAATATTCTTGCCCGTCCCATGACATCGCGGACAGGTGACGTTGAACTTCATCCGTCCGCCCGTCTGTTCGATCGTTCCTTTGCCGTGGCACTGAGGACATACTCCCGGAGCTTCGATGAAGCCATTGCCGTGGCAGTTCCCGCAGACATCGCGACGCGCGATATTCAGCTTCATTACCCCGCCGCGGATCGCAGTCCAGAACGGCCCGTTGACTTGATACTCAAGATCGCTGCCCGGCTCCGGGCCTTCCTCGGCGCCCCCACCGTGCCCGCCGCCACTGAAAATGCTGGAGAAGATATCCTTGAAACCGCCGCTCCCGCCGGTCGGACTCTTTCGTCCGCCAGCGCGCGCGCCTTCGAACAGATCGGAAAAATCGAAGCCGCCGAAATCGACGTTGCTTTGCGCACCGGGCTGACGGCCTCCCGAAAAGCCTCCGCCAAAGTCGCCGGGGCCGGCGCCAGGTTGGCCGCCGCCGCGCGCATAGGCGTCCGCCGTAGCCGCATCGATGTTGTCGGAGTAGAACCCAAGCTGGTCGTAAATCTTCCGCTTCTTGGGATCGCTGAGGACGTCATTGGCCTCGGAAAGAGTCTTGAACTTTTCCTCAGCGGTTTTGTCGCCGGGATTGACGTCGGGATGATACTTGCGCGCAAGCTTGCGGAACGCCTTGCGGATGTCCTCGACCGAGGCGGTCTTCTTTACCCCGAGAACGCCGTAATAGTCTTTGTCTTTGGTTTGGGTGGCCATGTCTAGGTGCGAATTTACATCAAGAGCTCAACCTTCAATTGTGTCATCCTGAGCGGAGCTTTGTCATTGGCGAAGCCGATGACAAAGTGGAGTCGAAGGACCCCATGCCTGTCAATACGACCCGCGGCAACGCAAGGCGTTCTCACCGCGCTGTAATCGACTGTCCAGCAAACACCATTTCCGCGGCCGCCTTCTCCGCCAAGTCTTCCCATCGCGGATTCAGGGACTCGATCAGAACGATCTTCTTGGTCCGCCGCCATCCCTTGAGCTGCTTCTCGCGATCGATCGCCTTGAGAACGTCATCGAAACTCTCCCAATAGACTAGACGGTCGCAGTGATATTTGCTGGAGAAGCCCTCGATCTCTCCGCTCTTGTGCTGCAGGACGCGGACGTACAAATTATTCGTCATTCCAATGTAGAGAGTGCCAGTGCGACTAGCGACGATGTAGACCCAGTACCGCTTCTGGTCCGTCACTTTTTACTCCTGTTATCTCGGGCGGAACATGGTCATCGGCGATGGGAGTTCTCCCCGTAACGTCTACCGTGTGCCGCCAGCACAAGACATCGACTTCATCGAGAGAACGCCTTGCCACGTTCACCGCAGCTGACGCGGGTATGGGGTCCTTCGACTCCGCAAGAGCTTCACTTCGTGAAGCTCTTGCTCCGCTCAGGATGACAATTTTGAGCGGAACCTAGACTCACAATAAAACTCAGTTCACCACTTCCTTCGCTTGCTCATCCACCGCCACGGTGAACGCCTCAAATGGCGAAGCATCCATCGATACGGGAATCCGCTGCACTCCCGTCGCGGTTGGCGCGAAGCAGTACCAGCGCCCCTCTTCGGGGACAAAGTTCACGAAAAACATCTGTCCATTGACTTCAAATCTCAATTCGCTTTCCTCTTTCCTCGCCCAACTGCAGATCCCTCACTTCGTTCGGGATGACAACTTCTAACGCTTTAGATGCAGCTTGGGGGCGCTCAACGCGCCCCCACCGCCAGGAGCCAACCGGCAGATCCCTCGCTACGCTCGGGATGACGGCTGCGGGCTCCCGCTTCGCTCACGCCCGCAAAGCGCCGTCACTTCTTCTCGTCGACATCCACGTACTCGGCGTCGATCACGCCTTCGTCCTTCTTTTTGGCCGCGCCGTCCGTGCCGGACGCCGCGCCTCCCCCGTCGGCCGGACCCGCGCCCGGTGCCGCCCCCGGAGTTGCCTGCGTGGCTTTGTACATCTGCTCCGCCAGCTTGTGCGATGCCGTGGTCAGCTTCTCGCGCGCCGAATCCATCTGTGCCTTGTCGCCGCCTTCGATGGCTTTCTTTGCGTCGGCCAGCGCGTTCTCCACGTCGCCGCGCTCCGTGCCCGAGATCTTGTCGCCATGCTCCTTCAGCATCTTCTCGATGTTGTAGACCATCGAGTCGAGCTGATTCTTGGCTTCGATCTCTTCGCGCCGGCTCTTGTCTTCGGCCGAGTGCGCGTCCGCTTCCTTCGCCATGCGCTCGACTTCTTCCTTCGACAAGCCCGAGGACGAGGTGATCGTGATCTTCTGATCCTTGCCCGTGGCGTTATCTTTTGCGGTCACGTTCAGGATGCCGTTCGCGTCAATGTCAAACGTCACTTCAATCTGCGGAATCCCCCGAGGTGCCGGTGGCAATCCCGTCAAATGGAATTTGCCCAGAGTCCGGTTCTGCGCCGCCAGCGGACGTTCGCCCTGCAGCACATGCACTTCCACCGACGTCTGACTGTCAGCCGCCGTCGAAAACGTCTCCGTCTTCTTCGTCGGAATCGTAGTGTTCCGCGGGATCATCGGCGTAGCCACGCCGCCCAGCGTCTCGATCGACAGCGTCAACGGAGTCACGTCCAGCAGGAGCAGGTCCTTCACCTCGCCCCCGAGCACGCCGCCCTGAATCGCCGCTCCGATCGCCACCACTTCATCCGGGTTCACACCCTTGTGGCCTTCGCGTCCAAACAGTTCTTTTACGATCTGCTGAATGCGTGGCATGCGCGTTTGTCCGCCGACCAGCACCACTTCGTTGATCTTGCTGGCGTCGATACCCGCATCTTTCAAGCACTGCTTCGACGGGCCCACCGAGCGCTGCAAAATGTCTTCGATCATGGACTCAAGTTTGGCGCGCGTCAGCTTCACCACCAGGTGCTTGGGTCCGGAAGCATCCGCCGTGATGAACGGCAGATTGATCTCGTGCTCCATGGTGGTAGAAAGCTCGATCTTGGCGCGCTCGGCCGCATCCCGCAGACGCTGCAAAGCCATCTCGTTGCCCTTGCCGCGCAGATCGAGGCCTTCATTCTTCTTGAACTCGTCAATCAGCCAATCCACCAGGCGCTGATCGATGTTGTCGCCGCCCAGGTGCGTGTCGCCGTTGGTGGCCTTAACCTCTACCACACCTTCGCCCACTTCGAGGATCGAAATATCGAACGTGCCGCCGCCAAAATCGTAAACCGCGATGGTCTCGTCCTTGCCCTTGTCGAGCCCGTAAGCCAAAGCGGCCGCGGTCGGCTCGTTGATGATGCGCTTCACGTCGAGCCCGGCGATCTTGCCTGCATCCTTGGTAGCCTGCCGCTGCGCGTCGTTGAAATACGCCGGCACGGTGATGACCGCATCGGTAACTTTCTCTCCGAGATAGTCTTCCGCCGCCTTCTTCAGCTTTTGCAGAATCATCGCCGAGATCTCAGGCGGGGTAAACTTCTTGCCCTGCGCCACGATCGCCACGTTGTCGCCGTCGCGCTCCACCTTATACGGGACCATCTTCAATTCTTCGCTGACTTCGTCATAGCGGCGTCCCATGAACCGCTTGATCGAGTAAACCGTGTTCTCAGGATTGGTGATGGCCTGCCGCTTGGCGACCTGCCCCACCAGCCGTTCGCCGGTCTTGGTGAATCCGACTACCGACGGCGTAGTGCGCCCACCTTCTTCGTTCGGTATAACTTTCGGCTCCCCACCCTCCATAACCGCGACGCAGGAGTTGGTGGTGCCAAGATCAATTCCAATAATCTTTCCCATAAGCGTATCCTCCGATACTATAAGTGCTTTATAATCAATAAAATGACGATTACGCTCTAGACCATGCTATAACCTGAGTGAATCATTGTCAAGGTTTAGATGCTACGGGAATGAAGAAGTTGCGTCTGTTTTTGCTAGTAGAGGAACGGGCACACTCGCGAGCCCGCCTCGAGCAGAGCCTAAGACTCCGAAGCAGCTGGCACCTAAGTGGCCTATGTATCTTTAGTGAGACAGGCAGATAATGGTTCCGACCGAGGGGCTCATGGGGAAACCCGGAGCCCTTTTTTCTTGCCTTGTCCTTAGCACAGGCATATAGAAAGGTCGAAGTGAGGGATAACATGGGGGCACGCAACTATTGGCTTGATCTTTTCACGCCGGTGACTTGGCAGGAATTTCTCCAGTCGGGGGGCAAGGTGTCCGGTTTTCGGGATTCGAGGTGGAGCGCTCTCCAGAAGGTCAAGCCGGGAGATTATTTTCTCTGCTACGTGACGGGTATTTCGAGGTGGATTGGTTTGCTGGAGATTACTTCGGAACCCTTCCGAGATACGGCTCCGATCTGGAAGGACGAGAGCTTCCCCTGTCGTGTGAAGGTCAAGGTTGTAGCAAAACTGACCCCCGAAACTGGGGTTCCGGTTAAGGAGATGAAGGATCAGCTCTCTCTGTATTCCAAACCGCTGGCGGAGCGCTGTCTTGGACTGGCCATTTCCGGGGCTCACCGACAAAGTGGAAGACAGCTGACGGAGAGGCCGTAGTCAAAGCGGTTCTCCAAGCTTCAGAATCACCTCTTGTGCGCCCGATTGATCCCGCCAAGCTAAAGTATCGCCCGAAAGCGCTGAAGGCGAAAATCGGGTTGGTCACAGTCCCCGAGTCTGAAGAAACGGACCAGCCCGAACAGGAAGTGGTAAAGGAACCTGCGGCGCACACTGAGATTCAGTGGTTGCTTCTTAAGTTGGGCTCCGACATGGGCTTCAGCGTCTGGGTGGCGCGGAATGACCGCGGCCGTTCGTCCGGGGCGCATCGCTTCGCAGAGCTACCTGCACTGAAGTCGAGTCTCCCACTCCAGTTCGACGATGCGACTAATCGCACCATCGAACTGATTGACGTGCTCTGGCTCGACCGGAACTCAATCGTTGCCGCGTTCGAGATAGAGAGCACGACATCAATTTACTCGGGTCTGCTGAGGATGGCAGACTTGGTGGCAATGCAGCCGAACCTCAATATTCCCCTCTTTCTGGTCGCGCCCGAAGAACGTCGCGAAAAGGTCTTTGCTGAGGTCAACCGCCCGACGTTCTCTCGGCTTGATCCCCGGTTGGCTGAAATTTGCCGCTACATCTCGTTCGATGCGTTGAGAGAGCGACTGGGGCAAGTGAGGGAATTTGTCCGGTACTTGAAGCCGGATTTCCTGGAGGAGCTGTCAGAAGCGTGTGACTTAGAACAAGAGTAGCAAGGCCGGGTGCCCAAGAGCCTTGCCCTGAGCTTGTCGAAGGGTCTCGCGTTTTTCGAGACCTGGGATTCCACGGTCGCATCAATCTTGGGGTTTCTCAACGAGTGCCGCCCGCGCCAAATCGTGGCAAAATCCCGCCTAACCAGTTACGATAAAACGAGGGTAAGAACATGCCATCTCTCGATTGGTCACAATGTCCCGCCGTGGAGAGCATCCCCGGCAAGCGCAGTGGCGCGTGGGTTTTCCGGGACACGCGGACGCCCGTCTCCGTTGTCTTCGACAATCTGGAAGTGGGCGCCTCGATCAACGAGATTATGGAGTGGTTCCATTTGTCGCATGAACAGGTTGTAGCCGTGATTGAATTCGCGGCGCGGAGCCTGGACGCGCCTCCCGTCCCGCCGTCCGCCCAAGTGGCCGATGCTCATACTTTTCGATAACGGCATAAGGCGAGTCGTCCTTAGAATGTTGACACAGGAAAACCTGGGGGGTGCCCCAGAGCCTGCCCTGAGCTTGTCGAAGGGTCTCGCGGCTTTTCGAGACCTGGGATTCCACGGTCGCGTCAATCTAGGGACTTGACGGTGGCACAGACCTCACTCACTCGAAGCTGGCGGTAAAGTCAGCGTCTACCAGGCTCGGGCCTTGTCCGGCCGAGGAATTCCGGAACACCAAATAGTATTTCTGCGGATTATCTACAGGAGCGCCGAGCTCCCAATCGATCTGGCCACGACGGGATGGGTTCGACGTAAACGTGGCGGTCACGGGCTTGTGGCTGACGAAGCGGGCGAACTCTTTTTCATTCAGGAGCAAGACTTCCACGGAGGCGCCGCCGTCCGGATTTCGCTGGGTCGCAACCGACCGGAAGGTTCCCCGCAGCTCCGGGCGAAGCGCGCGCGGCGGTACCGCGAATGCGAAGATCTGGAAGGTCTCTACCGAAAGGCGTCTGTGTAGAAAATGATTGGGTGCATGGGTGTCGGCCGCGCTGACATGATCAACGAACGAAGCGGGGCCGCTACCCGGCGCCGGAACGGCATCGCCATCGTCCGTCACCTCGCCACCGCCTGCCGCATTGTCCTGCGGGGAGAACACATCCACTTTTCCATCGGCCACGCTTGGAGTGAAATCGTCGCCAGGAGTATCGGACGTCGCGGATCTCGCCGGCTGGGCCTCCATGGATGATTGTTGCTGCCGCCAAGTTTTGCCGCCGTGGACTCCATTGAGGAAAAAGTGTGCCCCAATAGCCAGCAAAGCCAGGCCAACTAACAGGTGCAACAGGTTCGTAACTGGTTTCACGTTGTTCTCGATTGTCCTGACTGGCGGAAGATCCTCAGCTTACCCAGGAAATGTTAGTAAGCTGTCCTGCAGGCTCGGCAAGAAGATCCAAAAAAATGGCCGAACGGCACCCATGCCGCCATTCGTCGAGTGTGCCTGCGAGAGATGTCCGCGCCAAGATTACAACCGTAATGAGAACCGGGTGGCCCACTTAACCACACTCGACTCTGGGCGTTATCAATGACTTACAACCTCACTCCCGCGCCTTCTTTCTCTCGTCGACCATCACCTTCCGCAGAGACCGATTGATCCGAGTCTGGTAGCCCCGCCCGCCCCGCTGGAACCAGGCCAGCACATCGGCGTCCAGCCGCAGCGTCACCGGCTTCTTCACCGGCTTGTACATGCCTTCCCACTCCGCCGGGAGGTACCGCGGACGCCGCTTCGACCCCGCCGACGCCTCGATTTTAGTCACCTTTCGCGATGCCCGTGCCCGCTTCGTAACTCGCTTCTTTGGTTTCATTTGCGCCCCATTGTAAGTACGTAAATATACTAACATAAATACCCGTATAACGTTTCACGTGAAACACTTCTCAAGTTTGCGCCCAGGTGTCTGAGTTGGGTAAAGGGTATGAGAACTGGTCCTACATGCCGGGAAACTTCATCCCCGCCATGCGCCGCGCGAAGCTGGGCTTGCCCATCTGCTTGAACATCTTTTTCATCTGCGCGTACTGGCGGAGCAGGTTGTTGACTTCCTGCACGCTGGTGCCGGAGCCGCGGGCAATACGCTTGCGGCGGCTGCCATTGATGGCTTCGTGGTGGTTGCGTTCATAACCAGTCATGGAGTTGATGATGGCCTCGACCCGGTTAATCTGTTTTTCGTCAACCTTGTCGGCGGCTTTCTGGATGCCGGCAAACGCGCCGATCGAGGGCAACATGCCCATCAGGCTCTGCAGCGATCCCATCTTGCGGACTTGCCGCAACTGGTCGCGGAAGTCTTCGAGCGAAAAGCCGTCGCCCGCGAGGACTTTGGAGGCAAGCTCGTTTGCCTTCTTCTTGTCGATCTGCGACTCGGCCTTTTCGATGAGCGAGAGAATGTCGCCCATGCCCAGAATGCGCGAGACGATGCGGTCGGGGTGGAAGGGCTCAAGCGCATCGTATTTTTCGCCGATGCCGATGAACTTGATGGGCTGCCCCGTGACCTGGCGAATGGAGAGCGCCGCGCCGCCGCGAGCGTCGCCGTCCATCTTAGTAAGAACGACGCCGGTGAGCGTGAGCTTCTTATGGAATTCGTCGGCCGAGCGGACGGCGTCCTGTCCGGTCATGGAATCGGCGACGAACAAAATTTCCTGCGGATTGAGCAGCCGCTTGAGCGACTGCATCTCTTCCATGAGCTGGTCGTCGATGTGCAGACGGCCGGCAGTATCGACGATGAGAACGTCGCATCCAGTGTTGATGGCTTCGCGACGCGCTTCTTTGGCAAGGCGCTCGACGGTCGCCGTATTCGCCTCGCCGACCTCGCCTTCGTAGAGGTTGGCCTTGATCGCCGCCGCCACAACTTTAAGTTGCTCGCGGGCCGCGGGACGGTAAACGTCGACGGAGACGAGCAGCGGACGGTGTCCGCCATTCTTTAGCCAGTTGGCGAGCTTGCCGGAGGTCGTGGTTTTGCCAGAGCCCTGCAGTCCAGCCATGAGCACGACGGTCGGCGGCTGCGAGGCGAACTTCAATTTGGCTGTGTCTTTGCCGAGCGTGGCGATCAGTTCGTCGCGGACGATCTTGATGACCTGCTCGCCGGGCGACAGCGCGGTCAGCACTTCCTGTCCGACAGCCTTGGCCTGAATGCGGTCGATGAGGTCTTTAACAACCTTGAAGTTGACGTCGGCCTCAAGCAGCGCCAGACGAATTTGTTTCAGCGCCTCGGAAATGTTTTCTTCGGTGAGGACAGCTTGTCCGCGAAGAGACTTGAAGGCGCGCTGGAGTTTTTCCTGAAGATTCTCGAACATAAGCGTAAGCAGCTATTTTAGCAGCCGCAGCGGAGCGAGCGTCGTTGGTCGATTGTCGTTGGTCGTTCGCGGTTCGTCGTTCGCAAAGGCCTCGGTGTCGTCCTGGGTGACGAAGGAACTATGTAGTCTGCGGGCATCTTCGTCGGACATGGGGATGCAACCACTGAAGCCACCTACGGCCAGGGGCGGCCTCGCACAGCAGAGACATAGAAACGCGATCAGAGCCGGTCCTTCCAGTATCCGGGCTTCCGCTTGCTGTGGGCGATGGCCAGGATACTTACTTCGGCGGGTTCGTCAAGATACACGATGGAAAACGGGAACCGGTGCAAGACGAAACGCCGGGTTCCATGTACGTACTGGGGCCAGCGTTGCGGCCGCTCGGCAATGGTTTCAAGAGCGTCGTAGACAGCCGCCAGGAACCTGACGCTTGCCTCGGGGTTGCGTTGCCGGTACCAATCGTCCGCAGCTTCTAGCTCCGACCACGCTTGCGGGTCGAAACGGTACAACTTATTTCTCGGCATCCGACAGCCGGGCCGCCAGGCGGCGGCGCACCTCTTCGCACGGAATCATCTTGGTTTTGCCGGATTGAATGTCGCTGATCCGGCGCTTGACTTCTTCCGCCCAAGCTTGCTCCACACCTTCGTCGGTTGGTCCCTCACTCATTTCGCGGTCCAGGTTGGAGAACAGCGAGCGTGCCAGTGCCTCCTGCTCCTCTGGCGAAAGGGACAAGGCTTGTTGCAGCAACTTGGAGACTTCTGGAGTTAGTTCTGCCATGTCTTACCTCACGGTTCGGTTTATTCTACCGCTCCAGATGCCAACCGAGAGCAGACTTTAAATCCACGCTTTTCACTCCACCTTCGGTCGCACGATTTCGAAACGCTCGGTGGTTCGCGTGTACTGGATGCCGCCCATGCGGCCGATCAGATCGAGCGAGTTGCGGTCTAGGCGGCCTTCTTTCAGATGCCGGTCGTCGACGTGAATCGAGACGATTTCACCAATCACCAGGCTACCGCCCTCGGGGCCGGGATTGAAATCGAGAATCTGATGGAGCTTGCATTCAAAGCTTACGGGAGATTCCGCCACGCGCCGTGGCCGCACGAGCTTCGAAGGCGCCGACGCGAGTTTCGCCACTTCGAATTCACTAATGCTTGCGTCGTAGTCGCCACTGGTCAGGTTCATGGCCTCGGCCAGTTCGTAGGTGACCGCGTTGATTACGAATTCCCTGGTCTCGCGAATATTCCGCAGCGTGTCTTTTGGTTGGCCAGCGGCTGCCGCTGCTTCCGATTTCTTCGGCGCTCGCATTGCCGGAGCGAACGCCAACAGCGGAGGCTTGGCGCAGACGGCGTTGAAAAACGAAAAGGGCGCGAGATTGGGTTGTCCGGAAGCGCTGAGGCTCGAGACCCACGCAATCGGACGCGGCGCCACGGCGCTGATCAGAATGTTATAGATCTCACGGTGCGCAAGTTGAGAAGGGATGACGTCCATAGCGTCAAGTATATCGAAGCATTTTGTCAGTTTTTCCCGGCGAACACTTCCTTGGCGGCGACCACGGTGTTGCAGTGAATGGTGATCGTGTCTTCGAGTTTCAGCGCGTAGCCGCCGGCGAGTGTGACCATTACGGGGATGCCGCGAGCTTGGGCGGCGCGGAACACGAGTTCGTCGCGCCTCTTCAATCCGTCAATGGTCAGCGCCAGGCCACCGAGCTGGTCTTCGCGATAGGGATCGGCTCCCGCGAGGTAGCAGAGCAACTCCGGTTCGAACTGGCGCAGGCCGGAGTTGAGTGCGTTGTCGAGCCATGCGAGATAGTCGTCGTCGCCGGTTTCGTCCGGAAGATCGATATCGATCGAAGAGGGAGGCTTCCACGCCGGGTAGTTATTTTCCTGGTGGAGCGAAATGGTGAAGACGTCACCGGCGTGGCTGCTGCGCATCTTGGCTCGGGCCGGGCGCGATGGACGCATGGCCGAGGTGGGCGCTGACGGCAGCGGCTCGCTGGCCGTACGCGTGCCGGCAAAAATCGCGGCGGTGCCATTGCCCTGATGCACGTCGCAATCGACGGTCATGGCATTGCGAATCTTGCCGTCACGCTGCATGCGGCGGATAGCGATGGCCACGTCGTGGATCACGCAGAAGCCTTCGCCATGGTCGGGAAACGCGTGATGGAACCCTCCGCCAACGCTGAAAGCGGCGCCGTCGTTGAGGGCATAATCGGCCGCTAAAATGGAGCCACCGGCTGCGAGCCAGAAGGCGCGCACCAACTCCGGCGAGTACGGGACTTCGAGCTCCAACTGTTCGCGTGCGCTGAGCGTGCCCGTCTTCAGTTTTTCGACGTATTGCGGAGTGTGCACGAGCAGCACGTCCTGGTCGGTGGCGGGAAGAGGGACGACGAAATCGGAGGGCGCCGCAACTTCGGACGCGAGCAGCCGTTCATGAATGCGATTGTATTTTTCGGCAGGAAAAACATGGGCGCCGATGGGCAGGTAATAGTTGTCGCTGTAGACGAGCTTGAAGGGCAGCATTCAGTACTCAGCATTCAGCGCTCAGCGCATCGAGAGCCGAAAACCTCATATCATACGCGATTGCCCTAGGTTTGGAACGTCGTTCGCTGTTCGTCGTTCGCCGCTCAGGAACCGCAATTCGCTATTCGTCCCCGGCTCCCGATCCGCGACAACTGTTAAACTTGCCCAGTTGCCTCCCAAAAAGAAATCGCCGCCGCAAGAGAGTGCCGCGCCTCGGCCTCAGCCCGCCTCGGGTCATGCTGAGGGTAAGGGGCGGATTTTTCTCATCGATACGATGTCGTTTATTTTTCGTGCCTATCACGCGATGGCGCGGCAGCGGCCGATGTCCACCAAGACGGGAGTTCCGACGGCAGCGACGTATGTTTTCGTCAACATGCTGCGCAAGTTGCGGGACGATTTTTCGCCCGAGTATCTGGCGGCGGTTTTTGATGTGGGTGCGCCCACAATCCGCAATCAGCAGGCGGAAGCGATCACCACGATCCGCAAGTTCGACATCAAGACGCAGACCTTCAAAGAATCGCAATACGGCGGCTACAAGGCAAACCGCGCCGAGATGCCGCCCGACCTGGTGCAGCAGATTCCTTATATTCGGCGGGCGCTGGAGGGATATCGCATCCCGATTTTGCAGCTCGAAGGTTACGAAGCCGACGATGTGATCGGGACGCTGGCACGAAAAGCGGCGGCGGAATCGCATACGGTATTTGTCGTGTCGAGCGACAAAGACATGCTGCAACTGGTGAACGAAAAGGTGCAGGTGCTGAATCCGCCGAAGGACAATTTGATTTGCGACGCGGCGAAGGTGGAGGAGATTCTTGGCGTGCCTCCGTCGAAGGTGGTGGATGTGATGGCGCTGCGCGGCGACGCGGTGGACAACATTCCGGGAGCGCCGGGAATCGGCGACAAGGGATCGGTGGAACTGATTCAGCGCTTTGGCAGCGTGGAACAGGCGCTGGAACACGCGGCAGAGGTGGAGAAGAAGACGTATCGGGAATCGCTGCAGAACAATCGCGACAACATTCTGTACAGCAAACAACTGGTGACGATTGATTGCGACGTCGCTGTCGAGTTGGATGTGGCGGAGATGAAAGCGGGCGAACCGGACGTTGAATCTTTGCGCGCGCTGTTTGCCGAACTCGAATTCACCTCGTTATTGAAAGAACTGCTTCCGGTGGTTGAAGTGAAGGAGGGCGACTACCGGGAGATCGCGTCGAAGGCTGAGTTCGAAGATTATTTGAGAGGCCTGGGCGAGGGCGCGCCGCTCGCACTGGCAATTGCGACGGAGCATACCGAGAGCATATACGCCGAGGGCGCTGTGGAAGATGAGGAGCCTCAGCCGGCGCAATCGGGATTTCTGGCGTTGCAGCCGGCGAATGCGGGGGATCAGAGCGCCGCCGCCAAGCGTATTGCCGTTTCGAATGCGCCGGGGGCTGGGGCGATGATCGCACTCGAAGACAGGGCGCTCGCCGATCGAGTAAGAATCCTGCTCGAAGACGCCGCGGTGCCGAAGACGATTCACGATCTCAAGCTGGCGCTGCACTTTTTCGCGGAGCATTTTTCTGGCGCGGGAATTGCGCTGGCGGGAGTGAAACATGATTCGATGCTCTATTCCTACCTGCTCGATCCGACCTATTCATCGCATTCGCTGTCGGAGGTCGCGCTGCGGAGATTCAATTTGAAGCTGAGCGGCAACTTGGCGGAAGCAGCGGATGTAACGGGCAGGCTGGCAGGCGCGCTCCGCAAGGAAGTCGACGACCAGGGATTGACCTCGGTGTACGAGAAGATCGATGCGCCGCTCGTGCCGGTGCTGGCGCGCATGGAAGACGCGGGAGTCAAGGTCGATCCAGCGGTGCTGGGCGAGATGTCGGTGAAGTTACAGCGCGAGGCCGCAACCAAGGCACGCGACATTTATGAGCGCTGCGGCATGGAGTTCAACATCAATTCGCCGAAGCAACTGGGGGATGTGCTGTTCAACAAGCTGGCTTTGCCGATGCCTGTGAAGTACGGCAAAGGAAAAAAGATTTCTACGGCGGTGGATGTGCTGGAAGGACTGGCTGCGGATCACGAAGTTCCGCGGCTGGTGCTGGAATACCGGCAACTTACTAAGTTGAAGTCGACTTATGTGGATGCATTGCCCGCGCTAATTCGCAGCCAGAGCGGGCGCGTGCATACGACGTTTGGGCAGACCGGGACGGCGACGGGGAGGCTGTCGTCGGCGAATCCGAACCTGCAGAATATTCCGATTCGCACGGAACTGGGGCGGGAGATTCGGGCGGCCTTTATCGCCGAACCTGGGCATGTACTGCTGGCGGCGGATTATTCGCAGATCGAACTGCGGCTGCTGGCGCATTTTTCGAAAGACAAGCTGCTGGTGGAAGCGTTTCGGCGTGGCGACGACATTCACACGCTGACCGCATCGCAGGTGTTTGGCGTGCCGCCGCTGATGGTTACTCCCGAACACCGGCGGCAGGCGAAGGTGGTGAACTTCGGGATTGTTTATGGGTTGTCGGCGTTTGGGCTGTCGCAGCAGTTAGGCATTGAGCCGGGCGAGGCCAGGAAATTCATCGATGCGTATTTTGAAAAATATTCGGGGGTGCGTGCCTTCATCGATGCAACGATCGAGCAGACGCGGCGCGATCAGAAAGTGAAGACGCTGTTCGGGCGCATTCGGCCGATCCCCGACATCAACAGCAAGAACGCGACCCAGCGCGGATTCGCGGAGCGCACGGCGGTGAATACTCCGCTGCAGGGAACGGCCGCCGATCTGATCAAGCTGGCGATGATTCGGATTGATGAGGAGATCCGCGAGCTCGGGCTGAAGTCACGGATGACTCTGCAGGTGCACGATGAACTCGTGTTCGAAGTGCCGGAGAACGAAGTGGACCGAATGAAGCCGCTGGTGCGGGAGCACATGGAGGAAGGGTATTCGCTCGCGGTTCCGCTGCGGGTGGAAATTGGAGTGGGGACGAACTGGCGGGATATGGAATAGGAGGATGCATCGAGGCAGGCGTGTGATTAAGTCCGAGACGGACGGAAACTGAGGGAAACTCCGATCAAGTGTCTGATCAAGTGTCGGCAGAAAGCGTCAACCACAGGGTACACAGGGGTGCACGGGGGCCCCCAGGGACTTAATCAGAACTTCCTGAGAAGACTATTCCAGCGTTCCCGTTGCACTGTTCCGCTATACTCGGAGGAACGAATCTTGCAAGCGCCGTGCTCGGTGTTGATTCAAGCCGGTTGCTTCCAGCCGCATGACAAGGATTTCTGATCTTGCGGAGGCAATCTGATGAGCGCAGTTCCATCGACGGTGTTCGACGAAACTCCACAGCGCCTTTTTCCCCGAACCCCGATCAGCGTACCCCTCGACTTGGTCGCATTGCGATCCGGAATCCCCGAAAATTTACCTGGGCGCTGCACCGACCTCAGCGAAGCCGGTGTGGGCGCGGTGGTGGCCGGAGAACTGGCTGCGGGCCAACCGGTCGCGGTCGAACTGCGGCTTCCGAATGTGGGCGTGCCAGTTCGCGCGCGCGCATTGGTTCGTTATCAATCGCGGTTCCGTTGCGGGCTTGAATTTGTGGGGCTGTCGGCGGAGCAGCGGGAGATGATCCGGTACTGGGTTTATCGTTCCGCGGCGCAACCAGCGGATTCCCGGGATCTCCAGAAAGAAGATCTCAAGAAGGAAGAGAAAGCTGGGGCGGCAAAGGCGAAGGCAACCGTGGTCGCCGCGCAGCAGACGGTTGCGCCAAGGCGCAGAATTCGCATTGGGCAACGCGGATTTTATGTACTGATTGGCTGCATGCTGGCGCTGGCCGGTCTGGGATGGTGGCAGTGGCAGAGGTCCTGGAACGAACTGGAAACGCGCGCTCCGGTTGCGGAGTCCGGGTTGCGCGTCTCTCCCGAAACCATGGACAAACGGATTGTCATGAAGGTGGACCCGATTTATCCCGAATCTGCGCGAGCTGTTGGCACCGAAGGGATGGTCGTGCTGGATGCAGTGATTGCGGCAGATGGCAGCGTGAAAAGCTTGCGTCCTGTGTCCGGGCCTGATCCGTTGGTGCAGTCGGCGACTGAGGCTGTGCGCTCCTGGAAGTTTGAGCCGTACCTGTCGAGCGGCAAGGCGGTGGAAGTCGAGACTACGATTGCGGTCGAGTTTCGGCTGAATTGACGACGGCCCTACTCGAATTTCTCAGCCTGCTGGAAGGGCACGCCGCGCTGGTCTTTTGCAGAGACGATCGCAGAGACGGCCGGTTCGCCGTCGAGTTGCCAGTCGATACTCAACGCCGGATCATTCCACGCCACCGTGCGTTCGTGCTCGGGCGCATAAAAGTCGGTGGCCTTGTAGAGAACATGGGCGGTCTGGGATACGACTCGGAAGCCGTGAGCAAATCCGCGTGGAATCCATAACATGTGTTTGTTCTCGCCGGAAAGTTTGAAGGATTCCCATTTTCCGAAGGTGGGAGAGCTGCGGCGGAGATCGAGCGCGACATCAAGAATCTCGCCGGTTATGGCGCGCACGAGTTTTCCCTGGGGCTGGCGAATCTGGTAGTGCAAGCCGCGGACGACATTTCTTTCGGAGTAGGAATGATTGTCCTGCACGAAAGGTTCCGGGATGCCGAGCTCGGCAAACGTGCGCTGGTTGTAGCTTTCCAGAAAGAAGCCGCGGTCGTCGCCAAAGACACGCGGCTCGAGAAGCAGAACTCCGGGCAAGTTAGTGGCGATTTTTTTCATTTGAATTCTCATCCACAATGGCGCGTCCAGAGTTGCTATGGCCGTCGGCAACTGACGAGCTGCGCTCGTCCCCACACGATCATCAGAAGACGCGCTCCCGCAGTAATTGCAGCAAGTAGGCGCCGTATGCATTGTTGCGCATCGGCTGCGCCTGCGCTTCCAGTTGCGCGGCGGTGATGTAGCCGGAGCGATAGGCGATTTCTTCGGGGCAAGCGACCATGAGGCCTTGCCGCTTTTGCAGCGTCTGAATGAATAAAGAGGCCTCCATCAAGGCTTCGTGCGTGCCGGTGTCGAGCCAGGCCGTGCCTCGTCCCATCACGCAGACGTTGAGTTGCTTGCGTTCCAGATACGCGCGGTTGACGTCGGTGATTTCAAGTTCGCCGCGCGCAGAAGGCTTGAGGCTCGCGGCAATTTCGACGACCTGCCGATCGTAAAAATAAAGCCCGGTGACCGCGTAACGGGATTTCGGGTGTTTCGGTTTCTCCTCAATGCTGAGTGCCTTCCCCTGTGGATCGAACTCGACGACGCCGTAGCGCTCGGGATCATTGACGGGGTAGGCAAAGACGCGGGCTCCTTTGGGTTGGAGCGTAGCGGCGCGCAGTTCTTTGACGAGGTCGTGTCCGTAGAAAATGTTGTCGCCGAGCACGAGCGCGCAACCGCTGGAGCCGATGAATTCCTTGCCGATCAGAAATGCCTGGGCAATGCCGGCGGGCTTCGGCTGCAGCGCGTATTGGAAGTGGACGCCGAACCGCGAGCCATCGCCGAGCAAGTGCTGAAAGCGAGGCAAATCCTCGGGCGTCGAGATGAGCAGAATTTCGCGGATGCCGGCCAGCATCAGCGTGGAGAGCGGGTAGTACACCATCGGTTTGTCGTACACCGGCAACAGGCTCTTGGGAAGTACGTGGGTGACGGGATAGAGGCGCGTGCCCGATCCTCCCGCGAGAATGATGCCTTTGTAATTTGGCTGCGCGGGCTTCGTTTCGGTTTTCGTTTTCGTCATGTCGAGTTTCAGCTCAGTCTTCTGTCGCGGCTTTCCATATCAGCTTTCCATATCAACGTTCGGTGGCATAATTTTTCGCCATCCATTGCCGATAGCTGCCGCTGGTCACGTCGCGGACCCAGTCTTCGTGTTCGAGATACCAGCGCACGGTTTTGTGTATTCCGCTCTCGAATGTCTCCAGCGGGCGCCAGTTCAGTTCGCGCTCGATTTTGCGTGTGTCCATCGCGTAGCGGCGGTCGTGGCCGGGGCGGTCTTTGACGAACGTGATGAGCTTGCTGTGGGGAACGGCGGGGTCGTTCGGGCGCAGTTCGTCCAGCAGTTCGCAAATGGCGCCGATAATCTCCAGGTTCTTCTTTTCACTTCGCCCGCCGATGTTGTAGGTTTCTCCGACGCAGCCGTTTGCAAGCACGGTGCGAATGGCGCGGCAGTGATCCTCGACGTAGAGCCAATCGCGAACGTTCTTGCCGTCGCCATATACCGGGAGAGGCTTGCCGGCGCATGCATTCAGGATGATCAGCGGGATCAGTTTTTCGGGAAACTGGTGTGGTCCGTAATTATTGGAGCAGTTAGTGGTCAGAACGGGAAGGCCGTAGGTATGGTGATAGGCGCGGACCAGATGATCGGAAGCCGCCTTGGACGCCGAATACGGGCTGTTGGGCGCGTAGGGAGTGGTCTCGCTGAAGGCAGGGTCGCTGGGGCCGAGCGATCCGTAGACTTCGTCGGTGGAGACGTGGAGGAAACGAAACGAGGCGCGATCGAGTTCAGGAAGCGCCCACCAGTAGGCTCGCGCTTCTTCGAGCAGGCTGAAGGTGCCGTTGACGTTGGTGCGGACGAAATCGTCGGGGCCGTGGATGGAGCGGTCGACGTGGCTTTCAGCGGCGAAGTGAACGATGGCGCGGGGCTGTTCGCGACCCAGTAAGTCGCGCAAGAAATCGCGATCGACGATGTCGCCCTGCGCGAAGCGATAGCGGGGATGGGCTTCGACGGCGCGCAGGTTGTTGAGATTGCCAGCGTAGGTGAGCTTGTCGAGATTCAGGATGCGCGCGGGTTCAGAGGCAATCCATTGGAGAACAAAGTTCGAACCAATGAAGCCGGCGCCGCCGGTGACGAGGATGAGATCTTCCATGCTGGATATGCGGCATCGCGACCCACCCAAGCAGGGCGGGGTACCCGCGCTCCGATTCTAATCGAAGGCGGACGTGAAGTCGTGCCCGGCTTCGCGTCCGGGCATGTTAAGGAACTCTGATCAAGTGTCGGCGGAAAGCATAAACCACATCTATGAAACCGTCGGCCGCGTCAAGTGCTTTTTGGGGCAGACGGAGGCGTGCACTCGGAGAGGAGCGCCATTTCGCTCTAGGAGAAGGTTTTGCCATCGTCAACCCACCAGGCTCGACTGCT
>Ga0182014_10000317_pt1 | contig 61444 bp, 45 predicted proteins | sample 612S2DmetaG_FD_120489 | JGI IMG/M metagenome (GOLD analysis project Ga0182014, IMG submission 120489) | Permafrost microbial communities from Stordalen Mire, Sweden - 612S2D metaG | ecosystem: Environmental > Terrestrial > Soil > Wetlands > Permafrost | place: Sweden: Stordalen | collected... | reverse complement strand
CAACCTGCGCGAGCGCCAGGTGCTCTTCCTCGACGAAATCCACCGCATGCAGCCGGTCCTGGAAGAAAAGCTCTACACCGCGCTCGAGGACTACAAGCTGGACATCATCATCGGCCAGGGCCCTGCCGCGCGTACGCACGTCATGGAAATCCGCCCCTTCACCTTCATCGGCGCCACCACGCGGCCCGGCCTGCTCAGTTCGCCGCTTCGCTCGCGTTTCGGCATTCTGCTGCGCCTGGAGTTTTATACCGAGGAGGAGCTGCGCTTCATTGTCACCCGCTCCGCTGAGGTGATGCAGATCCCAATCGATCAGGACGGCGCGGCCGAAATCGCGCTGCGCTCCCGCGGCACACCCCGCATCGCCAATCGCCTGCTGCGCCGCGTTCGCGACTACGCCCAGGTGCGCGGAAACGGCGAGATCGACCGCCCCACCGCCAACGCCGCCCTCACCATGCTCGAGGTGGACGCTCATGGCTTCGACGAGATCGACCGCCGCCTGCTGTTGACCATCATGCAGAAATACGACGGCGGCCCGGTAGGCCTAGGCACGCTGGCTGCAACCCTGGCCGAGGAGGAAGACGCACTCGAAGAAGTCTACGAGCCGTTCCTCATCCAGATCGGATTCCTCGACCGCACCCCGCGCGGCCGCGTGGCCACGCGCCTGGCCTATGAACATTTTGGCCTGACTATGCCGGGGAAACAGAACGCGCTTTTCTGACATCGAACAAACTTGCTGAGTTTTGAAGGAGGCTTCTAATGTCACTTACTGAATCCACCATGCTGGAACTGGGCGCCACAGCCCCCGAATTCGTCCTCCCCAACGTCATCACCGGCAACGCCGTTTCCCGCGACGACTTTCGCGGCCGAAAGGCCCTGCTGGTCATGTTCATCTGCGCCCACTGCCCCTATGTGAAGCACATTGAGAAGGGCCTGGCCGACCTCGGCAAGGACTACGCCACCCAGTCCCTCGCCATCTTCGCCATCAGCAGCAACGATGTCGTCACCCACCCCGCAGATAGCCCCGCCGAGCTGAAACAGCAGGCTGAATCCTGCGGCTTCAACTTCCCTTACCTATATGACGAGACGCAGGCCGTGGCTCGCGCCTACAAGGCCGCCTGCACGCCTGACTTCTTTCTCTTCGACGCTCATTACCATCTGGTTTACCGTGGCCAGTTCGATTCGAGTCGCCCCGGCAACGGCATCCCCGTCACTGGCGAAGATCTGCGCGCCGCCATAGACGCCGTCCTAGCCAGCGCCCCCGTCCCCCAGGACCAACGCCCGTCCATCGGCTGCAACATCAAGTGGAAAGATTGACCTTTAGATGGAAATAGGCCGGGCAACCGCCCCAGCCTGTTTGTGAATGCTCTGGTTGTCCGTTCTCTTCTCGGCCTGTCGTTTGACCCTTCAAAATCAGGTAAATCATAGCTTTTTGACCTGCGCAAAGGACCTGCGGAACCCGAATTGGTTTTTGCCATTGGAGCAAACAAAAAAGGCTGGCCGAGGATTGGGAATATATGCTTATATGATTGTGTATGAAAAATGAAAATTCCGGCTCGAAGTGAAAGGACAGTTGAAGAATGAAGGACCATACTATCCGCGCGGCTTTTTTGTCGATTTCACTACTGATGACAGTAAGCATAGCCCATGCAGGCATAATCAACTTTGACGAATATACGGCAACAAATTCCAATGTACCCGTGACAACACTCTATTCCAGCCTTGGCGTTACATTCAGCGCTACGAATTTCGGGATATGGAGCGGGATAGCTAACGGCGATCCTGGCGCTTGGGGCTTAAATGGCACCAATGGGTCGGACTTCTTGGCCGATAACGGGGGAAACAATGGAGGCAGTTACACGGACTACATTTACTTTGCCACCGCACAGTCTAGTGTGTCGTTCGATGCCAGCCGAAGCGACGGCTCTAGCGCGGGCCAGACCCTGGAGGTAAATGCCTTCGATGGTGGCAGTCTGGTGGCTACAGAGTCCTTAGCTCTGGGTAATATAAATTCCTGGACCACTTTTGATCTGACGGGTTCCGGCATTACAGAGATTGAACTGGTCGGCTCTTCGAACGGCTTTAGCCCGTTCGGTATCGACAACCTTCAATTCAGTTCTTCCACAACCACAACGCCTGAGCCGTCCAGCTTTCTGCTTTTGGGCAGTGGATTCGCAGCGTTGGCAGGTATCATCAAGCGTAAGTTGACGGCCTAGTTTCCCAATCGGGTCAATGTCTGAGAAACGGGGCTGGTTTGGTATCCCGCGTTAAATTCACCGCTCGCAAACGGCTTTGGCGACAGAATTATCCCGGGGTAAAACTGCCGGGAATATACCTAAGAGGCTAAAGCCAATCGTTTTTATTAACCATTTACGGCACGGCTGAATCCGAAGCCGTGCCATTTCAAACCCGACTTTCACCAACGGCCGCTAACCCCGATCCTTATTTACAGTTTCAGCCCCTTCAAGTACGCACGGAATTGCGGCCCAAGATCATTGCGCTTGAGCGCAAACTCAACGGTGGCTTGCAACATACCCAGCTTGTCGCCGGCATCGAACCGTTTTCCCTCGAAGTTATAGCCGTAGACCTTCTCTTCCTTGAGCAGCGCCCGGATGCCGTCGGTGAGCTGAATCTCGCCGCCAGCGCCGGGTGCGGTCTGCTCCAGCAGTTCGAAGACCCGTGGCGTGAGAATATAGCGGCCGATGATGGCCTGTTTCGAAGGCGCGTCTTCAAACTTCGGCTTCTCCACCATGCCCGTGCAGTTGTAAATCCGCCGGTTGTCGGGGTCCTGCTCGCCAGCCAGCACGCCATAGGCGCTGATCCCCGGTCCCTCCACGGTTTGCGTCGCCAGCACCGAACCGCCCTTCTCGTCAAAGACTCGAATCATTTGCTCCAGGCAGGGCACTTCGGCATCGATTACATCGTCGGGCAGAATCACGGCGAAGGGCTCATCGCCCACCAGGTCCTTGGCGCACAGCACGGCGTGGCCCAGTCCCAGCGGCTCCTTTTGCCGCACATAGCTGATCCGCGCCAGCGCCGAGACGCTGCGCGACACCGCCAGCAGTTTGTGCTTGCCAGACTTTTCCAGCATCGCGTCCAGTTCGAAAGTATTGTCGAAGTGGTCCTCGATCGTACCCTTGCCGCGGCCGGTGATGATGATGATGTGCTCGATCCCCGACGCAATCGCCTCTTCCACGCCGTACTGGATGATGGGCTTGTCTACCAGCGCCAGCATCTCTTTGGGAATCACCTTGGTGGCCGGCAAAAACCGCGTGCCCAGGCCGCCTGCCGGAAAAACCGCCTTCCGCACCCGCTTGCTCATCTCATCTTCCTCGTCTTGAAAAGAGTTTAAGCCCCGTGCCCCATCCTTGCGTTTTTCAGCCGGGTGCCCATCCTTTTCGCGCTCTTTGCGAAAAGGATGGGAAACCACCCGTTCACAACGCCGGCGAATCATCCCCCAACATGGCTTCCCGCACAATCTTGATGGGCGGAAAACCCTGCCGCAGGAAGTTATTGTGAAACTCTTCCAGCGAGAACGCTGTGCCCTGCTTCTTCTTCACGTCCTCGCGCAGCTTCATGATCTCCAGTTTTCCCAGCGTGTAATACAGATAAGTCGGGTCGCCCGCCCCGCGCTTGGCCTCCACCACGGCCGACTCTTTCGACTGATAGCCTTCCTTCTGGAAAAATTCCTCAGCCTCCTTGAAGCTCATCGTCCCGGTATGCATCTGGATTCCCACGATAAAGCGCGCGTTCCTCAGCAGCGCGTCCTGCAACTGGCCGAGCCGCATGAATTTGGCTTCGCGCTCGTCCTTCGCTCCCGTGCCCGGCTGGCCATATCCCTCGTCGAGCATCATCTGCTCGGTATAGTGCGCCCAACCCTCAACGTCTGTGTTCGCACCCAGCAGTTTGCGCACCCGGCTAGGCGCCTGCGGCAACCACAAAAACTGGACGTAATGGCCCGGATAAGCCTCATGCACCGCCGTTGAAATCACCGTGCCCACGTTGAACGAATGCATATAGCCCTCAACCTGCGCGGGCGTCATCGACGGATCGGGCAGCGTTACGTTGAAATAGGCCTCCGTCGCGTGCGTCTCGAACGGCCCCGGCGTGTCCATGCTGGCGGTCGTCGTTGCGCGCATAAACGGCGGCGTCTCTTCCAGGATGGGCCGCACATCTGACGGAATGGTCACGATGTGATGCGAGCGGATAAAACTCACCAATCCGTCAAAGGTAGCGCGAAATGAATTCAGTAACTGATCGGGCGCGGGATGTTTCTCGCCTAACTCCTCCACCACCGCACGCGGCTCCTTGGCCGGCTCCAGCTCTTTGGCAATCTGATTGAACTGCGCCTGATTCTTGCGCATATCGGCCCAGCCGAACTCCAGCAGCTTGTCCAGCGGCAAATCCACCATCTCGTCATAGTGCAGCTTCTTCGAAAAGGTCGCTGCGCCGATGCGAAAGTCCCCGTTCGACTGCGGCAGCAGATCCGTCTTCAGCCAGCCAAGATAGCCGTTCAGCGCGGCAATCACCGCCGCATTCGTCTGCGCAAGCTCGGCCTTCAAAGCCGGATCTTTCGCGTCGGCAAAGGCCAGCGGAACATCGTGCTCGAAAAAGCTGACAATATCCGGCAATTGCTCGATGGCAATCTCGGTAAAAATACGCGGCGGATTTTTCAGGTTCACGCGCGCATCGGCTAATACTGCCGGCATTTGCTTCTCTCGCGCAATCAGCGACCGCAGCCGTTCGTCCGGCGAGGCAAACTTGCGCTCCATCAGCGTGAACGCGCCATTCGCGCAGGTGCCCGAATAGTTGTCCGCATTCTTCTCCCACGGACGAATCACTTCCAGCGTCAGCAGCTCCGAGCGAATGTTCGCCAGCACCATCTCGCGGTCGCTGCGCGGAACAAAATCAGCCGCGGCGGCATCGGGATGAATTGCCTCGACGCGCTTCTCGAAAACCTTCAGCGCGGCAATCTCCGCGTCGATGCTCTTCCGCGAGTAATCCTCCAGTTGCGCATCGTACTGGTGATAGCCAGCCAGCGTTCCGCCCGTCGGACCATAGTGAAAGTACACTTGGTCGAAGTACTCATCCGAGACCTTCTCAAACTGCTGCTTCCAGTTCTGATTCGCAGCATGGGCACTGATCGCTGAAGCCATAAAAACTCCAATCACAAACAGAACGGATAACTTCTTCATCGTCTCTCTCTTGATTCTTGAAATACCCACAAAAGTACGTGCCCATCCTTTTCGCGTCTTTCCGCAAAATGAATGGAAAAACAAAGATCTACGCAGGCAATTTCTGTTCCACCGCGGGTGCCAGGTTGGCAAGCAGTTCCTGAATTTCTAGCAGAACTTCGTCGGATCGCGTCGCATCCAACGGAAACTTCAACAGGCCCTGCGGCGTGAACTGGGCGCCGCGCTTGGCATTTTTCGCCACCAATCGCATCAGGCGCTGAGGATCGACCTTCGCATTTTCAGTGAAGCGGATATGCACCCCGTCGCGCTTGCGATCCACTCTCGCAATCCCGATCCGTTCGCACTCCAGCCGCATCAACGCCGCCTCCAGCAGGAAGACAGTGGCGTCAGGCGGCGCGCCATAGCGGTCTTCCATCTCCGCACGAACCTCGTTCACCGCCGCCTCGCTCGCCGCCCCCGCGATTTTCTTGTAGAGCCGCAGCCGCTGATTCTCTTCCGGCACATAGCTCTCGTCAATGCGCAGCGCGATGCCCAGGTTGAGCTGCGTCGTGGGCCGCTCCTCGCTGCTTTCGCCCTTCATCTCCTTCACAGCGGCCTCCAGCATCGACGTGTATAACTCGAATCCCACTGCCTCAATGTGTCCGCTCTGTTCGCCGCCCAGCATATTGCCCGCGCCGCGCAACTCCAGGTCCAGCGCCGCAATCTTGAATCCCGCTCCCAGGTCGCTGAACTCCTTCAGCGCCGCCAGCCTTCGGCGCGCAATCTCCGTCAGCTCCTGCTCCGGCGGAATCAGAAGATACGCATAGGCGCGCCGATTCGACCTGCCCACGCGGCCGCGCAATTGATATAACTCGCTCAGTCCGTGCCGGTCCGCGCGGTTAATCAGCATGGTGTTGGCCAAAGGAATATCCAGCCCGTTTTCGATGATCGTCGTAGCCACCAGCACATCGTATTCGTGCCGCATGAAGGCCAGCATCACCCTCTCCAGCTCCGTCTCGCTCATCTGCCCATGGCCCACCGCAACCCGCGCCCCCGGCACCAGTTCCTGAATCCGCGCGGCAATTTCGTAAATGGATTCCACGCGGTTATGCACAAAGTAGACTTGCCCGCCGCGCTCCAGTTCCACCTCGACCGCCGAGCGCACAATCTTCTCGTCGAACTTGGCCACCACCGTCTGAATCGCCATGCGGTCCTTGGGCGGCGTCTCGATCACGCTCATATCCCTGAGGCCCATCAGCGACATATGCAGCGTGCGCGGAATCGGCGTGGCGCTCATCGCCAGCACGTCAATCTCCTTGCGCATCTGCTTCAGCCGTTCCTTGTGGCGCACGCCGAAGCGTTGCTCCTCATCCACAATCAACAGGCCCAGATCCTGAAACTTGATGTCCTTCGACAGCAGCCGGTGGGTGCCGATCAGGATGTCCACCTTGCCCGTCTCCACCTGCTCCTTGATGATCTTTTGTTCCTTCGCCGTTCTAAAGCGCGAGATCATTTCGATGTTGATGGGAAACTGCGAAAACCTCTTCTTGAATGTCTCAAAGTGCTGAAAGCTCAGAATCGTCGTCGGCGTCAGCACCGCCACCTGCTTGCCGTCTTGCACTGCCTTGAAGGCCGCCCGCATGGCTACTTCCGTTTTCCCATAGCCCACGTCGCCGCACAACAGCCGATCCATCGGCGTCGTCGATTCCATGTCGTACTTGATCGCCCGGATCGCCGATAACTGGTCGTCGGTCTCGGTAAAGTCGAACGAATCCTCAAACTCCCGCTGAAACTCGTTATCCTTCGCGAAGGCCGTCCCTTGCGCTGTCGTCCGCTCGGCGTATAACTTCAATAACTCGCCGGTCATGTCCTGCATGGCCTTGCGCACGCGCGCCTTGGTCTTGGACCACTGCTGCGAGCCGAGCCTGTTCAGCACAGGCGCCGGTCCCGCGTCCGTCGAACGGTACTTCTGAATCAGATCCAATCGAGTCAGCGGCACATATAACTTGGCCTGCTCGGCAAACTCCAGGATCATGAACTCGACGGAGAGCCCATCCTGCACAATTTCCTTTAATCCTTGATATTGCGCGATGCCGTGCTCCACGTGAACCACGTAATCGCCTACGGTCAAGTCGCGAAAATCGGAGACAAACGCAGCCGTCTTTGACCGCTTCGGCTCCGGTCGCGCCGCCACATCCGCGTCGTCCGATAAATCATTAGCTCCGAAGAGAATCAGGTTCGAATCGGCAAAACTGACTCCCGCGGCCAACGGCGTCCGCACAATCACCGGCGCGCGCAGGTCGCTGGACAGGTAACCGCTTTCGTCCATCACCGTCTCGCCGGGACGTGGACTGCGGCTGCCCAGCCGGTACGGAATCTGGTACTCGCGCAGCACCGTGGCCAGGCGCTCCACATCGCCCTGGTGCGGCGCTGCCAGCACAATCCGCGTCTCCCCCGCCATCAGGTTGCGCAATTGCTCGGTGAACGCAGGAATCGAACCATGAAACCTGAGCGTCGAACGCGTGTTCAGCTCGATCTCGCCCAGCGTGTTGTCCTCGTCCAGTACATCGACCCCGCCCAATTGATCGAGGTCCAGCCCCATGTGCCCGTCCAGCACTGCCTGCAGCACTTCGGGCCGCAGGTAGATGTCCTCAGGCGTGATCAGCGACCCCATCGCCGAACGCTCGTGCCGCTGCTCGACCTTCTTCCACCAGCGATCGATCTGATTGCGCACCATCGCCGGCTCTTCGATAAACAACGCACACTTTGGCGTCAGCGACAGCAGCGATTTTTCCGCTCCCGCCACGGTAGAAAAAAACTCCCACCCCGGAAAGACGCTCACCCCTTCCGCAGCCGCCAGCTCAGCAGCCATCTCCGTTTCTTCGTCCGCGCCTTCCGTACCGCCCTCGGCATCCTCCTCAAATTTCACCCGCTGCTGATTCAGCCGTCCATGCACCGCGGCCAGCAGCCGCTCAGTCACCGGCGTTTCGGTCAGCGGCAGTAGTTGCGCTTCGTCCAGCCCACCTTGCGACCGCTGCGTCTCCGGATCAAATCTCCGTATGCTTTCAATCTCGTCGCCGAAGAACTCGATGCGTACCGGCCGGTCGGACTCGGGCGAGTAGACGTCCAGAATCCCGCCTCGCCGCGTAAACTGCCCGGGCATTTCCACCAGGTCCATTTGCGTATAGCCCACCGAGGCCAGGTGCCCGGTCAGCACCTCCACGTCCACCTCTTCGCCGCGCTTCAGCGTCACCGCGAGCCCGGCGTAGTAGTCGCGGTCAAACAGTTTCAGCGCCGCCGACTCCACCGGCGCAATCAGAATCGAGACCGCCCCAGTGGCCAGCTTCCACAACGCCGCCGCCCGCTGCGCTTGCACATCGGGATGAGGAGATAGATTTTCGAAAGGGAGCACATCGTGGGCCGGCAGCCGCACCACCAGCGCCGGGTCCACCGCGCCGGTCAGCTCGCAGCCTGCGCGGAGCATCGGCTCCAGCGCGTCGGCAGCCTTGTTGTCGGCCACCACCACAATCACCGGCTGCCGCGCAGCCCGCGCCATCAGCGGCAGATAAATCGCACGCGCCGTAGCTGTCAACCCGGAGACACGTCTACGCCCCGCATGGAGGCTCAGATGCCTTCGTACGCGCTCAAACTCGGAAGAGTGCTCCAGCTCCGCAAAGATTTCGCGGACGAACGGGAGAATCATGTCCCCCTAGTTTACCAGCGTCGGCTCAGAGGCCACTGCGAAGTCAGGCATTGCCCGCAGGCATGAACCCCTCAGCCGCCCACCATCCTTACTCCATCGCGCCCGCACGATCAACAAACACTTGCTGCGGCGCCATTACTTCACCCGCCGCACTGACCTTCAGCTTCAGAGTTTCCGTTATGGGCTTGCCCTCCAGCGGAGCAGAAAAGCGCAGCTCGTACTGATTCTTCATACAGCGGGCAATCTCCTCGAGGTACGGCTGCATGGAAACCGGGTTGCCCATCCCCTGCCATAAGCTCTTGCCGCCGGTTGCGTCGGTCACTTCAAGCAACAGGCTCTGGCCGGCATTGTTCCCGTATAAGGTGCGGTCGGCGAGGCCCTGAACCTGGAAGTAGATCGCGTAAACGACCAGTCTCGCGCGGACTGAGTCGGCAATGGCGGCCTGGACATAAGGATCTTCGGGGTCGAATCGCCGCTCATAGTTATCGATGCCATCGGTCACCATCACCACTTCGCGCCGGGCCTCACGATCGTCTGACGGCCAGTGCTTGGCAAGGTCCGAGAGGCAGAAGTAGGGGCTCGCGCTCGAACCCGGCGAACCTCCGGGCAGGTGAAGTGCGCTCAGCACACGCGCATGATCCGTGGAGAGAGAACCGGCAAAAACGGCCTGCCCGTTCTGCATATACGCGATACCGGCCTTCACATTTGGCGGCAGGTCATTGATGAAATGCTCGATCTCGCTGAATTGGCTTCCCAGGCTATTGCGGGCCGAGCTGTCGATCAGGAGCACCAGTTCCAGCCTGTCGCCAGGCCCGCGCAGCGACGTCCAGCCGGTCACCTGGGACGCTTTCCCGTTCACCTTGATGCTCAGGTCCTGCTGCGAGACGTTCGCGGGCATCTCACCCTGATGCTTGGGAAGAATCGTCACCACGGCCCGTCCCTGTCCCGTAGCTTTCTCGCCCTGCGAAAACGCCGGCGCCGCCAGCAGCAGCGTTCCAGCGGCCATCCAAATCGCTAAGTTCAGGTTTTTCATATAGATTCCCCCTTCAATGAGCGACCTCTGCCCACATTCTAATGCCGCTCGCCTCTGCCGAGTTAGATGTGGAGAGATTATGTTGGATTCACGCAACTTCCCGCCCGCCATGGGATTCGCTCCGACAAGCCGACGATATCCTTCGCCAGGAACAAATGAGTTTTCCCGCTGCCGGCTCTGGCGGAAGTTCCACATTCATTCAATTCTTCAAACTACAATTGAGATGAAATGGCAAAAAAACTACGAGTTGGAATCCTTTTTGGCGGGCGAAGCGGCGAACATGAGGTTTCGCTGCTCTCGGCGGCTTCGATTTTGAAGGCAATCGATCGGCGGAAGTTCGAGGTTGTACCCATCGGCATCACCAAGGCCGGACACTGGCTGACATCCGGGGCGGCGCAGGGCTTGCTGGAGGGCACCCCGACGGCGGAAGAGCCGAACCAGGCGAAGGCCCACACTGAGACCGGCCCAAAGACCCCGCAAAAACTGCGGGCGGGAGATCCAGCCACTACGCCGGGGGCGCGGGTTCTGGCCGAGGGGCAGCCTGCGTTGCTGGCGCCCGAGCCAGTGGAACCGGCAACGGCTTCCGCGCTCGCCGGACCAGCGGCTTTGGATACCCATGTGGCGCTGCGCAGCCTCTCTCTGGACGTGGTTTTTCCGGTGCTGCACGGGACTTTTGGCGAGGACGGAACCATCCAGGGACTCTTCGAACTGGCGGGAATCGCCTATGTTGGTTCTGACGTGCTGGGCTCGGCCGTGGGCATGGACAAGGATGTGATGAAGCGGCTCTTTACCCAGGCCAGGCTACCCATCGTCCGGCACGTGACGCTGCTGCGGGCCGAGTGGGAACGGTCGCCGCGGAAGGGTATCGCCCAAGTCGAGGCGGCGCTCAAGTACCCGATCTTTGTGAAGCCGGCAAATCTGGGCTCGTCAGTAGGCATCTCGAAAGCTCATGACCGCAAGGAACTCGCGGTTGCGCTGACCCTGGCCGCCAAGTACGACCGCAAGATGGTGGTGGAAGAGGGCGTAGGCGGAAAAAAGACCCGCGCGCGCGAATTCGAGGTCGGCGTGCTAGGCAACGACGCGCCAGAAGCCAGCCTAGTGGGCGAGATCATTCCCGGCAAGGAGTTTTACGACTACGAGGCGAAATATCTCTCCGAGGGTTCGACGGCTGTGATTCCAGCCCCGTTGAGCAAGGCCGAGACGAAGCTGGTTCGTGATCTAGCTGTAGCAGCCTTCAGAGCTTGTAATTTGTCCGGGCTGGCGCGGGTGGACTTTCTCATGGAGCCGGAGGGCAAGCGGCGCATCTTTCTGAACGAGGTAAACACCATGCCCGGCTTTACGAAGATCAGTATGTATCCCAAGCTTTGGGAGGCCACCGGCACCAGTTACAAGAATCTAATTACCCGGCTGATTGAGCTGGCACTGGAACGCCACGCCGAGAAGAGCCGGACGACGTATAGCCGCGAAGAGTAAGAACGAAGTGGTCAGTTGCCAGCTTCCGACTGCTCGGAACGGCAGCGGAGGATTGAGGCTGGAACTGTTAGCCAGCCTCCGGTGTCTAAAGAATCATAGGGACTCGGTTTATTCTGTAATAGCGAGGGCCCTGATCCCTAACCCCTGATCCCTGACCCCTGTCTTTCGAGGAACCTGCCCCATGACCCTGCTTGACGCTCCTGTTTTTGACCAAACCCGTGATCGCCGCCGACGGGTGATTTTGTGCAGCATGGCTGGGCTGCTGCTGGTGCTTTTTGTAGGCTGGTGGCTAGCGGCTGGCCGCCCGGTGGACTGGCCCTGGAACTGGAACAACCACCTGCGGGGAAGAATGGCGGTGAACCAGTTCCTCGGGGCTGTGGAAAAGAACGATCTGCCCACGGCCTACGGCATCTGGCTGAACGACAAGAATTGGCAGCAGCATCCTGCCCAGACCGGCCCCTACACCTTTGATCGCTTCCAGCAGGACTGGAGTTCCCAGAGCCCGGACAACGAGTACGGCGCCGTTCAGAGCCATCAGATTGTTGCGGCGCGTATGTACGGCAATGTGCTGCTGACGGCCACTCTGATCAACGGGCGCAAAAGCAAGGCGCTCAACCTGGACTACGATCCCAAGACGCGCCAGCTCAACTTCTCGCCACCCGACGTGGAGATTTACCTCGGCCCGTAGAGGCAGCGAGTCAATCCAATACAGTTAAAAGGGCTCCATTCCCTTCGCGAAAGCGCGGTGAGGATGGAGCCCATTTGGTTTTATGCGAAAATTGACAAATTATTCCGAGGACTTTGCCTCCTGGTTCGCATCGAACCAACGAGGAGAAGATCATGACCCAAAGTACGCATAACCGAGCCGCTGAACTCCACAACATGGCAGCCCACGCCCACGCAACCGCCGCTGAAGCCCATGGCAAAGAAGATCATCTGACCGCTCATGAACTCAGCCGAAAGGCTCACGAACTCTCGATGAACGCCTATAAGTATTCCGAACAACTCGCCGAGGAAGCGAAAAAGTAAACCAAAAAATAACCCGGAAGAAGCCAGAAAGCCGGAGCCTGAGCGGCTCCTCTGCGCTCTAGGAGTTCCTGCCCGTCAACTCCGCCAGCGCCTTCTCCAGGCTGGCGGCGTCTTCCACATTCATGGATTTCTTTGCCGGGTCGATCTGCTTCAGCAGGCCGCAGAGCACCTTGCCGGGGGCGACCTCAAGAAAAGTATCCACGCCCGCGCCAATCAGCGTCTTCATGCAATCCACCCAGCGCACTGCGCCGGTTACCTGGTGGATGAGGACGTCGCGGACTTCATCTGCGGTGGTGACCAGGCCTCCCGTGAAGTTGGCGGCCACGGGAATGCGGGGGTCGGAAACCTCCAATGCGCTCAGCACGCGCGCCACTTCTTCCTGCGCTGGTTGCATCAGGGCGCAATGGAAGGGTGCGCTTACGGGAAGCAGCACGGCGCGGCGTGCGCCTTTGGCCTTGGCTAGCGAAGAGGCCTTCTCGACAGCCGCCAGGGCGCCGGAAATCACCGTCTGGCCGGGAGAGTTCAGATTTGCAGCGGATACCGTCAAGCCCGTCTCCTGGGCTGCCTGCTGGCAGACCTCGCTCACTTGGGCGGGGTCCAGCGTCAGGATAGCGGCCATCGCGCCCTGCCCGGCGGGAACCGCCAGTTGCATGGCCTTGCCGCGAGCCTTCACCGAGCGCACGGCATCCGCAAACGACAGCGTACCGGCGGCCACGTGAGCGCTCCATTCGCCTAAGGAGTGACCGGCTGCCAACTCCGGCTCGATCCCATGCAGGGCCAGCACACGCAGGATGGCAGTACTCACCGTGAGAATTGCAGGCTGGGTGTTTTCCGTCATCTTCAGGTCTTCCGCGGGCCCCTCGAAGATCAACCTGGAAATCGGAAAGCCCAAAGCCTCATCGGCCTCGGCGAAGGTCTCGCGGGCAACGGGATATCGCTCCGCAAGTTCGCGACCCATGCCAACGGCCTGCGAACCTTGTCCCGGAAATAGAAAGGCAATCTTGATGGACATTTCAGATCAATTTTACCGGATGGGGGCGATAGAGTGCCGATTCAGTTCCATCGCTTCTTGTCGTCAGGGCCTTCGTCCAGCTTGCGGCCATTGCCGTCGAAGCGGACAACGCGTCCCTGGGAGCGCATATAGACTTCGAATTTGCGGGCGGCGCGGCGGCGCTTCCAGCGGTAGTAGCGGTTGCGCAGTGCGTACCAGCCCTCGCTCAAACCCAGCGAGAGCCCGCGCCGCGGAGCCAGGCGGACGTAGAACAGGCCGGCCAGTGCGCCACCCAGCTCGGCAAAGGCGTACAGGCGCTGCTGGCCGAAGAGCATGGCGACCGTCAACAGCGCGTAGATGGCCACCAGGTAGCGGGCCTTGATGCCGATGGGCAGTGGAAAGAGCATGAACTGCACATCGCCGTAAAGTGCGCCGATGGCCACCAGCAGCCCGAAGATGCCGCCAAAGCAGCCGTAGAGTGAAATCGCGTCAGCCGAAAAGCCCAACGGGCGGCTGCACTCGTAAATCGCGGTTGCGGCGGCGGCTGTTCCCAACACCGAGACCACATAGAGGCCGGTGACCCAGCTTGCGGTATGGGTGCTCTCCAGAAATCCCGCTAGGAACCACAGCGACAAAAGCTCAAAAAGCGTGCCCATCAGCGCGGGCGTCGGATGGACCAGGCTGTACGTGAAGGGCTGCCAGAGGGCGCCGTGCAGGAAGAGGCTGGGAGTGAATTCGAAGGCGCTCCCAAACTGGCCTGCAATGACCGGAACGGCCAGCATCGCCAGCGCCAGCGCAAAGTAGGCAACCAGGTTCCAGAGAACCAGGCGGCGGGTTGCGCCGCGGAATTCGGGAAAAACAAACGAAGTGGAGCCAAACCTGGGCATAATGGTCAATCTCAGAGTAAACCGTGGAGCGGGCGAGTGTCCTGTGGACGGGCGCGCAACCTCTGCGCTCCCAATATTTCGGCCCGGTTCACTCCCCTAATCATCCCCGATCGCAACTGCGTCTCGAAGCGGGGTATTCATAGCGTATCCTTCCTCTTGGGAGCCTCAATTGCGGTTCTGGCTTTGGCCCCTTGACCTGAGGCCGGTCTCTCTCTCAGAATAGCGGAGTCGTACAACAGAATACCGTCATCCTGCAATGCGAAATACAGTGGTGAGAGGAGGCTGCCATGCCCAGCTGCTCTGAATGTGAGAATGAACTTGACATCGAAATGGATGAAGTCGCGGAAGGCGACATCATCGTCTGCGATGAGTGTGGAACGGAGTACGAGGTGGTCGGCGTTGAACCGCTGGAGTTGGTGCGGATGGGCGATGACCCGGACGAAGTCGACGACGACCTGCTCGACGAGAAAGAGGATGAAGAGTGAGGTTTAACTGTACAAGTTTGGCGGCCAGTGTGGCGTTTGCTGTTCTGGCGGCCGGTGTGGTTCCTTTGGCGTCACACGGAGGCATGGGGCCGTTTGCGGCTCAGGCGCAAAACATGGGCCAGCGCGTGGTCATGGGTGCCGTGGTAGACGCTAATTCCGCTCCTGTGGTCGGCGCCACCGTCTTCCTCAGGGACATGAAGTCCAAGGCCATTCGCAGTTATTCAACCACTGAGAAGGGCCGCTTCCGCTTTGCCCAAGTGAATATGGCCGAAGATCATGAACTCTGGGCAGAGAAGGACGGCAAGAAGTCCGCCGTCAAAACCGTCAGCTCCTGGGATGCGCGCAAGGAGTTCGAGGTTGAGCTCAAGCTGAAGTAGGCTGCCGTCCGCGGCATTCGTGGAGTGCCGCGCTCCGCTTACCCAGCCAGTTTTTTTGTCACCAGTTCGTTCAGCAGCGCGGGATTTGCCTGGCCCTTCGAGGCTCTCATCACCTGCCCCACAAAAAAGCCCGCCATGGTCTTCTTGCCGCCGCGATACTGCTCCACCTGCTTCGGATTAGCGGCGATGACCTGGTCGATCATCGCTTCAATCGCCGAGGCGTCACTGAGCTGTTCAGGCTTCTCGCGCTCGTAGACGGCGCTGAAGTCCTCACCCTTTTCAAAGCACACATCGAACAACTGCTTCAGTTGCTTGGAGCTGATCTTACCCTCGTCAAGCAGGTCGGCGGCCTGTACGATGCCCGCCATGGAAACGGGAGAGTGTTCCTGTTCCAGTCCCAACGCCTTCAGCCTTCCACCCACCTCGCTCAACAGTACATTGGCCACGCGGCGCGGGTTGCGGGCAGTTCTGGCTGCGGCTTCAAAGCGGCCGGCGAACTCCCGCGTAGCGGTTAGCGTAAAGGCGTCCTGCCTGCTCAGCTCGTATTCAGCTATCATGCGGGCGCGCCGGGCTTCGGGCAGTTCGGGAAGCTTCTTCCTCGTTTCGGCCAGGAATTCCGCTGAAACAATCAACGGCGGCAGATCCGGTTCAGGAAAATAGCGATAATCGTGCGCCTGCTCCTTCGATCTCATCGAGTAGGTCCGGCCCTCGCCGGAGTTCCATAGCCGGGTCTCCTGCATCACGTGCCCGCCGGATTCGATTTCCTCGATCTGGCGCTCAATTTCATACTCCAGGGCCATGCGAACGAAGCGGAAGCTGTTCAGGTTCTTCACTTCGGCCTTGGTGCCAAATTGCGGCGCGCCTTTGAGTCTGACGCTTACATTGGCGTCGCAGCGGAGCGAGCCTTCTTCCATGTTGCAGTCCGAGACCCCGCAATAGAGCAGGATTTCCTTCATGCGAGTGAGGTACTCGAAGGCCTCATCGGGCGTGCGCATATCCGGCTCTGAGACGATTTCGGCCAGCGGCGTCCCGCAGCGGTTCAGGTCGATAGAGGTGTGGTGGGCGGAGTCGGCCAAGCCATCGTGGATGCTCTTGCCCGCATCCTCTTCCATGTGCAGGCGTGTGATGCCGATGCGCTTGATCGACCCGTCCGCCGTGGGCACCTCGATCCAGCCGTGCTCGGCCAGCGGCTTGTCGAACTGCGAGATCTGGTACCCCTTGGGCAGATCGGGATAGAAGTAGTTCTTGCGCGCGAAGATGGAGCGCTCGCGCACCTCGCAGTTCAGCGCCATCGAGGCCAGCGCGGCGAACTCGACAGCTTTCGCGTTGAGCACCGGCAAGGACCCCGGCAGCCCCAGGCACACCGGGCAGACGTTGGTGTTGGGTTCTGAGCCGAATTGGTTCTGGCAACCACAGAAGGCCTTGGTGGCCGTGAGCAGTTGCACATGGACTTCGAGACCGATGACTGGCTCGTACTTGGCCAGAACTTGGGGCGAGAGCGCGACAACGGACATATTGACTTTGATTTTAACGCGAAGGACGTCAAGCCCTTCTCAGAGGATCTTCTTCCCAAATGCCGAGCAGGCCAGCTCCACCGCCAGCTCCGCCGTGCGGTTGTGCTCGTCAATCACCGGATTGACCTCGACAATCTCGAAGCTCAGCAGCCGCCCGTCATCGGCAATGATCTCCATGGCCAGGTGGGCCTCGCGGTAGGTAGCTCCGCCGCGCACCGGCGTACCCACACCCGGCGCGTACTCGGGGTCAACGCAGTCTATATCCAGCGAGATATGATACCCGGCAGTCCCGCGACCGGCGATAGCCAAGGCTTCTTCCATCACCGCTCTCATGCCCCGCTCGTCAATGTCGCGCATGGTGTATACCCCGGCCACCCCGGCACGGCGAATGTTTTCCCGCTCGGCGGCATCGATCTCCCGCACGCCGACCAGCACCGTGTTCTCCGCCGCGACCTTGGGCGCATAACCGAAAATCTTCGACAGCCGATCCGGTCCCAGCCCCAGCAGCGCGGCCAGCGGCATTCCATGGACGTTGCCTGAGGGCGAGGTCTCCGGCGTATTGATGTCCGAGTGCGCATCGATCCATACCAACCCGATCTTCTCTTCCTTCCGGCGATAGAACTCCGCCACGCCAGAGACTGACCCGGCGGCCAGCGAGTGGTCGCCGCCCAGCACCAGAGGCGTCATTCCCTCCTCCAGGGCCTTCACCACAGCCTTGGCGGTGCGCGTGCAAGTCTCCGCAATCTCCTTCAAGTAGTGCGCGTTTTCGTTGCCCGCGGCCTGAGTCTCGGCAATATCCACCAGGATGTTGCCCCCGTCGGTCACCTCATGGCCCAGCGCTTCCAGCCGCGCCTGCAGCCCGGCCACGCGCACCGCCGAGGGCCCCATGTCCACTCCGCGACGGCTGGCGCCCAGATCGAGTGGAACGCCGATGACCCGGATGCGACGAGTGGGAAGCACCTGCGCGCTGTGGTGTGAGGTTGAAGAGGCGGGATTGGAAACTTCAGCGGAATTCGACATCGAAATATCTCCTCGTGACAGAAATCAACCGGCCATCCAGAATCGCGCATAAGAAGGGCCCGGCATAAAGCGGTTCTCCAATTGGTGTAGAGGGAAAGCACAATCGCCGAGTGGCTTTTTCCTTAAGAAAAAGCCACCTTGCACAATCCCGAAAACGCCACAGGAATTGGAGAACCGCTCTAAAGCCGGGCCTTCTACTTGAGTACATAAAACTGGGTGCCCCATCCTTGCGACGTCTTTGTTTTTGTCGCAAGGGTGGGAAACCACAAAACCACACTGAGCAAAGCGAGGCCCGTTCTTACTCGGACGCCATCTCCTCGGCCTCGCCCTCCTGGCGCATCAACTCCAGTTCGCGCTCGGCAGCTTCGATCTCAGCCGAAACTTCCTGCTGTACCCGGGCCGCCGCTTCCTCCAACTCCGGTGAAAGCTGGACGTTGCGGTAGTATTCCAGACCTGTGCCGGCCGGAATCAGACGCCCGACGATCACGTTCTCCTTCAACCCGCGGAGGTTGTCTACCGCTCCGTTGATGCTGGCTTCGGTGAGCACGCGCGTGGTCTCCTGGAAGCTGGCCGCCGAAATGAAGCTGTCGGTCGAAAGCGACGCCTTGGTAATGCCCAGCAGCAGCGGACGTCCGGTTGCCGGGCGGCCTCCAGCAGCGAGCACCCGCTCGTTCTCTTCGCGGAAGCGGAAGCGATCCACCTGCTGCTCCAGCAGGAAGTTGCTGTCGCCCACGTCGTCGATCCGCACCCAGCGTAGCATTTGCCGCACAATCACCTCGATGTGCTTGTCGCTGATGGCCACGCCCTGGAGCCGGTAGACTTCCTGAATCTCGTTCACCAGGTAAGCCTGCAACGCCTTTTCGCCCAGCACATCCAGAATGTCGTGCGGGTTCAGAGGCCCGTCCATCAATGGGTCGCCAGCACCCAGGCGCTCGCCTTCCTGCACGTTCACGTGGATGCCGCGCGGCACCAGATACTCCTTCTCGTCGCCGTTGTCCGCGGTCACGTAAATCTTGCGCTGGCCCTTGGCAACCTCGCCAAAACGGACCACGCCGTCGATCTCGCTGATGACGGCCGTCTCGCGCGGCTTGCGCGCTTCGAACAGCTCCACCACGCGCGGCAGACCGCCGGTGATGTCCTTGGTGCGCGTGCTCTCCTTGGGAATCTTCGCCAGCACATCGCCCGGGCCCACCTCGTCGCCGTCCTCCACCATCAAGTGAGCGCCGCGAGGCAACAGGTAGCGCTTGTGCCCCTTGGCGTTCTTCACTACGAAGGTCGGCTGCCGTTTCTCATCCGGCGCATCAGCAACCACCCAACGCGAGAGGCCCGTCACTTCGTCCACTTCCTCGTTGAGCGTTACGCCTTCCTGTAAATCCTTGAAGACTACATTGCCGCCGATTTCGGTCAGGATCGAGTAGGTGTACGGATCCCACTCGGCCAGCAACTGGCCCAGCTTCACCTGTTCGCCGTCCTTCACCCGCAGGCGCGCGCCATAAACCACCTGGTAGCGCTCCTTTTCGCGGCCTCGCTCGTCCTGAACAGCTACCGAACCGGAGCGGTTCATCGCCACCAGGGTGCCGTCCTTGCTTTCCACGTAATTCAGGTTGATGAAGCGCACAAAGCCGTTGTTCTTGGCATCAAGGCGCGATTTATCCTGCACGCGACTGGCCGTGCCGCCCACGTGGAAGGTACGCATGGTCAACTGCGTGCCCGGCTCGCCGATCGACTGCGCCGCAATCACGCCGCATGTCTCGCCCAGCTCCACCATGCGGCCAGAGCCCAGGTTGCGCCCGTAGCACAGCGCGCAAACGCCGCGCCGCGACTCGCAGGTCAGCACCGAGCGAATCTTCACCCGCTCCACGCCCGCCGCCTGAATCGCCGAGGCAATCTCCTCGTCGATGCCCTGGTTCACATCCACCACGATATTGCCGTCGTAGTCCTTGATCCGCTCCAGAGAGACACGGCCAATAATGCGGTCGCGCAACTCTTCGATGATCTCGCCCGACTCGACGATCGATCCCACGTAAATGCCTTCGACCGTGCCGCAGTCGTACTCCGTCACGATCACGTCCTGTGCCACGTCCACCAGCCGCCGCGTCAGGTAACCCGAGTCGGCCGTCTTCAACGCTGTATCGGCCAATCCCTTGCGCGCGCCGTGCGTTGAAATGAAGTACTCCAACACCGTCAGCCCCTCGCGGAAGTTCGCCGTGATGGGTGTCTCGATCACTTCGCCCGAAGGCTTGGCCATCAGTCCGCGCATACCCGAAAGCTGGCGAATCTGCTGCTTCGAACCACGAGCGCCCGAGTCGGCCATGATGTAGATCGGGTTGAAGGCGCCTTCATCGTCCGCCTTCTTCATGTTGCCGAACATCTCGTCGGCCACCTTGTCGGTCACTGCCGACCACATCTGAATCACCTTGTTCGAGCGTTCGCCGTTGGTGATTGCGCCGTCCATATACTGCTTCTGGACTTCGATCACCTTCTTGTCGGCCTCGTCCACGACGGTGTACTTGCTGTCTGGAATCACCATGTCGTCCAGACCAACCGAGAGTCCGGAGATCGTGGCGTAGTTGAAGCCCAGCGCCTTGATCTTGTCCAGCATCCCCACCGTCACTTCAAGACCCAGGTTCTGGTTGCAGTAGTTCACCAGTTGCCCGATTCCCTTCTTCTTCAACAGGCCGTTGATGAAGGGCATTCCTTCCGGCAGCGAGTCGTTCAGAATCACGCGGCCCACGGTGGTCGTGATGTACTGCTTGTTGAACTCCACAGGCTCGATGTGCGTCAGATCCTGGTCGTCATAGGCCGTGGTCAAATCCAGCACCTTGCCCGTGTAGCGCAGGCGGATGGGCGACAGCGTCTCTACTTCCTTGGCTTCCAGCGCCATCAGAATCTCTTCTGTGTTGGCAAAGACCCGTCCCTCGCCCTTGGCGCCCTTCTTGGCCTTGGTCATGTAATACAGTCCCAGCACCATATCCTGCGAGGGCACGGTGATCGGCTGGCCGGAGGCCGGCGAAAGAATGTTGTGCGTTGCCAGCATCAGCACGCTGGCTTCAATCTGCGCCTCGGGCGACAGCGGAATATGCACCGCCATCTGATCGCCGTCGAAATCGGCATTGAATGCCGTGCAGCACAGCGGATGGAGCTTGATCGCCTTGCCCTCCACCAGTACCGGCTCAAAGGCCTGAATGCCAAGGCGGTGAAGCGTCGGCGCGCGGTTCAACAACACCGGGTGGTCCTTGATGACTTCCTCAAGAATGTCCCACACGATCGGATCCTGCATCTCCACCATTTCTTTTGCCTGCTTGATGGTGGTGCAGTGCCCCGTCTGTTCCAGACGATGATAGATAAACGGCTTGAAGAGCTCCAACGCCATCTTCTTGGGCAATCCGCACTGGTGCAGCTTCAGTTCCGGACCGACCACGATCACCGAACGGCCGGAGTAGTCCACGCGCTTGCCCAGCAGATTCTGCCTGAACCGTCCTTGCTTGCCCTTGAGCGTATCCGAGAGCGACTTCAGCGGACGGTTGTTGGCGCCCCTCAGCACGCGGCCGCGGCGGCCATTATCGAACAGCGCGTCCACAGCTTCCTGCAACATACGCTTCTCGTTGCGCACAATCACTTCCGGCGCATGCAGGTCCATCAGCTTCTTCAACCGGTTGTTGCGGTTGATCACGCGGCGATAAAGATCGTTCAGATCCGAAGTGGCAAACCGCCCGCCATCCAGCGGCACCAGAGGACGCAGCTCGGGAGGAATCACCGGCAGCACGTCCAGAATCATCCATTGCGGCTTGTTATCGCTCTTGCGGAATGCTTCCACAACCTTCAGCCGCTTGGCATACTTCAGCTTCTTCTGCGCGGATGTTTCCGTCTTCATTCTTTCGCGCAGCTCGACACCTAGTTCTTCGATGTTGACCCGCTTCAGAAGCTCCTTGATAGCCTCCGCGCCCATCATCGCCTTGAATCCCGAAGGGCGGAATTGAGCGTCCAGCTCGCGGTACTTGGTCTCGTCCTTGATGACCTCGCGTTCCTTGACCGGCGCATCGCCCGGATCGACCACTACATAGGACTCGAAGTAGAGAATGGCTTCCAGGTCGCGAAGAGAAATGTCCAACAGGTGCCCGATCCTCGACGGCAGGCCCTTGAAGAACCACACGTGCGAGCAGGGCGATGCCAGCTCGATGTGCCCCATGCGCTCGCGGCGCACCTTGCTCACTGTTACTTCCACGCCGCACTTGTCGCAGATCACCCCGCGGTGCTTCATGCGCTTGTACTTGCCGCACAGGCACTCCCAATCGGTTACGGGTCCAAAAATGCGCGCGCAGAATAGCCCGTCGCGCTCCGGCTTGAAGGTGCGATAGTTGATGGTTTCAGGCTTGGTAACTTCGCCATGAGACCAACTGCGGATCTTCTCCGGCGATGCCAGCATGATGCGGATTGCGTCAAAATCAGTGATGGGGCTGGAAAGCTCAAACGGGTTCGAACGGAACAAGGCGACCCTCCTTGGCGGGCCCTTCGGCGCCTGCCGCGGCTTTTCCCGGGATTCCTGAAGGGCCCCCCCTTCCCGGGAAGCGGCGTTTACCGCTTTCAAGAAGGACCCCGATGACTCTTTGCATCCGGCCCGGCGCTGCCCGTTTGGCAACTCCCGGCCGGTTAACTCAATCGGTTAGGTCTCCCAGGTCTCGATTCTGAAACCTGGGAAACCTCAAACCTTAGTCGGCAACCGCCGATATGATTTCCGGCTCGGGCAGCGCCTTGTGCACCAAATCCGCGCGCTTGATCAGCTCCACGTCCAGGCACAGCGACTGCAATTCGCGGATCAGCACGTTGAACGACTCCGGGACGCCCGGCTCGATGGCCGCCTCGCCCTTCACGATGGCCTCGTAAATCTTTGTACGGCCATACACGTCGTCCGACTTGGCAGTCAGCAGCTCTTGCAGAATGTAAGCCGCGCCATATGCCTCCAGCGCCCAAACTTCCATCTCGCCGAAGCGCTGCCCGCCGAATTGCGCCTTGCCGCCCAGAGGCTGCTGCGTAATCAGCGAGTACGGCCCAATCGACCGTGCGTGAATCTTGTCGTCCACCAAGTGCGACAGCTTCAACATGTAGATGTAGCCCACCGTCACCGGCTGCTCGAACTGCTCGCCCGTCATGCCGTCGAACAGTACCGTCTTGCCTGAGGAAGGCAACCCGGCCGCAGCCAGCAGAGCCTTGATCTCGCTCTCCCGCGCTCCGTCGAAGACCGCCGTTCCGAACCAGATGCCCCGCTTCATGCCTGCTCCCACGCGAAGCAGCATCTCGTCGTCAAGCTCCATCAACTGCCGCAGCGCCGCGGTTCCCGCGAACTCCTTCTTCATCAGTTCGCGCGTGTACGCGGCATCGGTGTTGGCGCTGATCAGCGCGGCAATCTTCGCGCCCAGCACGTGTGCGGCCCAGCCCAGATGCGTCTCCAGAACCTGCCCCACATTCATACGGGAAGGCACGCCCAGTGGATTCAACACAATCTCCACCGGCGTTCCATCGGGCAGATACGGCATATCTTCCTCGGGAAGAATGCGCGCAATCACGCCCTTGTTGCCGTGGCGGCCGGCCATCTTGTCGCCCACTGAGAGCTTGCGCTTCATCGCGACATAGACCTTCACCAGCTTGATCACGCCCGGAGGCAGCTCATCGCCCTTTTGCAGCTTGGCTACCTTCTCGTTGGTGATCTTGCGCAGCACTTCGATTTGCCGCGAGGTCATCTCCTCGATCTCGTCGATCTGCTCGTTGACGCGGGGGTCCTTGTCGGCGTAGCGGATGCGCTTGAGATTCTTTGTGGAGATGCGCTCAATCGTCTCACGGTCCAGAATCGCCGCCTTGGTCAGCAAGCGCTTGTTGGTCCGCTCGTCGTGCAGGTCGGCCAGCACTTCCTTGCCGCCCAGAATGCCGTCCAGCCGCTTCAGACGCTCATCGGTCAGAATGCGGATTTCGTCGCCCAGATTCTTCTCCAGCTTGGCGATATATTCGGCCTCGATCTGCCTGGCTCTCTCGTCTTTGTCCTGGCCCTTGCGGCTGAAGATGCGGACATCGACAATCGTGCCTTCGATCCCTGGAGGCGTCGTCAGCGAAGCGTCGCGGACATCGCCGGCCTTTTCGCCGAAGATGGCCCGCAGAAGTTTTTCTTCCGGCGTCAGTTGGGTTTCGCCCTTGGGCGTCACCTTGCCCACCATGATGTCGCCGTGCTTGATCTGGGCGCCGATGCGGATCACGCCGCTCTCGTCCAGGTCGCGCAATGCGTGCTCGCTCACGTTGGGAATGTCGCGCGTGATCTCCTCGGGCCCCAGTTTCGTGTCGCGGGCCTCGATCTCGAACTCCTCGATGTGCACTGAGGTGTAATAGTCCTCGCGCACCAGCTTTTCGCTGATCAGAATCGCGTCCTCGAAGTTGTAACCGCGCCACGGCATGAAGGCCACCAGCACGTTGCGCCCCAGCGCCAGCTCGCCGGCTTCCGTGCACGGCCCGTCGGCGATCACCTGCCCCTTCACCACCCGGTCGCCCTCGCGGACAATAGGCTTTTGATTGATGCACGTGTTCTGGTTCGACCGCTTGAACTTGATCAGCGTGTAAATGTCGGAACCCACCTCGCGCGAAAGCTGCGTCGGATGATGTTCGCCTTCCACGCGTACGATGATGCGCTGCGAGTCTACCGAGTCCACAATGCCGTTGCGCTTGGCTAGAATCACGGCGCCCGAGTCGCGCGCCGTCACGCCTTCCATCCCCGTGCCCACCAGCGGAGCCTCGGCCACCAGCAAAGGAACAGACTGCCTCTGCATATTGGCGCCCATCAACGCTCTGTTGGCGTCATCATGCTCCAGGAAGGGCACCAGCGAAGCCGCCACTGAGACCAGTTGCTTCGGGCTGACGTCGATGTAGTCCACCTCGGCCCGGTTCACCAGCACAAAGTTCCCTGCTCGCCGCGCGTTCACCAGGTCCTCGGTGATCACGCCCTGCTCGTTGAACTCGATGTTGGCCTGCGCGATGGTGTGCTTGTCCTCTTCCCATGCCGAGAGGTAGAAGCTAAACGGGATATGATCGATGGCCCGTTTGCCCGCCTTCTTCAGCGACGCATTCAACCGCGCCGCCTCTTCCTTCTCGATGTGGTCGCCCACGCGCAGTCCGCTTTCGCCGGCGTTGGTAATCTCCACGTAGTCCAGGATCCGCGAATCCTTCACCTTGCGGTAAGGCGACTCGATGAACCCGTACTCGTTGATCCGCGCAAAGCAACTCAGCGAGCTGATCAGTCCGATGTTCGGACCTTCCGGCGTTTCAATCGGGCAGATGCGGCCGTAGTGCGTCGGGTGCACGTCGCGCACCTCAAAGCCCGCGCGTTCACGCGACAACCCGCCCGGTCCAAGTGCGGACAGGCGCCTCTTGTGCGTGATCTCCGACAGCGGATTCGTCTGGTCCATGAACTGCGACAACTGCGAAGAACCGAAAAATTCGCGGATCGCCGCCATCACCGGCTTGGCGTTGATCAGGTCGTGCGGCATCGCCGTCGAAAGCTCCTGATATACGCTCATCTTTTCCTTGATGGCCCGCTCCATGCGCACCAGCCCGATGCGGAACTGGTTCTCCATCAACTCGCCCACAGCCCTCACGCGGCGGTTGCCCAGGTGATCGATGTCGTCCACCATGCCGATGTTCTTGCGCAGCTTCAGCAAGTAGCGGATCGTCGCGTAGAAATCCTCGGGCGTCAGCGTGCGATGGTGCAGTTCCGAGGCGTCCTGGTTGTCATACAGCTTGATATTGAACTTCAGCCGGCCTACACGCGAAAAATCGTACTTGCGCACGTCGAAGAACATACCTTCAAACAGCGCTGTCGCCGTGTCCAATGTCGGCGGATCGCCTGGCCTCAGTTTGCGGTAAATCTCGATCAGAGCCTCTTCCGGCTTGCGAATCGAGTCGCGCTTCAGCGTGTTGGTGATGACGTTGCCCACGTCGTCGCGCTCCGGGAAAAACACCTCGAAGCTCGCCGCGCCGCTCGACAAAATTTTGTGCAGCCGGTCGGCCGTCAACTCGACGTTGGCCTCCACCACCACTTCGCCGGTATTCAGGTCCACCACATCCGCCGCGGTCATCGCGCCGTCCAACTCGGCCGATTCCACCTCGACCCTGTCGATCGCCGCCGCCCGAATCGCCTTCAGCGAGTGCGGTGTAATCTTGCGCCCAGCCAGCGCAATCTCCACGCCATTCGCCACAACCGCGTGCGCCGGCTTGGCCCCCACCAGGTGCGTTGTGCCGTGGCCTTCCTCCGGAACCGCCCACTGCAGCTTGCCGTCCGCCACATGCAGCCTGTCCACGGTATAAAAGGTCTTCAGAATCTCTTCGTCCGAACGCAGCCCAAGTGCGCGCAGGAAGATCGTCCCCAGGAACTTGCGCTTGCGGTCGATGCGCACATAAAGCGTGTTCTTCTGGTCGTACTCAAACTCCACCCACGAACCGCGGTAGGGAATGATCTTGCCCAAAAAGTAGGTGTGATTGTTGGCCGTCTCGAAGAACACGCCAGGCGAACGGTGCAACTGTGAAACAATCACACGCTCGGTGCCGTTCACGATAAAGGTCCCGTTCGGCGTCATCAGCGGAATATCGCCGAAAAACACCTCCTGCTCCTTGATATCGCGAATCGTCTTGTTGCCTGTCTCCGCATCCTTCTCATAGATGGTCAACCGCACCGTCACCTTCAACGGCGCGGAGAAGGTCATGCCCCGCTCTTCGCACTCCTGCTGGTCGTACTTCAACTGCAGGCTCACCGGGTCGCCGCACTTGTTGCAGAAATCGGGCGTGTTCTTGTTGTACGTGCCGCACTTCTGGCACAGCACATCGCCCAGGCGGAAAGGATCGGTAATCACCATCGCCCCGCAATGCACGCAGGCCGTCCTCAAGTGATGCAGTCCTTTCAAGTGGCCGCACTTGCATTCCCAGTTGCCAATCGAAAAATCAACAAAATCCAACTGCGAGATTCCGCGGAAGTCGGTGATCGGAAATACCGACACAAACACTGATTGCAAGCCTGCGTCGTCGCGCTCATTCGGCAGCTTGTCCATCTGCAGGAACCGCTCATACGAGCGCCGCTGCACTTCAATCAGGTTGGGAATCTGAGTTGCGGTGGGAATCTTTGAAAAATCGAGCCGGCTGCGAATCGCGCGCTTCTCGTTGGGCATGCTTCACTCCTGAGGCTCTTCGCTCCGGCGCCTGAGATGGGCCGGGCCAGCGCCCGAGTCTCTTCGGCGCCGGCTAATTACGGTAAGTAAGTCGAAAAAGCGGACTGGCGCTCTGCAATCTCCAGTCCCCGCCCCCTGCAACCCCCAAATACAATTTGCAGCCCCGGCCGCAAATACACCGGGGAATTCCCCAGGGCCATGCATGTCCGTGAGAGATCAGTTAAAAACGCGTCGTGGGCATTGCCGCACATCCGGCAAGTGCGCTAAACTGCGCACAATCGATGAAGCCAGAGCAATGATTGAACCTGTTGGCAACTCTGGTGCACACTCGGCAAATCTGCCTTCAAGGCTCGTCTGCCGCAGCAGGGAGACACAAAAAGCCCGCGAGGCACAATGCCTCACGAGCGCGGCCCATTGCCTGTGCCCCCATCCGAATTCTGTTGCACTGCTCTCGCCGATCCCAAAGCTCGCTTCTGCCGCTCGCTCGCCAGCCACTGCTAACCGTCAACGGGAACCCAGCCTATCCCTTTGACCATAAGGCACTTAACTACACCACAAACCGAACCGCCAGCGGGCTTGACCCCTGCCCGGCAAGCGAACGCTTGCGTGCCCATCCACAACTCTCAAGATGCGCCAACCTAACCCGCCCTATTTCTTGGAAAAAACGAAATAAGCCAGAAAGTCGCGCATTGACTAGTGTAGCGCGTCCCGGTCAGCCCTGCAAGCCGCCCAGCCTTGCGGCTGGGCCACTTGGCACAAATTGGCACAAACTACTTGATTTCAACCGTCGCGACACCATCAAACTTCTTCTTGATGGTCTCGGCTTCGTCCTTGGAAATGCCCTCTTTGATCGCCTTGGGGGCGCCATCGACCAGATCCTTGGCTTCCTTCAGGCCCAGCGACGTAACCTCACGCACCGCCTTGATGGTGCTGATCTTGTTCGCGCCGAAGTCCTTCAGAATAACCGCGAACTCCGTCTGCTCTTCAACTGCCGGAGCCGCCGCGCCCGCCGCTGCCACCGCAACCGGAGCCGCAGCCGCTGCTGAAACGCCAAGCCGCTCTTCCAGCTTCTTTACCAAAGCAGCCGCTTCCAAAAGACTCAGGGACACAATTTGCTCTTCCAACTGCACCAAATCCGCCATTTTTCTCTCCAATCAGAACCGTTTGAATTGTTTTCTTGCAGCCGCAATCCCACGCTGGAAGTTTCCGATGCGCCAGACCCGCGCCCTTCCCGCCTGCTCCTGCGGCCAAATACCGTTTTCCTAAATCCACTCCCCCAGGGGAGCGCGCCAGAAGCAGCCCTTAGGCTGCTCCGGCAAACTTTTCCTTCTCCACGCCCTGGCCCAAAACTACCGCCAGATCGTGACCCGCCGCGTTGATCACCGTCGCCAGCCTTTGCGCTGGCGCATTGATCAGGAACAGCAGCTTCGAGAACAGCTCTTCCTTGCCCGGCATCGTCGCCAGCGCCTTGATTTCGGCTGCTGTCAGCAACTTGCCTTCCACGATGCCCAGCTTGAACTGGAACTCCGCGTTATCGCTCGCCCACTTGGCAAACACCTTGGCCAGAGCCACCGGGTCGCCCGAGGTAAACGCCACTGAGTTCACGCCCTTGAGCCCCTTCAGCGCGGCTTCCACCTGCGTTCCCTGGCCCGCTACGGCTGCCAGCTTGTTCTTCACCACGCGGTATTTGCCGCCTGCTTCGCGGATCACCTTGCGCAGCGCAAAGTCCTTGGCTACCGTCAGCTTGGCAAACGTTCCGATAATCGCCGTCGTCGAGGTCTCCAGTTCCTTCGCCAGCAACTGGACCTTCTCCGTCTTCTTCGCCCTTGAAATCGCCATCGTCCTGCTCCAAACAGTGAACAGTGATCAGTGAACAGTGGCCAATGCCTCAAGCCCGCAATAGCCTTGTTCCCTGCTCGCTAATCCCTTTTCACTCACCCTCATCGGGCGCTCTGTTCAAATCTTTGTTCCCAGTCTTTTCAGGCCGGGCATAAAGCCAGCCGGCCGCAGCACCAACTGACCACTGATCACTGATTGCTGCTTTAGTGCTTGCCGGCCGCATCCGCAACTGCTGAATCCAGCGGTACTCCAGGGCCCATCGTCGAGCTCAATGTGATGCTCTTGATGTACTTGCCCTTGGCCACTGAAGGTTTGGCGCGCACAATCGCGCCAATCACTGTCGTAGTGTTGTCGATCAGTTTTTGCGGGTCAAAGCTCAACTTGCCCACCGGCACGTGCACCAGGCTGGTCTTGTCGGCGCGGAACTCCACCTTGCCGGCCTTGATCTCTTTTACCGCCGCAGCCACATCCATGGTCACGGTCCCCGTCTTGGGGTTCGGCATCAGGCCCTTGGGGCCTAGAATCTTGCCCAACCGGCCCACAACCTTCATCATGTCCGGCGTGGCGATCAGAGCGTCGAAGGCGGTCCAGCTTTCCTTCTGGATCTTCTCCACCATCTCCTCGCCGCCCACAAAGTCAGCGCCGGCCGCCGTTGCTTCCTTCTGGCGGTCGCCGGTGGCAATCACAGCCACAGTCTTGGTCTTGCCCAGCCCATGCGGCAGAACCACGGTCCCTCTGACCATCTGGTCAGCGTGGCGGGTGTCAACGCCCAGTCTCAAGGTCAGATCGACAGTCTCGTCGAACTTGGCGTACTTCACCTGCTTGAGCAGGCTCACCGCCTCGGGCAATGGATACGTCGGCTTGGTCACAGCCGCGCGCGCCTTCGTAATATTTTTGCTTGTTTTAGCCATTCTTTCCTCGTCTCCCACCGCCCCTGCAAGCCCCGCTTTGCGGAGAACCCGGATGCGCCCTCCAGAATCGGCAGCGCAATCGAACAGGCCCAGAAACCGTAGTGCTATTGACAGCCCAGGGATTTCCCCCGGACACATCTATGAATCATAGCGAAACGGCCCCAGAATTGCAAACCGGCCATCAATCGGGTAGTGTCCTAATTTGGGTTATTGGACTGCTTTTGAGCTTTGTATTCCCCGTTATCGCCGATGCTTACCCAAAGGCCACCCGACAAGTCGGCCTTATCAAAGGTAAAGAAGTCGTGGTTATACGCCCATTTGTTGTTAAACCTAATCTCCCACACCCCGCCAAATATATCGTCATACCGAACAAATGCCCGCACAAAGACGTGCAGTTTTTCTTCTCGGACCAAAGACACTCTCGCTTCATCCGGGCCAAAGGGCGGCTCACCCCACGGCTTTTCCTCAGTCAGGATAGTCATAGACCCTTTAAAGGTGCGATCCTCTGGGGTGATAGTTGTTGGAAGTCCCATCCCCCGCCACCACGGATCATCCGCCGGAACTTCGTCGGTCTCACGGATCGCGGCAGCACAAGAATTCTCTCTAATATAGACCTGCGTAGCTCCGTCGAGAATCAGTTTGAATGGCACTTCGTACCCATTGTCGGGATCGGGATCATTGACCAGATCAACGTGGCCAAACTCAATCCTCAATCGCCCTCTTTCCTTGTTCTTCACCATCTCGATTTGGTCAATCGCAGCATCGGCGCTCCTTTGGGCAACAGCAACGGAATCCCTTTGGATTTTGGTCTGGCGCTCCATATGTCCAGCTTGGACCTGCATCACATGAATCTGACGAATCAGATAGCAAAGCGTTGGGATGCCGAGAATACACAGCCACCATTCCGGCTGTGCGTACCACCTTGGACGGTCGGTTTCTGTTTTCGCCTTATCTGTTTGGCCGTTGCTCTGTTTCTCTGGAGCAACAGTCATTACAACGGGAGATTGGACCTGCTTAACTGGTTGCTGTTTATTGTCAGCAGCCTTGTTTGCCTGACCGGACACACAGTCTGCCATGAAAATAGCAATTGCGAGTATTGTCAGACGTTTCCACATGATTCAGAAATTGTACTCGTGAATTTTGAGCCTGCGGACCTCAAATATGTCACGACCCAAGGCAGGCTTAAACCATAACCATCGCCAAACCATACTCCCCGCCCCTTGTGGTAATCTGAAAAACCAGCTAATCGAGGCTAAATCCGTTATGTCTACCTCCGCTTCCACCCCTCTTCTGCCCCCTCTCCACATCATCGACCTGATCCGCAAGAAGCGCGACGGCGGTACGCTGAACGCCCGCGAAATCGGCTTCCTCGTCTCCGGCGCGGCCTCCGGTTCCATCCCGCTGGAGCAGCTCGCCGCATGGCTCATGGCTTCCTGGCTGCGCGGGCTTTCGCTCGATGAGACGCGTGCGCTGACCATTGCCACCCGCGACTCCGGAGACAAGTTTTCACCCGCCGGGCTGGGCAAGAAGGCCGTCGACAAGCACTCCACCGGCGGCGTGGGCGACAAAACCAGCTTCCTCGTCGCGCCCTTGGCTGCGGCCTGCGGCGTGGCCGTGCCCATGATCAGCGGACGCGCTTTGGGCCATACCGGCGGCACGCTCGACAAGCTGGAAGCCATTCCCGGCTTCCGCACAGCCCTCACGCTCGATGAATTCGAGGCGGTTCTGGAGAAGTGCGGCGCATCCATCGTCAGCCAGACTCCGGCCCTGGTGCCCGCTGATCGTGTCCTTTATGCCCTGCGCGACCGCACCGCAACAGTCGAGTGCCCCGGCCTGATCTGCGCCTCCATCCTCGGTAAAAAGCTGGCGGCTGGTCTTGACGCCCTGGTCCTCGACGTAAAAACCGGCTCTGGCGCCTTCCTGCGCAAATCCGAGGATTCCGAGTACCTCGCCGCCCTGATGGTGGCCACCGCCGAGGCCGCCGGAACCCGCACCGTAGCCCTCCTTACTGATATGGGCCAGCCGCTGGGCCGCACCGCCGGCAACTGGATCGAATTGGCTGAGTCGGTCGAGTTGCTGCGCGGCCACCGCCCATCCCAGAGCGAGGATCTGCGCGAGCTTTCGCTGATTCTGGCTGGATGGATGATTCATCTCGGCGGCCAGGCCGCCACCCCTGAACTTGGCTATGCCCGCGCCGAAGCGGCCCTTGCCGACGGCTCCGCACTGCGCGGCTTTTTTGCAATGATCGAGGCCCAGGGCGGCGACACAAAGGTTTTCAGCGACCCCGGCTTCCACAAGCCCGGCGCGACTCAGGTGGTCTTGGCCTGGGAGAGCGGCTTCATTTCCACCATGGACACCACCGCCCTTGGCTGGGCCGTACAGCGCACCGGCGCGGGCCGCGAAAAGGCCGGCGAGCCGGTCGATCCTCATGCCGGCATCGAGTTCCATGCCCGCCGTGGCGCACGCATCGAGAAGGGTCAGCCTCTTGCAACCCTCTACGCCACCAGTCCCGATCTCCTCGCCGAGCCCGAGGAGATTCTCAAGCGGGCCATCACTTTTTCGCCAGCCCCACCGCAGGTGGTGCCCCTGGTGAGCCGCATCTTCACCCGCGAAGCCGCTGAAGCTCATCTGCGCGATGTTGTAAGGTAGCTTTCAGTTGTCAGTGATCAGTTGTCAGGAGCGGGATTTGCAGAAGTTTGCTAGCCGCCGCAAACTGACCACTGTTTACTGTTCACTGTCCACTGTCGTTAAGGAGTGACCGCTTTGGAACGATATACCGGAGTGCTGGGGATCCTGGCTGTGCTGCTGACGGCCTATTTGTGTTCCACTGACCGCAGACATATTCGCTGGCGCACTGTCGCCTGGGGCCTCGGCCTTCAGCTCACTTTCGCCTTCCTGGTGCTGCGCTTCGATTACGGACAGCGCGCCATGACCTGGGCTGGCGGCGTAATCAACGCCATGCTTGCCTGCACCTTCGCTGGTACCAGGATGCTCTTTGGCCAGTTGGGCCTTCCCAACTCCGGAGCCTTCGGCAATCTGCTGCCGCCAAACTCGGGCGCCATCTTCGCTTTCCAAGTTCTGCCCACCATCATCTTCATCTCCGCCTTCTTCGCGGTGCTCTACCACATCGGCGTGATGCAGATCATCATCCGCGGCTTTGCCTGGGTCATGCTCATGACCATGCGCATCTCCGGCGCGGAAAGCCTGAACGTAGCCGCCTCCGTCTTCATGGGCCAAACCGAGGCCCCGCTCACCATCCGCCCCTTCCTCTCCAAGGCCACGCGCAGCGAACTGATGACCATCATGACCAGCGGCATGGCCCATGTCTCGGGCGGCATCATGGCAGCCTACATCGCTTATGGCGTCGAGGCCCGCCATCTGCTCGCCGCCGTCATCATGACCTCGCCCGGCACCATTCTGCTGTCCAAGATGCTGGTTCCGGAAACCGAAGTCCCTGCTACCGAAGGCAAGGTCGTCATCCCCCAGGACGAGCTGCACAAGGATGAAAACTTCATCGGCGCCATCGCCCGCGGCACCATCGACGGCGGCAAGCTAGCCATGAACGTGGCCATCATGCTCATCAGCTTCCTGGCCCTCGTCGCCCTGCTTGACAGCGTGCTGCTCTGGACGCACGGGCTTGCTTACATGCACTGGGTTCCCGGCTCGCTCGGGCAAATTCTCGGCTTCCTCTTTGCTCCCGTTGCCTGGCTGATCGGTGTCCCCTGGCATGACTGCGGCGCCATCGGCAATCTGCTGGGCACGCGCATGGCGCTCAATGAATTGCTCGCCTACATCTCGCTGGGCGCGCAAAAGGCAACGCTGATGCCGCGTTCCTTCACTATCGCCACCTTTGCCCTCTGCGGCTTCGCCAACTTGGGCTCCATCGGCATGCAGATCGGCGGCATCGGCGCCCTGGTTCCCGAGCGTCGCAACGACCTGGCCAAGCTCGGCTTCCGCGCCATGTTCGCCGGTACCATGGCCAACCTCATCTCAGCCTCCATCGCCGGCATCTTTCTGGGATAGAAACTCTCGATTCAACCATAGATCTGGGTGCCGGGTGCCCCATCCTTCCGAAGTTTTATCGCGGAAGGGTGGGAGACCTCGAACCTCAATTTGCAATCCGCATCCGCCGCACCCGATAGACAATCGTCAGCGCCGTCACGCTCCCGCACGTCAGCAAACTCGCCGCCATACCAAGAATCAGCGAGAGATCGTGCTGGAAGAGTCCGTGCACGATCCCGACCATCTGCAACACGCTGAACCCTCCAAAGGTAATCAGCGAAATCCCTTCATCGCTCTTCTTCCGCCAGAGCGCCAGAACCTGCGGCACAAACAGCAGCGCGTTGCACCCCAGCCCCAGCCCGAAAATCACCGCCACAAGCTCCTTCATCCCCATTCCTCGCGCCTCCGCCTCGTTTTCCTCTTCATCCTCTCATTCCAGGTCGTCCCGTCACCGCTCTTTCCTTGTAGAATGTCGAAAGCGCACCGGCGGGCACAAGCAATGACCTACTTCGACGAAGTCTCTGAAGCAGCAGCGTTCCTCAGAAGCAAACTGGGCTCACTCAGCCCTCGCATTGGAATTGTCCTTGGCTCCGGGCTGGGCGCCGTGGCGGACGCGGTCACTGACCCGGTCGTCATTCCCTACGCCCAGATTCCGCATTTTCCGCAGTCCACCGTCGAAGGCCACTCGGGGCGGATTGTCGCCGGCCTACTGAACAATGTCCCGGTCGTCGTCTTGCAAGGCCGGGTGCATTTTTATGAGGGCTACACGCCGCAGCAGGTCACCTTCCCCATGCGCGTGCTGGGCGCGTTCGGCATCCAGTCGGTCATCCTGACCAACGCCGCCGGCGGCATTCAAAAGGGCTACCGCTTAGGTCAGCTTGTGGCGCTCAGCGACCACATCAACCTCATGGGCTGGAACCCGCTGGTAGGGCCAAACGAGTCGCGCTTCGCTATGCGGCCCGGCGCGGGATTACGCTTTTTCGACATGACCGAGGCATACTCGATGGCTCTCCGTACCCTTGCGCAGGAAGCCGCCAAGGACGAGGGATTTGCGCTCGCTGAGGGAGTCTACCTGGCTGTCAGCGGGCCCAGCTACGAGACCCCGGCCGAGATTCGCGCCTTCCGCACACTGCGCGCAACGCTGGTCGGCATGTCCACAGTGCCGGAAACGATTGTGGCCCGTCACATGGGAATTGAGGTGCTGGGCCTCTCTTGCGTGACCAACATCGCCGCCGGCCTGGGCGCAACGCCACTCAGCCACCAGGAGGTCTTTGAAACTGGCCGGATGGTTGAGCACCGGTTGGCCCGGCTGCTCCAGCGGCTCATGCCACGAATCGCAGCACAGATGGAGCCAATCGCGTGAGCCAAGCCGAGGATAGTTGCACCACACCGCAGATCTCCGCTGAGCGCAGTGCTCGCCTTCCCTTTCCTCCCGTTATCTTGGGAATTGCCGGCTGCTCGGGGTCGGGCAAAACCACCCTTGCCTGCGAACTTGCCCGTGCGCTCAATGGCGTCCGCTTCCACATGGACAACTACTACCTCGACCTCTCGCACCTGCCGCTGGCCGAGCGCGCACAAGAAAACTTCGACGATCCCTCGCTGATAGAGATCAAGCTGCTGGCAGCCGATATGGCAGCACTGGCCAGGGGCCAAGCCATCGAACGTCCCCTCTACGACTTTGCCACCTATACTCGTATCCTCGGCCCCACGGGAATCGGCCTTACTGAGACAGTATGCCCCAGCGCTTTTCTGCTGGTCGAGGGCATCTTCGCCCTCCATTTCACTGAACTGCTGCCCTTTTACCAGTTGCGAGTTTACGTTGACACGCCCGACGCGGTTTGCTTCGAGCGGCGGCTCAAGCGCGACGTCGAGCAGCGCGGGCGCACACCCGAGTTGGTCCGCCACCAGTATGAGACCACTGTCAGGCCTTCCAGCACGGCCTTTGTCCGGCCCTCGGCTGTCAACGCCGACTTCACTGTTGACGGAACCGCCGCGCTCGACTGGAAGATCGAGCAGATTCTGTCTGAAATGAGAAGCCGCGGATTGTTGCGCTTTCCGGGTTGATAATCTAGCGCATTTCTAGAGATCATGTAAGGTTCTGGGTGCCCCATCCTTGCCGCGTTTTTGTTCTTGCGGTAAGGGTGGGATACCACGACTCTGGCATTACAGAAACATTAAAAATGCTCCTAGCTTTCCCGCCCGTTCTCCCGCATTGACTGGTCGCTTTACCGAGAAGCGATCCCGTCCCGATAGACTAAGAGTCATGATGACGAAATCCATCGCATCGATGAAACGGAAGGTGTCCACCTGGCTGCGGCAGGGCATCTCGCCCCGGCGGCTGGCATTCACGCTTGCCCTCGGATTCGCCATCGGCTGCATCCCCATGGTGGGCGTCCCCACGCCTTTATGCTTCGTCGTGGTGCTCGCCCTGCGGCTCAACCTGCCTGCCATTCAGGCGGCGAATTACGCGGCGTGGCCGGCGCAGTTGGCGCTGATTGTGCCCTTTGTCCGCCTCGGCAGACGGCTCTGCGGCCTCGGCTCCAGCCGCGCCATCGACGCCGGGGCCCTGCTGCACAGCTCCCCGTCGGTCATCCTTTCGCAGATGGGTAGCCTCGCCAGCCAGGCGATGTTGGCCTGGCTGGTGGTTGCTGTCCCGGCGGTGGTGTTGATGACCGCGATCCTGACCAAGGTGCTGCGCCGGATTCCAGCAGTCGCAGCGGCCGAACAGAACGACTGATACTGGCTTATTTCCCCGCGTAAGGGTCAACCACCGGCTTCGCACTGGGTGCCCCATCCTTGGCGCGTATTTGTTCTTGCGCCAAGGGTGGGAGCCTACCTTATTTCCCCGCGTAGGGGTCAACCACCGGTTTCGCACTCTCCAGCCAGGCGGTGTAGATCATATCGCGCAACATACTCGCTCCGGCTCCCAGCCGCTCGGCGGTAAACTGCCGCGACTCAGCCGTTCCCGCGCCCACAAACCCGCCAGCCTTCTCCAGTTGGTAGACCTTTTCCACATAGGTCTTCGTGTTGCGCAAGTAGGCCACATAAGCGTCGAAGATGTCGCCGTCGATGGCCTTGAGTGGTGTCAACTTCGCCCGCACCTCGGCCTCGTGCAGGTTGGCTTCCACAAACGGCCCTTCGAACTGCCAATGAATCTTGTGATCGGTTGTGTAGCCGTTGGGGTTCGGTCCCGTCCAGCCATTGAACTGGATGGTGACATGCAGCGGCTGTGAACCGTCGCCGACATAGTGGCCGAGCCAGCCAGCATAAAAGATAATCACCTGTTCGACGGGGCGGGTATCCTGCTTGGCGGCAGAGAGCTTGCGGTACTCGCGCATGGACGACTTCAATCGCTCCCAAACTTCGATGGCCTCCCAGGGCTGGAGGCCAATCTTCTCCGGCCGTTGTCCGGCGGCATAGACTTTGGCTTCAAAGTCGAAGCGGCGGTGCGGCAGGGGCCCCAGCGCGTCGGCCAATTCCATGTCAATGAAGTGTTCGGGGGCCTGCGCGGCCACCAGTTCCGGCTCGGCGGGCGAACGCCAGCGGTCCGGCTCCGGGCCCAGGTACTCGATCTCGGCAATCGCCTCCGGGGAGCGCAGGAAGGCCGGCACATCGGCGGGCAGCGTACTCGCCGCCAGCTTGTTCACCAGCCGATGGCCTCCATTGCCCCAAGCGTGGGCAGCGGGTGACTGAGCAAGAACACAAACCAGCCCGGCCACGGCCAAGGCTGATAGAAACGGACGAAAAGACGCAGAACGAGTGAGCATTGAGCCAGTATATAGCCGCCCCGCAGTGCCCTGTTTGGAATACCCGCGAAGCACGGTGCAGACCGCCATACTGGCCGAGTCAAAATTGATAACCACGCTTGGGATCGTAATCGAACTTCACCAACCCATCCCGGTAGTCGATGTGGATAGTCAAACGATCCAGCGTGGTCGCTCCAAGGAATCCAGAGATCTCCATCCCCAGGTTCTTTGAGATGTGTGAAGTGTCAAAAGAGATGACCCCTTGTACCTTCTGAGATAGATGCGCAAAAGTGAAGGTGACTTCGTCGGCGGAATAAACATGATCCACATTTCCGCCGATGCCTTTCACGTGGAACCGATCATCGGAGTGGACCTTGGTAACCTCCCGGGCAGCCTGCGGAGAAATGATAGTGGTCATTGCTCCTGTGTCCAGAATGAATAGCTTGAGTGTGTTGCCATTGATCGCCGCGGGCAGGATCAGCTCATGGCCTATGCGATAGATGGACGTGTAACTCTTCATCTCCGGTGCGATATAGCGGTCATACGGCCCGTGAGCGATAGTTTTATGAACGGAAGCATTTTGCGCTAGAGTGGTGGCGCTGGATTCGGCAGCAGGAGCCTTCAAGCCCGGCTCCATTCCCTTGGCAACGGGCTTGTCTTGCTGTGCAGGCTTGGCGGACTCCTCGGATTCGCCCGAATCGTCCCGTTCCGCGCCGCTTGTTTTCAGCGAGGGCGCGGCAACGGCCGCTTCTCCCGGCCGCGGCGGCAGCGGGCCAAGCAGCAGTTTGCGCATCGGGTAATCCAACGTCACCAGAAACTGCGAAAACACATCCATCCCGATCAGGCCGTCAACTTCCAGACCGCTCCGGCTATCAAGCACATGCACTGAGCAATCCTGAAACTCGAGGTTCCCGATGCGGATGGAATCGGCATAGGCGGAATAGCCAGGCTTGTAACCCTCATCGCCGATGCCGTTCATCTCCGTTTGCGAAAAGGGCTTGAGCCCGGCATGTTCGGCAACAGAACGAGACACCACCAGCCCGTCGGCGCCGGTATCGATCTCTAACCGTGCGCTGCGGTCATTCAGCTTCACGTTCAGCCCGAAGGCGGCTCTGTGCGTCGCATCGTGCATGATATTGGCAAAGGGAATCTCGGTGTCTGCTGTCGGAGAGACTAGGTGGCAGGCCTTGTGCGGCTCGGCCGCCAACTTCTTCAACCTCTCCAGGTACTGCCGCAAGTGACGCGTATCTTCCTCGTCGTCTCCTCTCGGAGCGGACAGGTACGCCTCCATCTCGGCGATTCTCTGCTTCAGTGGAAGAGTGCTCATCCACTCCGCGCGAATCTCCGGATCCTCGGGATCGAGCTGATGTGCGACCTCAAGCTGTTTGCGGCTTGAAGCGTATAGCGAACTGATGCGCTCCAGATCAGCGAGCAGCAGGTGGATGCGCGGGTTGCATGGGTCCAGTTTGGCGGCCTCAACTGCGGATTGAGCGGCGATCCATGGCGCCCCCTGACGAAGCTCGACCTCGCCGCGCAATGTGATCAACGCCGCCGCGTTGGGCGCGACCCCGAGCGCTGCTTTCACAGCATCCGCGGCCTCTTGCACCTTCTGCTGATGCAGCAATGAATGAACCAGCCCGGCAGTCACTTCCGCGTCACCCGAATGGCTGGCCAACTCGGCTTGGTAAAGACCGGCGGCCCGCGCATAATCGGAGGCCAGCAGTGCCTTGTCTGCTTCGCTGGGCGGGTGATGTTTCACCACGCTGCAACTGGCCCCGAACAGACACTTCACTGGGAAGCACAACACGGCAATCAAGAGCGCAGCCCGCAAAGTATTCCGCAAAATGGCCCCCTGAAAAGCAAATAATCCTGAATTCCCGCCTCATTCGCCCTACGGTCAACAGCTTACCATCGGCCTTCCGCTTGCAGGGTTTCCTCTCGGGAACCCGGCATTCCCTAACTCCTCCGCAATGCGGATCACTGGTTCTCGTCGTCGAAAATCGCCTCAATCGTCGTCCCAAACAGGCGCGCCAATTTGAAGGCCAGCGGAAGGCTGGGGTCGTACTTGCCCGTCTCGATGGCGTTGACCGACTGGCGCGACACCTCCAGCCGCTCGGCCAGATCAGCCTGCGACCATTCCCGTTCCGCGCGCAGCACACGCAGCCGGTTTTTCATTTGTACCTCCGCTGCACCAGCGGGATAACCACGGCCCAAAAAGCACAAAAAAGTGGAAAGACAAAGATCATCTGGATGTGGGGTGTATGAAGGAATTTCTCCAGAAACCCCCATACATTTGTCGCTGCCAGAAGCAGGCCAGTCGACCACAAAATTGATTGGATCATTACGGAGCGCTGGAAATCGTCCTGCTCTTCCTTCAGATAGAGCGCAAAGACTCCAAGAACTCCGACAATCGGCAGCGCAGGCAGCACAGCAAGCAGGTATGCGGCCATGCCCTTGGGCTGAAAACGATAAAACGCAATGAATGTGAATGTGAAAAAGACAACATTCGCCAACAACATTGCCGCAAAACGATAGAGAAAGATGCGCACTGCCTGACTCTTGCCAATACAGTTCATGGTTGGTCTCCTTTACTTTAAGACAACTACACTTTACATAGCCGGCAATTTTTTGTCAAGTTTCCTTGTCAGTAAATTTTCTGACGGGGCGTCCCATCTCTCGCTTCCGAGGCCTGGGTTTCAACACCCGCCTCGACGGAGCCACCCCAAAATGCACTAGACTCAACTCGTGGGCTTTCAGGATTTTCTCGGCAATTCGGCAACGGTGACCCGGCTCCGCGAGAGCATCGGCGCAGATCGTTTTCCCCAGTCGCTCATCCTCTCCGGACCGCGCGGGGCGGGCAAGTACACCTTGGCGCTGATGCTGGCCAAGGCCGTCAACTGCCTCCATCCCACCGAATCCGACGGCTTGCCCGACTTTTGCGGCGCGTGCGCCAACTGCACCCGCATCAACGACTCGGCCAACCTGGAAGAGCGTGTCGCCGAGGCCGTCGCCGCCCGCGAGGAGTTGCGCGACACCGACAAGCGCGAGACCCGCATCCTCATTCAGACCCACCCCGACCTGCTCATCATCCCCCCCGACCCGCCACAACTGCTCATCAAGCTCGGCCAGGTCCGCCAAGCCATTCATGTGGCCTACTACCGCCCGCCGGTCGAGTCGAAGCGCACCTTTACCATCTTCACTTCGTCGGCCTTTATGAAAGAGGCGGCCAACTCCCTGCTCAAGGTCCTCGAAGAGCCGCCCACGCACACCTCGCTCATCCTGCTCACTGAGAATCCGCGCGAGCTTCTGCCTACAATCCGCTCCCGCTCCGTTCTGCACCAGCTGGGCGCGATTCCGGCCGCCGACCTGGAAGCCCTGCTCGCCCAGCGCCGCCCCGAACTTAATGCGCAGGACCGTGCCTTGGCCGCGCGACTCGCCGAGGGCGCCGTCGGCCGCGCCCTCACCATCGATCTGGGCGTCTATCTCGCCAGCCGCCAGGACGCTCTCATCCTGCTCCGCACCGCCCTGAGGGAACCCGATTACTCGCAGCTCTTCCACGCCACTGAGAGCTACCGCGCCGGCGCCGATGGCCAGGAAAAGACCATCAACCTCCTCCGCGCCCTCGGCAGCCTCATGGAAGACTTGCTGCTGATCGTGGCCGGCGCGCCCCAGCTCATCCGCAATCTCGACATCGAAGCCGAACTCAACCGCCTTGGCCAGGACGTGAGTGTAGACTGGATCGACAATGCCGCCCGCGCCCTCGTCCAGGTCGAGCAGGGTATGCGCCGCAACCTGCTCCGCTCGCTCTCGCTCGACGCCATGGCTGTCAGTCTCGACCGCAACTAAGCCTCTGACAGTTTCTTTATGTACAATCTTCGGTGCCCCATCCTTTCGCCTTTTTTCTAGCGAAAAGGTAGGAAACCATGAACCTGATGCACGAAATCATGCGGTCAGGGACCTAGCCAACGCCTTCCCCAGGAGGACATCTTTCCCATGAGCATTGACCCCACACGGCGCGGCACACGTAATCGGCCAGCCGTCGCGCCCTTCCGCTTGCCAACCCATCTAAATCAGGAGCAGGAACCTCCCCAGCGGAACGCCGAGCTCTTTTACCTGCAAAAGCAGATCCAGTCCCAGACGCCCATGGTCCTCGTCCTCGAAGATGGAGAGCTGATCGAAGGTTGCATCGAGTGGTACGACCGCAGCGCCCTCAAGATCCGCGGTCGCCAGAAGACGATGGTCTACAAATCCGCAATTAAATATATGTACAAGCTGGGCGATGCCGGGCAATGAGGGCGAGGGATCAGAGATCAGTGATGAAAGGTTCTGGAGTGGGGATGAGTAGCCCGCATCCGCACGAACCCCGCTGACTTGCTAACTTGCTAACCCGCTGACTCGCTGGCGTCTGTTCCCTAATCCCCAGCCCCTTACCCCTAATTCTTGCTCCCTGCCTTGAGCAGCCGGTCGCGGATGGCCGCGCCAATCCCTTCGACCGGCGGCAGCGGGCACAGAATCACTGTACAACCCGCCGCGTCCAGCTCCCGCAGCCCCGTGTACAGCCCCCGCGCCATCTCCGCCGGAACTGCCCACCGGCCCCAGGGGAAGACCGCCGCCGCACCGGCTGGCGCGGCGACCTCGGCCGGCAGCATCACTCCCACCCGCTCGCCACCCATCTCCACCAGGTCCTGCGCCGTCGCCTCCAACCGCGCTCCCAGCTCGGCAACTTCGCCTTCCATCAGTACCAGCCGCGCCTTGGGTGCATAGTGCCGCAGTCCCACCCCCGGAGAAGGCAGCGCCTTCCGTGGCTTCGCTTTCAGCGCTCCGCCCTCGATGAAGACTTCCACCGCCCCGGCAGTCTCTCGAATCTGGGCAATTGTCACCGCGCCCGGCCGGTAGATCACCATCGGGCTCTGGCAGGGATCAAGCACCGTGGATTCGACCCCGTGCTCGGTTGGCCCTGCATCCACAATGGCGTCGATCCGCCCGTCCAGGTCTTCCAACACATGCGCTGCTGTCGTTGGGCTCGTGCGGCCAAAGGTATTGGCGCTGGGCGCGGCCATCGGAACCCCTGCCCGCCGGATCACCTCCAGCGCCACGGGATGCGCAGGCATCCGCACCCCTACCAGCGCCCGTCCCGCCGTCACCGAATCGGGCACCGCCTTCGTGCGCGGCAGCAGCAGCGTCAGCGGTCCCGGCCAGTAGGCCTTCATCAGCTTGCGCGCCGTCTCGGGAACATCGTGCACCAGCCCATCGAGCATCGCCGCTCCGCCGTCAGGCCCGGCCACATGCACAATCACCGGATCCCACCTGGGCCGTCGCTTGGCCTTGAAAATCCGCGCCACCGCCGCCGCATCCAGCGCATTCGCCCCCAGTCCGTAGACTGTCTCAGTGGGTAGAGCCACCAGCCCCCCGCCTCGCAGAATCTCCGCCGCCTGCTCCAGTGCGGCCTGAGCTTCGGCGGTTTCCAGATGAGCGGGGTCCACAACCAATCGCAGTGTCTTCACTCTTTTATTCTCTCCCTTTGCGAACAGCCACGCCACTTTGCGGGCTCGATGGATCGATCGCCGCAGCTATAGCGGTTCTCCAATTGCTGTACACCGAAGCCACTGCGGCCGAGTGGCTTTTTCCTCAAGAAAAAGCCACCTCGCACGGTCTCAAAAGGGCTACATCTATTGGAGAACAGCTCGAGCATCTCCTTCTCTCCCTTTTCGTCTCAACTCTCCTTCGGCCTCCACGCCTCAAGACTCCGCCTCGTACTTTTCCCTTGACGCCAACCTGATGCCAGGAATATCGTCTCTGGAAATCAGAGTTTGCTTTCGCGACTCATGCTGTGGAACCGGTTCTTGCGTGATTCGGGAGCAGCACTCCCGTATAACCAGCAAGTAATCCGGCAAGCCAGCGTCGATGCGCAAGAATTGATTCTCTCCGCTGATTGTGACAAGAGGCCCAAGTTAGGAGACGCTCATGCGCCGGATTTCTTTGTACATGGCTCTGGCAAGCATCGTTCTTTGGCCGCTAGGTCTGGCTGCTCAGAACGCAAAGCCCGTCTCAAAACCTCATACCAAGTCCATAGAAGTCAAACATTTCACCAATGCGGCCGGAATCCAACTCTCGCAGAATTTCTCCCGGTCCTTCTATGCCAGTTTCCTCGCTGAATTACAGAGGCTCACAGTTGCCGATCGGACGGTCGCAGAGGGAGCTGCTGTTGTCGATACAGACCGCCCCCGTGGCCTGCTTCCTCGATTCCTCGTCCTCGAAGGCGCGTTCCTGTCGCTTCAGGAAGGCCGCGAAAAAGACGGAAGGTCTGCGACCGGATTCGCCAACATCGAGATGCGCTTTTTCCGGATGAGCAATCACAAGGAAGTCGACAAGTATAAGTTCAAGATTCCCCTCCATGGATGGCTCCAGGCCGATGAACAGAAAGTGGCCGAATCGGCCGGAGTCGAGGCTGCCGACAAGGTCCGGGAGTTCTTGTACCCTGCCCTCAAGATCATGGACTTTTGTTGTTAGGGCGGTGATTCCTGTCGAACACGCGGGGGCTTCCAGCTCTCGCTATGGATGCCTGGGAATCGGCAATCCTCATTCCTGCCCTCCCCTGCCGTATACTCACTGCTGACCATGCCCATCGAAACCGAGATCAAATTCCGCGTGGACGATCTGGCCGGTCTCAGCCAGCGCCTTGAAGCTGTCGGCTTCACCCTGCAAACTCCGCGCGCCTTCGAGAGCAACATCCTCTACGACTTCCCTGATCGACAGATGCGCGCCCGCACTGAGATTTTGCGCATCCGCGGTTACGCCGGCCGCTGGACTGTAACCCACAAGCGCCTGCCTGACTCGGGCCCCGGTGAAGATCGTCACAAGCACCGCATCGAAACCGAGACCGAGGTTGCCGATGGCGCGACTCTTGAAGAAATCTTCCTGTCGCTCGGCTTGGTCCCCGCCTTCCGCTACGAGAAATGGCGCGCCGAGTGGACCGACGGCGAGGGCCATTGCGTGGTCGATGAAACCCCCATCGGCGACTATGCCGAGCTCGAAGGCTCCCCGGATTGGATTGACCGCGCCGCCGCCCGTCTGGGCATCGATCCGGCCCACTACATCACCCTCAGCTACGGACGTCTCTTCGATCTTTGGCGCGACCAGCGCCACTCCGCTGCTCAAAATCTCACCTTTGCCGAGATCGGGCAGACGGGGGCTATTTAGCCAGCGCTACAGCCCTCGTCAGAATCCCCAGCGTCCAAGCCGTCCAGCCGCAACGCCCCATCTGCTTGCCGTCAAGACTTCAAAATGCATTAATGAAGACTCCTTCAATGCCGATAACCTCATCGAGCAGTTAATAAACTTTGAGGTGCCCAATGAACAACAATCGTTTCGAATTTCGTCCCAACCAGTTGCGGCGTGCGGGAGTGCGGCTGATGCAGGCGGCTGTGCTGGCGCTCGTCGTGGCGCTAGCCATGCCTGCCAGGGCGGCAGACGAGCGCGCCGTTAAAACAAAGGTCGCGCCTACCTATCCAGAAATTGCCAAACGCATGAGGGTCAGCGGCGTGGTCCGGCTCGCGGTCACTGTGGACCCAGAAGGTAAGGTGACTGGCGTGAAACCAATCAGCGGGAACGGGATGCTCTCGGTCGCGGCAGAGGATGCCGTGCGCAGATGGAGATTCGAGCCCAGCGCTGGCGCCTCCACTGTGGAAGTGTCGCTCAGCTTCTCTCTCTAGAAAATCTCTGAACACGTTGACGTCTTGAAAAGTACGAGCTATTCAGGCCGTGAATCAGAGATGGTTCGTGTCAGAGTACGACCACGCAGACTGCGGAAACACTTGCTTCCTCCCCTGCTTGTGTCTGGGCCTGACTTTACAGGCTGCGGAAAAACTCGTGGAATGTCTTTCGATAAGGCGTTTTGTATCAGGGAGCGACTTTAGTCGTGCCGCTAGGTCTCTGACAGCATGAAGAAGTACCCATCCGAAATGTAGCGCCGGCCTCCTGGCTGGCTGTAGCGCGGGTTTCCCAACCCGCGCTTCTCTTCCCAATCAAACAAAATTATGCTGTCATAGACTTGGCGCCGCAATATCAACGTGGCCTTTAGGCCCTGAGGAATGTTTCTCCGCGTTCGGATAAAATCCGGGCTTTTCCCAGTCTGTCTAGCCCCTGAGGCAATGATGGCATCACCACAGGGGCTTGTTCAGAGCTCTCTTTAGTAGTCAGATCGTCTTGGCCCGCGTAAAATGGAGGTGGAAAAGCCCTGTACCCTTGCTTCCTGGGGTGGTAGCGAGTGGTCTTCGTCGTTGGGGTGATTATTACTCGCTCAACTTTATCTTGTGCGTTTCACCGGCCTCAGTTCGAGCCCGCCGACGCAGGCAAATGGAAGCAGCCGATGCTATGCCGGACCATGCCCATATCAACGCTTTGCTTGACTCTGGCGCGTTATCCATCGCGCTCATCGATCCCGATGACCAGCGCCGCAACGAGGTAGCTGGCGCTCTGGTTGGATTCCAAGGCACAGCGGTGCAGGAGTATTCTGCCCTCCCTGCCAACCTCGATGACCTGCCCCGGATGCTCGGACAGCATTTCGATGTAGTCATCATCGGCCTGGACAGTAACCCGGACTGCGCCTTGGGTGCGGTGGAGCGCCTCTGCACTGATGCCTCCACAACCGTGATGGTCTATTCGGCGCAGACCAAGCTGGAACTGGCGAGCCGCTCCATGCATGCCGGCGCCCGAGAGTTCCTCACTCTGCCCCTTCTTCACGCCGACATGGCCGGTGCTCTCGCTCGCATTTCGTCCCGCCGCCCAGAGGCCCCCCACGGCAAAAAAACCCTCAATAAGCTATTCGTCTTTCTCGGCGCAAAGGGCGGCTGCGGCGTCACCACCATCGCCTCCAACTTTGCCGTCGCGCTAGCTCAGGAGTCTGGCCAGGATACCCTGTTGATCGACCTCGGCCTCCCCCTCGGAGACGCGGCAATCAACCTCGGAATGACCTCCGAGTTCTCCACTGTCAACGCGCTTCAGGATCCCAGCCGGTTGGATGCCAATTTTCTCCGCTCGCTGGTGGCAAAGCACAAGTCGGGATTATCCGTACTCCCGGCTCCAGGAGAATTCTCCCCCGGCCTGGCTACCATTGAAGCCGTCGACAAGCTGCTGGTTGTCGCGCGGCACTGCTTCGATTATGTGGTTGTCGATATCGGTTCAAGAATCGACTTGAGGGAAACGGCTCTCTTCGAAGAGTCCGCCACGATCTATCTAATCGCGCAGGTCGGCGTCTCCGAACTCCGCAACTCGAATCGCCTGATCAGCCAATATCTCTCCACGCGCGGCCGCAAGCTTCAGATCGTGCTCAACCGCTATACGCCTCATGCTCTGCTCTTCGATGACGCGCAGATTGCCAAGGCCCTCACCAAGCCTACCGATTGGAAGATTCCAGACGATTATGCCGATGCCCGGCGCACACAGAACACGGCAACTCCGATCGCATTTACGAACTCGCCCATTTCAAGGGTGATCCGCCAGATGGCCAGAACTGCTTGCGACCTGCCCGCCAAACCGGAAAAGAAAAAAGGCTTCTTTCTCTTCGGAAGAAAGAAATAGCCTATTCCAGCTTCATCGTGCGGACTGCCGGTTCCGAAGCGGAATCAGGTTTTCCACTCTGGCTGGAATCCACCGCTTCCCATGTATGACAAGGTCGGTCGTGTACCCCAAGTCTCGATTCTGAGACCTGGGAAAGCACGAACACAAAGCACATAGTCTCGCCGGTAGATTACTTCCCTGCCCCGTGGCACTTCTTATACTTATTCCCGCTCCCGCAGGGGCAAGGATCGTTGCGCCCCACCTTTTCCCCGGTCCGGCGCTGCGTGGGCTGGCTCGCATCTCCTGAGCCCGCCATGGTGGCCGCTTCCAGGTCGCGCTGCTTCTTGCGGTGGAACTCCTTCTCCAGCGCGTCGATGGTCGTCGAGGGCTGGCGCGTTGAAATCGAGATCTCCCGCGGCTCCGCGTCCAATTCCAGAGGATGCGCCGCGCTGGCCACCGGCGGCGCTTTCGGAACTTCCCGCCGCACTGCGGGCGCAGCGTCCACGGGCTGGCCGTCCGGCCCCAGTATCTGCATCCGGAACAGGTAGCGGACCGTGTCCTCCTGGAACTTCAGCATCATCGCCTCGAACATTTCGTAGGACTCCCGCTTGTATTCCACCAGCGGATCCCGCTGCGCATAGCCGCGCAGTCCGATCCCCTCCTTTAAGTGGTCCATTGACAGCAGGTGGTCCTTCCACAGCCCGTCGATCACGCTCAACATCACCATCCGTTCGTGGTAGCGCATGGTCGCCGAGCTGAGAATCTTCTCCTTGCCCGCGTACTGCTCCTTCAGCTTGTCGAAGATCGCCTCGCCCAGCTCATGCCGGGCGAGCTCCAGCGGCTTGATCTCCGCCGATGCAAAATTCAGCCCAAAGTGGTCGATGAGCTTCTCGTCGAGCCCCTTCACGTTCCACTGATCCGGATGCACCTTCTCGCCGGCAAATTCGTCCAGCAGACTGCTCAGAATCCCGCCGACATAATCCTCCAGGATCAGATCCCGCTGGTCCACGCCCTCCAGCAGTTGCCGCCGCAGCCCGTAAACCGCTTCGCGCTGCTTGTTCATCACGTCGTCGTATTCCAGCAAGTGTTTGCGGCTCTCGAAGTTCTGCGCTTCCACCGCTTTTTGCGCTCCCTCGATGCGCTTGGAGATCATCTTCGACTCGATGGGCACGCCTTCTTCCATGCCCAGCCTCTCCAGCAGCGTGCTCACCCACTGCTTGGCGAAGATGCGCATCAAATCGTCTTCCAGCGAGAGATAGAAGCGCGACTCGCCCGGATCGCCTTGCCGGCCCGCGCGCCCTCTCAGCTGATTGTCGATGCGCCGCGACTCGTGCCGCTCCGTTCCCAGAATGAACAGGCCCCCCGCCGCGATCACCTGCTCGTGATCCAGCCGCGCCGCCTCGGCGTGTCCTTCCAGCGCCGCCGCCCACTCCGGCTCGCTCACCTCGAACTCCTGCCCGTTGTAATAGAAGCGCAGAAAGCCCGCCGGGGCCATCGGATTGATCGCTCCCTCGTTGGCGCTGATAGCCCGCGCCTTGTTCTTCTTCACCAGCTCTTGCCGGGCCATGAACTCAGGATTGCCGCCCAGCAGAATATCCGTGCCGCGCCCGGCCATGTTGGTTGAGATGGTCACCATCCCCAGCCGCCCGGCCTGCGCCACAATCTCCGCCTCGCGCTCGTGGAACTTGGCGTTCAACACCACGTGCCGCACGCCCTTGCGCGCCAGAATCGCTGAAAGCCGCTCGCTCTTCTCAATCGACGTCGTGCCCACCAGCACCGGCTGCTTCTTCTCGTGCAGCAGGGCGATGTCGTCGGCCGCCGCCTTGTACTTCTCCTTCTCCGTCCGGTAGACCACATCCGGATTTTCCAGCCGCCGCATCGGCTTGTTCGTCGGAATCACAACAATTTCCAGCTTGTAAATCTTCTCGAACTCCGCCGCTTCCGTCTCCGCCGTGCCGGTCATGCCGCTCAGCTTCTGGTAGAGCCTGAAGTAGTTCTGGAAGGTAATCGTGGCCAGCGTCTGGTCTTCCTTGCGGATGTTCACGCCCTCCTTGGCCTCGATGGATTGGTGCAGCCCATCCGACCACCGCCGTCCCGGCATCAGGCGTCCGGTGAAGGTGTCCACAATGATCACTTCGCCGTCCTTCACCACATAGTCCACGTCCCGCTTGTAGAGCGCATGCGCCTTGATCGCCGTCTCTACGTAGTGCTTCATCTCCCAGTTTTCCGCGTCGGCGATGTTGCCGATCCCCAGCTCCTTCTCGATCGTCACCCAACCCTCGTCAGTAACGCCGATGGTGTGCTGCTTTTCGTCCACAATGTAATCGCCGGTCAGGTACTTGGTTTCGCCCTCTTCGACCTCCTCGCCCTTCACCAGTGCCGGAACAATCTTCCGCGCCCGCGCATACTTGTCGGTCGTCTGGTCGGTCGGCCCTGAGATAATCAGCGGCGTCCGCGCCTCGTCGATCAGGATCGAGTCCACCTCGTCGACGATGGCGTAGTAGTGCCCCCTCTGCACGCAATCCTTGATCTCGAATTTCATGTTGTCGCGCAGGTAGTCGAAGCCAAATTCATTATTGGTTCCATAGGTGATGTCGGCGGCGTAAGCGGCTCTCCGCTCGTTGTCGTCCAGGTCGTGGACAATCACGCCCACCGTCAGCCCCAGGAACTCGTAAATCTTGCCCATCCACTCGGCATCGCGCTTGGCCAGGTAGTCGTTCACCGTTACCACATGCACGCCGTGTCCCGCCAGCGCATTCAAATAGCAGGCCAGCGTCGCCACCAGCGTCTTGCCTTCGCCGGTCTTCATTTCGCTGATCTTGCCCTGGTGCAGAACCATGCCGCCAATCAACTGCACGTCGAAGTGCCGCATCTGCACTGAGCGCCAACCGGCCTCGCGCACCACCGCAAAGGCCTCCGGCAGAATCTCGTCCAGTGCCTCCAGCTCGGTCTTCTTCCGCTCGTCGGCGTCCTTGATCCCTTCCAGACGCGCCGCAATCCGCGCCCGGAACTCCACCGTCTTGGCCCGCAGTTCCTCGTCGGTAAGCTGCTTCGTATCTGCTTCCAATGCGCTGATCACGGCCACCATCGGCATCAGCCGCTTGATCAGACGCTCGTTCGCCGTACCAAAAATTTTTGTTAGGACCTTATCAAAAGTCACAAGTATCTCCGTTTACCAGTGTAAATGCTAAGGGTTAAACCGGGCAGCCGTCGCCCGCGCCGTAGGCGCAGTGGTTTCTAGCCCCCGCGCTTCAGCGCAGGGGTTGGCGAAACCAACCTTTTTTCGTTCATTTTGTAACTTTCATGATTACGAGCCATCAAAAGCACGTAGGAATCAACCAATGGAAGGAAGCACAACAATGACAATCGCCATCACCGGAGCCACCGGCAAGTTGGGCCGGCTCGTCGTCAACAAGCTCAAATCCCGCACGCCGGCAGCCAAGATCGTCGCGCTAGCCCGCACGCCCGCCAAGGCCGCCGATCTTGGCGTTCCGGTGCGCCAAGCCGATTACGGCAAGCCTGATACCATCGAGCGCGCGCTCTCTGGCGTTGACACTCTTCTGCTCGTCTCTTCCAACGAAATCGGCCAGCGCGCGGTGCAGCATCGCAATGTGATCGAAGCCGCGAAGAAAGCCGGCGTGCAGTGGATTGTGTACACCAGCCTGCTCCATGCCGAGACCTCGGCGATCAAGTCGCTTGCCGTCGAGCATCTCGCCACGGAGGCCGATCTGAAGGCTTCCGGCGTGCCGTTTACGATCTTGCGCAATGGCTGGTATACCGAGAACTACACGGCTTCCGTTCCTGGAGCGATTGCCGGCGGCGCGTTTCTCGGTTGCGCCGGAAACGCGAAGATCTCCTCGGCCGCGCGCGCTGACTATGCGGAGGCCGCAGTCGCCATACTGACCAGCGGCGGCCACCAAGGAAAGACTTACGAGTGGGCCGGCGATCAGGCCTACACGCTCAGCGATCTGGCCGCGGAGATCTCCCGCCAAACCGGCAAGACCATTCCGTACAAGAATCTCTCCGAAGCGGAGTACGCTGCGGCCCTCGTCGCTGCTGGCCTTCCCGCTCCGGTTGCGCAAGCCTATGCCGACTTCGATGCCGGAGCGGCGCAGGGCGCTCTCTTCGATGACGGGCATCAGCTATCGAAGCTGATCGGACGCCCCACAACACCGCTGGCAACCTCCGTGGCAAATGCTCTGAAGGCGTGAGAGGCTATCGGCTACGAACCCTGGGTGCCCCAATCCTTCCGCAGTTTCATCGCCGAAGGGTGGGAAACCACGAACCTCATTCAGCCGCGCCGCCCCGCTCTTTCCTAGCCACAAACTCCGGGTGCCCCATATCTGGCGCAGCTTTTTTGCGCCAGATGTGGGAAACCACAAACCTTAACCAGCCCCGTACCGCCCTACTTTTTCCATGCCACAAACTCTGGGTGCCCCATCCTTCCGCAGTTTCATCGCGGAAGGGTGGGAAACCACGAACCTCAACCAGCAATCCCAAGAGACGGGAATGCTCTCCGGTCGCGCCACATCCAAACGGAGGGAGCAAGGGCCTTCAGGCCCCTGAATGCGGACTTGCAATTCAAGTGACTTTACAAGCTGCGGAAAAACTCGTGGAATGTGTTTCAAAAATCCGCTTTGTGTCAGGGCACGACTTCAGTCGTGCCGAAAAAGGCCCGGAAACAGTGGGGTTTTAACCCCTGAGGAATGTTTTTCTGGATTTCCTACCCAAGCCGGGTGCCGGGTGCCCCATATCTGGCGCAGCTTTTTCGCGTCAGATGTGGGAAGCCAAGAACCTCAACCCGCCACGCCGCCCCCGCTCTTTCCTAGCCACATAAGCCGGGTGCCCCATATCTGGCGCAGTTTTTTCGCGCCAGATGTGGGAAACCATGAACCCCAACCCGCAATCCCAAGAGGCAGGAATGCTCTCCAGTCGCGCCACATCCAACCGGAGGGAGCAAGGGCCTTCAGGCCCCTGAATGCGAGCCTGCAATTCAAGTGACTTTACAAGCTGCGGAAAAACTCGTGGAATGTGTTTCAAAAATCCGCTTTGTATCAGGGCATGACTTTATAGGCTGCTAAAAACTCGTCGTTTTGAAAGGGCACGACTTCAGTCGTGCCGAAAAAGGCCCGGTAACAGTGGGGTTTTAACCCCTGAGGAATGTTTTTCTGGATTTCCGATCCAAGCCATGCCCATTTCCGCAACCTGCCGACCGCCGCCGCTATCCGTATTCCTGCCACCGGTCGCTGCCGGGAACCGGCCTGCAATCCGTGTCGATGAGAGCGTTGCCGAGTTCGCGCCAATATACAACCAATTGCTATCGAAAAGCCGACATATGAAGACGAATCGCGATGCAGTTAGAGCTTCCACTTCTAAGCTCCAGTGATTCATTCATTTAGCTGTTCAGCCGCAGTTCAGAAACAATCCAAATCGAATTCATCCGCAGTGCATGGCTGTTTTTTCGTCTCTCCCGCAGAGTTGAAATTACCGCGCAACCCGCGAGGAGGAGATGAAGATGAAAAACACAGCAAATACGATGAGGATGGCGTCTACGATCGTGAAGCTGGCAATTGGCGTGGCCGCGATCGCAATCACAGTATCCGGCACGTTGGCCGTTGCCCAGAGGACAGCCGACGGCGAACAGAACACTTCCCCTATTACGTTGCGAGTCTATAACTACGTGCATATCGATCAAAAGGGATTGTACGCGGCGGAAAGTGAAGCGGCTCGAATTCTGGCCAATTCCGGCGTGAATGCACACTGGGTAGATTGCCCGACGAAGCATGAAGATGTGGAGAAGTATCCCGCCTGCACGACCGCGACCCCGGAGACCGAGTACACGTTGCGACTGCTTTCCGACTCAATGACAACAGCGCAGGATAAATCGCAGGATGCATTGGGAAGCGCGGCCGACTGCGAGCGCGGAGCGTGCATAGCCAGCGTCTACTACGACCGCATCAAGAGGCTGGCGGGCGGTGACGTGGTGCCCTCTTATGTGCTGACGGGCCGGGTGATGGCGCGCGAGGTTGGCCAACTGCTCATCGGCGTGAGGTATCAGTCGCGGTCCGGCATTATGAATGCGTCGTGGAGCTACCGGCAGCTGGGCATGCTGGCCAGCAACGAAATTGTGTTCTCTCCAGTCGAGGCGAGCGCGATGAAGGCTCGGCTGGCTGAGCGGGAAGAGGCTGCGGCGACTCATTTGGCAGAAACAAGTCCAGGACAGCTGAGTCAGGCGCGGTAAGAATGGACAATGAAAGATGAGAACGGTTTCGGCCCCGGCAGCGGGGCCGAAGCTTTTTAAGATCTATTTGACGCGCATCGTCCAGATGTTCCCCATGGTTTCGGAGTATTCGTAGACGATCTGATCGCCACGGGGAGACCAGCTGGGATAGAGCAATTGGATGTTGTCGCGCGTGTAATGCGTCACCTGATGCTCCTGTTTTGTGCTTCGCGAGATCCACCAGACGTTCCACACGCCATTGCGCAGGCCGGCAAAAACAATCTTGTCGCCGTCAGGCGACCAGTCGTTGGGGAAACTGGGGTGATGGTCGGCCGTAAGCACGGTAACGGGTCCGCCGGTGGAGGACACTACGGCGATCTCAAGCCCGTCTTCAAAACCAATGGTCTTGCCATCGGGCGACCAGCACGGGTACGACATCAATCCCTTACCGAAGGTCAACTGCTTTGGTTGGCCGCCTCCAGCTTGAGCGTTATTGGCTGGAGCGACCCAGACGTTGACCGATCCGCCCTGGCGTTCTCCGTACGCCACCTGTTTGCCGTCGGGCGAGAGGCGCAGGGGCGCGTCGTTCTGGCCAAACTCTCGCAGTACCGCTGTCGTCCCCGCGTTCAGGTCGAGGGCCTCGATCACCTTCTGCCCGTTCTGCTCGCCCTGGAAAGTGAGCTTCCCTCTTGGCGGAGGCCATCCAGGCAGTCCACTGTTGGTCGCCTTCACTCCCACGGGATGTGCATTCTTGCCATCCGCATCGGCAATCCAGACGCTGATATCCTCGCCGGACAGAACAAGCGTGTAGGCGATCTGGCTGCCGTCGGGAGAGAAGTGCGGCGAGGTCTTGCGCATCGCGGTGTCGCGGGTGAGCGGGACGGGGATGCCGACGGCTTCTCCGCTGGCTGGAGACACGCGAACCGATTGTAGGTTGTTGTTGTCCGCGATCGCAGAGAAGGCCAGGAAGCGCCCATTGGGTGAGAAGCGCAGGCCCTTATAGATCACGGTGCTGGACTCTTTCACCAGTTCCGGCTTTCCATCCGCAACGCCTTCGGGCGTGAGGTCCAGGCGCATCAGCGCGAACGTCAGCCGAGTACTCTTCTGTTGATTCGATTCCAAGTAAGTCTGTGAGAAATACAGATGCCGTCCGCCCGGTCCATACACGGGGTCGCACACTCCGCCCGCTACCAGCCGCTGCGGCGTGCCGCCGTTCGCCGGAATCATCCAGATCTCGGCGAGGCCCGTGCTGGTGCTGCTGAAGGCAATGTGCCTGCCGTCGGGCGACCACGAGGGCGCGCCATGGCCGCCGCTGGGATTGCCGAGTTGCGTGAGCTGTGTGGGAGCGCCACCCTCCGCAGAGACCACCCACAACGTCGACGGAGGCGAGGCCGCATAGGAGGTCTGGCTGTAGTCGTTCATGCCCTGTGACTGAAACACGATCCGCGAACTGTCGGGCGACCAGTTGGGCCAGGAACCGAAATCGGTGAGGAGCCGCGCCGTGCCGCCCAGCGCCGGAATCATCCAGATACCGCCCTTCTTGCGCGAGTAGTAGGCGATCTGGGTACCGTCCGGCGACCACGCCGGTTCGAAGTTCTCATTTCCATCCGTCGTAAGCTGGATTTCGCGGCCGCTGACCGCGAGCGTCTTCACGTAAATCTCGAAGCTGCCGCTCTTGTCGGAGCTGTAGGCGATGACGCTGCCGTCGGGCGAGAGTGATGGCATGATGTCTGCGCCGATGGATGTGGTGACCTGGGTGAGACTGGACTCGTCGAGAGTTTCGCTGCGGCTGCTGTGCCGCCACCAGCTGGCGAAGAGCGCGACGGCCGCGAGAAGAACGGCCGCCGATACAAGGACGAGCCAAAGCCGGCGCTTTGCTTGCGATGGAACGCCGGTCTCTAGACCGGCTGTCGTGCGGGTCACCAAATCCGTACCCCGCGCCAGCGTGATTACGGGATCTCCAAGTCTGACTGCTTGTTGCGGAGCCGGTTCAACCACTGCGGAATCGCGGGCGGCTTTTTCCGCAGTAGGCTCAGCGTCGAGCACCTCGACATGCGGAAAGACAAAGCGGAAGCCCCGGCGGGGCAGAGTCTCGATATAGCGCGGGCTTTCAGCCTCGTCGTCCAGCGCCTGACGCAGCTTTTTGATGGCAGTGCCGATGCTGTGTTCAAACTCAACGATTGTGCCGCTGGGCCAAAGGCGTTTGCAGATTTCGTCCCGCGTGACCAGTTCGCCGGGATGCTCGAGCAGCATCAGGAGAATCTGAAACGGCTGTTCCTGCAGACGAATGCGCCGCTCGCCCTTGCGCAGTTCGCCTGTGCGGACGTTGAGTTCAAACTCACCGAAGCTGATTTGCTGGGTGGGAATATGCCACCCCCACGTATTACGAACCGATACAATTTACCACATTTTCGTGTTTCTGCAACCGTAAGTTTCTGCTGCCTTTATCGATATGCCAGTCCATTTCCAGATCGGAGAATGGACTTTTTGGGTAGTGATCGGTAATCGTGAATCTACTACTTAGATAGGAATAAGGATCGGTAAACGCCCAAGTAACCACAGATTCTCGTTTTAAGTTAAATCTCCGAGAATCAAATCAACGTCTCGCTCGACCCCGCCGGACACGCGTACAGACGATCAAAATGCGACCAATAAACGGCAAAAAACACGCAAAAACAGCCTAATTCGGCTTAAAAACACCAACTTTTCGCATTTTTTGTCCGGCTCCAGCCGGACTTTTCGCGGTTTTTTGTATCCATGCAAGCAGTCTCTTTTGAGGTTTTTCTCCCGTCCGCGAATTTTGGAGCCTTGCACGGCGTCATTTTTTCTTCTTTCTGTCGGGTTAAAGGCCGACACAATTTCACAGCGCGCTGCCCCCTAACCCCTAATCTCTAACCCCTGCCCCCTGTTCTTCTCCCCGTACAATAAAGAAGGAAGCCGCACCCCACCCAACCGATGGCCGACGAAGAACAAAAGAAGCCCAAAAAGCCCGATGAGGAATTGACGGGGAAGGTCTATGACTCCCGCCTCCTCCGCCGCCTCGCCCACTATCTGCGCCCCTATTGGTGGCAGGCGTCTGTCTCCACCCTCGCCATCTCGCTCAAGTCCCTCGCCGACGTCACCGGCCCCTTCCTGGTCATGGTGGGCATTGACCGCTATTTCCCCGCCGAACCCGGTTCGTCCTCCTCCGTCAACCTCCTCGCCCATGGCATCGGCGCAACCAAATGGCTCACCCGCTACCTTCCAACCGATCCCTACCAGGGCATCACCCGTCTGGCCGCCATCTTCCTCGTCGCGCAGGCCGCCTCCTATCTCTTTGAATTCATTCAGATTTACCTCATGCAGTGGACCGGCCAGAAGCTCATGTTTGACCTGCGCCGCGAAATCTTCCGCCACATGCAGCGTATGGACGTCAGCTTCTTTGACACTCATTCCGTCGGCCGCCTCGTCACCCGCATCACCTCTGACGTGGACGCCATCAACGAGATGTTCACCGCCGGCGTTCTGGCCATCATCGATGACTTCCTCAACCTCACCATCATGGCCGTCCTCATGCTCACCATCAACTGGTGGCTGGCCCTGCTGGCCTTCTCCGTCCTGCCGCTCATCCTCGTCGTCACGCGCCTCTTCCGCGACCACGTCCGCGCCAGCTTCCGCCGTGTCCGCACCGCCATCGGCCGCATCAACAGCTTCACACAGGAACACATCTCCGGAATGAGCGTGGTGCAGTTGTTCAATCGCGAGCAGCGCGCCTTTGACGACTTCGAGGTCGTCAACCGCCAGCACATGATCGCCTTCAAAGACACCATCTTCGCCTACGCGCTCTTCTACCCCGCCGTTGATCTTCTTTCCATCGTTGCCATCGCCCTGGTCATCTGGCGCGGCGGCGCCGGCGTACTCTCCGGCGCGGTCACCGTCGGCGTGCTGAATATGTTTATCCAGTATTCGTTGCGTTTCTGGCGGCCCATCCAGGACATGAGCGACAAGTACAACATCCTTCAATCCGCGATGGCCGCCAGCGAGCGCATCTTCCGATTACTCGACACGGAGCCGGAGATTGTCAGCCCGCTTAACGCCCTACAGGGCGACAAAAGCAACAGAATCGAATTTCGCCACGTCTGGTTCACGTACCAGAAACTCACGGAAGCCCAGCAGGCTGCCGTCGCTGCGGGAAATACCGCCGGCGGACTGGCCGCCATACCGGGCATCGAATGGATTCTCAAAGATGTCTCCTTCACCGTCGAGCCCGGCCAGACGGTAGCCATTGTGGGTCACACCGGAGCCGGAAAAACCACCCTCACCAGCCTGATGATGCGCTTCTATGATGTGACCGCCGGGCAGATCCTTCTCGACGGCATCGATCTGCGCCAGCACGACCTAACCGCGCTCCGCCAGCACTTCGCCGTCGTCCTCCAGGACCCGTTCCTCTTCACCGGAACGCTGGCCGAGAACATCCGCTTCGGCAACGAAGCCATTACCGACGCGGAACTGCGCCAGGCAGCACGCGATGTCAACGTGCTGGACTTCATCGAGAGCCTGCCCCATCAGTTCGACGAGCCTGTTCAGGAGCGCGGCAACTCCCTCTCCACCGGCCAGAAGCAGCTCGTCAACTTCGCCCGCGCACTGGCCTTCAACCCCCGCATCCTCATCCTCGACGAAGCCACATCCAGCGTCGATACGGACACCGAACTGCGCATCCGCAGCGCTCTGGAGCGCATGGTGGAGGGCCGCACCAGCGTGCTGATCGCCCATCGGCTCAGCACCGTGCAGCGCGCCGAGACCATTCTTGTCATGCACAAAGCTCAGTTGCGCGAAATGGGCAACCATCAGGAACTGCTCGCCCTGCACGGCCTCTACTACAAGCTCTACCAGCTCCAGTACAAGGACCAGGAGACGAATGGACTTGCCACGCCCGTGCGCGAGCCCTCCCCTGAGCCGGCGGTTTGAACGAGTGGCAAGTTAGCAAGTTAGCGAGTTAGCAGGTCAGCGAGTCAGCGAGTCAGCGAGTCAGCGGCGGCAGTGTATCTGTCGCAGTACAAGCCGACGCGCCTGTTGTCCTACAAGCATCGATAAAGAAGGCAATCTCTCGCGCTCCAAGGCTGCAAACTGGAGGATCGGGCGCCACTTCGCAAAACGAAGGCCTTGCAGGACGCTGAAAGAGCAGCGAAACTCCGGTTGGATGCCGACATAAATCGTGAAAACAGCCCCAAATAACCCCGATTTAAGGGTTTTTGCATATCATTTTGCCCGTTTTTCTTACATTTGAAGTGGGGCCTGCTCACGGGAACGTGGGCGGGCTTACTTTTTTTGAGGAGGATGCGACGATGCGGGAGAAAGAGCGGGGTTTGGCGCGGAAGAAATTGGACAAGGAACTCAAGTATTACAGGTGGGCAGGCAAGGAGAAAAACCCCACACACGGTTTGTTGCGGGCGGTTCGTCATGCGCTGGGAGTTCCAGCGGCGGAGATGCTGAAGAAACTGGACGTGAGCCCCTCGGTGCTCTTCCGGCTGGAGAAGAGCGAGCGGCGGGGAACGATCTCACTGAAGAGGCTGGACCGAGCGGCGCGGGCCATGGGTTGCAAGCTGGTGTACGGGATCGTGCCGCAACAGGGCAAGACGCTGGAGGATCTGATGGAACGGCGGTTGTGGGAGAGTGTGCTGGGGGGTGTAGGGGTTAGGAATTAGGGGTTAGGGATTAGGAACAAGGTTAGCGAGTCAGTGAGCCAGTTGACTCGCGGGGCGAGGAGCGAATTAGTCAATTCAACGACGTGAGGATTGATCGATGGTTGCGAGGAATTCCTGCGAACCCAGGTCTCAAAAGCGAGACCTGGGGCACCTTCAGGTCGTGGTTCAGTGAAGTTTCAGAGATATGGGTCACCCGCCTATGGACATTCTGAAAGAGTCCGTGATAATTTCTCTACACATGCTCGAATGTCGTCTCGGCCTCAAGCCCGGCGTTTTTCTACAATTTCTTCCGACGAGGCCGTAATTCGTGCGCATGGAATGCAGTCCTTGGATTGCCGAACACCGGTAACCTGAGGGTGCCCGATGGTCCTGGATTTGTCTGTGCTCCTGAACTGTTGATTTATGCCAACCCATATTGGCTTCATGGTAGCCGCTCTTTTCGCGCTTGAAGCGATCTGAAAGGAGAAATGGGCATGATAATCCTCAGTTCAACGCGCAGCTTGACCATGCGCTATGTCACGTATCTTGTGGTTTTCGCAGCCTCAGGATATGCGTTCGCACAAAACGGAGCTGCGCAATCCCGTGTTACCGGGCAGCGCAGCCTGCCAAACTCCGTCACCCTGCGTGGCGACAATCACGCTGCAACCATGCAACGGCTGCGCGTTTCGCGGCAATATGCGCTCAGTGATCTCCGCTCCCACCCGCAGGCCATGCTGGGTGAGGTCAAGCTGGACTTTGGTCCGATGCTCAACAATCCAAAGGCATTGTTCAACATCGCACAGCGTTTGCACGCGCTGCCGCAGAGTGTCGAGGTGCGGGAGGATGGTACCGAGATCAGCGAAGTTGATCAGGGCCTCGTGATTCATCATCTTCTAACCTATCGGATTTTGCCCGGTAAATGTGCTGACACGGGCGCGCGGCTCCAGCTTGCGCAGGCGGGAATTGGTTGTTTCACAAAAGAGTCGCCAAGCCAGCACATGGCGGAATTCAGCATGCCCGGCAACGCACGCTATGTCGCGGATCCTTCCAGGCGCCAGGCCGCGATAGCCGTCTTTAAGCAGAAGACAGCGCTGGCCGACGCCGATGCGAACAAGCATATTGCCGATCTGCGCAAGACATTTGCCGACCCGACGCAGAGAGCCGCCCTGGCGGCCCAGATTGGCGCGGCCGAAACTACGCGCATGAGCAACCTGAACGATGATCAACTCAAGGAAGAGATCATCAACTCGTCTGTGCAGCGCGTGGAGCAGACGACCTTTGTTCCCCGGATGGACTCATCCCAATACGCGCATAGTACAAGCACGCTGCGTATCTCGCCAGGGACACTGGAGATGGCGGCGGGGCAGCGATTCCTGCACGAGACAATCCCCGATAACGGGGCGGCCAATCCTCAATATCCTAAACTTTTGGTGATCGTGCCTTCTGCGAATTTTCACACACAGAAGGGCGCTGGTTCCTCCAATGGCACAACGGATCAGGCAACAGATATTGATTTGGGCACATACATCTATCTGACCGGCTTTACGCTCGGCCATGATTACGAGTGGAGCATGGAAGTCGATACAACCATCAATTGGTGCATTGTCGGTTGCTCCTCGACCTACAGCGTCAAACTTTACGCGGGATTCAATTATGGGTTTGGCTTGCGATTCCCGATCCTCACACAATTGAAATACCACAACGTCGTTCATCCCAACCAAAGTGCAGAGGCTAATCTGACCGCCAGTTTCAAGCCTATTGACGGCTCAGCGGAGCAGTTCGCCGAGACTGGCCTGGAAAGTGACCAGATATTTGACGGCAAGGAGCTGGTTGCCCAGGTCGGCGCCGATGCCGGCTTTAATTACAACTTGCCGGTGGTTGGGAGCGGCGGTGCGGGATTCTCGGTCGGCGTGGATTTCACCAGTTTACTGCCGCCGCCCTATACAAACGGCCATTTCACGCCGCCTGCGCCGGGAACGCATGGCATCGATACCCCCTACACATTCGACAGCATTGACCTGCTCGGCGGTCTGCTTAACTTTGGAGCCCTGGGCGGACAGGTCTTTCCGGCTGTCGACATCAACCTCCATTCGAACAAGCTGGAATACACGCTGAATGATGAAGTCTGGAACAAGCAGACCAAAGTTACATCCACAGGGCAGACCGTTTCCGTCGGCGTGGATAAAAGCAGGAAAAACGACAGCCATTTCAGCTTTGGCAACCCGGTCTACAATCTCGGGTTTACGCTCACGCCCGGGATTGACGCGCGGCTCTTTATCGATGTAGCGGTATGGTCGCAAAATTGGGATTGGCCTGTCTGGTTTCCGCAGTTGGCCGTCAACCTGCCACCGAATGGAATCGATTTTGGATGCCATGCCGGGACTACGTGCGTCCTCGACTTCAGACCCGAATTTGAAGCAGGGGTTACCAGCGGCCTGAGGCAGCAATTGCTGAGCCAGGGTTGCACGATCCAGGGAAGCATGATGACTTGTCAGAAAATCGAGACTTACCAGATGTGTCTGAATGCCTTGGCGACACACTCATTGCTGGGGATTCAGTCCTGCAATCAGGGTATGCTTCCCAAGGTGGAGGATGCAGCCGACCGCACATTGACAGGTGGAGGGT
>Ga0182014_10000316_pt1 | contig 61487 bp, 56 predicted proteins | sample 612S2DmetaG_FD_120489 | JGI IMG/M metagenome (GOLD analysis project Ga0182014, IMG submission 120489) | Permafrost microbial communities from Stordalen Mire, Sweden - 612S2D metaG | ecosystem: Environmental > Terrestrial > Soil > Wetlands > Permafrost | place: Sweden: Stordalen | collected... | reverse complement strand
GTTCCGCCGTAGTAGGCCGCGCGCATGTCGCTGCCGCAGTACGAACTCCCGGGGCACGACCCCTTCACATTGGACTTCACAACCAGGCTGTTATCCCTATGCTTTAGCATCGGACGCGGGATCGAATAGTTGTCGAGACCCGAAACGTGCCACAGTTGGAACGGAAGATCGGCGCTCGGCTCCCGATCCGGAGCGAAGAATGTTCGGTTCTCCGTAGGATGCTGGTAGAGCCCCATGGTCACGTGGAGCGCCTTTTCAATAGCTGCGACCGGCCCCGTAAGTTGCACGTTCATCCCATCGCGCGATCCGCCAACGACCTTCAGGCCGTTCGCTCCCGCGAAACGAATCACTGCGTCATAGTCTTCCTGGCTGGGTCCGAATCGCTCCGTGAATTCCTTTACGGTCACGAATTGCCGGTAGGAGGGGCTGGAAGGATCGTAGATCTGATCCAAAAAGCTATCCAGTTCGGGTGCATGCCGCAACGCGAGAACCACGGTGAGCCGCATGGTTTGCGAGGCTGGTAGCCGGCCAAGCGACTGGGCCTGACCATTTACGACTGCTTCGCGCGTATGGCGCGTCATAAGTTGTTGTGGCTGCGCTTGAGAAACGACGCTCACGCCCGGCACCATGGCGGCGGCCGCGAGCAGCAATACAGTCATTCTTCGAATCATGGCTCTCCTTCTTGCTTGGCAACGTTCATTGAACAACGTGGATATTGACATCGCTAACGACAACTCTGGATCAGCGACAACGTGTGGGAAAATCCGGCTGGAGCTTTCTGCTCTGGCAATGCGGCGCCAGAATCCTGCACCTGCAACCCCATTTCAAATCTGTGTTCGACCCGAAACGTCTTCAAGGCGCCTACAGACTTCGCAGTAGTCTACACCGATTCCCGTGTCCGCAATAGAGTGAAAGAGTTTTCATCTGAACCGCTTTTCTTCCGTGAAGGGTTAGTCCTATTGAAGAGGTCTGACTGGGCGCCGGTTGGCGCGCGGTGTGGGGATGGCTCGACAATCTGCGTACTGGAGTTGGCGGATCGGCAAATATGGCGCACACCAGGTGCGCCCAAGGCGCAGTCTGCAATCTCTGCGACAACGCGAAGCCGCCCACGGAGGGGGCTTCGACAAATCCCGCGTCGTTTGCACCTGCCGCACAAACACGGCGAAAGCTGCCCCATTGGCAGCCTTCAGAACATCACGCAGGCCTCGTTCACTCTCTCCAGTGTCCGCACCAGCAGCGCCAGTTTCCGCTCGAATTCCGCTTTCCGCGCGGCATTCGGCTCCCGGGAGATTTCGTCCTTAAGGCTGTTCTTCTTGATTTCCAGCGCCGCCGCCGAATCTTCGAGTTCGCCGGCGTCGAGCCGCAGGTCGTGAGCCATGACCTTGATCAGAATTGCGTTGTACTTAACGGGGTCCAGTTCCAGCAGAACGTTCGCCAGCAGTTTCAGTTCGTCTGTTTCCAGGTGGAATTGCATAAGTCTCTCCTCTCCACACGGAAAGTGCCTCACCAACTCTACACAGATTCAATCACCCTAACCACAGACCTGTCAGTGACGAGAAACCCAGGAAATCATCGGCCTGCATTTCGGGCCGTGGTGTTTGAGGCCACACTGCGCCGAGGCTACTGTCCGGCTCCCGGCTGCTCCGGCAGCAGTCCCTTGGGCGCAGCCGGAATCGTGACGTCAATTTTATTCGCCGGCCCGAGCGATGCCGCAGCCTTGTCGAACTCGGCCGGGTTGCCCACCACGAGCACAGCCATCTGGTCGCGATGCAGGTATTTTGCGGCGACTTTGGCGACATCCGCCTTGGTCACATGCTCGATCCCTTCCTGATATTTTTCGAGAAAATCGAGCGGATAGCCGTAAAACTCATATGTCATTTTCTCCTGCAAGACTTTTTCCGGAGAGTCGAAGCGAAAGACGAAAGCATTCAGAATGCTGTCTTTTGCGCGGCTGATCTCTTCGCCATTGATCGGGTTTTGTGCAAGATTCCCGATCTCTTCATCGAGCGCCTGAATCGATTCGAACGTGGTCGCGCTCTTGGTGCGCACCATCAGCCGCAACATGCCATCGTGGTCAAACGATGTTCCGATCCCTCCTCCGACCGCATACGCCAAGCCTTTTGTGGTTCGAATATCGTTGACCAGGCGCGAAGAAAAGCCGCCACCGAACGCTTCATTGAACACCGAAATCGCATAGTAGTCGGGATTCCTGCGCGTCGTGCCCAGCGCGAGCATTTGAATGTTGCTCTGGTTCACGTCTCTCTTCTCAACGAGGTAGTACGCGGGTTTGGCGGTCTCGGGTTTGATTTCGGTATTTTCCGAGGCTGGACCCTTCTGCCACGAGCCGAACGCCTCGCGCAGACGGGCTTCCATCTTCGCCGAGTCGAAATCGCCAACCACTCCCACAATGATGTTGTTTGGATGAACGGTTCGTTCGTGCCATTCCACCAGGTCCTTGCGCGTAACGGCCGCGACCGTCGCATACTCAGGAACGCGCGCCAGAGGACTATTCGCGCCATAGACTAGCTTTGCCGCTTCGCGCCCCGCAATTTGCCCCGCATCGTCGTTGCGGCGCGATATCCCGTCGTAAGCGCCCTTCTGTGCGATTTCGATCTTCTCGGCTCGGAACTCCGGGTTCATCAGCAAATCGTTGAACACGCGGAAAACATCATCGAAGTCTTCCTTCAGGCAGGACCAGCCAATAGTGGTCGAATCGCCCGTTCCTCCGGTTTCGACTTTAGCGGCGCGCTGCTCAAGAAAGTCGTCGAGCTGATCGCCAGTCTGCGTCTTTGTTCCTCCGGTGCGCCAGACTTCACCGTAGATGTCGATGAGCCCGGCCTTCTCTGCGGGAACGCTGCGCTCGCCGCCTCGAATACGCGCTGTGCCATCAATCAGCGGCAGTTCGTGGTCTTCCTGCAGAAAGATCACCATGCCGTTGGGCAGTTCGATGCGTTTCGGCTCCGCGGGCTTGAACGGCGGCAACTTGGGAATGGGTATCTGCTTCCAGCTTGTCTGCGCCCAGGTTTGTGTCGTGCCCGTGAAGAAAGTCGCTGCAAGGAGCGTCATCAGCAGGAGAGAACAAGCGCGTTTCATTGTCCACCTCCTTGCGGAGCCGCCGCAGTTCCAGGCGGGGGTGGCGCAAACTCAATGACGCCGACCGTGAGATTCCCGGGCACGAACGTCTGGTTGGCAACGCGCCGAATATCGGCTTTCGTGACTTTCTCGATGCGGTCGACCGAACGGAACAGCTCGCGCCAATCGTCATAGCGCGCTTCGTAGAACCCGAGCGCGAAGGCCAGACCCTCATTCGATCCCAGCGAACGGATCAAGTTCGCCTTCGCGCGCGTCTTGATCATCTTCAGCTCCTCGTCGGAAATATCTTCTTTTTTCAGCCGCTCGATCTCGGCGTGAATCGCATCGCCCACTTCCTGCGTCGTGTGGCCCGGAATTGGGAAGGCGTAAAACGCGAACAGATGCGGATATTTATTTCCCGGATACCCCGAAAATCCCACGGCGTCCGAGGCAATCTGTTTGTCGCGGACCAGCGCGCGGTAGAGGCGCGATGTGCGGCCGCTCGACAGCAAATCGGTGAGCGCGTCATAGACCTGATCGTCCGGGCTGCGGTAGTCGGGCCGGTGATAGCCTTCCAGATATACCGGCTGCGATTGCTCATGCAGCACCACGCGCCGCTCGGAATTCTGCGGCGGCTCGGTCGTGTCGGCCTCATCCGGTTTAGGCCGCGCCGGAATGCGCGAGAAATACTTTTCGATGATCGGCATTGCCTCGGCAGCCTTAACGTCGCCCACGACCGTGACCACTATGTTCGACGGCACGTAATATTTGTCGAAGAAATTCTTTGCGTCGGTAGCGGAGAACGAATTCAGGTCTGAGACCCAACCAATCGTCGGCCGGTGGTAGGACTGCGCCGCAAACGCCTCTTCGGTAAACTGTTCCAGCAGCCGCCCGAAAGGCTCGCTGTCGACCCGCATGCGGCGCTCTTCAATTACCACGTTGCGCTCTTTGTAGAACTGGCGCATTACCGGCTGCAGAAAGCGCTCCGATTCAAGATAGGCCCACAGTTCCAGCCGGTTGACCGGAAACGAATAGTGATAAGCGGTCTCGTCCCAGCTGGTAAAGGCGTTCATGCCTTCGCCGCCCTCGGTCTCCACGATCTTGCCGAACTCATTGTTGTACGGCGCCGAGAACTTGTCGGCCGCGGCCATCGCATCGCGCCACTCCTGTTCCAGTTCCTTCACCTTCTTATCGTCGCGGTCCACCCGCTTGTCGCGCTCGTGGATGTATTCCCCATAAACGGTTTCCACCTTGGCCAGCGCTACTTTCTCATCGGCGTAGTCGCGCGTGCCAATCGTGTCCGTTCCCTTGAACGCCATGTGCTCGAACATGTGCGCCAAACCGGTCTTGCCCAGCGGATCCTGCACCGATCCGGCATCGACATGCGTGAAGAACGAAAACACCGGCGCTTCCGGGCGCTCGCAGATGATGACGGTCAGGCCGTTGGCCAGTTTCTTGACGACAGTTCGCTTCTCAAACGAAGCCAGATCCTGGCTGAGGGCAATCGCGGACAGGCAAAGAACCAAAACCAAAACACGAAGACTACGAACTTTCATGTCATCTCCAAAGATGCAAACGAACCCAAAAATCGAAGGTACGTAAGCACAAGTAGAGTTGTCAAACCTGCCGTCTTCCGTGCCATACTCATTCGACGTAGCCCAACCGGTCCGGTTATCGTGGGGTTCGCCTCAAACCTCGAAGAGATGGCTGTGGGAGGGGTAATGAAGCTGGGGACGATACGAGCGTGGATTTTCCTGAGGATGGTGGCCTTTGCCGCCAGCTTTCTGGCGAACGGCCAGGATGTTTCCAGCACCACGTCACGGCCTCCGCTGCCGGGCGGCGACTATCAGCCGTTTGCAGCCGATAGCCCGTTTAATATCCCAATCCCGGCGAACCCCAAGCTCGATCCGAAATCCGCCAAGATCATTGCCACTCTCACCGGCATGACGCACCATGAACTGGGCGCGCTGCGCACGGCGGCCTCCCCCACGCGCATCGACTACACCATTCCGTTCTATTACAGCATCCCCTCTGACCCGGCTTACACAGTTTCCTGTCACTTCAACGGTCCGCCGCCGAACTGGGGAGATTGCCCTCTGGAAAAAATGAGCATCCACATTCCAGCCTACGCCCGGCCCGAAAATAGCGGACACGGCAAGTTTCCCTGGAGCACAGATCACCACCTGGCGGTCATCGACGCGACTACGGGCACGGAATATGACATGTGGGGGACAGCCCAGCCAAACGGAAAAGGCGGCAGGCTGACGATTGGCTGGGGGGGCCTTGGACCGATCACCAGCCAGGGCATCAATATTTTCGGCGCGACAGCCTCGCAATTCGCGCTCACAGTCGGGATTGTGCGCTCGGCCGATATCAACGCAGGGATCATTCCGCATGCGCTGCAGATGGCCGTCCCGTGCGCCAAGGGCATAGGAGTCTATCCGGCGGCCGTGAACACCGACGAGGCATGTCCCAAATCGGCGGCTGCCCCTCCTTACTATGGCATGCGGGTGCAACTCAACCTGTCGGACGACGAAATCAACGCTCTCGACGCGCCCGCCTATGCGAAGACGATCTTCCTGGCGCTCGCGCACTATGGCGCGTTCGTCTCCGACACCGGCACCGGCGACTCGATGGAGTTCCAAACGGAAAGCGGACTGACCTACACCATGCTGGGTCTGCCCGACCCGTGGGTCGCTCTAGCGCAGGCGTATGGCATCCAACCCGACGCCCCGCTGTCGAATCCATATTCTGCATATTTGTTTTCGCTGACCGCGAATGACGTGAACGTGACAAAGTATTTGCGAGTGATCGCCCCCTGCGTGACCGCTGGAACTTGCTGATTGCAAGTGCGGCGCGGGCGCCCTCGCCCGCGAAAGGTTGCGCCCGCAACTCGGATTGCCGCGCAAGCTGCCTCAAGCCGCCGCCGTGCGATACACTCCCATTCCATACCCCATGCCCGCTCCCACCATCGTCGAAGTCGAAGGCCGCAAGCTCAAGCTAACCAACCTTGAGAAGGTTCTCTATCCAGCGGCAGGCTTTACCAAAGGGCAAGTAGTGGACTTCTACGTCCGCATCGCGCCCGTCCTGATGCCGCACCTGGCGGGCCGTCCGCTAACGATGAAGCGCTATCCCGAGGGCGTGGATCACGAATATTTCTTTGAGAAAAATGCGCCCATGCACAAACCCGACTGGGTAAAAACAACGCCTGTCTGGAGCGGGAGCAACCGGCGGACCATCCATTTTCTTCTGGCCAACGATCTGCCAACTCTGGTGTGGATTGCGAATCTGGCTTCGATTGAATTGCATCCGTCGCTGTCACTGGCGGCCGACATCCCGACGCCCACGATGATCGTTTTCGACCTCGATCCCGGGCCTCCGGCCAACATCGTACAGTGCGCGCAGGTTGGCCTCTGGGTGCGCGACATTTTCGATCATTTCGGCCTCCAGAGCTTCCCGAAAACCTCGGGCTCAAAAGGATTGCAGATCTACGTCCCGCTGAACATGAAGACCAGCTACGACCAGACGAAGTCGTTCGCGCATGCCGTAGCGCGGTTGCTTGAGCAAGAGCATCCGGAACTGGTGGTTTCCGACATGAAGAAGGCCGTGCGCACCAACAAAGTCTTCGTCGACTGGAGCCAGAACGACGAGCACAAGACGACGATTTCGGTGTATTCGCTGCGCGCGCGCGAACGGCCCACGGTTTCGACTCCGGTCAAGTGGAGCGAGGTTGAGGCAGCGCTAAGAAAGAAAGACGCGGCGCGCCTGGTTTTTGAGGCCAAGGACGTCCTGGTGCGCGTAGAAAAGATGGGAGACCTTTTCGAACCCGTGCAGAAGCTGAAGCAGAAACTGCCGCAACTGGCCGGACTCGCCTCCGAACCGCAAGCGGACCGCGACCATGAGAGAGCAGAAGAGCCGAAGCAGAAGGTCAAGTCCAAGGTCGCAGTTTCGGCGCCTCAGGTCCGCATTGCGACGTCTGCAAAGCCAAAGTCGAAACCTCAGGCGACAAAACGTGGAGCGAAGTAGCCTGTCGTGGAACATATCTAACCTATTCAGGCATTAGCTAACTGATTGATAAATAAATATCTTACAAGTAAATCCTTATTTCTCAAAGATTTGGCGACGATCCCTCCTAAATCTTTGACTTTAAAGGACCGAGTAGGAGGGGGATCAAGCCAGAATCGGTTCAATGAGACAATAATCGGCTGCAAGAACACTTTCACCCAACATTCCTGAGGCAAACATGGCGCAACTTTATGTCGGAACTTCCGGCTGGGCTTATCCAACGTGGAAGCCGGCGTTTTATCCCGAGAAACTGGCGCAGAAGAAATTCCTGAACTTCTATGCGACCAAGCTGAACGCAGTCGAGGTGAACTTTACCTTTCGCCAACTGGTAAAAGAAACGACAGTCGAAAAATGGATTGCCGAAACGCCCGCGCACTTCCGCTTCACCATCAAGGCGCACCAGGTGCTTACGCACATCAAGCGTTTGAAAGGGGCTGAAGAATTTCTGCTTCGCTTTCTCGGCACGCTGGAGGCGTTGGAGCGCGCGCAAAAGCTCGGACCAGTGCTGTTTCAGCTGCCCCCGAATTTCAAAGCCGACCAGATTGTACTCTCCGAGTTCCTGCAAGCGCTGCCGAGAAGCGTGCGTGCAGCCTTCGAGTTCCGTCATGCCTCGTGGTTCGAGGAAGCAACCTGGCAAGCACTGCGCGAGCGAAACATCGCACTCTGCGTGGCCGAAACCGAGGAGCGCGACACGCCCGACGTGCTCACAGCCGACTATGCCTACTATCGCTACCGCAAACCAAGCTACACCGCCGAGGAGCGCAAAGCGATGGTCGGAAGGATTCAGCAACACCTCTCAGAAGGCCGCGACGTGTTCGCCTACTTCAAGCACGAAGAAACCCCAGAAGGCGCGCTCTACGCGGTGGATCTGCTCGAAAGTTGCGCTCGGCTGAACGCGTAGCGCTGGTCGTGGAATGCTGCGGGAAATCTCAAAGGCACCCTGTTCGCCACTTTTGCGTCGCCTCGCGCCGTCTGATACTCAGAACATGCCCATCGAAGCCAATTCCCGAGTTCTCTCCGGCTTCCTCGACTACCTTCGCGTGGAGCGCGGCTCGGCCAAGCTGACCATCGCGGCCTACACGAGTGACCTCGGGCAATTCGCGGAATTCCTGGAAAAGCGTCAGGGGTTATTGAGCAGCGCGCACCGCGAGGATGTGCGCGCCTTCATGCAGGAGCTGTTCTCGAACCAGGTGGACGGCCGATCGGTGGGACGAAAACTCTCGGCGATCCGGCACTTGTATCGCTATTTGTTGCTCGATGGAAAGATCGAGAAAGATCCGACACTCAACATCGACTCGCCAAAGCAATGGAAGGTTCTCCCGAAGGCGCTAAGCCGCGATGAGGTCGAAACGATGCTCACCGGCCCGCGAGCGCCCGCCCGAAATGCCCGCGCGGAGGTCCTCGGCTTGCGCGATCGCGCCATGCTGGAACTACTTTATGGAGGAGGATTGCGGGTTTCCGAGGTTGCCGGAGCGCGATTGGAAGACTTGAAACTCGAACTCGGATACATCCTGGTCCACGGCAAAGGCGACAAGGAACGGATGGTTCCCTTGGGTGTTCCGGCACAGCAAGCGCTGCAGCAATACTTGAAACAGGGCAGGGAATTGCTGGCCGCGAAGGCCTCGCCGCTGCTCTTCATAGGCGCTGGTGCGCGTCGCTTGACGCGGCAGCGAGTGTGGCAACTCGTCGGCCGAGCATCGCTGCCCACGGGAAGGCACGCCAGTCCGCACATGCTGCGGCATTCCTGCGCCACACACATGGTGGAAAATGGCGCGGACCTGCGCACGGTGCAGACGATTTTGGGACATGCCGATGTGTCAACCACGCAGATCTACACCCACGTTGCGCTCGACCGGTTGAAGAGCGTATACGCGCAGCATCATCCGAGGGCCAAAACCCGGCCTCAGGTCTCAGGTGTCGGATCGCAGGATTCAAAATGAGCGGATCGACCGGATTGGCGACGGCTCACAAACGAACAATCGTCGAGCTCGCGACCGATAACTTTATCCGTCACCTGCGCGAGCGCAATGTGTCCGCGCACACCATCAAGGCTTACACCGGAGACCTCGATGCCTTTGCCGCCTACGTTGGCAGCCGCAACTGGAAGACCATTGACCACGTCGCAATCCGAGGCTTTCTCTCGCATCTCTACGACAGAGGACTGAGCAAGACGTCCGTGGCGCGTGCCTTGGCGGCCGTGCGCTCGCTCTATCGCTGGCTGGCGCAGGAGGGCGTGGTCGAGCAGAATCCGGCAAAGCTGGTTTCAACGCCAAGGCTGCCGGCCAAACTGCCGCGTGTTCCGACGATTGAAGAAGTGAACTCTGTGCTCGACGGCAAAATGCCAGAAGCCGCATCTTTTCCTGAGCGTGACCGGTTGCTGTTAGAACTGCTGTATGGCTGCGGCATCCGTAATTCCGAATTGGTCGGCATCAATCTCGGAGACCTACGAATCGGCAACGAAGCCATTCTGATCCGAGGCAAAGGCAAGAAGGAACGCTATGTGCCCTTCGGCGAATCGGTGCGCAATGCGCTAGCCACGTACCTGCCGTGGCGCCAGCAACTGCTGGCCACACGGAAGAAAGTCACGCCTGCCCTGCTAGTCAATCAGCGCGGAGGGCGGCTAACCACCCGCAGCGTGGGACGGATCGTCAAACGAATTGCGGTTGCCAAGGGACTGTCACCCGACGTGCATCCCCACACTTTGCGGCACGCCTTCGGTACACACCTGCTTGAGGAAGGCGCCGACCTGCGCTCGATTCAGGAACTCCTCGGCCACGAGCGGCTCGCCACAACCCAGCGTTACACCCAGCTCTCCGTCCAACACATGATGGACGTTTACGATCGAACGCACCCCCGCGCGAAGAAGTGACGGCCGCGCCCGGTCGAAACGTCCTTTCCAAGGAAGAGAACCTGAAGAAGAGGCGTTACCCCGGTAACTTTGCAGTGCGGCCACCGTTCATCCACCCTTATTAAGGAGCGATGCGCGAGCACCGCCAGGTGTGGAGCATGAGCAAAGTCACCAAGGAAGCCGTTCTGTTGCTGTCATTGTTGCTGATTGCGGCGATGGTGCAATTCTTCGCCCAGTCGATGCCCATGGCGTTGTGCTTCTACTTTCTGCCGACGTTGTACTCCGCGTACTGCTTCGGGCGTCGGCATGCGACTCTGACCGCCTTTGCCTGCGTCGTTCTGGTATCCCTTCTCGGCTTCGTCAACAACCTCATGCCTGCGCACCCGGTCCTGGTGCTCCCGCTCGAGCGGTTGTTCAACTTCGCGATCTGGGCCGGCGTGTTGGTAGTCACCGCATACGCGATGGGCACGCTCTACGGGCGGGCGCAGAGCATGACCGACGATTTGCGCAATAGTTTCGGCGGCCTTCTGCTGGTTCTGCAGCACATTATGGCAAGCGAGAAACACAGCAACACAGAAACGCAGCGCGTGATCGACGCGTCCGTGAAAATTGCCGAGGTGATGAACCTGGATTCTGACCGCATCGAACTGCTGCGTTCTGCCGTGTTGTTGCGCGACCTGAGCGAACTCGGCATCAGCAACGACATTCTCTACAAGGCCGCAAATGTTACGCACGCCGAGGTGGTCGCGAGTTTCCGCAAGGCCAATAAGTCGGATGCCCGCACCGAAGCGATCGGAAACTCGGTTCGACGGGTGCTGCCTATCATCGTCGCGGAACAGATTCTGCAGACGCAGGGGGCGCGTGCTGTCAATGTCCCGATTGAGGCTCACATACTTGCAGTTGCCGATGCGTATCAGAAACTGACCAGCACTGCGTATGGCAAGGCGCTATCGCCGGAACAAGCCGAAGAGGAGATTGCCGCAGGCGCCGACGAGAAGTTCCATCGCGGTGTGATCGAGGCGTTCGTCAAGGCGTTTGGCCAGCGCGCTCGGGGCGCACAAGCATAAAGCGACTCATACGCGGTCCATCTTTCAGATAGCCTTCCTGTCCGCGTCGGCCTTTCGCGAGTCCTCCAAGGCACCCGCTATTGTCGCTTTCAACTCCGCGGTTAGCTGCTCATAAGCCGTTTCGCTCGCCTGATTGATTGGAGGCGGCAAAATCGGTTTCCCAATCACCATTTGCAGCCGGGCAAACTTCGGGAACTTCTTATGCCGCGGCCACGCTTCGTAAAAGCCCTCAATGGCAACGGGTACGATCGGCGTCTGCGTGTGGATCGACAGTATGGCGGCGCCCTTTCGGAAGACACCTAAATTGCCTGTGTTGGTACGCTCGCCCTCCGGATACAAAATCAAAACGCGTCCCTGCTTCAGCCCGAATGCGCCAGCGCGCATGGCGGGCACCAGATTGGCGTCGGGGTCGAGCACCACCACCCGCAGCCATCGGGCCAATCGCCGCATGAAACCCCGGCCGAAAATCTCGCTCGTCCCCAGCGCAAAGGTGTCGCGAAATATACGCCACGGCAGCAGAGATGCCAGCACCAGAGGGTCGATAAAGCTCTGGTGGTTGGAACACAAGAGAAACGGTGCTTGCTGCGGCAGACTTTCGAGGCCCCGAACCTTGAGTTGGAACCGGTCGAGCGAGAAGAGACAAATGAAGCGGCTAAGGCTGAAAAAGAAAACTTCGGCGAAAAGACTATGATGCGCCAACGCAAGGACATCGGGATCGGTGACGGGCGCGTCCAAAATGGACGACCACGCGGGCGCGGATGTTTTGGCAATTGCAGCGCCGCTTTCCGCGCTCGCGAGCACGGCATCCACCAAATCGCGCACTGAATAAATTTCGCCAAGTTGAGATTCGGGTACGTCGCCACCGAGTTGCTGCTCGAGCGCGGTGAGCAACTCGACGCGCTGCATAGAATCAAGGCCGAGATCCAGTTCCAGATTGTGGCTGGGGCGGATGGAGTCCAACTGGTTGCGGGACGCTTCGCGCACAACGGCTAGAGCCCGCTTCACATCGTCCCGTTCAATCCATACCAGTTCTTCTTTCGTCAGCGGCTTCTCGGTGCCAACGTCCCCATTCTCAGCGCCGCTCTGTTGCCGTTCGCGAACCTTCTTTTCAATCTGGAATCGCTTGAGCTTGCGGGTCGTGGTTCGCGGCAGATCTTCCTGCCAGATGTCGTACCTACCCAGCCGTTTTGTAGAAGCGATCTTGTGCGACAGCGCTTCGATGTCGAAGCGGATCGCCTCTTTCGTGTTCACGATCTTGCGCTCCCGCAGCAGGTCGAAATTGGGCACGATCACGGCGTGCAGCCGTTCCGATGTTGGGTCGCCCGGTCGCGCCTCCAACGCCATCACGCAGATTTCCTTCACATAGGGCGACTTCAGGTAATGCGCCTCAATTTCCTCGGGATAAATGTTCTTGCCATTCGCGAGAACGATCACTTCCTTGCGGCGTCCGGTGACGAAGAGATTGCCGCGCGAGTCGAAATAGCCAAGATCGCCGGTGTACAGCCAACCATCCCGTAGCACTTCGGCGGTGGCCTGGGGGCGATTCCAGTAACCCTTCATTACGAGCGCGCCCCGAATGACAATCTCACCCGCTGCCGGCTGACCCTCCACTACTTCGTGCGCGTTTTCGATCCGCGCCTCCACCCCGGGAAATGGCAGTCCCACGGACCCGAACACGATATCGCCGGGCCGATTCAAAAACGCTCCTCCGCTGGTCTCGGTCAGGCCGTAAGCGTTGAGCACGTCGATGCCGAAAGAATAGAAATCGCGCTGGATCGCGGGATCGAATCGCGAGCCGCCCGTGACCAGATAGCGCATGCGCTTGCCGAAGGTGGCGTGGATTTTTCCAAAGAAGACTCTCCCGGCGTTGATCCCTAGTTTTCGCAGGCCACGGTTCAGCGCCATCAGCGTTCGCACCACCGTGACGGCGACTTTCCCGCCCTTGTTGATTTCCTTCCAGATCTTCTCGTGGATCAGGTAGAAAAACTGCGGCACGACCGCAAAGGCCGTAATGTCGCGTTCTTCGAGAGCCCGGAGGAGTTCTGTCGTGTTGAGTGTCTCCAGATAAACGACGCGCGAGCCGTTGAACAGCGGCAGGAAGAGGTTCGCCATCTGCGCCAGCACGTGAAACATCGGAAGAATCCCCAGCAGTGCGTCGGTGGAACCGATGTGGACGACGCCGAAGACGGAATTCGCCTCGCCCACCAGGTTGGCGTGTGTAAGCATCACGCCTTTGGGATCGGCAGTGGTGCCCGAGGTGTAAAGCAGAGCCGCCAGATCGTCCTTGCATGGGACCGCAGGGTCGAACCCATCCCGACTGCCTTCGAAGATCGAGTCGAGATCTCCCCAAAACTGAGGCCCGAGATGCTCGCCTTTCTGGGCCTGCGGTGACATTTTCCATTCTGCCTCGGATGATGTCATGACAAGCCCAGTGTCGGTTCCTTCGACAGCTTCCGCTGCCACCAGAAAGTGCTTGGCATCGCAGAAGAGCAGGGAAGCTCCGCTGTCCAGCAGCAACTTTCTGACCTGGTCGGCGTGGAAAGCCGTATCGAGCGGAACCGCCGTCCGTCCGGCTGCGATGATTCCCAAGTACGCCGCAACCCAGCGTGGATGATTGGCGGCAAGAATGGCGACTCGGGCATCGCGGGGAACGCGCGTGGAAAGCCACTTTCCCACGCTCTCCGCCATCTGCGTCAGTTCCTCAAAAGTAACGCGCTCGACGGTGTCTGCCCGCTGAATTTCGAGGGCGACGTTATCGGGGAACTTGCGGGCCGATTCCTGGAAGCGCTGGTAGAACGTGGGCATGGGCCGGAGGAAATCTTACAGGGAGGGGGCGAGCGAAGCCAATGCGGTGCCGAGACGGATGTCCGCGGGACCGCCTTAGATAGGCACTCGGGGGCAGACAGTTATACCTTGCATGTCACACGATGGCCGTGTACACTGTCGCCGTGCGCAAAAACATTACCTTCAACGCCGATCAGGACGACATTGAACTTGCCCGGGAGGAAGCGCAGAGTCAGAACACCACTTTGCACGAGCTCTTTCGCGATTGGCTGAAAGGCTTGGCTGGGCGGAAGCGCCGCGAACAGGAATATCGGGCGCTAATGGATGAGTTGCGCCACGTAAATGCAGGTCGAAAGTTCACGCGGGAAGAAATGAATGAGCGCCGCTAGATACTTTCTCGACACGAACATTTTTGTTTACACCTTTGATCTGCAATTCCCCAAAAAAGCTAGGCGGGCGCAAAGTCTTATCGCTGGAGCCCTAGGGTCGGGCATGGGGGTGATTAGCTATCAGGTGGCTCAGGAGTTTGTTTCAGTCGCGCGAAAGCCCTTTCAGGCTCCGATGAGCTTTGAGCAGATCGAAAAATATTGGCACACTACCCTCCGGCCGTTGCTGGCAGTGCATTCCTCTCCGGCGCTATTCATCCGCGCACTGGATTTGGCCCGGCGCGATCAACTCTCATGGTACGACTCTCTGATTGTCGCGGCGGCAATGCAGGGCGGCTGCCAGATTCTCTACAGCGAAGATCTGCAACACGGGCGCCGCTTTGGCGACCTGGTGGTAGAGAACCCGTTTCTCTAAGCACATAGTTAAGATCGCCGCCGGAGCGTCATCATATTCCACGCATCGAATGTGCTAGGCTTGAAGTCAGAGCTGGGACGTGTGTCCCCTGAAGGGTTTACGCTTTGATCAATACCTTACTAGGCAAGGTTTTCGGGACGAAGAACGAGCGCGAAATCAAGCGCTTGCAGCCGCGCGTCGCCGCCATTAATGCGCTCGAAGCTGAGATCCAGAAGCTCACCGACGACCAACTCCGTGCCAAAACTGACGAATTTCGCGCCCGCGTCCAGGAGCGGCTAAGCAGCGTCGCCGACGAACCCGAAGCGGATCCCGATCGCCAGAAGGAGATCGAAGCCGAGCGCAGCGTCGTGCTCGGGCAGGTACTCGACCAAATTCTCGAAGAGGCCTTTGCCGTGGTCCGCGAGGCAGGCCGCCGCGTGCTCAATATGCGGCACTTCGATGTGCAGTTGATCGGCGGCATGGTGCTGCACGAAGGCAAAATCGCGGAGATGAAGACAGGAGAAGGCAAAACGCTGGTCGCCACACTGCCCGTATATCTCAACGCCCTCAGCGGACGCGGCGTTCACGTGGTCACGGTCAACGACTACCTGGCCAAGCGCGACTCGGAGTGGATGGGCAAGCTCTACAGCTTTCTGGGCCTGAGCGTGGGAGTCATCGTCCACGACCTGGACGACGAAGAGCGCCGTGCCGCTTATGCCTCCGACGTCACTTACGGCACGAACAATGAATTCGGCTTCGACTATCTCCGCGACAACATGAAGTTCGACCTGCGCGACTGCGTGCAGCGTATGTATAACTTCTCCATCGTCGACGAAGTCGATTCCATCCTGATTGACGAAGCCCGCACCCCGCTTATCATTTCGGGCGCGAGCGAAGAATCCACCGACAAGTATTACAAGGTCAATCGCATTATCCCCAAGCTCGAACAGGGCGAGGAGATTGACACTCAGCCCGGCGAGCCGAAGATTTACACCAAGGATTTCGTAGTCGACGAAAAGCACCGGAACATCACGGTCACCGACGATGGTTGGGAAAAGGTCGAAAAGCTGCTCGGCATCGGCAACGTCGCCGACCCGGAAAACTGGGCGCTCAAGCACCACGTGGAGACCGCCGTCAAAGCGCACGCACTCTACAAGAAGGATGTCGAGTACGTGGTCAAAGACGGGGAGGTGATTATCGTCGACGAGTTTACCGGCCGCCTTATGCCGGGCCGCCGTTGGTCTGATGGTTTGCACCAGGCCATCGAAGCCAAAGAAAACGTCAAGATCGAGCGTGAAAATCAGACGCTAGCCACCATCACGTTCCAGAACTATTTCCGCATGTACAAAAAACTCGCCGGCATGACCGGCACGGCGGAAACGGAAGCGCCCGAATTCGACAAGATTTACAGGTTGGAAGTTGTGGTCATTCCAACGAACCGCAACCTGCTGCGGGTTGAGAACGCCGACGTTGTCTACCGCACGGAAAAGGAAAAGTATTTCGCGGCCGCCGATGAAATTCAAAGGCTGCACGAAGCCGGCCAGCCGGCGCTCGTCGGCACCACCTCCATCGAAAAATCGGAACGGCTCTCTGAGCTTCTTAAGAAGAAGGGAATCAAGCACGTCGTTCTGAACGCGAAGTATCACGAGCGCGAAGCCGAAATCGTCGCGCAGGCCGGACGCAAAGGCATGGTCACGATCGCTACCAACATGGCCGGCCGCGGCACCGACATTCTGCTCGGCGGCAATCCCGAGTTCATGGCCAAGCAGGAATGCGTGAAAAAAGGAGTGGCGCAACCCGTGCGCGCCGCGCAGGGCAAGATCGAGAACGTAGCGGACGATCCCAACCGCACGACCTGGTATTACGCCGGCAATGAGTATGCGGTTCCGACCGACCAGTGGAATGAGGTCTTGGCGCACTACAAAGCCGACACCGATCGCGAGCATAAAGAAGTGATTGCCGCGGGAGGCCTGCACATCTTCGGCACCGAGCGCCATGAGGCGCGCCGCATCGACAATCAGCTTCGCGGACGTGCGGGACGGCAGGGCGACCCCGGCTCCTCGCGCTTTTATCTCTCGCTCGAAGACGATCTGATGCGCATCTTCGCCAAGGAATGGGTCTCGAATCTTTTGCAGCGGCTGGGCATGGAAGAAGGCGTTCCCATCGAATCGCGCATGATTACACGTCGAATTGAAGCGGCGCAGAAGGCCGTCGAAGGCCAAAACTTCGAAGCCCGCAAGCACCTGCTCGAATACGACGACGTGATGAACAAGCAGCGCGAGGCCGTTTATGGCCTTCGCCGCCGCCTGCTCGAAGGCCTCGATCAAAAAGATCTGATCATCGAAGACTACGTTTCCGGCATCCTGGGAGAAATCCTCGAGAAATTCTGTCCGGTCAAGGCGCACGTTGACGATTGGGATCTGAAAGGCCTGAAGGATGCGATCTTCACCCGCTTCGGGGTCGATATCTACGCGGAGGGCATAAAGCCGGAAGCCCTGAACCGCGCCGAACTGGGCGACGCGATTTTCCAGAAACTGAAAGAGCGCTACGACGCCAAAGAGAAGCTCATCGGCTCCGAAGCCATGCGCTATCACGAGCGCATGATCATGCTGAGCGTGATTGACGCGCAGTGGAAGGACCACCTGCTCTCGATGGACCATCTCAAAGAGGGCATCGGTCTGCGCGGCTATGGGCAGCATGACCCGCTTGTCGAATATAAGCGCGAGTCTTTCGATATGTTCGAAGAAATGATGCAGCGCTTTCAGGAAGAGACGGTTCGCTATCTCTACCTGATGCAGATTCTCGAACGTCCGCCAGATCAAGGCGCCATGCCCCGCCGCGGACCCGAGGCGGCCGCAGCGCAGGAAGCGGAAGCCGGCGTGCCCGCGCTGATCAGCGGGGGCCGCGATGGCAACCATCGTCCTCCGCGCCAGGTGGCAACGTCGGTCGATGAGATCGAAGAAGCTTTCCAGCGCAAGAAGAAGCGCGAACTGGAGCAGGCTCGCATGGCCGGCTCCGGCGACCTGCACACCGTGCAGCAGGTCGTGCGCTCCGGCGACAAGGTTGGCCGCAACGATCCATGCCCCTGCGGCAGCGGGAAGAAATATAAGAAGTGCTGCGGCGGGTAAGAACGTTGCAAGTCCCCGAAGGTGAACTCCCCTGCAAAATCGGACATGCCGCGATCAAGACGTGCGGGTGCCTACTGCCCGAAACGTCATTTCGGATGCTTTGCTCCGCGTGCGGCGTTTCCAGGTGAAGAAAAGATCCGCGTAGGTTTGAGTGATGTAGTCGGCCGGTGCGATTCCGAGCGCCTTGGCTGTTCGATCAATCCACCGTGGAGGCCCTTCGATTTCTCCGTAGTTGTCAATCGGCGTCTGATCGAGGACGACGTGACCGGTTCCGTCGCTCCACTCCGCGCGGTACTTCTCGTATCGAAACGTGGGCGCAAATTTCAAAGCATGCAGAATGGCGTCCATCTGTTCGCCATTTTCCACGCGCGTCTCCAGTTCTACGCGCACCTTGTGAAGGCCGGCCTTGCCCTTGGCCTTGTGTGTTAGCACCCATGCGTCACCGTATTTGCGCAGCCGCAGCAACTCGCCCTGCTTGCGCAGTTTCTGCCCGGGCAGATCGTAAAGTGAGTTGATTTCATGCGTCGATGGAGTGACCTGCCGGAAGCCGTGGCCCTTCAGCGCCGCCGCGAGCGCCTTCCTATCGGCAACCCGGAACTTGATCTCGACTTCCTTGGCCATGCCGAAATATTAAACCGCCGAGACGGTCGAGGGCGCAAGAAAAAGAGGGGAATCACTTGGCTTCAATGGGAAACCCTTCGCTGCAGGGATCAGAAGCAAGATCGGTCAGAGAGCGCGTTGGAGCAGATACGTGGGACGATTTCGTGATCAATCAGCGGGTTTTCTCGGCGTGCTCTGCGTCTCGGCGGTTAAGGTCCTTTGGTCGGAATCAGTCACGGACTGCCGCCGCTGAAACCAGCTCATGTGCGGCAAGTCGCGCTCCACATTCCGCCGTTTCGCGATCAACTCGGCAGCGATCGAGATGGCAATCTCCTCCGGAGTAATTGCGCCAATATCGAGCCCAATGGGCGCATGCACGCGGTCAAACAACTTCGCGGGCACGCCCTCCTTTTGTAGTTCCTCGAAAATCTTAATTGTCTTCCGCTTCGATCCGATCATGCCGACATAGCCAGCGGGAGTTTGTACGGCCCAGCGCAGCACTCGCATGTCTTCACGATGCCCGCGCGTGACAATCACGATGTGGGACGACTCGCTCGGCGAGAGCTGCGCAAAGGCCTTCTCAAAATCCTCGGCGATAATCTGATGCGCGTGGGGAAAACGCTCGCGATTAGCGTAGGCTTCGCGGTCGTCGACCATGGTTACATCGAACCCAAGGATTTGCGCGATCTGGTAAAGGCTTGCCCCTACGTGACCAGCGCCGAAAATATAAAGTTCCGCGGGAGGCAGAATCGGTTCCAGGAAGACCTCAAGTGTGCCGCCACAAACCAGGCCGGTGTCGTACTTCGGGTCGTTGTTCAGGTCGAAAGTCAGGGTGCGTGGACGCTCCGATTCCATCACCTCGCGCGCTGCCTGCCACACTTCCGCTTCCACGCAACCGCCGCCGATCGTGCCCGCGATGGAGCCGTCGTCGCGCACCAGCATTTTCGCCGTTCTGAACGAGGGAATCGAACCGCGCACATTGACGATGGTCGCTACGGCCCCGCGCCGCCCATCTTTGCGCAACTGCACGATCTCCTCGTAAAGGTCCATGCTCTTGATTGTCTTTCAGTAAACAGCGAAGGTCAATCCAGGCTTCCAACATTGGGGAGTCAAGCTTCTGCCGTGGCGAAGAATCTCGGTTGCGCTTTGTGCTAGGTTGTAGGGTTCAGTTCTGATCCCTAGTGTCGCAGGAGCGATCATGAAAGCCGTCCGCATTCACGAGTTCGGTGGTCCGGAAGTTCTAAAGTACGAGGATGTGCCTGATCCCAAGCCGCGTAAAGACCAGGTTCTGGTCCGCGTTCGTGCCTGCGCCCTTAATCATCTCGACCTCTGGGTGCGCCAGGGCTTGCCGGGAGTGAACTTGCCCCACATCCTCGGCAGCGACATTGCCGGAGAAATCGTCGAAGTCGGAGAATACATCACCGATTTCAAGGCTGGCCAGCGTGTGCTGCTCGCGCCTATGAGCTTTTGCAACCGCTGTCCGAAGTGCGCGGCCGGGCTGCAAAACCAGTGCCGCCAGTTCACCGTGCTCGGCAACGCGGTCGATGGCGGCAACTGTGAACTGATGGCCGTCCCTGCCGTCAACGTCATTCCGATCCCCGACTCGCTCGACTTCAATGAGGCGGCGAGCGTCCCTTTGGTTTTCGTTACCGCCTGGCACATGCTCACCGGCCGCGCGGCGATCCGGCCCGGGCAGACGGTCCTTATTCTTGGTGCAAACTCTGGTGTCGGCATTGCGGCCATCCAGATCGCGAAATTGTTTCACGCGCGCATCATCACCACAGCTGGCGACGAGCGCAAAACGGAGCGCGCCCGTGAACTGGGCGCCGATTTTGTCATCAACCATTACCAGCAGAAGATCTCCCAGGAGGTTCGCACGATTACCAAGGGCGAGGGCGTCGATATCGTAATCGAACACGTCGGCCCCGCCACCTGGAGTGAAAGCGTGCGTTCCCTCAAAGCTGGAGGCACGCTGGTGACTTGCGGCGCAACCACTGGCCCCAAAGCGGATCTCGATCTGCGTTTTCTGTTTTCGCGTCAGCTTTCGCTGCTCGGTTCCTACATGGGCACAATGAGCGAACTCAACGAAGTTCTCGGCCATGTTTTTGCCGGACGCCTCAAGCCTGTCATTGACCACATCTTTCCGTTGCGTGAGATCCAGGCGGCTCATGAGTACATGGCCAAGAGCCAGATGTTCGGCAAGATTGTGCTGAACCCGTAACCAAACACAATGCCGCCTCCGCCAGCGACGCCGACTCCCGCTTTCATCTATGGCACTGCGTGGAAAGAAGACCGCACCGCGGGTCTCACCGAATCGGCGATCCGCGCGGGGTTTCGCGCCATCGACACGGCAAACCAGCGCCGCCACTATTTCGAAGCCGGAGTGGGCGAGGGGCTGCGCGTTGCTTATAACGCCGGAATAGTCAAACGCTCCGACCTGTTTCTCCAGACCAAATTCACCTATCGGCGTGGGCAGGACCATCGCTTGCCCTACGATCCAACCGCCAGCCTCTCGCTGCAGCTCGCGCAGTCAGTGGCAAGTTCGCTGGATCATCTGGGCACCCAATATGTCGACTCGTTGGTCCTCCATGGGCCTGCATCGGCCTATGATTGGACCGAATATGATTCGGAAGTATGGGATGCACTGCGAGGGGAACGCGATAGCGGGCGTGCTCGCCTGCTCGGTGTGAGCAATGTCTCGCTGCGCCATCTTGAGCAAATGGCTGAGACTCACGGCGAGCTTCCTCATTTCGTGCAGAACCGCTGTTTCGCTCGCACTGGATGGGATCGCGATGTGCGCCGGTTCTGCCGTGGGCGAAAGATTAGTTACCAAGGCTTTTCGCTGCTCACGGCAAACATCGAAGAGCTCCGCCATCCCCTCGTGAGTTCAATTGCCGCGCGAACGGGCTCAACGCTTGCCCAGGTCGTGTTCGCCTTCGCGCGAGCCATCGGAATCCTTCCGCTGACTGGGACCACCGACGTGAACCACATGAAACAAGATCTTGCGAGTCTTGAGCTCACGCTCTCCGCGGATGAGATCACGGGGATGGAATCCCTCGCCGCCTGATCGCGTACTCAACTACGCGAGAACGGGAACATTGCTCATGCCGGCGGTGCCAAACACGCGCCGGTAGCGTTCGATTTCCTGCGGCGTCCCAACTGCCTTCGCGTAGTTGTCCGATAGCTTCACCGCCGGCCGGCCTTCGACCGCGGATACTTTGCAGATCAGGCTGACCGGGTCGAAACCATTCCCGCCGGCGGGATCGCAATCGCGAAAGTCATTGGTCAGCAAAGTGCCCCAGCCGCTGCTGAACCGGATGCGGCGGCCGCGCTCCCATTTCTTACGGTCGAGAAAATCGGCGGCGGATGCGAAATCTTTCGGCGCCGCAGTATCGGCCACTGTGCCGGCAAAGTAAGCATGGAGGCCGAGGATCTGGTCCACGTCCAGCGCATCGGACGCGATGATCAATTTGTCTTTGGGGCTGCGGCCGCGCTGCGTGAGCCAATCAATATATTCATCCCCGGCGATGTACGGATTCTTGCTGTCAATGCGCTGGCCCGTCCAGTCGGCGGCCCAATCGGGTGCGTTGTTCAGGAACTGTGTGGTTCCGAACGTGTCGGGCAGCATGATGCGCAGTGCGCCATCGTAAGTCTGCTGCCAAAGCTCGAGCGTTTTGTACTGCGAAAGCTTCAAGGCCTCATCATCTGGGGCCAGAGCGGCAACCACCATGGGAATTTCGTGCGCGTTCGTTCCAATCGCTTCCAGGTCGTGTTTATGAGCCAGGAATGCGTTCGATGTTCCCGTGAATGCCGAGCCAAGATTGGCGGCCATAGCACTCACTGCGTACTCCTGCCAAAGAAAGCTATGCCGGCGGCGCGTCCCGAAATCTGCCACCAGGAGATCGGGCACACCGCGCAACCGCTCGATCTTGTTCCAGAGCTTGGTTTTCGCGCGCGCATACAGAATGTCGAGGCCAAATTCGCGCAGGCTTTTCATGCTGGCCCGGGTCTTCAGCTCGCCGAGAATAGGGAGAGCATAGAGTTCCCACATCGTCGTCTCCAGCCAGAGGCCGTCGAAGGTAAGGTCGTATTGGCCGTCGTGAACAGAAATCTCGTAATCTGATAGACGAAAATCCTGCTCCAGCCATTCGAGGAAGGCGGGTTCGAAAATGCCGCGGCGGCCGTAGAACGTGTTACCTGCGAGCCAAACGAGCTCCGACCGGCGAAAGCGCAGGCGCCGCACGTGCTCCATCTGGTGGCCGAGTTCCTCGCGCGAGAACATGTCGGCAAGCCGGACCGCGTCTGTGCGATTGACAACCGAGAACGTTACGCGCGTCGTGGGAAAGTGCTTCCAGATGAACTGGAGCATGAGCAGTTTGTAGAAGTCGGTGTCGAGAAGAGAGCGGATGACCGGGTCCAGTTCCCAGTTATGGTTGTGGGCCCGCTCGGCGAAGTTGACGATCATCGCGTACTATCCTCATCTGCGCCGCCGGGAAAAGCAACCCGACGGCGAGCGGGATCGGCGTGGCTTAGCGGCCGAACCTATCGACGAAGTATGTAGTTCGAAGCGATGTCTCGAAACGTAACCAGCTGTTTTGCCTTCGCAGTCTCATCCCAGCCCAACTCCGAAGCCATCAGGTTCGCAACGGCCGGCGCCATCTCCGAAGCCGCGCGCGCATTCAGGAACAGCGCGCGTGTGCGGCGGGCCAGCACGTCCTCAAGGGTGCGGGCCATCTCCTGCCGCACCGCCCAAACTACTTCGGCCTTGATGTATGGCAAAGCCCGATGCAGCGGCTCGCCCAAAGAGGCATCGCGCTCGACCAGTTTCCGAATTTCAGAGGCATCCGAACCGTAAACCGACAGCGGGCCGAACTCCTTCGCGGCGTCGTGGTAGCCGTGGATTCGTAACTGACGAGTTGTGCACGGCCTTTCCGGTAGTTCCGCGATGGTGGCTGCTTGATCGACGCAATCCTCTGCCATGTGGCGATAGGTCGTCCATTTTCCACCCATCGCGCTCACCAGGCCGGAACGATCAATATGAATCACATGATCCCGGGAAAGGGCCGCGGTGTTGGCGGTATTCGGCGTGCGCACCAGCGGCCGCACGCCCGCGAACATGCTGAGCACGTCGTCCCGCGTAGGCGCTTTCGCGAGATACTCACCGGCGGTCGAGAGGATGAAGTCGATTTCCTCTTCGGTCGCAACCGGTTCTAGAGTCGCCTTCTGAATCGGAGTGTCAGTCGTTCCCACCAGCGTGTGCCCGTGCCACGGGATCGCGAAGAGGACCCGCCCATCGCTCGTATGCGGAACCATGACCGCGCTCTCGCCCGCCAGAAACGTCGAATTGAACACGAGGTGGATGCCCTGGCTCGGCGCGATCATGGGTGCGGCCGTGGGTTCCGCGATCAGGCGCAGCCGATCGCTGAATGCGCCGGTGGCATTGATTACGGCCTTTGCGGTAGCGTGAAATTCCCGGCCGGTCTCGACATCCCGTGCGCTGACGCCTTCGACAAACCCATCCGCATCTTTGGTCAGCCCAATTACTTCGACATAATTCAGCAGTATGGCGCCCTGCTCGTAGGCCGTCGCCACCATGTGGACTAAAAGGCGCGCGTCGTCGAATTGCCCGTCGTAGTAGACGGCGCCGCCGCGCAAGCCTTCGGTCTTGAGCGTGGGCAAATGTTCCAGGGTCTCCTCGCGCGAAAGCATGCGCGAAGTGCCGAAGCCATACTTGCCGGCCAGCAGTTGGTAGAGCTTCAGCCCGATGCCGTAGAACGGCGCTTCCCACCAGTCATAGTTCGGTACCACAAACGCGAGGTCATGCACCAGATGCGGCGCGTTTTGCAGGAGCAGTCCGCGTTCCTTGAGCGCTTCCATCACCAGGCCAATATCGCCTTGCTCCAGGTAGCGCACCCCGCCGTGCGCCAGCTTCGTGCTCCGACTGGAAGTGCCCTTGCCGAAATCGCTCTGCTCAAGCAGCAGGACGTCATACCCGCGTGCGGCGGCATCGATCGCAACTCCGACGCCGGTTGCACCCCCGCCGACCACGATCATGTCCCAGGCCTGGGGATGCCTCTCGATTCGTTTCCACATCTCGCTGCGATTCATGAATTGGTTTTCTCGGGATCGCCGCCTTCGCCCAGAAATGAATGATAGAGCAGAGGACGAGATTTCCGGGGCATCGGGGACCTAAATCGCCGTTTGCCTTCTAGTTTGGCTTTGCGGTTTGTCCCATAACGATCAACGACGGGAGTTCGCGAGGACGGCCACTTAGAAGCAACTTATGGGTGGCTAGTGGGTTTAGAATGATAGGTATCACAGTGGGACGGCGAGGTAACTCCCCGCAGTGACCGGCGAGATGGCACGACAGTGGGCTGTACGCGGGCCTTGGTTATGGCATCTTATTAGACAGCGAGTATGGCGCTTTGCGGCCCCCGGCAAAGCAGGAACGTGGGGTTCCGGTGAAGAATCTGGGGAAGGTAATTCGGTCGGTCCAGGCCTTTAGCCGCGAATTGTCGCGGAAGGGAAGTGCCTCTCCAACCGAGTCATTCCCGGCCATTGGCATCGCGCTCGGCGGTGGATTTGCCCGCGGTATCGCTCACATTGGGGTTCTCAAGGTCCTTGAAGAACAGGGCATTCCTATTCGTTACATCGCCGGAACCAGCGTAGGCGCGTTAATTGGCGCCGCATACTGCAGCGGACTCTCGCTGGCTGAGTTGGAAGAGATGGCCCACAAAGTCCGCATGACCACCTTCGCCCGCTGGACTCTCTCTCGTTTCGGCTTTGCCACCAACGATCGCATGGTCGCGTTCCTGACCCGCACCTTGAAAGCGAAGACGTTTGAAGAGATGCGCATTCCTCTTGGCGTGGTCGCCACCGAGTTCAACACTGGAGAGGGCACCGTGTTCCGCTCCGGTTCCCTGATCGATCCCGTTCGCGCCAGCTGCGCCTATCCCGGAATGTTCCTGCCCATCAATGTTGACGGGCGCTGGTTTGTCGACGGCATGCTCTCGCACCCTGTGCCTGCGGTCCCGGTGCGTGAAATGGGCGCCCAGCGTGTGCTCGCCGTACATCTGAAGGGATCGTGGTCCTCAAAGACCGCGCCGCGGCATCTCTTCGATGTGATTGGGCAATCGTTTGCCATCGCGCAGGACCGGATGAGTGATCGCTGGCGAAAAGCGGCCGATCTGGTAATCGAGCCCGATGTTGCCGGATTCGAATTCGACGATTTCAAACGCGCTGGAGAACTGATCCACGTCGGCGAACAGGCCATGCGTCATGCGCTTCCTGCAGTGCGCAAATGGCTCGGAGTTGCGACGGAGAAGCCGACGACTATGTTTGGGCCCGCGATTCCAAGTCCCGCCTCCATGCCTGCGGACTGAAGTGGAACCGGCCTTTGTTTCGAACCCATCGTTTTCTACCACCTCACATGCCTATGTGACATGTGTACCCATCTCCAGTGATCCGGCGCACAGCAGCTTGCAACCGGGCCCGCTTAACTGGACAGGTCCGTTTCTCTTGCGCCGGCAATCGCAGGGAAAGTTTTTTGGCTCGCCGGTTCGACGGCGGACAACGCGCTATGAATGCTTTCCGAGATGCGGGACATCTTTTCCGGTTGGCAGGAGTGTTCGCTGCCGGCGTACTCCTGTTTCTGGTCCTCCGAAGCTTTCTGGTGCCGAAAAGTTTCGGCGAATACGGACACTATCGCGGCAACGCGCTCGCGGAAATCGCAGCCCGGCCGGTCAATTTCGCCGGCCACGAAACCTGCGAAACCTGCCATGCCGACGTGCTCGAGAAGAAGAGAGATGGCAAGCACGCGCACGTAAATTGTGAAGCCTGCCACGGTCCTTTGGCCAAACACGCCGACGATCCCAGCTCGGTGACGCCCGCCAAACTCGATGCGGCCGTGCTCTGCGTGCGCTGCCATGAGGCGAACGCGGCCAAGCCCAAGAGCTTCCCGCAAGTCGTCTCCGCCGACCACTCCAACGGCCTGCCCTGCGATACCTGTCACCAGCCCCACAGTCCGGCCATCGCCGCGGAGCCCGCGAAATGAATCTCACCCGCCGTCATCTCTTGCTTTTACTACCTGCGGCCGGCGTGGCCTGGAAGTATATTCTGGCGGGAACTCCCGAAGTCGCCCCCAACTACAAACTGACCGACCACTGGTGGGGCATGTTAATCGATCTCACCAAGTGCATCGGTTGCGGCAACTGCGTTCGCGCCTGCCAGGCGGAGAACGATGTCCCTGACGGATACTTCCGGACCTGGGTGGAGCGCTATCACGTTACCGACTACGACATTGAAAATCCGCAAGTCGATTCTCCCGACGGCGGCAGAAAAGGGTTCCCACCGGCCAAGGATCCCTCGGGCAAGAATTTCTTTGTTCCCAAACTGTGCAACCACTGCGCCGACTCGCCCTGCACGCAGGTGTGCCCGGTGGGCGCGACGTTTATTGGCCCCGATGGTGTGGTGCTGGTCGATAAAACGTACTGCCTCGGTTGCCGCTACTGTGTGCAAGCCTGCCCCTACGGCTGCCGCTTTATCAGTCCGAAGACCGAGACCGCCGAAAAATGCACTCTCTGCTATCACCGGATTACCAAGGGCCTCACCACCGCGTGTTGCGAGACTTGTCCGACCGGCGCGCGCCAACTCGCGGACCTGAAGAACCCCAAAGATCCGATCCATGAATTCCTGAAGACGCACAGCGTGCAGGTGCTCAAGCCCTATATGGCCACCCACGCTAAGGTCTTTTACAACAATCTGGATGGCTCCGTACGATGATCCGTGCAATAAGTGATTTCAGCCTAAGAGGGAACGCGCATGCAGGGTGTTGAAGGCTTCATGTATCCCAACGAAGTCGAATTGCAATGGAGCGTACTCATCGTGCTGTATCCGTTCCTCACCGGTCTGGTGGCCGGCGCATTCATTCTCGCTTCGCTGGAGCGTGTGTTCAATGTGGAGGCAGTGAAGCCGACCTATCGCCTGGCTCTGTTGACCGCGCTTGCATTTTTGTTGATCGCACCCCTGCCGCTGCAACTTCACCTCGGGCACCCGGAACGCTCGTTTGAAATGTACCTGACGCCTCACACCACATCCGCTATGGCGATGTTCGGTTTTGTCTATCTGTGGTACCTGATGGCGGTTCTTGTCCTCGAAATCTGGTTGGACTACCGGCGGGATATTGTCCTTCTATCCCAATCCACAACCGGCGTCACGCGCCTCATCTATCGCGCCATGACTCTGGGGTCCAGCAACATCAGTGAGCGCGCGCTCCACATCGACGAGCGCGCGGGCTGGCTGATCACGGTGATCGGAATTCCGTCGGCTTTTCTGCTGCACGGGTACGTCGGATTCATTTTTGGCTCGATTAAGGCAAATCCCTGGTGGTCGTCGCCCCTCATGCCGGTGGTATTTATCTTTTCTGCCATGGTATCGGGCATTGCGACGGTGATGTTGGTGTACATGTTTCTCACGTGGTCTCGCAAGCAGACCATTGATATGCGCTGCGTGGATACGGTCGCACGCTACCTTTTCTACATCTTCATCATCGATTTCACTCTCGAAATGCTCGATCTGATCCACCGCATCTATGAATCGGACGAATCGTTCCGCAGCCTCGACTTCATGGTCCACACCAAGCTCTACGTGTCTCACATCGTGGTGCAGATCTTTCTCGGCACCGTGACTCCGATCCTGTTGCTCGGTGCCACCCAGGTGCTAAATCTCACCGACAGAGCTCGCAAACGCATTTATGGCTTAGCTGGATGCCTGACCCTGATCGGCATCTTCGCCATGCGCTGGAATGTCGTGATCGGCGGGCAGCTGTTCTCGAAGAGCTTTCTCGGCTACACCACGTACAAGATGGGCCTGGTAACGCGCGAAGGCTTGCTTACCGCCATTGTGCTGACCGTTCTGCCGCTGGTGATTCTCTGGGTGCTGGTGAAGCTGCTTCCACCGTGGCCGGAGCGGCATACACGCCCAGATTCGGTCATCGCGCACGCGCGTTAAGTTCGGTATTCATTTCGGCCGCAAAGCGATGGAGATAAAGCGATGGAGATTATGGACGATCTTCTCGGCGCTTTAGCCAGGCTCGATGCACGCCTCGAAGGCCTGGAGCACCGTGTCTCCGCCCTTGAGGCTCGATTCCAGACACTGGCAATATCTCCTGCACAAGCGGTGCTTCCGGAGGAAGCGGCGACTGCCGTTGAAGAACTTGCCCTGCCGCTGGCGGAAAATGTCTTTTCCGTAGTGGGCAAAGCCATGCTCGGTATCGCAGGCGCTTACGTCCTGCGCGCCATTGCCGAATCCGGATCTTTCCCGAAGTTGGCCGTGGTAGTTCTCGCACTTGCGTATGCGGCGATGTGGCTAGCCTGGGCAGCACGTGCGGCGGCGGAGGCTTCTCTAACGAGAATCGCCTACGCGACGACAGCGGCATTGATCCTCGCCCCGATGCTGGCGGAACTCACGTTGCGTTTCCAGGTCTTGCCTGCCTCCATCACCGCAGGTTTGCTGAGCGCGTTTGTGGTCGCGGCGTCTGCGCTGGCCTGGAAGCGCAATCTTGTGTCGTTGGTCTGGGTAGCCAATACTGCGGCAGTGTTGACCGCGCTCGCGTTGCTGATCGTCTCGCACGATCTTGTGCCTTATACTGCCGCGCTTCTTGTCATCGCCGCCGTCGCTGAATTTGCGGCGGCTGGCGGTCGCTGGCCATCTCTCCGTCTCCTGGTGGCGCCGGCAGTCGACATTGGGGTTGCAATTCTGGTTTACATCCATTCGCTGCCGGAGAGTTCCCGCCCTGACTACGCCCCAGTCGCTGCCTCCACAGTGCTCGCACTCTCGACTCTCCTGTTCTTGATCTACGGCGCGAGCATTGCATTCCACACTGCATTTCTGCGGCTGCGAATCACGGTCTTCGAAATCGTTCAAGCCGTCACCGTGTTCCTGCTGGCAGCCAGTAGCTGGCTTTGGCTGGCGCCGGGCGGTGGCCGAGCTGCTCTGGGCGTCTGCTGCTGGCTTCTCGCAGCGGCATGTTACGGCGCGGCTTTTGCCTGCTTCGACCGCATCAAGGACCAGCGTAACTATCACGCCTACTCGACCTGGAGTCTCGCCCTGGTTCTGGCGGGCAGCTTTCTTGTCCTGCCGCCCGTACTACTGGTGTTGTTCTTAAGCGCGGCGTCGATCATGGCCATACTGATAGGCGTCCGGGTGGCTCGCCTGACGCTCGAGTTTCATGGCTTGGCATATCTGACCGCGGCCGCGTTTGCCTCCAACTTGCTCGCGTATGCGGCCCGAGCGCTGGCTGGAACCTTCCCCACGGCTCCCGGCTCGATTGTCTGGATCGTGGCAATTTCCGCCGTCACTTGCTACGTCGTTGGGGGACGATTCCCGAGCGACCTCTGGAACCAGCGGTTGCTTCGCCTGCTGGCAGCGCTCCTGGCTGTCAGCGCGGTCGCAACGTTTCTTGTCTCGGGCTTAGTCTGGCTGGCGGCGATCGGCATGACTCCCGGCGCATCGCATGTTGCCGTAATCCGCACTCTGATCACCTGTGCCCTTGCTCTCGCCCTGGCGCTCAGCGGCTCCCGTTGGCGGCGCATCGAACTCGTTTGGGCTGCCTACGGCACCTTAGCCTTTGTCACTGCCAAGCTGCTGTTCGAGGACCTTCCCCACGGCCATTCAGCGTCGATCGCCGTTTCGATTTTCCTGTATGCCATCGCGCTGATCATCGTTCCTCGCCTGGCGCGAGCCGGTCGCTAGCCGAGAAGAGAACAGGACAGCCCGCGCCCACAGGAACTCACTCCTAACGCTTGAGTAAGCAGTACATGGTGAAGCTCACGATTATCGCCATGAGCGATGCGGTTACCAGAACGGTCAAAATCATAGCAATGCCTCCTCGCTTCCTCGTGCCGCGCACTGTTGCTTAGGAGCGCCTATCTGTCGCCAAGCAAAAACCCGACAATCGCCAAAGTCATCAGGATGACCAACACCCAGACGATAACCGGGACCAACCAATCGCCCGCCGTGGAAAACTTGCTCTTCGGCGAGACGCTTCCCGCAACGCCGACGCGCTGGTTTATTGGAGAAGAGGACTTTTGAGTCGAAAGGAATAGGGTTGATCGCGGAATCGCGTCAATGCCTGGTACGCATCGCGGCCCAGCCATTCCCGATGTGAGGAGCTTCCTCGCCCACACCAGGTACGCATAAGAAGACACTGCTGCAAGGAAAAGGGCGATCCGTACGAGCCCTTCGATGACCCCGTTATCGCGCATGGCCGCAGCCTCCGGCGTTTCGTGTCCTCACAAAAAGTGACATGAAACCAGCCGCACCCGGCAGCAGCGTTAAGAAAATATGAAAGCCGGGTAAGAAACGCCGTCTGGCTTGCGCCAGCCTGCCTGTGACTTATGCCACGCGAGATCACATGAGGTCAGTGACCGCTGTCACCTGCCTTTGTGACGTTTTGGGTAAACCATATCGAGATGGGATGCCTTGGTCCGGTTACTATGCGGATGCCGCACGCGAGCGTGGATACCATTTGGTCATTTTGGTTCTAGATCGCACTGGTGCCGCGGAAGGTCCAATGAGTTCTAATCTAATGGTTGATACCTCAGTCGGAAATCGCTGAAAAATGACAACTATGCTCGCGCGATCCGGCACATCTATTCGCTGCATGGTTTACTGTTATGTGGAAAAAGTCCGAACATTATCGGGACTTCTTCCCACAAAAAAACCCCGTGCTTTGTTGAAGCGAGCACGTCATCTCTGCTAAAAAGGTGACTAGAGTCAGGCTTAGGTCGTCCTTAAAACGGAACCTTCAGGGTGGGGGTGCCCTGAGGGAAGTGTACCCAACGAATGAATTACTAACCCGGCGCCAACGGACTTTCCCCAGCAACCGGTTCCTGGCGTACGGTTTCGAATCTCCTTTCACGTTTGGAGTTCGGATGCTGTCTCGCGGCACGGCTGGACCAATCCGTAGTACCGATGGCCCCGAATCGGCGTGCGCTTTGATTTCCACGCGATTCACCAACCAACTGCTGTCGAGAAGCATCCCAAACCAAGCAATAACTCAGCCAACGGCCGGAGGAAGCTATGGCGACGAATCTCATTCAGATCGATAACGACGCGGAAATCAAGAAACGCCTTGACGCGGAACGCGCCCGCCTGCGGAAGATTGCGGGCCTGGACCAGTCCACGCATTTCCATCGTCCCGTTGAGCGCGCCTTCACCGCCGAAGAGCGCAGCCGCGTCACCATTCTGTTTGGTGGATTTACCTGGAAGCATGAGGACCTGATCCGCGCCGTCTTTCAGGGCTGCGGCTATCGCTGCGAGAAGCTGCCGGTGCCGAACGTCGCCGCGTTCCAGACAGGCAAGGAATTTGGCAATAACGGCCAGTGCAACCCCACCTACTTCACGGTTGGCAACTTGGTGCAGTATTTGCAATTCCTCGAGAAGGAAGGAATTCCGCGGCAGCGGATTCTTGACAACTATGTCTTCTTCACCGCCGGCTCGTGCGGCCCCTGCCGCTTCGGCATGTATGAGGCTGAATATCGCTTCGCGCTGAAGAACGCCGGATTCGACGGCTTCCGCGTGCTCCTGTTCAAAGACAGCGACGGAATCAAAGCCGCCTCCGGAGAGCCGGGCCTGAAATTCACCATCGATTTTGGCTTCGGCATGCTAAACGCCATGCACCTCGGCGACGTGCTCAACGATCTCATTTACCAGATTCGTCCCTATGAAGCGAATCAAGGCGAGACCGACCGCGTGTTCCACGAAGCAGTCGACGGACTATGCGAGGACCTGAAGAATCGCGAGTCCTTTGAAATCGAGCAACGCGCTCCCGAGTGGGCCAAGTCGAAATTCAAAAGCAATAAGATTCTGCGCAACACTTTCAACGTATTTGGCAAGTGGCACGAGCACATGTGGGGCAAGGATTATCTGAACGCCCTTCACGCCGCTCGCGAAAAAATGAATTCCATCGAAGTCGACCGCACCCGCGTGAAGCCGCTGGTAAAAATAACCGGCGAATTCTGGGCGCAGATCACCGAAGGCGACGGCAACTTCCACATGTTCGATTTCCTGGAGCGCGAGGGCGCGCAGGTTCTGGTCGAGCCGATTGCGACCTGGGTTGCCTACCTGATGTATCAAGCCCAAGCCCATGCGATTTCGAAGTGGCCCGTGAACCGGCCTCATCGCAATCCCGAGTGGTACGAGGTCAAGAAGAATTTCGCCAACTACATCGGCCTGCACAAGAAGCTCTGGGGAATTGGCGCCGGCGGGCGCATGTGGAATTTCTTCTACCATCGCACCATCAAACAGCTGGGCGGAATCACGCATCACCTCGCACCCCAAACCGAACTGGCTGAACTGGCGCATCCTTTCTACAACCAGTTCGCGCGCGGCGGCGAAGGCCATCTCGAGGTCGGCAAGAACGTGTACTACACGGTGCGCAAAATGTGTCACATGGTGCTTGCCCTGAAGCCCTTTGGCTGCATGCCTTCTTCGCAGTCCGACGGCGTGCAATCGGCGGTCATCAACAAATTCAAGGACATGATCTTCCTCCCCATCGAGACATCGGGCGAGGGCGAGGTCAACGCGCACAGCCGCGTGCAGATGGCGCTCGGCGAGGCCAAGGTGAAGGCCAAAGCCGAGTTCGAGCAGTGCCTCCAGTCGACGGGCAAAACCATGAACGAAATTCGCGCCTACATCGACGAACATCCAGAGCTGAAGCGCCCGTTCTATCGCGTACCGCACCGCGAAGGGGTGGCTGGAACAGCAGCGCAATTTGTCTTGCACGTCAACGATCGGATCGACAAAGACACGCGCTTCTGGAAACGCTCACGCGTGCGCGTCGACTCGCCGGTCGCCGCAGTCTCGGGCGACTAGATAGCAACTCAACGTTGAACTCAGCGTCCTCTGTGGTTAAAGGTTTGTGTTTAGATGGAGTACGAGAAGCATGCACGACCATAAATCAGCTCCGCTAGTTCAGATCGCGCCACTCGAATCCGAACTTCCGCCCGTTCGACGCGGGCAGCCAATGCGCCATCCCGTGCACGGCCACGACCGCGCGCTCAAGTTCCTGGTCGGACTCGACGTCGGTTCGACGACGGTAAAAGCCGTGGTCGTCGAGGCGGCCAGCGATCAGGTGCTTTGGCAGGACTATCAGCGTCATGAGACCAAGCAACCCGAAAAAACGCTGGAATTTCTGAAGCGCATGGAAGCCGATGCCGGCATCAATCCTCACAACACGCGTGTGTTCATGACCGGCTCGGGGGGAGGCTCGATCGCCGAACAGATCGGCGCGAAGTTCGTCCAGGAAGTGACCGCTGTTTCGCTGGCTGTGGAGAAGCTTCATCCGGAGGTTTATTCCGTCATCGAGCTCGGTGGGCAGGACGCCAAGATCATCGTCTTCAAAGACGACGAAGAAACCGGCCGCAAAAAGAAAATTCCGTCCATGAACGACAAGTGCGCCGGCGGCACCGGCGCGGTGATCGACAAAATTAACGCCAAGTTGAAAATTCCCACCGATCTGCTTGCCGAGCAGAAATATCATGGCATCAAGCTCCACAAGGTAGCAGGGAAGTGCGGCGTATTCGCCGAGACCGACATCAACGGCCTGCAAAAAGTAGGCACCCCGCCCGACGAGTTGATGGCGTCGCTGTTCGAAGCGATCGTGCTCCAGAACCTGAGCGTTCTCACCCGCGGCCACACATTGCGCCCCCATGTGCTGCTCCTGGGAGGTCCCAACAGTTTCATTCGCGGCATGCGCGAAGCCTGGCAAGCCAACATCCCGCGCATGTGGCAAGAGCGCAAGGTCGCGATTCCAGAAGGCGCCAAGCCCGAAGACCTCATCAAAGTTCCGCAAAACGCCCAGTATTTCGCCGCTCTCGGCGCAGTCGAGTTCGGACGCACCGAAGACGATTGCATCGGCTGCTATCGCGGTTACGAAAACTTAACTCACTATATCGACTTCGGCCGCCAGGAAGAGAAAGCCAAGGCCGGCGGCAAAGGCCTGGTCGAAAAGCCCGCCGACCTCGAGGTCTTCAAAGAAGCCTATCGCCACAAGAAATTCACGCCCGCCGTTTTTCAGACAGGAAGCACCGTCGGCGGTTTCATCGGCATCGACGGCGGCTCGACTTCGACCAAAGCTGTACTGCTGAACGAACACGGCGACATTCTCTGCAAGTCCTACCAGCTCTCGAACGGCAACCCGATCCAGGACACGATCGAAATGTTCGAGAACCTGCGCGGCCAGGTCGAAGCGCAAAACGCAAAACTGGAAGTTCTCGGCGTCGCGACTACGGGTTACGCGAAAGACATTCTCAAAGACGTTCTCAACGCCGACGTAGCGCTGGTCGAAACCGTCGCCCATACCGAGTCGGCGCTGAAGTTCTACGAAGATCCGCATGTGATCGTCGATGTCGGCGGCCAGGACATCAAGATCATCATCCTGCACAACGGCCGCGTGAAAGATTTCAAGCTGAACACGCAGTGCTCGGCCGGCAACGGATATTTCCTCCAGTCGACCGTCGAAGGTTTTGGCCTCGACGTTACGCAATACGCCGACCTCGCGTTTTCGGCGCAGGCCATGCCAGTCTTCGGATACGGCTGTGCTGTCTTCATGCAGTCCGATATCGTCAACTTTCAGCGCCAGGGCTGGCGCGCGGAAGAGATTCTCGCCGGGCTAGCCGCGGTGCTGCCGAAGAATGTCTTTCTCTACGTCGCCAGCATCCCGAATCTTGCCGCCCTCGGCTCGCGTTTCGTTCTGCAAGGTGGAACGCAAAACAATCTCGCCGTTGTAAAGGCCGAGGTCGATTTCATCCGCAACAGCTTCCGCGCCTCCGGCCGCCAGCCCGAAATCATCGTGCACGAACATTGCGGCGAGTCGGGAGCAATCGGCGCCGCGCAGGAATCGCTGCGCCTCTGGCGCAACGGCCAGCAAACCACGTTCGTTGGCCTCGATGCCGTGCGCAGAATCGAGTACCGCACCACCCGCAACGAAGCCACCCGCTGCTATTTCTGCAAGAACAACTGCCTGCGCACTTTTATCGACGTCCGCACGGAGCCGGCACAAGAACTCATTCCGCTCGAAAAAATCACAAAAGTCCCGCTCATGCGCGGCGAGCAGCGCCTCATCATCGCGACCTGCGAAAAGGGAACCGTCGAAGACGTCGACGACATGAAGGACATCAAAGCGGGACTCGACAAAATTCGCGACCAGCATCCCAATTTCGTCGATTATGCGTCGAAGGAAGTCTTCCGCCCCACCAATGCCAAGGCCGTCGCCGATCCGCTGCCGGAGCGCGGTTGGGCCGGATGGGCCAAGGGCGCCAAAGAACGCCGCGCCCTCATGGAGAATCGCAAGAGCCTGCGCATCGGCATTCCGCGCGTCCTCAACATCTACACCTACGCGCCCTTGTTCAACGCCTATTTTGAAAGCCTGGGCGTGCAGCCGGAAAACATCATCTACTCCGACTACACCAGTTCGGATCTTTATCGTGCCGGAGCCAGCCGCGGCGCCATCGATCCTTGCTTCCCGGCGAAGGTCGGCATTTCGCACGTCTACAACCTGATTCAGGAAAAGCACCGCAAAAAGCCGCTGCATGCGATCTTCTTCCCGATGTACGACGTGCTCCATTCACCGCTCGTGAAGATTGTCGCCGCGAATGCCTGCCCAACCGTCACCGCGACGCCCGAAACGGTGAAGGCCGCATTCACCAAGGAATACGATGTCTTCGCCGAGCACAACGTGAAATACATCGACCCCGTGCTCAATTTCTCCGATCGCAAGCTCCTTGCCCACCAGATGCTGCAGGCCTGGCAATCCGTTCTCGGCCTTTCGCAGGAAGAAAACGACCGCGCAGTCGAATCGGGATTCGCTGCGCTGAAAGCCTACGAAACGGGCATTCGCAGCCGCGCACGCCAGGTTCTCGATCAGCTCGAACGCGAAGATCGCATTGGAATCGTCATGCTCGGCCGCCCCTATCATCACGATCCCGGCCTGAACCACGAGATTCTTGATGAGTTTCAGAAGCTCGGCTATCCCATCTTCTCGCAAAACACACTCCCGCTCGATGAAGACATGCTCGAACGCCTGTTCGGCGAAGAAGTCCGCGCCGGCGTGATCGGCAGCCCGCTCGACATCACCGACGCCTGGAAGAATTCTTATTCCTGCAGCACCAACCACAAGGTCTGGGCCGCAAAGTTCACAGCGCGCCACCCGAACCTTGTCGCGCTCGAAATGTCGAGCTTCAAGTGCGGCCACGACGCGCCGATTTACGGTGTCATTGAAGGCATCATCGAGCAATCGGGTACGCCCTACTTCTGTTTCAAAGATCTCGACGAAAACAAGCCGTCGGGCTCCATCAAGATTCGCGTCGAAACCATTGACTATTTTCTGCGTCGCTACCGCGAGGAAGTGATTCGCAAGCGCAAAGCCGCCGAGGACATCGAGGCCCGGTTGGTCGCGCTCGAAGCCCAATTACGCTGCGAGTCGCGCAACAGCGAGATGCCTCCGCCGGAGCAGGGAGTCTGGGAAGGAGCCCAGGAAATAGGCGCGGATTGAAGTAGAGGCCTCCGGAGCCGCTAGCGCGTCGTCAGGAGCGCGAGAATCCCGGCGCTCACCTGAGTAACCACCGAGTCGATGGCCGCCAAAACCGCAGCTGAGATCTCAGAGCCGCGCTCGAACTGTTGGCCCTCAATTCCACAGACCCGAAGTCGAGCTGGAAATTTTCCCAAAGCGCGGCCAAGCTCAATTGCTTTTGCAATGTCGAACCCGTGGCTTGATACGGCCGCGTCTTTTGCAACATTGGGAAGACCAGATCCCGCAAGATTCGAGTCCCAAACATGCACCGTGCCAGGTGGAGCACCAGTCACGACTGCATCCACGAGGATCACATCGTCATTCGGTCGCCATCTCTCGATGAGCGCGAGCGCATCCCCAGTGTGAACTTCGGCTTCGAACTCGAGGTTCCGAAGCCGCTCCGCGACCACAATACCGGCCTGATCATCCCCACGATGCCGATTCCCACAGCCGATGATCTTCATATCGCCGATCTTCATATTACGATTGAATGCGCCCCAGCCAGTATTTCTTACGCGTCGCGGTCGATCTGCAGTTTCAGGAAGTGTGTCGCACACGAAATGCACGGGTCGTAATTACGGATGGCCTGCTCGCACTTCCACGTGGCTTCATCCAGCGGCCATGCGACCAAGTGCGAAGCGTACTCGCGAAGATCGTCTTCGATCCGCCGCTGATTCTGCGAGGTGGGCGGGATGATCTTGGCCGACAGGATCAAGCCGTTTTCATCCAGCGCATAACGATGGTAAAGGATGCCGCGCGGAGCCTCGGTAATCGCTTGCCCCGAGCCCGCGCGATTGGGGGCCTCCACTCGGGGCGCCGCGGGCGGTTCGTATTCTCGAATCACGCGTAAGGCCTCCGCGCAGGCAAACACCAGCTCCACCGCACGCACGATAATGCTGCGAAAGGGATTCTTGACGGGAGGCTGGAGTCCGGCCTTGGCAGCGGTTTCCTGCGCGGCTGCGGGTAATTTGTCGTAGTTAAGGTTGAAGCGTGCCAATGGCCCTACCAGGTACGAACCCCGCCCACGCATCACCGAGTGCAGTGCATTCGAGTGCTTAACGTGCAATTCCTGGAAATGATCTTCGTATTCGGCCGCGTCGATATTGAGGCCGTGGTTCGACACCAATCGGCCCTCGTTAAAGGGATACTCATCGGGATGGCGCAGTGCAACGAATTCGTAATCCTGCTCGAAGATAGGGAACTCCAGCGAGGAAGTCCATTGCACTGCCTCGCAGGACGCTGCCAGCGCCCACTCCAGATCCGGCACCAATTCGCGCACCTGCTGTTTCGTCGGCACGCGATGGAAGCCGCCCACCGCCGCCGAGATCGGATGAATCTCGCGCCCGCCAAGCAACTGCACGATCCGATTCCCAATCTTTTTCAGCCGCAGAGCTTTCTCAACCACCTCGCGATGATCGCGTGCCATCTCGATCACGTCCTCGTAGCCAAGAAAGTCGGGCGCGTGCAGCATGTAGACGTGCAGCGTGTGGCTCTCGATCCATTCTCCGCAATAAAACAATCTCCGCAGCAGACGTACCGCCGGATCAATGCGGAGGCCGAGCGCGCGCTCAATCGCGTGCACGGCGCTCATCTGGTAGGCAATCGGGCAGATTCCGCAGATACGCGCCGTAATGTCGGCCGCCTCGGAAAAATGTCGGTCGCGCAAAAACGCTTCGAACATACGCGGAGGCTCGAAGATCTTGAGCTTCACATCCGTGACCCGCTCCCCGACCAGCTTGATGTACAGCGAGCCCTCGCCTTCCACGCGAGCCAGCGTGTCGACCTTGATCGTCCTGGTTGTGCCGGTCATTTCCGTTGACACTCCTCGCTGGCCTGGCGGAACTGCCACGCCCACGCGTTGAATCCCCGGAACGCGCGCTGGATCTGGTCATTGGATTGCCCAAGAATACGTAGTTGATCCGTCAAAGAAGCGGTGTTGGGCGTTTCCATAGGTCCATAGCAACCGTAGCAGCCACGGTCGTAGCTTGGGCAAAGCGCGCCGCAGCCAGCCTGCGTAACCGGCCCCAGGCATGCGATCCCCCGCGCCACTGCAATGCACACGTTCGCCTTGCGCTTGCACTCGATGCAAACGCTGTAAGTGGGAATGTTGGGCTTTCGCCCCGCCAGCGTCGCGGAAATCAGCTCGACAAGCTGATATTTGTTGATTGGGCAGCCGCGCAATTCGAAATCCACCGGAACATGTTCGGCGATGGGAGTCGATAGCTTCAACGTGCTGATGTACTGCGGCGAGGCGTACACCACGCGAATGAATTCATCCACGTCTTTCCAGTTGCGCAGAGCCTGAATGCCTCCCGCGGTGGCGCAGGCCCCGATCGTGATCAAGGTCTTGCACTTGCGGCGCACCTCCTGAATCCGCTCGGCATCCCCGTGCGTGATGACCGAACCCTCGACCAGGCCGATATCGTAAGGCCCTTTCAGCATGGTGCGCGTGGCTTCAGGGAAGTAGGCGATCTCCACCGCGCCGACTACCGCCAGAAGCTCATCCTCGGCATCGAGCAGGCTGAGCTGGCAACCGTCGCAGGATGCGAACTTGAAGACAGCGATTCTAGGTCGGGATTTCTTCTTCTCAGAGCTCATATTTGTCCATCATCGGGCCAATCTGCTCGTAGGTAAACACCGGTCCATCCTTGCAGATGAAATGCGGGCCGTACTGGCAGTGGCCGCAGAAGCCCACCGCGCACTTCATGTTTCTTTCCATGGACAGGTAAATCTGACGGCGCCCGAAGCCGTGACCTTCCAGATCGCGGGCCACAAATCGCATCATGATCTCGGGTCCGCAAAGCATGGCCACCGATTGCGCCGGGCGCAGCCGCGCGTACTTGAGCAAGGTCGTCACCACTCCAACGTGGTTGCGCCAGCTCAAGCCGCCGTAGTCCACCGTCGTTAGTACCTGCGTGTCGCGCTGCCGTGCCCAAGACGCCAGTTCTTTGCGATAGAGAAGATCGCGCGGGCTGCGTGCACCGTAAAGCAGCACCAGCCGGCCGTACTCTGTACGATGCGAGAGCACGTGATAGATAACCGGTCGCAAGGGCGCAAGCCCGATGCCGCCCGCCACGATCACCAGATCGCGGCCCCGCGCTGCATCCACCGGCCATCCGATTCCGAATGGGCCGCGCACCCCAACGCCGGCGCCGGGTTTCTGGCTGACGAACGCGTTCGTGGCCTTCCCGACGGAGCGCACGGTGTAAACCAGCCGGTCCTGTTTCCCGGGATCGCCGCTGATCGAGATAGGCAGCTCGCCTACCCCGAAGACCCACAACATGCTGAATTGTCCCGGCTGAAAGCCAATCGCCCCAGCCCCATCTTCCGGCTGGAGCGTCAGCGTGAAGGTATCGGGAGTTTCCTTGATCACCTCACGCACGGAGTGCGTCTGCGGCATCATCGGTTCGAGAGCTATGGCTGCTGAGTTCATCGCTGCACTGCGTAAACATCTACTTGCTGAAACCGGGCTTCATCCAGCCGGTGCTCCACAATCTGCACCACTCGCTTTAAGATTTCATAGCCTAGATCGTGATTTTCCTCACACTTCGCGCGCAGACATTTTCCGTCCAGCGCGATCGCGCGTACGCTTTGGACGGCATGGCCGTGGAACTTCCACACATACGGCGGCAAAAGCCATGACCAGCCCACAATCTCTCCTTCGCCCGCCGTAGAGACGATGATGGGCTTACGATGCGGCGCAAAGATTTCTATCGCAACTTTGCCTTCGCGGATCAGATAAAACGTGTCCGCGGGCGTGCCCTCTTTGAAGACGTAACTGCCTGCCTCAAAACGTACGTTCGACGCACACCCAACAACCAGGTTCAGGTAGGCATGATCGAGGCCGGCAAAAAAAGGACATTCCGCAATAATGCGTTCAAGGTTTTCCATGCTTCTAGCCCTCCCGAATCGCCCGAACTTCTTCCGTAATGTCGATGCCCGGCGGGCACCACGTTATGCACCGTCCGCAACCGACGCATCCCGAACCGCCGAACTGATCAATCCACGACGCCAGTTTATGAGTCATCCACTGCCGGTAGCGGGCCTTGCTCGAATTGCGAATATTGCCTCCGTGGATGTAGGAAAACCCCAGGGTGAAACACGAATCCCAGCGCCGCCACCGCTCGGCATGATCGCCCGTGACGTCGGTGACGTCTTCGACGGTCGTGCAGAAGCACGTAGGACACACCATCGTGCAATTCGCACACGTCAGACATCGCCTGGCAACATCGTCCCAGCGTGGATGCTCGAAATTCTGGTAGAGCAGCTCCTTGATGCCTGTCGTGTCGATGCTGCGCACCTGCTGCCGCGCTGCGCCTTCGACCGCGGCTTCCGCCTCGTGCAAATCGGCATCGGTAGCCGGAGCGGCTTGCAGTTCGGCTAGCACTTCCGCGCCGCGTTCGCTGCCCGTCTCAACTACGAAACCATGGCTGCCATTGCCCAACAGTTCCGTCAGCGCTAAATCGAACCCGGCCCGCGCCCGCGGCCCGGTTCCCATCGAAACGCAAAAGCACGTTTTCGCCGATTGTGTGCATTGCACCGCCACCACAAACACGCCCAACCGCCGTTCTTTGTAGACCGGGTCAACGTACTTGTCTTCCAGCAACACACGGTCCTGCGCCCCAACGGCCGCCAGTTCGCAGGCGCGAACTCCCAGAAATGCATAAGGATGTTTCGGAGCGGTCTCGTTGTTCAGAATGCGAAACGTCCCGTCCTTGCGTTCTGCGGAGAGCAGTCGCACGTCCGCGGGATGAAGATATTTCTTCAGGCTTTGTGGTCCGACAACGTAGCCAAAGAACGCGTCATCCGCGCGCCGTTTCAGCCCGTAGCGGCCTGGTTCCTGCTCGTCGGTCCAACCCACCGGCAGCTCCTTAGGCGATTCGATGTGGTCGTAGACAATGGCCCCATCGCGCACCCTTGGCCCGTGGACCTCGTAGTCTCGGCGGGCGAGCGCAGCGATCAGCCTTCCGATCTCACTTGCCGGAAGAACAAAGTGACGGCGTTCGATGACTAGATTGCGATCTGCCATAGCGCTGAAAAGCTATGCCGCCAGCGTTCCTGAGGAACCGGCAAGACGCTCTTCGAAATACATGAAAACTTGTGGAGGCCTGGATGGCCCGGCGAGTTTCATCCACATCCTCCTCTTCTGGAACGGAAGTGAAGGCGCAGCGCCCGAGTTCCTATCGTCTGCAGCTGAGGTGAGCTGTCGATAATTTGAGCCCGATTGCTAGGCTCATTATCTCCATGGTGACCGATGCAAACTGTGACGCTCGTCACGTAGTGCCCGTGTCGATCGTGAGAACCCACAGCTTTGCACAAATGACCGTTGTCTTGTCGGATGCCCTTACTGCTCTATGGGAAGCCCCGTTTACGAAACATGCTCTAGATTCGCACGCGATGCTCACCTGCGTTTGCCTGGGCTGCCTTTGACTTTGATGGCTACCACCGTTTGGTCGTCGAAGGCTTCTACGCCGGCGGCGTGCTCGGTGACGGCGCGGAAGATGTTCGAGACGACGCAATCGGGGGTTTGGTCGGCACATCCGGCCACAATCTCCTGGACGCGCTCGGGGCCGAAGGACTGGCCGTGACGGTTGCGGGCGTCGAGAATGCCGTCGCTGAAGAACACGAACATGTCCCCCGGCTTGGCTTTGAACGTGAACTCGTCGTACTCGGCTTCGTCGAATAGGCCGAGTGGAAGTCCGGCGGCTTCGATCGTTTCAATCTTGCCGTCGTGGCAATAGAGCGGGAGCGGCAAGCCAGAATTAGCCACGAGAAGCGTGCGGCGCTCGTCATCCCAGACGGCGTAGATGATGGAGACGAACTGCGCGGCGATGCGGCGCTCAGCCAGAGACAGGTTCACGGCAGAGAGCATTTCGGCAGGGCCGGGCTCGATGGGCGCGTGGGAACGAAGGATGCCGCTGACGAGGGCCGCGTAGATGGCGGCAGGAGCGCCTTTGCCGCTAACGTCGCCGATGGCAATGCCGAGGCGCGAAAGCGAGTAGGGAAGGAAGTCATAGAGATCGCCGCCGATGGCGCGGGCGGGAACAAATTTCGCTTGAACTTCGAGATGGGGCATCTTGGGAAGGGAATGGGGCAGGAGGCGAAATTGCAGCTCCCGGGCGAGAGCGAGGTCCCGCTCCAGGCGCTTCTCCTGGCGGGCGATTTCCTCATAGAGGCGGGCGTTTTCGATGGCAATGGCGAGCTGGGCGGCCAGAGTCGTGAGAGTGCGCTTGTGATCTTCGGTAAAGTAGTTGCGGCGCGTGTGCTCAAGATCGAGCACGCCAATCACCTGCTCCTGGTAGATGAGTGGAACGGCCAGCTCGGAGCGGGTTTCGGGGTTGACAGCAATATAGCGCGAACTTTTTGTGACATCCGGCACCAGGACTGCCTCTTTAGCCTGCGCCGCATATCCGACTACACCCAGGCCAAGCGCGATGTCGTGTTTGAGGTGCATTCTTTGCTCGAAACGCTGCGAAAAGCGGTGCTGAAGTTTTTCTCCCGTTGCATCAAGCAACAGGATGCTGAACATCTGGTAATCGATAAGCCGCTGCAACATCTCGGCAATGCGCTTGAGCAATTCGTCGAGGTTGAGAATGGAAGTGAGTTCGCGCGCGATTTCATTGAGTAGAGCCAGGGTGCGCGCCTGCCTGATGACGCGCGTATGAAGGCGCGCGTTTTCGATGCCCACTCCCATGCGCGAGGCGATCAGCGTAAGCACCCGCTTGTGTTCTTCGGTGAAGTAGCCCTTTTCGCGAGCCTCCAGGTCAATCACGCCGATCAGCCGATTCTTGACGATGAGCGGGATGGCCAACTCGGATTGCACATTGGGCAGAGCCTCGATGTAGAAGGCCGGGAGGGTTGTATCGGCGACGAGAACGGGCTGGCGCGTCTCGGCGGCGCGGCCCGTGACGCCCTGGCCGACTTTCACGCGCAGGCGTTCGGCAACTTCGGGCGGATAGCCGACTTGGAATCGGACGTAAAGTTCCTGGCGTTGTTCATTGAGAAGGAGGATGGCGAAGATTTCGTAGTCGATGACTTTGCGAACCAGTTCGGCAACGCGGCGAAGGGTCGTTTCCAGATCGAGCGTGGTGTTGACCACGTCGGCCACCTCGAGCAGAAGAGGTTCCACCTCAAAGGGCCGGGCGCTTGGTGCGGGGGAGGCTTTCACGGGTTTCATGATAACAGCCGGGCGCCTTCGTTCCCGCGGCGACTTCCACAGGACCGCGGCAATAGGTGAGTCTAATTCGTCTCAGGATTTTCTATGACGCACACATCCGGCAGATTGCGGTAGCGCTCGGCGTAGTCGAGGCCGTAGCCGACTACGTAAGCATCGGGAATAGTGAAGCCGATGTAGCGCGCCTGGATGGGCATCTTGCGCCGGGACGGTTTGTCGAGCAGCGCGGCAATGCTCAGGGAGCGCGGCTGGTGGGCCATCACCAGCTTGGAAATGTAGTTCAGGGTCAGGCCGGTGTCGAGAATGTCTTCGACCAAGATCACGTTGCGGTCGGCGAGCGACTGGTCCATATCTTTGGTGACACGAACTTCGCCGAGCGAGTCCCAGGCAGCGTGGCCGACGGGATCTTCTTTGGCGGTCGGACGGTTGCCGTAACTGGAAACACCGATGAAGTCGAAAGTGGCGTCGAGCGGTACGTGGCGGGCCAGGTCGCTGAGAAAGATCGCGGCGCCTTTAAGAACGCCTACAAAGATGACCGATTGCCCGTGGAAATCGCGGGCGATTTCGGCTCCCATTTCGGCGACGCGCTTGGCGATCTGTTCGCGGGACAGCAAGATTTTCAGGTCGGGCACGAGAGCAATTTTATACACGAGTTGGGGCAAGATCGAAATGGGGAAGTCGCTAAGCACGGTAGCGGCGCCGTTTTGTAGCGCCGGCGTCCCGCCGGCTGTCCCGCGGGCGTCCTCGCCCGCCGAGCTAAGCCCAAACGATTGCTCAGCACCTGCTATCCAACTTTTCGTTCATTGCGCACTCTTCCAGGCGCCACTAGAATATGGTTCGCCGACGAAGGATCTCGCATGTCGCGGCGCACTTTCGTTGTCGAAATAGATTTGGGGGATTCATGGATCTAAAGGGAATCAAACTGACCTGGCTGGGGCACGCTACGTTTCGCATCGAGACGCCTGAAGGACGGACGATCTACGTGGACCCCTGGATTGGCGGGAACCCGATGTGTCCCGAGGGCGAGAAGAAGGTCAAGAAGGCCGATGCGTTGATCGTCACGCATGGACATTTCGACCACATCGCCGACGCGGTGGAGTTGGGGAAAAACGAGGGGACGGCGGTGGTCGGGATCTTTGAGCTGTGCTCCTGGCTGCAGAAAAAGGGAAGCAAGCAGATTTCCCCCATGAATAAGGGAGGCACGCAGACGGTGGCGGGCGTAAAGATCACCATGGTGCACGCGGTGCACTCCTGCGGCATTCAGGATGGCGATCAGATTGTCTACGGCGGCGAAGCCTGCGGATATGTGCTGGAGTTCTCGAATGGCGTGAGGATCTATCACGCGGGCGATACCAACGTATTCAGCGATATGGCGATTATTCGCGACCTGTATGCGCCCAAGATTGCGATGCTGCCGATTGGCGATCATTTCACCATGTCGCCTCGGGAGGCTGCCTACGCGTGCAAGCTGCTCAAGCCGGAGACGGTCATTCCGATGCATTTTGGGACGTTTCCTTTGTTGACGGGACGTCCGAGCGAGTTGCAGAAGCTGGCGCCGGAGGTCAGGGTGGTGGAGTTGAAACCGGGGGCGACGGTTTCGTAGCTTTTTTGTTGAAAGGAAAGCATGGCAACTCAAAACACAAAACCAGACTGGCGAATGGGAGGAATCACGGTCCCAGAGGTTGAGGACTATCTCTACGACATGCTGCCGCCGCGGGACGAGGTCTTAACGGAGATGGAAGCCGACGCCGCCAAGAACGACTATGCGATCGTTGGACCGGCCGTGGCGCGCGTGCTTTACCAACTGGCAGTGATCAGCGGGGCGAAGAAGGTGTTCGAGATGGGCTCGGCGATCGGCTACTCGACGATTTGGTGGGCGCGGGGCGTGGGCGAAGGGGGCAAAGTCATTTATACGGATGGCGACCCCAAGCGAGCCGACAAGGCACGCCGGTATTTCGAGCGAGCCGGAGTCAGCAAACGCATCGTGGTGCGCGTGGGCGATGCTCTCGAGATTCTTTCGGAAGAGAAAGAACCATACGACATTATTTTCAACGACGTCGATAAGACCGACTACCCGCGCGTTTTCCGCCTCGCATTGCCAAAACTAAGAAGCGGCGGCTTGTTTGTTGCCGATAACGTCCTGTGGAGCGGAAAACTTCGGAAGCCCAACCCGGACCAACAAGCTCGATCGATTCTGGAATTCAACCGACTCATTTTTGAATCGAAGGACTTGTTCACGACTATTCTGCCGATCCGGGATGGCGTGGCGGTTTGCATTAAGAAATAGGACCTCGGCGGCTAAGCCGCTGAACAAATGCTGCATGACCGCGGCGCCGATGAGCCCGCTGGACAGTGGAAGCGGCTGTCCCTACGCGGTGCTAGAATATCGGTTTCTACCACGTGCGATGAAGCTTCCTACAGCTGAGCCTCTTGAACAAACCCGCGAAGCGCATGTCCCAGAGACCCTGACGCGCGCGCAGGCTCATGCGCGTCCTGAATCGTTCCCCGACGTGGTCGTGGTGGGGGCCGGACCAACCGGTTTGGCCTGCGCCATCGAGGCGGAAAAAGCCGGGTTCAAGGCCCTGATCATTGAAAAGGGATGCCTGGTCAATTCGATCTATCGCTATCCGACGAACATGGTGTTCTTCACAACGCCAGAATTGCTGGAGATCGGGGACATTCCGTTCACGACTTCGCTGGCCAAACCGACGCGCCTGGAAGCGCTCGAATATTACCGGCGCGTTACCGAGCACTATCATCTGCACGTTCGCCAGTACGAGTGGGTAAAGACCATTACCGGGGACGACGGCAAATTTTGTGTGACGACCTCCGACCGGCACGGCGCGATTCGCGACTATCGCGCCCGCAAGATCATAGTGGCCACCGGATACTACGATCTCGCCAATCGGATCGGCATTCCGGGCGAGGATCTCGAGAAAGTCTTCCACTATTACAACGAGCCGCATCCTTACTACGACACCGACGTGGTGGTGATCGGCGGGAAAAACTCAGCCGCCGAAGCCGCGCTCGATTTGTGGAGACACGGGGCACGCGTGACGCTGGTTCACCGCGGTCCGCAGATGCATCACCACGTCAAGTACTGGGTGCGCCCCGACATTGAGAACCGCATCAAGGCCGGGGAAATTCGCGCGTGTTTCAACAGCACAGTGCAGGAAATCGGCGACGATTGGCTGGTGGTGCGGACGCCCAGCGGGCCCGTGCACATGAAAAACGACTTCGTGTTCGCGCTCACCGGATATCACCCGGATTACGATTTCCTGCGAAGCATCGGCCTGGAACTGGCCACCGAGCAGCAGCGGCCGGTGTGCGATCCGGAGACGCTGGAATCGAACGTGGCCGGTATTTACGTGGCCGGAGTGATCGTCGCCGGATCAAGAACGAATGAGATTTTCATCGAGAACGGGCGATTTCACGGGAGGCTGATTGCCAGCCATCTGAGCGAAAAGCTGGGTCGTGGCAATCCGAACCTTCCCCTTGACGCGACCTGATGGAGAAGACTACATTCCAGGCACTCGATAGTCCCGCCGACGTGGGCGGTGCGCGATTATCGAATTTCAGGAGAAAAACTATGAAGAAGATTCAAAACACAGCCCTGGGAATCGCGGTTCTCATCCTGATGCTCTCTGCTTGTGTCCTGCTGGCCGAATCCGATGCCTCTAAGACGTTCCACCAGCTTGCCGGGCTGGAAGGGAATTGGTCCGGCAAAGGCTCCGAGGGCCAGCCCATTAACGTCAGCTTCCGCATGACCGCCGCCGGCTCGGCGCTGATGAGCGAGATTCACGGCGAAGGCCATGAAAACATGATCACCATGTTCCACATGGACGGCGACCGCTTGCTCATGACCCACTATTGCGGGGCAGGGAACCAGCCACGCATGAAGGTCATCTCCGCCGACGCGAAGTCGGTCAGTTTTGAATTTGTCGACGGCACCAATATCAAGGCGGGCGACGGACATATGCAGCGCGTTACCTTCACTCAGCCCGACGCAACTCACCATGTCGAAGAATGGGTCTTCCTCGACCACGGGACGGAACACAAGGAACTGTTCACGCTGGAGCGGGCGAAGTAGAAGGGAACTGGCGGGGAAGAACCAGCGGCCTCTCACAAGAACGGAGGGACAGATGATTTACATGCTCTGTCGCAATCGGGCCGCGGACTTTTCGCGCTGGAAAGCCATCTTCGCTTCCCACGAAACAGCGCACCGGGATGCCGGTCTCAGGCTCGTAGGCATATGGCGCAAAATTGAGGACCCGAATAACATTTTCTTCACCTTCGAAGTTGCCAGCCTGGATAGGGCACGTGAGTTCATCAGCGATCCCGAGGCTCGGAAAGCGGGAGAAGCTTCCGGCGTTATCGATGGCGAGTATCACTTCGTGGAAGACGCCGGCGGCTACCGCTAAGGCCGCCGCGGCAGTGTTTCTAGGGCAGGCGTGCGCAATTTTGGCCTCCAGTTTGCCCGCTGTTTTATACTGAAGGGGATGGCGGGGAACAGCGACAAGACGTTCTACCTCGAAACCTTCGGCTGCCAGATGAATGTGCACGACTCCGAGAAGGTGATCGGCACGCTCGTCGAGCAGGGGTATCGCCAGGTCGAGACTGTTGAAGAGGCGGGACTCATCCTCTACAACACCTGCTCCATCCGCGACAAGGCTGAACAGAAGGTGTTCAATCGACTCAACGACCACAAAAAGCTGCAAAAGCAGGGAAAAAAGTTCGGCGTGCTCGGTTGCGTAGCGCAGCAAGAGGGCGAGAAGATTTTTGAGAAGGCGCCGCACGTGGACTTGGTCTGCGGCTCGGCCTCCTACCGGAACTTGCCGCAAATGCTGGTGCAACTGGAAAACGCCCAAATCGGGGCAGGGCAGCGCCTGACCGGCCTCGACGACCGCCAGACCGACAAGTGCTTTGAAACCGAATACACGGCCCGTACCAACCCGCACCGGGGATACATCACCATCATCGAAGGTTGCGATAAATTTTGCGCGTATTGCGTGGTTCCATTTACGCGCGGCAAAGAGCGCAGCCGAACGTCGAATTCCGTCTTGGTGGAAGCGCGGCAACTGGCCGAGCTCGGCTACACGGAAATCCAACTCCTCGGGCAAAACGTGAGTTCTTATCGTGATCCCGATGGAAAGAAAAGCTTTGCGGAGTTGCTGGTTGGTGTTGCGTCGGTGGGCGGAATCCGCCGGGTGCGCTTCACCACCTCGCACCCCCGCGACTTCGACCGCGATATCGTGCAAGCCATTGATGCTGTGCCCGCGCTCTGCGATCACGTGCATTTGCCGGTGCAGAGTGGCTCGACGCGCGTGCTCGACGCCATGCAGCGGCTTTACAACCGCGACGAGTACCTGGAGAGGATCGACTGGATTCATGGCGCAACGCGCGATATCTCGATTACGACGGACCTGATCGTCGGCTTCCCAGGTGAGAGCGAAAGGGAATTCGAGCAGACGCTTTCGTTGCTCGATGAGGTCGGTTACGATAGCGCGTTCACATTCAAGTACTCGCCGAGGCCTAATACGCCGTCTCTGCGCTTGGACGATGCGATTGCAGATGCCGAAAAGGCGCGCCGCCTGGCTGTGGTGAACGAGAAGCAACGTCAGATTTCGGTGCAACGCAACCAGCGCCATCTCGGACAGATTGTCGAAGCAATGGTGGAAGGGAAGAACGATGCGCGCAGCCAGTGGATCGGCCGTACGTCACAGATCAAGGTGCTGAACTTTACGGCGCCGGAGGGCGCGCAATTCAAACCTGGATGCTATGTCAATGTGCGCGTCACAAAGGTCTTTCCGAACAGTCTGGTTGGAGAGATGGTAAGTACGAGCGAATCAGTAATCTGTGATTAGGCATGAGCGGACGAGAGTCGCACACGTCACTAACCACTGAGCACTGGCCACTGGCCACTGCCTTTTGAGGTTCCGATGGAAGTTGAAATGAAAATTCGGGGATTGATGATGGACCCGGTCTCCAACATGCCCATCGTTCTGCTGAAAGACGTGGGTAGCGAGGCGGTTCTGCCGATTTGGGTGGGCGTGTATGAGGCGAATGCCATCGCCCTCGAAATCGAGAAGGTCAGCACGCCGCGTCCGATGACCCATGACCTGATCAAGAGTGTGCTTACGGGCCTCGATGCGCTGGTGCACAAAGTCGTAGTCACCGAACTGAAAGACGACACGTTCTACGCCGTGATATGGCTGGAAAGGGAAGGCCGCTCCATCAGCATCGATTCCCGTCCCTCGGATGCGATTGCGCTCGCGCTGCGCATGGATTGCCCGATTTTTGTCGACGATGAGGTCCTGAAACACACCAAGCAATCCGCCAATCTCTCTGACCGGGTCACCAGCGACGAACTCCGCAAGTGGCTGGAAGGCTTGGGCGACGACGACCTGGGCAAGTACAAGATGTAGACCTTTGCCGGCTGTTTGGTCGCATTTGGCCTCGCGGTTGCGGAATTCCCATGGATTCAGCCGAACAACTCCAGCGCCTTTATCTCGCCGGCTTCGAGCTTCAAACCTTTGAGCGCTTTCCCAAATGCGTCGGCGTGATTCGCGATCAGTGCATCGCGCTGCTCGTGCCAGGAGTGGATGGCGTGCAAATCCTCGGCACGCCCGGCTGGCGGATGGGTGACGTAATTGGAGTTCTCACCGAAGTTCAGGGGCAGAAAGTATTTCAGGCGAAAACCGAAATTGTAGAGGCCACCGCCGAGCGCCTGGCCGCGCTCGAGCAGTTTCGGGAGGATCTGAAGCAAGCCTTGGGGACCGCAAAAGGGAATTAGCGCTGGGACCTAGCCGTACAAGGCGTGATGTCAGTACCTCGGGTTGATGTCATTACCTAGCTGTTGACATCAGTTACATGATGTGACATCATTTGATCGGTATGAGGACGACACTTAATATTGATGACGATGTGCTCGAGATCCTCCGGTCCTACGCGGACACGCGGTCGGTGGGGCTGGGTAAGGCTGCTTCCGAGTTGGTACGGCGGGGCCTGAACGCTCCTGTCGAGACGCGTATGGTCAACGGCTTCTGCACTGTGGTTTTGCCGAAGCAATCTTCCAAGATCACTTCCGAGCACGTGAAACGACTGCTAGAGGATGAGGTTGGGTGAAGGTCTTCCTCCTGGACGCAAACGTGCTGATCGCACTGGCGTGGCCAGAGCATGTGGCGCATGAGCGAGTAGGCCGCTGGTTCGCGCGTCATTCCCGGGCGGGATGGGCCACCTGCCCATTTACCGAGGCCGCCTTCGTTAGGAGTCTCTCCAATCCCGCATTCTCGCCCAATGCCCTCACGCCCACCAATGCGCTGATCGTGCTCAAGCGCAATATGGAGCTCCCAAATCATCGGTTCTGGCCCGACTCGATTTCGCTTGCAGAAGCAATGGGCCGACTGGCCTGCCGCTTGACGGGTCACCAGCAGGTGACCGACGCCTACCTCATCGCTCTAGCGATCCACAATGGGGGCAAGCTGGCCACCCTGGATGCGAGAATGGAACAGCTCGGGTTGGATGCAGCGGAAGTGATCACATAGGCTAGTAGAGCACTGGCTGTCGACGCTCCGCAGCGCACAGCCCTTGTCCGCAGTTTACAGAATACCTGTTATCGGACATTATCAATAAGTCCCGAGGGTTGCTCTGGATCACCCCCGCGAATCGATGGCCTAGGTACCCGGCCCCACAAATACTATCCCCGGATGGAACAGTGTCCCGGCAATGCGGCTGGCAATCGCAATCAGCTCCCGCTGACCGCAGAAGACCTTGACTCGAGGAGCGCGCGACATCTCCGGCAAATTCACAGCCCGGCCGGTGCGAATCAACGATACGTTTTCCTCCGTTGCGGTAACGCAGGGCATCAGCGGGAGCAACTTCCGCGGATGGACAAAGATTTGCTCGACAGTTCCCTGCCGAACTGCTGACTCCAACTCCTCAAGCGTGTGCGCATCCCCGATCACGAACTCGGCCACAGCAGTGCGGCATAGTTCGGCCAGGTGCGCGCCGCAGCCCAGTTTTTTACCCATCTCGTGGGCGATCGAGCGCATGTAAGTTCCGGAGCCGACCTGGGCGCGGAAGGTGGCTTGATCGCCGGCCGCGTCGAGAACCTCAAATTCCTTAATCTCGACTTGCACCGGCTTGAGCATGACTTCCTGATTCTTGCGCGCCATTTTGTAGGCTGGAACACCGGCAATCTTCTTGGCTGAAAAAGGAGGCGGCGTCTGCTCCAGCACGCCGTGGAACCCTGCCGCCAGCATCCGGATCTCTTCGAGTTCTAGAATTACGCTTTGCGGCGGCGCAGTGGCATCGCCGTCGGCATCGTACGTGGTTGTGGGAAAGCCGAAGCGAAGTGTGCCCTCATATCGCTTCTCCGCGTGCATGTAGAACTGCGCCAGCCGAGTGAAGTTGCCGACGACAATGGGCAGCACCCCGGTTGCGGAGGGGTCGAGCGTCCCCAGATGCCCGACCGAGCGCTGCCCCAGAATCCGCCGCACGCGATTAACCACGTCGTGGGAAGTCAAGCCCTGCGGTTTATCGATAATGAGGACGCCGTTCATGAAATTGTGTAATTTGGTAATTTGTAAATAGGCAATCTCAGGGCATCCGATCGGGGGCTCTAAAGCGGCATCGCCATAAACTACCAAATTAGAGATTACACAATTACCAACTCCCCATGATTCCTCTCCGCGACGATCAGCCTTCGTTCTCCACTCCATTCATCAACTATTTCCTGATCGGCCTGAACGTGCTGGTCTATCTTTGGGAGTTCTCGGTTGGAGCGCAGAGCCCGCGCGTGCTGAATGCCTTCGTGATGCAGTTCGGCCTTGTGCCGCGGCACGAGATCGCCGTTCTTTCAGGGCACTCTCATGCCAGCCCGGCTACAGCGATTGTACCCTTCTTCACCTCCATGTTCCTGCATGCTTCGTTCATGCACGTCGCCGGCAACATGCTTTTTCTTTGGATTTTCGGCGACAACGTAGAAGATTTTCTCGGCCACTTCAAGTATGTCGTGTTTTATTTCGCCAGCGGATTGGCGGCCGCGACTACCCAGATCCTTCTCAATCCCGACTCGCGTCTGCCTACGGTGGGAGCCAGCGGTGCGATCGCCGGAGTGATGGGAGCGTTTTTCATCCTCTATCCGCGCGCCCGAGTGCTGGTCTGGTTCCCGCCGATCTTCTTCTTCCACGTGCCGGCCTGGCTCATGCTGGGGTTCTGGTTCCTCTATCAGTTCTTCAGCGGGACCGTGACCGTGATTGCCGAAACCGCACAGCAGGGCGGAATCGCCTTTTGGGCGCACGTGGGAGGCTTCGCGGCCGGCGTGCTCATGATTAAAGTATTTGGTGAACGTCCGCACCGATATCGTTATGGGACATGGTAGTAACGAGTTCGGCCGTTACCCAGGTTAGCGTCCAAAAACGAACGCGAACCTGGGGCATCACGGCCTGAAACTATCTTCTGATTGATGCGGCTGAACCCTACGGCCTCGGTTCGGGCGCCGGCCCTGGGGGCAGAATTTCGGGCTCTGAGCTTTGCACCTGCTGGCGCGTGACGAACCACACCGCAGCAGTCCAGGTCGGAAAAAGGTCGAGGCCCGGAATAAGTTCGACCGCCAGCGACGGCAGGAATGCCCAGTGCCATCCCAGTAGACGAGTCAGAATGAAAGCTACAAACAGGTCGAGCACCCAATCGGCGGGCGAAGCTCCGCCTTCCGCAAAAAGCGGGAACGCCAGAAGCTGCAGCGCGTCCGCGCCAATCGCCACCGCCCACGCCATGCGCTGCTCGCGTGATTTCAGCGATTTGAAGGAGTCCCACAAAGACATAACCGTCCTCATAAAAGTTGGATGCCGCAAAGCGCAGCGCTGCTCCGGAGATTTAGAGCGTCCCGGCGGCTGGCCTCAGAACCAGCTTTTCGACTACGGTGTTCGGCGGCAGCACCAGGGCGTTGACCACGGCGCTGGCGACTGCGGCCGCTGACATCATCTTTCGCCGCGGCGCTTTGGGCCAAAGCGTCTTCCAAATGTCCGTATCGGTCGCGCCGGGGAGCAGCGCAATCACGCGGATTCCCTTCGGCCGCAACTCCTCACGCAGCGTGTCGGTGAAGCCCAAGGCTCCGTGCTTCGACGCGTTGTAGGCCGCCGATCCCGGAAACACGCGTTCGGCGGCAATCGAGAGATTGTTCACGATCACACCACCCCGCCTCATCACCGCGAGAGCCGCCTGCGTCATCAGAAACATGCCAGTCAGGTTGGTATCGATCACATCCACCCACATTGGATAAGGCAAGTCGGCAACGGCACGATTCGGATGCCCAATGCCGGCATTATTGACCAGAAAATCGAGCGGGCGGCGAAGGGCGCGCACCAGAGTAAACAGGTAGTCAATCGATTCGGGGCTGCGGACATCGCAGGTCTGGCCCAGCACGCGCACGCCATGCTTTTCGATTTTGCGTGCCGCCTGCGCCAGTGTCTTGGCATCGCGCGCAGTGATGACCAGATCGCAGCCTTCGCGGGCCAGTGCGGCGGCGATCTCGAAGCCAATGCCACGGTTGGCGCCACTGACGAGCGCGAGACGGTTACCCAGCGGCAATGAATCCTTCTTCGTCATCGTTTCAGCCGAGCGCGAAACCCGGCTTCCCCATCGTCCATCGACTCAATCGTAGATCAAACGCCGTTCGTCCGCTGCCGGATCAGCGACAAGAATTCCGTCCGCGTCTCCTCTTCTTCGCGGAAGCAGCCCAGCATCGACGATGTCACAGCCGACGAATGCTGCTTCTCGATCCCGCGCATCATCATGCAGAGGTGGCGCGCCTCAATCACGACCCCCACGCCTTGCGGTTCGATCGTTTTCTGAATGGTCTCGGCGATTTGCGTGGTCAGCCGCTCCTGGATTTGCAGGCGCCGCGAAAACACTTCGATCAGGCGGGGAATCTTGCTCAGCCCGATCACTTTGCCGTTCGGGATGTAAGCCACGTGAACTTTGCCGAAAAACGGCAGCATGTGGTGCTCGCACAGGCTGAACATCTCGATGTCTTTGACGATTACCATCTCGTCATAGTTGACCGTGAAGAGCGCTTTGCGCAGGAGCGCATCGGGATCGTCCTGGTAGCCCTTGAGCAGATACTGCATGGCCTTGTGCACGCGAATGGGCGTGCGCGCCAGGCCCTCTCGTTCGGGATCTTCGCCCAGGCGCACAATTATTTCGCGCACCAGATCTTCGAAGCTGGCGCTGGTCAAGGAAGTGGGTTCGGTTGTGGGATTCATTTTCTGGGTCGATCGTCCATAGTCGTTGGTCGTTGGCAAAAACGCGGCTCGCGAACGACTAACGACCACCGACTAAGGACTCCTCTCCGGCGTATTCAAACGAGTTCAGCATCGTCTCTTCTATGCGCACCTTTTCTAGATGAGCCTTGTCGAATCCACGCTTCACAATTTGATAGATCGAGATGCATAGATTTTCCGTGGTCGGGACGGCCTTGGTGAATTCCCGAAGCAGATTCAGGTTCTGGTGATCATACCGATCGAGAATCTGCTCGCGCACAAAGCTATCCAAGTCCACCAGATTGCACACCATGCCAGTTTGCTGGTCAACGGGACCGCTCACAGTGACCTCGATCATATAGTTATGCCCGTGTCCGTAGGGGTTGTTGCACTTGCCATACGTCGCGCGGTTTTCCTCCGCCGACATTTCGTCGCTGTGCAAGCGGTGGGAAGCCGACAACATGTAGCGGCGAGTCAGGTGGGCCTTCATGCTTCTCCGTAGAAATCGACAAACAAATCGGGTGTTTCATAGACCCGCACGCGGTGCAGCCGCGCCGCTTTGAGCTTCGGCTCAAGGCGCTGCCAGATCGCAATCGCAATATTTTCGGTCGTCGGAATCTGCGTGAAAAACTCGGGCACCTCCTTGTTCAGGAAGCGATGGTCGAGCGCATCAAGGACTTCCCTGTTCATTATGTCCTTCAACTGCTTCAGGTCGACCACAAAGCCCGACTTAGGATCAACGGCTCCTTTTACGGTGACTTCGAGCGTGTAATTGTGCCCGTGGCCATTGGGATTATTGCATTTGCCAAAAAGGCTAGCGTTTTCCTCGGGCGTGAACGCGGGGTTGTGATAGTAGTGCGATGCCGAGAATTCAGCTTTGCGAGTTAGATAGACCATGGAATCAGGAGCCAGTTTTCAGAACTTGTCGCGCCTTATGAATCGCGGCCTGCGCTTGGTCCGCTTGCGCGGAGCGGTACTCGCGCCCTTTCCAAGATACTCTTCCCCGCGCGTGCTCGCGCTGCGACCGCAGCAGCAGATATGCAAATAGCGGCGGCCCAAATGCTGTCGACAGCAGCGTCGTCCCCAAACTGAAGTTTGCCTTCCGAACACGCAAGAACAACGCGACCGCCGCAACAAGCAGCGGAACCGTCAGCCACGCGCAAAGCCACCACGCCACGAGCATAAGAGCACGCCCCTGCGATTGCGGAAACAACAGTGCCAGATTTTTTGTCCAGCCTTCGCGAAGTTGGGCCCAGTTGCGATACATGCGAGTGCGAACGGCATCCGCTCCGTAACGAAAGCGGATCTTCCTGCCCGATCGTTTTACGGCGTGCGCGAGTGCAACGTCCTCCAGCAGGCTGCCGGCGATTGCCCGGTGCCCGCCAACCGCTTCGTAAGCCTGTCGCCGAATCAGAATGTATTGGCCATTGGCCGCCGCAATCGGCGAGGCGGGATCGGAAACCCTTCTTGGAGGGTATTTGCGCGCCAACTCGGCGAACACAACGGACAGAACCGCCATCTCCCAAAACGTGACTGCGATCTGCTCCGGGGAGTAGGAGAGCATATCAACCCCGTATTCTTTCGCTTCGGCTAGTGCTCGGGCAAGCGATCCGGGCAGGTGCACGGTGTCCGCATCCGTGAACAGAAGCCAATCACCCCTCGCCATGGCCGCCCCGGCCACCACCGCGTTGTTCTTCCCGGTCCAACCCTCCGGCAATAGCCCTGAGGAAATCACACGAACACCACTACAACTCTCAGCTATAGCACGCGTCCGATCCGTGGACCCGTCATCGACGACAATAATCTCGTATCGAACGCCAGTCTGCGCCAGCAACGATTGCAGGCAGTCGCCCAGGCTCGCCTCTTCGTTCCGCGCCGGAACGATGATCGAGACCTCCGGAATCGCGACGTCCGCTTGTGGGAATGAACCTGAAAGAACCATCGGTTTTTCGCTATTATAACGGTGTGACCCGAACGTTCCGTATTATCACCGTTGGATTGCTAATCGCCTTCATCGGTCTCTTCCCCGGATGCTACAGCGGCAATCACCCCGCCCGCATTGGTTCGAACGCTCCCGACTTCACCGTGCAGGATTCCGACCACACCATCACGCTCAGCCAGTTTCGCGGCCAGGTCGTGGTGCTGAACTTCTGGGCGACATGGTGCCCGCCGTGCGTGGCCGAAACGCCTGCGCTGGTGCGCATGCAAAACCAACTGAAAAGCAAAGGCGTCACGGTGCTCGCTGTCAGCATCGACGCCGACGATGCCGCCTACCACAAATTCCTCAAAGACTACAGCGTGAGCATGGTGACCGTGCGCGACGAATCCAAAAAGGCCAGCACTCTGTATGGGACCTTCGGCTGGCCAGAGACCTACATCATCGATCGCAACGGCATAATCCGCCGCAAATTCATCGGCCCGGTAGAATGGACCAACCCCGAGATCACGGATTATTTGAGCAAGCTGTAGGGATCCAGGTCTTAGGTGTCAGGACGCAGGAAACCCTAAAGCTTTACCTTCCGCAACCGCAACGAATTCGTAATCACCGATACCGAACTGAAGCTCATCGCAGCCGCGGCCAAGATCGGGCTGAGCAAAATGCCAAACACCGGGTACAACACTCCCGCGGCAATCGGTACGCCGATTGAGTTGTAGATAAAAGCAAAGAACAAATTCTGCCGGATGTTGCGCATGGTCGCCTCGCTCAACTTGCGCGCCCGCACAATTCCTTCAAGGTCTCCTTTAAGGAGCGTGATACCGCCGCTCTCCATAGCGATGTCGGTCCCTGTGCCCATTGCAATCCCCACGTCAGCCTGCGCCAGTGCCGGAGCGTCGTTGATGCCATCGCCCGCCATCGCGACGATACGTCCTTCCTTTTGCAGCGCCTGAACGACTGTGCTCTTTTCTCCCGGCAAAACCTCAGCTTTGAAATCTGCAATCCCTAACTTCTCGGCGATCTCCCGCGCCGTTGCTTGGCTGTCGCCCGTCAGCATCACCAACCGGACTCCTGCGTCCTTAAGTTCCCTCAACGCGCCCGCTGTGGACTGCTTCAGCGGATCGGAGACCGCAATAGTGCCCGCGTACTTGCCATCAACCGCGACGAAGATCTGCGTAGCTCCCGTAGGAGCTGTCGCGAGTATCGCCGTTCCCACATCCGCGCCCAAGACGCCAAGGCTGGTTATGTACGCCCAATTGCCAGCCGCAACCGCCTTTCCTTCAACTTGCCCTTTCACTCCTTTTCCCGGAGCGTATTCAAAGGCTGACGCCTCCGAGAGCGTGAGCCCTTGCTGTCCAGCGAACCGAACGATCGCTGCCGCCAGCGGATGTTCACTCGCGCGCTCTAAACTGGCAGCCAGGCGAAGCATTTCCGGATCGCTGTACGCCGTGACAGTTGGTTTCCCTTGCGTCAGCGTCCCCGTCTTGTCGAAGACGATCGTATCCACTTTCTCCATCGTCTCCAGCGCCTCTGCGTTCTTGATCAGCACCCCCGCCTGCGCACCGCGGCCCGTTCCTACCATGATTGCCATCGGCGTCGCCAGCCCGAGCGCGCAGGGACAGGCAATGATCAACACGGCAACGGCATTCACGATGGCGTGCGCAAATCGTGGCTCCGGACCGAACACGGCCCACGCAACGAAGGTCCCAACCGCAACCGCAATCACCGCCGGAACAAACCATCCCGCTACTCTGTCGGCCAGACGCTGAATCGGAGCGCGCGTGCGCTGCGCCTGGCTGACGAGCTGCACAATCTGCGCCAGCATCGTTTCGCTGCCCACACGCTCGGCGCGCATGACAAGTGCGCCGGTTCCGTTCACGGTCGCGCCAATCACGCGGGCGCCACTTCCCTTCTCGACCGGCATCGATTCGCCCGTAATCATCGACTCATCCACCGCACTCGCGCCGTCAAGCACTACTCCATCCACGGGAATCTTCTCTCCGGGACGCACGCGCAACTTATCTCCCGGCTTCACCTGCTCCAGCGGGATGTCGCGCTCCGTCCCATCCGCCGCGATCACCCGCGCCATCTTCGGGCTCAAATCGAGCAGCGCCCGGATCGCGCTCGAAGTTTGGCTGCGCGCACGCAATTCCAGCACCTGCCCCAGCAACACCAGCGTGATGATCGCCGCCGAAGCTTCGAAGTAGACATCCGGGCGGTCGCTCATCGTCCGAAACGAGGCCGGAAATATGTGGGGCAACACCGTCGCGACCAGGCTATAGACGTATGCAACGCCCGTTCCCATCGCAATCAGCGTGAACATGTTCGTGCTGCGGTTGATGATCGAAGCCCAGCCGCGCTGGAAGAACGGCCACCCGCACCAGAGCACAACTGGCGTCGCCAGAACGAGCTCAAGCCACGGCAGAATCGACCCTGACGAAATATCAATCGGTCGATTGCCCAGCTCAATTCCGAAACTAAAGCCCACTCTCTGTTTCGGCCAAATCATGCTTCCCATCGCAATCACGAGCAGCGGGACCGTCAAGGCAAGGCTGATCCAGAACCGCCGCGTCATGTCACGCAGCTCGGGATTCTCTTCTTCGACGGTCACCGTCCGAAGCTCAAGCGCCATGCCGCAGATTGGGCAAGCCCCGGGTTCGGTGCGCACGATTTCCGGATGCATCGGGCAGGTGTATTCGGTCTTGGTCGCAGGCAGCGCCGGCGATTCCGGCTCCAACGCCATCCCGCACTTCGGACACGGCCCCGGTCCCACCTGACGCACTTCCGGGCACATGGGACAGATGTAGGGGCGCATGTCCCGACCAGTAGCTCCCTCCCCTACTCCGGGGTGCGAAGCGGGAGCGCCAGCCCCGACGTTAGAATGACTAAGAGATGGCGCCTTTCCACTCGCTGGCACTGGCGCCGGCATGCCCAGCGTTACCAGCCCCGTCCCCATCGGCTTCGGCGGAGACGACAGAATCTTTTCGGGGTTCGCCTGAAACTTCTCCCTACACGCAGCGCAGCAAAAGAAATATTCCTTCCCCGCGTGCTCCAACTTAAAGCGCGCCGTCGCCGGATCTACTTTCATTCCGCATACTGGGTCCACGGATGGGGTCATCTGCGATGCACCTGCGTTTTTCTCACTCATACCCTCAGTCTTCATTTATCAGATCTCTCTTGGCGGATCGCCCCCATTATTAGATACTCAAGGAGTCAACTTCGAACGACAGCGCCTGGAGAGACAAAATGACCTATCTTGAAGCCGCCTTCCATTACCAGAATACGCCGGGGGAGAATGAGCTCCGAGCCATTGACAGCCTCCGGGAGGTTTACGGCATCCAGCGCATTCAATTCAAAGAGAAGGAGCACACGGTGCGGGTTTTGTTCGACGCCTCTCGTATGAAGGCAGCGACCGTGGCCAAATTGCTCCGCCAGGCAGGCATCGACGTGCAGGAGCAACTCGTACTCGCCTAACTAGGCAGGACTCCACTCGCGCACGAGAGGACCGCCGCCGATGCGCAGTCCGACCTTGGCTTTCACTTTCCCAATTTAGATCGGTAGGGGAGAGGGCACTCTGCCCGATTCCCCGCAGTAGGGTGCGGACAACCTTCGGGGGAGGGCTGCCGGGAAACGCAGGCAGAGTGCCGGCAAAAGGCGGATTGCAAAGGGGCATCCGGAAAAGACCTCTGGCCGAAGTAGATTCCAAATGCCCCGTTGCGCGCCACTTCGTCTACTGGAGGACGATGCAGGTCGGCTGCCATTTCTAAAAGCTTGCCAACATTCATCCATAGAACGCGCCAATGGGTAGCTTTTGCGCGCGACAGGAAAACTTTACTTGGCCGCAGTCAGCGTGCCCGCCGGGTGGCATCTTCCAACCTGCGCTGTCCGCTGAAACCCTTGACAGAAGGGCGGTTTGCGGTTCGACAACCACCGATGTGAAGTATCTTATCAGCGCTCTGCCGATGGGTGTGCTTATCCTTGAGCCCCCTGAGACTAGCAAGGGTCGTGGTGGCGGCAGCGGCGAGCGGCCCACGTGAAGCCGTAGAGGCGGCCCCAACCTGGCTCTGGGCGAAGTGATTTTGTTTCCGTTATAATCAAAAAACAAAATGCGTCCAGCATGCGCCCTTAGCTCAGTTGGATAGAGCGTCTGGCTACGAACCAGAAGGTCGGGAGTTCGAATCTCTCAGGGCGCGCCATCTTT